>Ga0070714_100001831_pt1 | contig 15466 bp, 12 predicted proteins | sample LARL83metaG_FD_65450 | JGI IMG/M metagenome (GOLD analysis project Ga0070714, IMG submission 65450) | Corn, switchgrass and miscanthus rhizosphere microbial communities from Kellogg Biological Station, Michigan, USA - LAR L8-3 metaG | ecosystem: Host-associated > Plants > Roots > Rhizosphere ...
CTGGCGCGTCAAGCCGGCCGGCACGCAGGTTCCGCTCGACACGCTGCCGATGTCATCGGTCTTGTCCCCCGATGGTCGCTTCCTCATTGTCTTGAACGGCGGCTACAAACCGCCTTCCCTCAGCGTGCTCGATACCAAAGATGGCCACGAAATCGGCCGCACCCCTGTGGACGACGGCTGGCTGGGCCTTGCGCTGTCCCCCAATGGCAAGCTGCTGTGGGTGGGCGGAGGTCCGAAGGCTGCCATCTACGAATTTTCGTTCGATGAGAATGGCCACCTGCAGCCTACTCGCACCTTCCCGATCGTTCGTCCAGCCGATCGGACCCATCTCGATTTCGTGGGCGACGTCGCCGTCTCGCCCGATGGCCGCCTCCTCTATGCCGCCGATCTTTATCACGACGCCATCCTGGTGGTCAATCCCCAATCCGGCGCTGTCATCGAACACTTCAAGACCGGCCGCCGTCCATATCGCATCCTGTTTCATCCCGACGGCAAATCGTTCTTCGTCACCAGTTGGGCCGATGGTGCCATGTATCACCACCAAACCAACAACGGCCAGCAATTGCAGATGGTTCGCATCGGAGCGCATCCCACCGATATGGTCTGGCGCGACCGCGGCGCCACCACTGAAGAAGGTGACGAGGCCAAGTGGAAAGCACGAATCTTTGTCTCGGCCGCGAATACTAATAATGTTTATGCCGTGGCGGTCTCCGATAGCGGCGACCTCAGCGTAGTCGAGTCCATCAATGTCGCCATGACTCCGCGCCATCCTTTGGGGATGACCCCCAGCGCGCTCGCGCTCAGCGCCGACAAAAACACTTTGTACGTAGTGTGTTCGGATGCCAATGCCGCCGCCGTGGTCGACGTCAAAGAAGCCCGCAGCGACGTGCGCGGCTTTATTCCCACCGGTTGGTATCCCACCGCCGCCAAAGCGCTGGCCGACGGCCGGCTGGTGATTATCAATGGCCTGGGCTCGCGCAGCTATCCCAACCCGCATGGCCCCAACCCGACCGTTCGAAGCGCGCCGGCCTACAGTGGCGATTCAGCCGTTGAATACGTTGGACGAATGCAGACCGGTACTGCATCCATCATCGCGCCGGTCACCGACGAGGCGCTGAACAAATATACGGCCGAAGTGCGTGCCAATTCGCCTTATAACGATGACCTCCTGGACAGTCAGCCCGCATCGCTTCCTCCCATCGAGCACTTGTTATATATCGTGAAAGAGAATCGCTCCTACGATCAGGTGCTCGGCGGCATCGGGAAGGGCGAGAGCGAGCCTTCGCTGTGCCTTTTCAAAGAGAATGCTGCGCCAAACCACTATAAGCTGGCACGCGAGTTCGTGCTGTTTGACAATTTCTACGTGAATGCCGACGTCAGCGCCGACGGTCACAACTGGACTACGTCGGCGATCGCCAACGATTATGTGATGAAACTTTGGCCCAGCACCTACGCCCGGCGACGCGATTATTTCGATTACGAAGGCCAGGATGCGGCCGCTCTTCCTCCAGCCGGTTATCTCTGGACCAATGCCGGCTCGCGCGGCGTTTCGATGCGCAATTACGGATACTGGGCCACCAATCTTAAGACGGTTGCCCCCGACGGCGCAGTTCAGATCGAAACGGTCCGCGATCCGGTGCTGGCCAAAGTCACCGATATGCAGTACCGCGGTTGGGATTTGGCCTATCCCGACGTCAAGCGCGCCGAAGCGTTCCTTCGTGACCTTGCGCAATATGAGAATACCGACAAGCTTCCGGCACTCATGTTCATGCGACTCGGGAACGATCACACCAATGGGACCGCACCCGGGAAAATCGCTCCGCTATCCATGTTTGCCGATAACGATTACGCGCTGGGCATGATTGTGGAAGGCCTGTCGCGCAGCAAATTCTGGAAGAACACTGCGATTTTCGTCGTCGAAGACGATGCCCAGAACGGACCCGACCACGTTGATTCACATCGCGCGCCGGCCTACATAATTTCGCCCTACACCCGCACCGGGACCATTGACAGCCGGATGTACAACACCACTTCAGTTCTCCGAACCATGGAGCTGATTCTGCATCTGCGGCCCATGACTCACTTCGATGCCGGCGCCCGGCCCATGTTGGGCGCTTTCGCAAGGGAAGGCGTGTTTACGCCCTACCAGGCAGAGAAACCGCGCATTTCGTTGGAAGAGCGCAATCCCCAAAATTCGCCGACCGCTGCGCGATCCGCGCGGCTCGACTTCAGCGAGGCCGATCTCAATGATGATGACGAAATGAACGACATCCTCTGGCTCGCCATCAAGGGGACCAATCCACCGCCGCCCGTGCGCAGCCTTTTTGGCAGATAGTGCCTCGCATCCATCTCTGCTTTGTCTGGCATCAGCACCAGCCCTTCTATAAGGATCTGGCAACCGGGGAATACCGCTTGCCTTGGACCCGCTTCCATGCCCTCAAAGACTACTACGGCATGGTCAAAATCCTGGAGGAATTTCCCGACGTGCACCAGACTTTCAATCTGGTGCCCTCCATGGTAATGCAGGTTCAGGAATACGCCGCCGGCAAAGCCCGCGATCCGTTTCTCGATTGCGCCGTCAAGCCCGCTGAGAGCTTGACCGAAGCCGAACAGGAGTTCGTGCTGAGCTATTTTTTCCAGGCTAACCCCGGCCGCATGATCTATCGCTATCCGCGCTACGGCGAGCTATACGATGCCTGGCAAAAAGCCGGTCGCAATCCCCAGCGCGCCCGCCGGACCCTTAGCACCCAGGATCTTCGCGACCTGCAGGTGCTCTCGCAGCTCGCCTGGTTCGACGAAGAATTTCAGGCGCACGATCCCGAAGTGCAAGCCTTGATCGCCAAGGAGCGGAATTACTCGCTCGAAGACCAGGCCGTCATGGCGCGCAAGCAGCGCGAGATCATCTCGCAGGTGGTGCCGGTGCATAAGGAATTCGCCGCCCGCGGCCAGATCGAGATTTCGACTACACCCTTCTATCATCCGATCCTTCCGCTGATCTGCGACTCCAACATTGCCGCCGTTTCGCATCCCGGCGTGACGCTTCCCAGCCGGTTTCGCTATCCCGGCGACGCGCGCCATCAATTGAAAACCGCGCGCGAGTTCATCGAGCGTGAATTCGGACGCGCTCCCATCGGGCTATGGCCTTCGGAAGGTTCTGTGTCGGATGAAGCGCTGTCCATCGCCGCCGAAGTGGGTTTCGAGTGGGTCGCCACTGACAACGGCGTGCTCGCGCAAACGCTGCACAAGACAGCCGGCCCCGATCTTACCTATCGTTCCTACCTCTGGCAGCAGGAACATCGGTCGCTCCGCATGATCTTCCGCGATCATTTCCTGAGCGATCTGATCGGCTTCGAATATTCGAAGATGGGCGCCGCCGAAGCCGCCGATCACTTTCTGGATCGCATCCGCGCCAACGCGAATCCTTTATCGGTCGGGGGCACCGACGTCCTGGTGCCCATCATTCTGGATGGCGAAAACGCCTGGGAATATTACTATCAAAACGGCCGGCCGTTTCTGCGTGAGCTATACCGCCGCATCAGCAACTCGCTCGACATGGTGGCGCTCACCGTCAGTGAGGCTCTGAAGCTGGATAATCCCCGGCCGCTCGATCACATCTTCCCGGGATCGTGGATTAACGCCAACTTCGACATCTGGATCGGAGCGCAGGAAGACAACCAGGCCTGGGAGTATCTGCTCCGCGCTCGTCAGAAATACGATGAGCTGGCATCCAGCGTTCCCGAAGACAATCGCCGGCTCGCCTACGAAGAGCTGCTGATTGCCGAGGGCAGCGACTGGTGCTGGTGGTATGGCCCCGAGCATCAATCCGAGAACCGGCGCGAATTCGACGAGCTCTACCGGCAGCACCTGACCAACGTATATCGAGCGCTCAATCTTCCGCCGCCCGACGAACTATCGCGCCCCATCCTCACGACGCACTCCACCGATCTTCACGAACCGCCCTCCAACCCGATTCACCCCGTGATCGATGGCGAAGTGACCTCTTACTTCGAGTGGATGGGCGCCGGGCATTATCACATCGACGCCCGTTCCGGCGCGATGCACGGCCAGCGGACCGCCGTTCGCGATCTGTATTACGGCGCCGATGATCAAAACCTCTATTTGCGTCTCGACCTGGACGGTACTCCGGAGATGAGAATCGAATTACGAACAGCGCAAGGATCGCTGCCGTTGCTGGCCAATCCGCAGGTGGAGTCCGCACTTCGCAAGATTCTCGAATTGCGCGTTCCCTTCGGCGTCCTCGGAGTCTCCAAGGACCAACCGCTGCGCTTCCAACTGACAGTCGGCAGCGACAGCATCCCGGCCGAGGGCTGGATCGAGTTGAGCTCGCCTTCCTGACTACTTGCGGCTGGAATACTTGTTGATTACGCCTAGCAGACGGGACGCCGAAGTCGGAGGCCGCGTGTTGCCAAGCACGATATCGCTATTCGAAGTTTCCTTGCCGTATAGTTCCTTATTCCAATCGTCATCCGGCCGAAGCGTGGCGCCTTCCAGCGAAATGCCGGCGAAAAGCCCGCGAGCGCGCGAATAGGTCAGGAGCTCGGCGTGCATCTGCGCGTCCGTGGCCGCTGACGACGTGCGACCCACCGGACCGGCCGCCGCGGAGGCATCGGCTCCAATAGTGAACTTGCTCGAAAGCAGTTTCTTAACACCGTTCTGATTCATTACCAGCAAGACCACGTCCGTCTCCGAGCCGCCGATCTGGAAACCGACGCTGCCGCCTTCCACGCGAATCGAACCCGGCGCCGACCATCCCACCCCGCTGCTCTTGCGGCAGGCCAGAAAGCCCTTGCCGTACTTGGCGCCGATGATAAACGCGCCTTTCTTTAGCCCCGGTACAACCACGATGCATTCGGACTTCGCCAGCAGGTCCTGCGGAATTCCTTTGTCGGGAGCAGACATGATTTCGGTCATCACGTCCGCGGCCGCGTCCAGCCGTTGGGGTGCATCGGCGCCGTACAGCACGCTACCGGTCATTGCCAGGATTGCAAGCTGCGTCAGTTTCATCAGATTCCTCCTCAGGCCTGATTCTAGCAAGGCGCAAGCTCGATATGATGGAATTTGGATGTAAGAATCCTTATAGTCGCTTCGTCCCTGCCGCTGATGGTTACGGGAGCCGTCGATCCGGCCGCCGCAAGTGTCACCCGGAAGCTCGACGTCATCCAAAGCGGACGGGCGAAACCCGGCGCAGTGTTTGTATTCACAGCGGCGGAGCTGAATGCCTGGGTGCGCGTCAAAGCTCCGATGGTCGTCCCGGAAGGGCTGCGTGAGCCTAGGCTCGTAATGGGGAGCGGAACAGCGACTGGCTACGCACTAGTCGATTTTCTGAAGTTGCAACACGGCGCGGGAATCGAGACCAACTGGCTGATCTCCAAATTGATCCAGGGCGAGAAGCGCCTGATGGCTTCGGCCAGCATAGAATCGGCGAACGGGCGCGCCACCGTGCACCTGATACGCGTCGAGATCGGCGGGTTGGCGGTAAGCGGCGCTACGCTTGATTTCCTGATCGATACTTTCTTCCGTCCGCTGTACCCGGACGCCAAGATTGATGAGCCGTTTGAGCTGTCCGATCGCGTGGAGCGGATCGAAGTGATGCCGGCCGAGGCGCGCGTTTATATCAAGAAGTGATGCGAGCCGCGGCGTCCTTGCCCATCTTCACGCAATCCGGAATTCCGATGCCGCGATAGGCGTTGCCGGCCAGATGCAGGCCAGGGATGGTCTTCATGATGGCTTCAATACGCTCGACTCGTTGTTGGTGCCCGACCGTGTATTGCGCCATGGCGTTGGGCCAGCGCGCGATGCTGTGAAAAACGGGCTGGGCTTGGAGTCCCATAATGCCGCGCAACTCGCTGCGTGCGGCTGCGACTAGTTCTTCGTCCGTCAGAGCCAGGCCATTGCCGCCGACGAAGCAGCGCAGCAGCACCATGTCATCCGGGACGCGATGGTTGAACTTGTTGCCCACCCAGGTGCAGCCCATCAGGTATTGACGCTCCAGCTTCGGCACCAGAAAGCCATGCCCTTTCAGCGGGTGATCGAACGTGTCCTTGCGATAGCCCAGCGCCATGGTGATGGATGAAGTATAGGGAATGTTAGAGAGAAGTTCCGCGAGTTCCGCGTTTGAGGATCCGACCAGTTTCGCGCAATCCCCGGCGGGAGCAGCCAGCACGACGTTCTCCGCTTCCATCCATTCGCCGTTCACGCGCGCACGGAACACGGCGCCGTTGCGTTCCAACTCCTCCACGGTTCCATGCACCACATCGGCGCTCGGCCGCAGTTTTTCAATGAGCTCCCCGAGCCCGTTCTTCAAAGTCCATAAGAACGACTTCGGGCCGGAGGTTTTGGGAGGCTTCGGTGCGGCTAGCACACCGCGCGTCAGGCTTCCGTAGTTGGTCTCGATCTCGGCGAACCGGGTGAGTACGCTGTTGACGCTCATTTGCTTCGGGTCGCCGCCGTAAACTCCGGCGAGCAGCGGCTCGGCGAGATAGTCGATGGACTCCTGGCCGTAGTGATCCATCAGGAAATCGTAAACCGAGCGGTCGGGATGCTTTCCGTTGGGACGCCGAAAGAATTCGAGGCCCATCCGTATTTTTGTCCCCCAACCGAAAAGACTTGTTCCCACCAACGGCATGATCTTGGTGGGGACCATCATCATCAGGCCATCGGGCAGCGGCACCAGCTTTCCGTGCCTGACGATGTAGGTGATGCGGGAATGATCGTTGGAACCGATGATCTGATCCGCCAGGCCCAGTTCGCGGATGAGATCCATGGCCCAGGGCTTGGCCGCCATGAACCCGTCGGGGCCGGCTTCGAGCACGCAGCCTTGCTGGACCGATGTTCGAATGACGCCACCAACCTGCGGCGACTTCTCCACCAGAACGGGACGAACGCCGGCTTTCGAGAGGTAATAGGCGGCCGAGAGCCCGGAAATCCCTCCCCCAACGATCAACGCTTTGTGGGGCACTACCTACAGTTTAAACTCGTGGACGATATCTACGACGGCCCGGACGCTTTCCACCGGCGTTTCCGGCAGAATACCGTGCCCCAGGTTGAATATGTGGCCGGGCCGGCTGCCGGTGCGCTTGAGCAATTCCAACACGCGCATCTTCAGCTCGGGCAGGGGCGCGAACAAAACCGCCGGATCCAGGTTGCCTTGGACGGCGGAGCGATAGCTGATGTCCATCCAAGCCTGGTCAATATTGACCCGCCAGTCGACACCCATCACGTCGCCTCCGGCCGCATGCAGCTCACGAAAGAATCCAGCGGCGCCGGTGCCGAAGTGGATGACGGGAACACTGGCTGTCCGGATGCGCTCGATTAACGCTCGAGAATAGGGCGCGACGTAGCGGACATAGTCGTCGGGGCCAAGAGCGCCGACCCAACTGTCGAAAACTTGAATCGCTCGCGCCCCAGCAGTCGCCTGAGCGATCGCAAATGGACCCAGCACGTCCACCAGTTTGCCCATGAGCCGCCGCCACAGCGTCTCATCGCGATACATCATCGCCTTGGTGCGGATGAAACTCTTCGAAGGTCCGCCCTCGATCATGTAGCTGGCCAGCGTAAAGGGTGCGCCGACAAAACCGATTACCGGGACGCGGCCACCCAGTTGACGGACGACCAGTTGAATAGCCTCGCCGACGTAACCGAGCTCATCGGTGTTGGAAATCGATAGCGAGTCGACGTCGTCCGAGGTCCGCACCGGGTTGGCTATATTGGGCCCTTCGCCGGCGACAAATTTCAGCTTGAGACCCATCGGCTCGACTGGAAGCAGCAGGTCCGCGAAAATGATCGCGGCATCCACGTCCAGGACCTCCACCGGCTGCAGCGTCACTTGCGCCGCGAGATCGGGTCGTTTGCAGATCTCCAGGATACTCGCCTTAGCGCGGATCTCCCGGTATTGTTTCATGTAGCGCCCGGCCTGCCGCATAAACCAGACCGGCCGTACATCGGTCGGCCGGCGGCGGCACGCATCTAAGAATCGACTGTTCATGGAAGCCATTCGCATCGTTTACCCGGTTTGTCTTCGCAAAAAAACACGCGATAGTCTTTCTGTTTGTGTTGGGCCGTCCAATGAGGCCCTAAGATATAGTAGGGCTTGGCCCACGCCTCACTGTCAATAGTCTGGGGCGTAATAACTGAAACAGACAGCATTCCTTGCGCCGGAAAGCCCGTTCTGGGGTCCATAATGTGGCTGAAAAGGTGCCCTTCTGCACGGAAAAACTGCTCATAAGTGCCCGAAGTGGACATAGATTCGTCCTTCAAAAGCACTGATTCGACGGGTTTCGAGGGGTCTCTCGGGTTCTTGATATCCACTTTCCAGCCCTGCTCATTGGGCGGTGTACCGATGGCATAGATGCTGGAGCCACCGCCCGATATGAGGGCATGTTGGACACCATCGTCCTTTAGAATCTGCGCGATACGGTCGACCGCGTAGCCTTTGCCGATGCCGCCGGGGTCCAGCTCGACCCCCCGTTTTGCAAAACGAACCCAACGATGCGGCGCGTCCAACACCACATTCCGGTAACCGACCAGACTCATGGCGCCGCGGACTTCGGCGCGGTGCGGCAAATGCCCGGTGCCTTTGTAGAAGCCCCACAGCTTCATCAGGGGGCCGACGGAGATGTCGAAGGCGCCTTCACTCTGGCGGCTGTATTCGAGGCAGGCAGACAGTAAGTTAAATAACTCAGAAGACGCGAGGAACGGGCGGTCAGCGGCCTGGCGATTCATCTGGCTCCACTCGCTGTCCGGTTTGTAATTGGACAGCATTTCGTCCAGGCGGCGGGCTTCTTCGAGGCCCTGGGCGACGGCGGACTCCAGGCGGGCGCGATCCTGGCCGTAGGCGACGATAGAAAAGCCGGTACCCATGGCGTCGACGGAGCCTTCGACGCGGATCAGGCTGGGGGAAGTTGCCAGAACGAGCGTTGGCAGGAGCGCCAAGATGAAGAGTTTCATTCGCGGGGCCGGCCCTTCTTGATGCGCTTGAGCAACTGCGGGGCGCGCGGCCCGATGGCGGTGGATGCGTCGGCTTCAAAGTGCAGTTCGGGTACGCGAAAGAGTTCCAGGCGGCTGGCGATTTCACGGCGCAGGAAGCCGGCGGCGCGATTTAGAACGACCAGAGTATCTTTAGCGTCGGAACCATCCGCCATGGCGATGCGGACAAAAGCATGACGCTTGTCAGGCGAGATCTGAACCTCGGTTACGGTGGCGGATCCCATGCGTGGATCGGACAGCTCGTAACCGATCAATTCCGTCAGTTCTTCGCGGAGGGCTTCAGAGATTCGTTCGACGCGATGGTCCATTACTCCATCCATTCAATGGCCGTCCCCACCAACATGCCGCCCAGGAGATTGGCGGCTTCGCGTTCCACTAGTTGGAGGACCTGCTCGGCACGCGTGCGGTCGCTAGAAACGGTGACGACCGCGATCAGCGCGCGCTGCCACAGGTCCTGATAATCGATTTCGGCCACCGCCACATTGAACTTGCCGCGGAGCCGATCCTTCAGGCTCTTAACGGTGTGGCGTTTATCCTTGAGCGATTGCGCGCCTTCTATGTGCAATTCAAGGGTCAATACTCCGACGCTCGGCATGGCTGCTGTCTCACGCCATGACCTCCGCGGCGACCCGCTCGGTGGCGAAGGCCTCGATAACGTCGCCGGGCTTGATGTCGGCGAAGTTGCGAACTGTCAAACCGCACTCGAACCCAGTCTTGACCTCGCTGGCGTCGTTCTTGAAGCGCCGCAGGGACTCCATCTTGCCCGTAAACACAACCACGTTGTCGCGCAGAACGCGAACTTCGCTGTCGCGCTTGATGAGGCCGTCGATCACCATGCAGCCGGCCACATTGCCGACCTTGCTGATGCGGAAGACTTCGCGTACCTGAGCACGGCCCTGGTAGACCTCTTTGAATACGGGTTCCAGCATGCCGGTCATGGCGCGCTTGAGCTCGTCGGTCAACTCGTAAATGATGGTGTGCAGGCGGATGTCGACTTTCTCCTGCTCGGCCAGGGCGGTGGCGCCCCGTTCCGGCCTGACATTGAAGCCCACGATGATGGCGTTGGAAGTGGAAGCGAGCAGCACGTCGCTTTCATTGATCGCGCCAACACCGGAGCGCAGAACGCGCATCTGAACTTTATCCGTAGACAGTTTCTGCATCATGTCGGAGAGCACTTCGGCGGTGCCGCTCACGTCGGTCTTGAGGATGATGTTGAGTTCCTTGACTTCGCCTTCCTTCAATTGCGCGTGCAACTGCTCGAGCGTAATACGGCCGCTCTTGGACATGGCGACGTCGCGGGCCTTGGATTCGCGATAGATAACGATCTGCTTGGCTTTGGCGGTATCGGTCACCACCTGGAAGGTGTCACCGACTTCAGGCAGAGAATCGAGACCGATCACCTCTACAGGCATGGAGGGCTCGGCTTCCCGAACCGGCTGGCCGCGATCGTCAAACAGCGCTCGAACTTTGCTGAAAACGGAACCGCAGATGAAGGAATCGCCGACACGCAACGTACCGTCGCGCACCAGCACGGTAGCCACCGGTCCGCGTCCGCGATCGAGTTCGGCTTCGAGCACGGTGCCGACGGCGGGACGTTCCGGATTGGCTTTGAGATCCTGAAGATCGGCCACCAGCAGGATCATTTCGAGCAAGAGATCGAGATTAGTCTTGGCCCGGGCTGAAACGGGAACCATGACGACGTCGCCGCCCCAGTCCTCAGCCAGGAGACCGCGATCGGCGAGTTGCTGCTTGATGCGCTCGGGCTGAGCATCGCCCTTGTCGATTTTGTTAATAGCGACGATGATGGGAACCTTGGCCGCTTTGGCGTGATCGATAGCTTCGAGAGTCTGCGGCATGACGCCGTCGTCGGCCGCCACCACGAGGACAACGATGTCGGTGACCTTGGCCCCACGGGCGCGCATGCGGGTGAACGCTTCATGGCCCGGAGTGTCGATGAACACGATCTTGCGGCCATTCTTTTCCATGCGGTAGGCGCCGATATGCTGGGTGATTCCGCCGGCCTCTCCGCCGGCTACATCGGTGGCCCGGATGGCGTCAAGCAGCGAAGTCTTGCCATGATCGACGTGACCCATGACGGTGACCACGGGAGCGCGCTTCACGCGAGCGGTAGACTCTTCGGTCAGCTCGATTTCCTGAGTCTTTTCCTCCTCGAAGCTGACCTTGTTGATAGAGGCGCCGAAGTCGCGCGCAATCTCCTCGGCCATTTTCATGTCGAGGTTCTGATTGATGGTGGCGAAAATCTTCTTCTCCACCAGCTTCTTGATCACCAGGTTGGCTTTGATGCCGAGCTTTTCAGAAAGTTCCTTGACGGTGATGCCTTCTGAAACCGTGATCTCGCGATCGATGGGCGGCGGCGCAGCGGGCTGTTCGCGCCGGCTCACCGGCATTCGAAGACGACCCTCTTCCTGCTCCACGTCGCGATGGCGATCGCGCCCAGCCGGCTTGGCTTGATGTCTCCGCTGCTGCTCGGTAGGCAGCGGCGTGGCCGGTTCAATACGCAGCGGCGATGTGGGATGAAGCGTCCGTTGGCGGCGCAGTCCACCGGGAGCGGAGCCACCTGGTCCACCGACTCCGGGTCCGCGCATGACGGGCTGTCCAGGCCGGATCGGGCCGCGATAGATGGGCTGGCCGGGCACCGGGGTCGAACTACGCGTCGGCATTCCCGGACGGGGTGGCGGCGGTTGCGCCTGACCTGGTGCGGGCCGGGCGGTCTGCTGCAGCCGAGCCAGGATGTCGGCGCGTGGAGGCACTACGGGGCGGGCTGCGGGCTGGCCGGCCAAGTTAGGACGAGCCGGCGGCTGCGAGCGAAGAGGCATGGATGGCGACGGCGTTCCGGGGGTTGCCGAAGGCGTCGCTTCTGCCGGCGGTGCTGCAACTCGCGCTATGGGCGGCATGGCCGGACCAGGAGTGGGCGGCGGTGGCGGCGGTGTCGATGCCGGTAAAGGCTGCCGCGGTCCGGACAGAATCTGGCCGGGGCGCGGAGGCGGCGGTGCTGGCCGCGCGGGAATGGGGCCGGTGCGCAAGGGCGGATGAATGGGCGCGCTTCCACCGCTAGACAACGGTGGACGCAACGGCGCCACCACTTTCCGAGGTTCTTCCGGTATCGCTACGGTGGCATCGCTATGTGGCGCAGCCGGTGTTTCCGCGGCCGGTGACGGCGCGGCTTTAGCGGCGACGGCTGGTTGCTCGGGAGCGCGAGCGGGGGCGTGGTTCTGCTCGTGCACGGGCTGGGGCTCGGCAACCGCAATCCCTGCGCTCGGAGCTTCCGGTTGCGAAGGCGGAGCTCCGGCACCTTGAACACGCTGCTTTACTAACTCGGCAACATCTTCGTCGACGGAACTGGAGTGAGTTTTTTTCTCAGTGACGCCGAGCTCCGGCAACATGTCGATGATGGTGTGCGAGGGAACCTCCAGTTGCCTAGCGAGCTCGTTGATTCGAATTTTGCTCATAAGAGACAGCAACGCCCTGGTAACGCGGCGCTTAACCGACGTCCTCCGAGTTCTTTATGGTATCAAATTCGCTGTGGTGATCCGAGGATTCGGCGGGGTTGGCCGGACCCGGCGCCGCTGCTTCGCCAGTGTGCGACGCAGCCTCCAACACTGGTTCCGCTTCAGAGGGGTGCACACCAGACTCCGCCGTCGCTTCACTGGCCTCGATTTCGGGTACGGTCTCTTCGACCGGAGCGGCGGGCGGCTCAAACTGCGCGTAGTAGGAATTGACGGCGATCAAAATCTTCTCGACCACCGCGGGCCCAATCTCCGGAATCGCTTCCAGATCTTCGGGCGTCATGGAGCCGAGCTTCTCCACCGTACTGATGCCCGCTCCAAGCAGCTTCTCGGCGATCTCTTCTTCCAAGCCGTGATCGATGAGAATGGAAACCGGCGCACCGGCGGGAACCAAGGCCGCCATGGCCGATTCCACTTCCTGGCGCTTCTCTTCTTCGCTCTTGATGTCGATCTTCCAACCCAGCAGCTTGGCAGCCAGCCGGACGTTTTGCCCCTTCTTGCCGATGGCAAGAGAAAGCTGGGTATCATCGACGATCACTTCCATGTGCTTTTCATTGGCATCGATGACGGAGACGCGCGTAATCTTGGCGGGACTAAGCGCGTGGGTGGCAAAGCTCACCGGGTCTTCGGAAAACTCGATGATGTCGATCTTTTCGCCCCGTAGCTCGCGAATGATGGACTGCACTCGCATGCCCTTCATGCCCACACAAGCGCCCACGCTGTCGACATCGCGGTCGCGGCTGACGACGGCGATCTTGGTGCGTTCCCCAGCCTCGCGGGCACAGCCTTTGATCACCACCGTGTTGTCGTAGATTTCGGGCACTTCCTGCTCGAACAGGCGCGCGACCAGCTCCGGCGCAGCGCGAGAGACGATGACGCCAGCGTTCTTACCGGCCTTTTCGACACTGCGGATGACGCAGCGGACGCGGTCGCCGGTGCTGAAGTTCTCCAGCTTGCTTTGCTCTTTCTTGGGCAGGCGCGCTTCGGTCTTGCCGAGGTCGACGACCAGATCCTGGGCCTCGATGCGCTTGATGATGCAATTTACCAGCTCGCCGACGCGGCCGGAATACTCCGAGAAAATGGTCTCGCGTTCGGCCTCGCGCACTTTTTGCAGGATCACCTGCTTAGCGGTTTGGGCGGAGATACGTCCCAGCGCGTCGGTGGGCTTGGGGAAACGAACTTCGGTTTCGAGTTGCGCGGCCGGATCCATGTGCTGAGCGTCGACGAGCGAAATTTCCTTGTCGGGATCCTGCACCGTCTCCACGACTCGCTTGACTCCGTAAATCTCCAGCGCTCCGGTCTGATCGTTGAAGGCGGCCACCAGATCCTCGGTCGTACGGAAATGCTTGCGCGCGGCAACCAGCATGGCATCTTTGACCGCGTCAATAACGATCTGCGGATCGATGCCCTTCTCTTTGCTCAAGATCTCAATGGACTGATAGATGCTACCCACTGTGTCCTCTCATTAAACTGTCCGGGGGTGAATTACCACTCAAACTTCAGGTTGGCTTTTTCGACCTGCGTAAGCGGGAAGCGAACGATCTTTCCGGCGCTGGGTTCCAGCGTGACGATCCCATCCGAAAAACCAGCGAGCTTGCCTTCCCAGCGGCGCTGATTTTCGACCGGTTCCCGCAATACGATCTTAGCTTTTTGCCCCAAAAATCTCTCAAAGTCTTTTGCTTTGTGTAATTTTCGTTCGAGGCCGGGCGAGCTGACCTCTAACGTATAGCTGTCTCCAGGTATGACGTCTTCCACATCCAGAATAGTTCCGACCTGGTGGGAAATGAATTCGCAATCGGCATGGGAGACGCCCTCGGGCCGGTCGATGAAAATGCGCAGAACGCGGCCTCGGCCGGCGCCCAGGAGCTGGACGTCGACGATCTCGAGGCCTTCCGGTTCCCCGACGCGCTGTGCGATTTCGGTGATTTTGGCGACCGTCTCTTCCTTACCAAGTACTGGCATAGGTTTATAGCAATAAAAAAGTGGGCTTTCGCCCACTGCTTCGTTCGACAGTTTCATTATACATGACGGGGCGGAGGGCGTCAGCACGGATCAGTGGAGCTGCGACGCCAAGGTTCCGAGGTAAACTGTCAAGTGCTTTGGCGCACCCTCACCAAAACTCATGCCGGCATTTATTGCGAATGCGAAGATTGCTCGTTGTCACGATCCTCATTTCAGCGGCGCGATCAAGCGAGAACCCTTATCAGTACAGCCCAGCCAACTATTTTCGCGCTCCATCCAATCCGTCGGCCCTGACCGTGTATCCTCTAACTGGGAAAGCGATCAACGTGCCTCTTCCGTTCGTCCCCAGGCTTGTTGCTTTCGGCCCCGACGGCAAGTCGCTTTACGCAACCGTTGGCTTTGGTCCTCGGAAAGAGGGTGATGCGAGACGTGGCTTGCTGAAGATTGAATTCAATCCGAGCCGAGTTAGCGAGGTGCCCGGTTCGCGCGAATTCGGCATCTCGGGCCTTGCAGTCTCGGTACGCGAGGACAAGATCGTGATTTCAGGTGGACGCCTCGAAAAAGGCAGCCAGAACTGCGGTCTGTTTGAGCTTACCCTTCCCAGTGGAGAGGCAAGACAGGTTCTGCAGACGCAGGACTGTGAATACAGGTCCTCTTGGACCGATCTCAGTTTATCGCCCAGCGGTGAACAAGCTGTAGGCCGTCACAACGGGCAGTTGGAGTTAATCGACTTTGTCAATGCGACAAGCACAGTAATCAGTCCAGAATTCTGGACTGGTGCTTGGGCACCGAATGGCAAATGGATTGCCGCGCTCAAAGGCAAGCAATCGCAACTATTTCTGATAGACCCAAACAATCTTTCACACCGTCAGATGCGAGGCGAGACTGGCGGCGGAGTACATTGGTCTCCAGATTCCCGCTACCTCTTATTGTTCAAGGATCAATTGCTCTGTGGGTTCTATTTTTATACG
>Ga0070714_100001833_pt1 | contig 15453 bp, 14 predicted proteins | sample LARL83metaG_FD_65450 | JGI IMG/M metagenome (GOLD analysis project Ga0070714, IMG submission 65450) | Corn, switchgrass and miscanthus rhizosphere microbial communities from Kellogg Biological Station, Michigan, USA - LAR L8-3 metaG | ecosystem: Host-associated > Plants > Roots > Rhizosphere ...
CTAGCCTCCCGCGTCCGCGACCATGAACGCAACCGTATCGCCGCTGACCAGCGGCAGATCGACGTCGCGCGTGATCTTGTCGCCGTTGAGCGCCGCCACGATGTGCTCGTCGAGCGTCAGCCCAACGGCGGCCGCGACTCCGCCCAGCGACCAGGCGCGCACGGTTTCCCGGCGCGTCGCCGGAGGTTTGGCCAGCGGTCCGAACCGCTCGACGACGATCTCAGGCGCCGGCAGGGCATGGGCACGCTCGTAGTCCGCGGGCTCGTTGAGATTGCTGACCGACGCGAGCGTCGGGTCAAGCCGGGAGAGCGGGCCGTTCAGTAAGAGCTCTGCTTCGCCCATGTGGAGCACCCGGGACCGTTCGAAGAGGAACGCCGGGCGCATCCGGTCGGCCGCGATCAGCTCCTCGACGACCGACAGCAGGCCGGTCCGGTACGCGGCCGACAGCGGCTGCCGATGGCCGCCGACCTCGGGCAGCGCCACGTCGACCTCATCGTCTAGCGCACCGACGACCCGCCGCACGAACGCCGGATGCAAGAGCGGCACATCGGTTGAGGAGACATACGCGACGTCGGCGCGGGCGCTGACCGCGGCGAGGCCCGCGGCCAGGCCTTGGAGCGGCCCGCGACCCTCGCGCTCGTCGGCCACCACCTCAACCGCGCCATCGAGCGCCGGTAGCGCCTGCCCAGGCGCCGACACGACCACCACCGGGCCATCGACCGACCGCGCAACGATTCCCGTCACCCGGCGCAGCAGGGTAGAACCGTGCCACTCGAGCCCGGCCTTGGGCGAGCCCATCCGCGAGGATTTCCCACCCGCGAGCACAATCGCGGCCGCCTGCGTCATGGGCGCGATGGTAGAGCCCCTGCCAGCCGGGGCCCAGGGGCGACTCGACTCGGTGATCGCAGATCCGTCGTCGCTCGACAGCATCACGCCGAACGACGCGTTCGGTGTCCCGGTCGGTCCACGCTGGCGCAGCGCTCGGCGCGTCAGTCCGCTCGCGCGCCGCCGCGGTATTACGCGGGCCGCGTCGCTCAACCTTCCAAAGCCGAGCTCCAGCGTGCGCCGCGCGATCGCGGCCGCCCAGACGCTCAGCGATCACTGCGCAGGCTGCGGAAAGCCGATCCGGCCCTGGGAGGCGCGGCTCCGCATCCGAGGCGCTTCCCGTCACGAGGCCTGCGCCTCCTACCACCCGCGTAGCAAGTGACGGCGATGGCGAAGCCTCACTCTGTCGCGCAATCCCAGATTGACGTTCGCCACGCGCTCTGGCAACGCGAGATGCGACGACTCGTCGTCCTCAGCCGGCTGCTCGGCGCCGTGCTGCTCGCTCTCGGCGCCCGGATCCTCATCGTCGGCCCGAACCTCACCACCGAGCTCACGACCGCAGCGATCGTGACGCTGCTGATCGCGGCGATCGTCCTGGCGCGCTGCGGACGCAGACATCCCCCAGCACCCCCTCCCTCAGACAGCATGCCACGCGGCGGAGGAGCCCTACGTCCCGCCGGCCCCGACGCCGGCCGTGGAGCGCGAGGCGAGCCTTCCCAGCCGCGCACGGAGCTGACGAGGACCGGCGCTGATCCACCGGGCTGAAGCCCGACCTCCACACAATGAACCTCGACGATCCCACGCCTATGGCGACCGCTCAAACCGACCTGCCACGTGTCGCCGCGTCCAATGGCTTGGGTTCTTCACATCACGCCGTGTCTCTGCTTGACGTGCTCCCCGAGCTGGGCGAGGCGCTCGACGGGGAGCGCGCCTCCGCCTCGCGTGTCCTGACGGCCCGCGGCTGCCAGTTCGCGGCCGGTCCGGTCGATGTCGCGGCGGGCGGGTGGCCGGACACGACGTTCGCGCTGCTGCTGGTGCGCGGCGGCCTGGTCCATCAGACCCGTGCGGCGACCGGCCGGATGATCGCCTTCCTCTCCAGCGGTGACGTGCTGATGCCCTTCACCGCAGATCCGTACGACCTCTCCGGGGAGGGAGCGTGACGGCCACCGAGGACGTGTTGCTGGCGGCACTCGATCAGCGGTTCATCCAGGCGGCCGCCACCTGGCCACAGCTCATGATCATCATCCAACGACGTCTGGCCGAGCAGCAGCATCGCCTCGCGGTCCACGGCGCGATCTGCCAGCTACCCCGCGTCGAGCAGCGCCTCATTGCGCTCCTGTGGTATCTGGCGGATCGCTTCGGCAGAGTCACCCCCGAGGGGGTAGTTCAAGCCCAAGCAACGTGAGTCCGGAGGTAAGAAGTGCGGCGGACGTCATGCATCGTCGAGCTGCATCGATCGGCGCCGCATGGTTGCGGGCGTGACGCTCCCCTCTAGATCACCCAGAGCGGTGTGCCGAGATCCAGGCGCGCGGCAAGCCAGAAGTCGTCGACCACCTTCAGGCGGATGCAGCCATGGGAGATCTGTCCGGGGATGCCCTGGGGGTCGTAGTAGGGGCCGTGGATGCCCACCACCCCGCCGCCGGGCCAATCCGACAGGGTCGAGTAGTCAGTGGTTCCAAACGCGTAGGGGTAGTAGCCGGACGCCGGGTCCGCGATCTTGAAGCGCTCGTCGATCCAGAAGTGCCCCGTGGGCGTTGGGGTGCCAGGCTTGCCCACCCCGACGGGCGCCGCCCAGATCCGGCGGCCGCGGTTGTAGAAGCCCATTTGCCGCTGCTCGCGGTTGACCACCACGAGCAGGTGCGTGAGGTGAAACGATCCCAGCGCGTCGCGACGCACCCAGCCCGTTCGCCCGTTCGGGCGGCCCGGGATCCGCAGCTCCACCCACTCCCGGTCGTGGGCGTCCCGATGAGCACGGAGGAGCAGGTAGATCGCGGAGAAGCCATCCGCCGTGTACCAGGTCAGCCGGCCAACCCGGGGCGAGGAGCGGCTCGGCGCGCGGTGGATCGACGCGATGTGGTTCACGTAGGCCCAGCGTGTGAACGAGTGCTCGTTCGAGAGCAGCGCATCGCGCGTGGCGCGCTCGGATGTGGTGCCCGGAAGCCGTGCCGGGTCCAGCGACCGGATCTCGGTACCGCCCCAGGCCCGCCGCGGCCCGTGCGCGGCCGGCGCTAACCGTGCGGCGTCGGCAGCACCGCACAGTGCACCCACGGCGGTGAGCAGGGCCCCGATCCGGGTGACGACCTTCACGTCGGCGGAGAGAGTCTGGCTCGCGCGGGTCGACGGGTTGGCGAGGTCATCCCGTGAAGCTCGGGGCGCTGACGCCGTGCACGGTGATGTGACTCGCCTTGACCCCCGGGCACCCGAACTGGCGCGGAGCGGTCACGCTGATGCGGCCCGGGGCCCTTGGGATCGGTTCGAACCGCGCCACGCCGTCGGCGCCGGTGTGGCCGAAGTGAGAGATGCCCGCGCCCGACACTCGCACGAACACGTTCTGCACCGGCCGCCCTCGCACCGCAGCCCGTGCCTCGATCATGCCGCGTCGCCCGACCGGAAGCGACAGCGGTGAGGCTCTCAGCGTGTAGCAGATGTTCGGCGGCGGGGGTGGTGGCCGGTGGTGGATCCGGATGTTGGTGACCGTGCAGGTCGCGCGCTGGTTGGGTGCGAGCGTGATCGTGCCGCCGGCGGTGCAGTCCCCCGCGAACTCGGTCCTGTAGTCATCACCGATCGCGGGGGGCGTGGCGACCTCGCCGACCAGGCGCGTGCCGGCCGCGACCGTGATCGGCCCGGTGCTCTGCCCGCAGCGGATCCCGCTGAGCTCCAGCTCGTCGACATCGAGGACGAACCGGCCGCTGTCGTGGGAAGGCTGACAGTGCTTGGCCACGGTCAGCACCGCGGTCGGCGCTCCGCGGCGGGTGTTGGTGATGGTGCAGGTCGCCGCCTCTCCCGCCGTCAGCCTGATCGACCCATCCGCCTGGCATGCCCCGCCGATAGCGGTCGTGTAGGCCGACAGCTCGCTGTCGGCGGCCGAGGTCTCGCCGACGTGGTGGGTGCCGGGCAGCAGCGCCACCGGTCCGAGTCTGCCGCCGCAGCTCACCTCGTCCGCGGTCACGCCGACGATCCGCAGGTAGAAGCGCCCCCCGTCGCTGCTCGGCGCGCACACCTTCAGCAGGGTCAGCTCGGCGACGTGTGACCCGTCGGGGCGACGAACGTTGGTGATCGTGCAGGTCGCCGACTCCGCCGGAGCGACCTGGACGCGGCCGTCGGCATCGCAGTCGCCGCCGATCACCCGCGTGTAGTTCGCCACATCGGTGCCGCCCGCGCCCCGCTCGCGGACATGGTGGGTCCCGGGCGCCACGTCCATCGCGCGTGTACCGCCGCAGCGAGCCGGACTGCCGACGGCCTGCCCGTTGATCTCGAGCCTGAACCTGCCCTCGTCGGTGGCAGGTACGCACAGCTTGGTGATCGTGAGCCTGGCGGGGCGCAACCGATTGGTGATCGTGCAGGTCGCAGCCTCGCCGGCCGTAAGCGTGACCGAGCCGTCGGCGCCACAGGCGCCGCCGATCACGGTCGTGTAGTGGGCGAGGCTGGTGTTGGTGCCGGCCGCCTCCGTTACGTGGTGGGCCCCGACCGCGACCTCGATCGCCCCCGTGCTCTGTCCGCACTGGAGGTCGGGGAACACCGCGGAGTTGATCAGCACGTCAAACCTCCCGGTGTCATCAGCGGGCACGCACTCCTTCACGACGGTCAGCGCGGCAGTGGGGGTACCTGGGCGGACGTTGGTGATCGTGCACGTGGCCGACTCGCCCAGTGAGAGAGTGACCGCGCCGTCCGCCGCGCAGTCACCCCCGAACGCCCTCTCGTAGTCGGCGAGATTGGTGCCCGTCCCCGCCGACTCGGACACCGTGCGGGTGCCCGGAGACACATCGATGGGCCCGGTGCTGTCGCCGCACCCGGCGTCGTGCAGCTGGACCACCCCGTCGATCAGCAGATCAAAGCGCCCATTGGTGGACGGCACGCACAGCTTCGTAACCGTCAGCCGCGTCGGCGGAGGAAGGACGTGGAAGCATTCCGTGGTGAGGTTCGTGTGCTTTGCCGGCGAGAACAGGGCCGTGTCGCTGGGCTCGTACTCGGCGCGGAAGCAGTAGAACCCCACCGCCTGCGCCCGGAACTCGATCGACGCGATCCCGTTCGTGCCCGCCGCCGCCAGGACCTCACCATGCCCCGCCGGGTCCCCGCCGAGCGTGCAATCCGGGAACGCGGCCGCTCCGAAGCAGACCCAGAACCGCACCGCCCCGGTCGGCCGGGGGGAACCGCCCAGGTGAGCGGTGTCGATCACGGAGCCACCGAGCTCGACGGAAGCGGGAGTGACCGTCGTGGTGAAGGGCGCAGGCCGGAGAGCGATCACGTCGACATGCAACGAGAGGTCCTGGTGTCCCGGATTGAAGCTGTGACTCGGCTCCAGGCGCATGTGAAACGAGGCGCCGCTGCCGACGTCGGCAAACGTCCTTCCGGCGCCCCAACTGAGGATGCTGGCGACATGCCCGCCCCAGGCGAGTACGGCGACCGGGCCGTGGGCCGTGAACGTCACGTCGATGATCCGTTCCACCGTCCCGGTGCTGGTGACGGTGATCGGGGCCGGATTGACGTACGAGGCGGATTCGAGCCGCACCCCCCATGCCGAGAACACCCCGTGCTCCTGGCCTGCACCTGGGAAGATCGTGTGGGCGTCGGTCGGCACGTCCAGCGTACTGGGCGAGTTGCCGCATGCCTGCGGTCCCGAGGTCTGCGCGATTCCATTGCAGGGGACGATCGATTGCCCCGGGCGGCCGGAGGCGTAGTAGGACCCGAGGTAGTCGTATGCGTGCAGCCCGCCCACGACGGCGTCGTAGCCGATCCTCAGCGTGTAGACGTTCCCGTTGGTGAGGCCGGTGAGCGTGGCGCGAAACGGGACGAAGTCCCCCTCCCGATAGCGGGACTTGCTGGCGTTGAGACTCCCCGTCACCCAAGCGTTGCCGGTGCAGCCGACATTCCCCGTAGCGCCGTTGGCGCACTGCTCGATCGTCTCCTTCGCCTGCGCGAGCGCGGGCACCGCAGCCAGCGATATCGCCACACCCGCAAGCACGAGCAGCGCCCGTCTCCGAACTCGAACAGCCGCGGCAAGAGGAGACATCCGGCGTGTCCCGCCCTCAAGCTACAGGGAGGCTCTGATAGGCGATAGCAATCAGATCACTCACCGAACCTCCTCACGGACTGACCACCGAGCAGCGCGGCGTGCGCGCTGCACGAGGTTAGGCCGCCCCACACCAGAGGTTCCCTAAACGGATGCCCGCATCCCGGATCGCTTGGTGAGCGCATCCCGGTGCCGCTTGACCTTCTTCATCCGCGGCCGGGGGGACGGGCGTGAAAACCGACCGCGGGCCGAAAGGAACTGTTCCAGGTGGGCGGGGCCGGGCAGAATAGCCTCCGTGCCTTTGGAGAATCGTCACCCCCGCGAACCTCGCGCCGGCCATGCCGTCCTGCGGCCTGTGGAGTCGGCCCTTGCGCCGGCCCATCAGGTCGAGGCCTTCGCCCGGCTCAGTGACCCCGCCCTCTCCGAGCTGGGGTTGGAGGAGTTCCTGGATGAGCTGCTCCTCCGCGTCCGGCAGGCCCTCGCGGTCGACACCGTGGCGATCCTCCTGCACGACCCCGTCCACCACCAGTTGGTGGCACGCGCCGCGAAGGGGATCGAGGAGGAGGTCGAGCAGGGGGTGCGGATCCCGATCGGCCAGGGGTTTGCCGGTCGGATCGCCGCGGAGCGAGTGGCGGTGTTCATCGCCGACGTCGATCACGCCGACATCCTCAACCCGATCCTGCGCGAGAAGGGCATCCAATCGCTGCTCGGAATCCCGCTGATCGTCGAGGGCGAGCTGATCGGCGTGCTGCACGTCGGGTCGCTCGTGCCCCGACAGTTCGGGCAGCGCGACCTGGCCGTGCTCCAGGTGGCGGCGGCCCGCGCCGGACCGGGCATCGAACGGGCGCGCCTCTTCTCCGAGCTGGAGCGCGAGCACCGGGTCGCCATGGTCCTGCAGCGCAGCCTGCTGCCCAGGCGGCTCATCGACGTCACCGGGGTGAAGACCGCCGCCCGCTACCTGCCGGCCAGCGACGAGGTCGGCGGTGACTGGTACGACGTGTTCGAGCTCGCCCGCGGGCGCCTGGGCGTGGCCATCGGCGACGTCGTCGGCCACGGCGTGCGCGCCGCGGCGCTGATGGGTCAGCTCCGGACCGCGCTGCACGCCTATGCGATGCAGGACTATGGCCCCGCCCGGACGCTGGAGCTGGTCGACCGCTTCGTACAGGCGATGCCGGACTACGCGATGGCCACCGCGGCCTACGCGGTGTTGGAGCCCGACACCGGCGAGGTGCAGATCGCCAGCGCCGGGCATCTGCCGCCCTTGGTGATCAGCGCCAACGGCAGTCGCGTGGTGGACATCACCCCGTCGGCGCCGCTCGGGGCGTTCGCGTACGGCCGCGTCCAGGAGCAGGAGCTGATCCTCGCCCCCGGCGAGACCCTCGTCTTCTACACCGACGGGCTGGTGGAGCGGCCCGGCACCCCGCTGACGGATTCCATCGACGTCCTGGTCGACGTCCTCAAGGACGCCGCCTCGGTGGATGAGCTGTGCCGTCGCGCGGTCGACCGCCTGGTCCCGGCCGAGGGTCTGCGCGACGACGTGGCGATCGTCGCCATCCAGAACACCACGATCGACGACGAGCTCAGCCTGAGTCTGCCCGCCGACCCAAAGATCCTGGCCGAGATCAGGCTGGTGCTGCGTCGCTGGCTGCGCCACCACGGCGCCGACGACTCGCAGACGCTCGAGATCACCCTGGCCGTGAGCGAGGCGTGCACCAACGCCATCGAACACGCCTACTCGCCCGCGCCGGCCGAGTTCACCCTGCGCGCCACAGCCTACGAGGGACGGCTGACCTTCGCGGTCAGCGACGCCGGCCGCTGGCGGGCGCCGCGCGGGGAGGATCGCGGCCGCGGCCTGACGATCATCCGGGCGGCCATGGACGAGGTCGAGGTCAACTCGTCCGACGCCGGGACCGAGATCATCATGCACAGGCGCATCGCGACGTGAAGCTGGCCGACGTCCAGTTCTCCGACCACGAGCGCGTGGTCATCGCCCGGCTGACCGGCGAGGTCGACCTGTCCAACGCCAACAGCATCGAGATCGCGGTCGCCGAGGCCACGCCCAACCACGCACTGGCACTGATCCTGGATGTCAGTGCGGTGGATTACATGGATAGTGCGGGCATCCACCTCGTCTACCGGCTGCGCGAGAAGCTCCACGCACGGGGGCAGAGCCTGCGGCTGGTCATCCCGGCCCACTCCCCCGCCAACGACGCGCTGCGGCTGGCCGGCGTGTCGCGCAACATCGAGACGTGCGAGACCCTCGACGCCGCGCTGTCGGAGTTCGCGCCCGCCGACGCCTCGGCCGAGGTCCCCGACCAAGAGAGCGTCTGAGCCGGCACGCCGGCGCTCCTGTTGCCGTGACCGACGTCTCCGCGCTTCAGGCGCCCGACCTTCCCGAGCTGGAGGAGCTGCCGCTTTCGGCCGGCGGCGGCGTCATCGACCTGTCGGGGGCGCTGGTGGTAGCCGACAGCGCTCCCGTACAGGCCAGTCGTGTTCGGGTGCGGGAGTCCGAGCTGCGAGGCGTCGTCTTCGAGGCCGGCAACCTGCCCGGGCTGACGCTCGCCGACGTGATCATGAGCGACTGCGGACTGTCGAACGTGGACGGCCGCGAGGGCCACCTGATCCGCGTCGAGATGCGCCGCTCGCAGCTGGTCGGCTTCGGGCTGACCGGTGGCGAGGGCCGGGACGTGCGCATCGTCGACTCGTCGCTACAGCTGGCCTCCTTCGCCTCGGCCACGCTGCGCAACGTCGTCTTCGAGCGCGTCAACCTGGCCGAGGCCTCCTTCATGCACGCGCGGCTGGAGTCCGTGGCCTTCAGGGACTGTCGCCTGGACGGCGCCGACTTCCGCCACGTCAAGCTGGCCGGCTGCGCGATCCGCGGCGCCTCGCTGGACGGGGTGATGGGCGTCGAGGCACTGCGCGGCCTGCGCATGCCGTGGCCCGATGTCCTGGCCTCGGCAGCGGCGCTGGCCGTCGCGCTGGGGATCGAGGTCGAGTCCGACTGAGGCGGCGGCGGTGGGCGCCCCGCGGCCCGAAGGCCGCGTGAGAGCGCCAACCATCCGCCCACTGCCCGGCTTCATTCCTGGATCGGAGCCTCATGCATCTACTTCCCGCGGCGACCGGCCGCCTAAACCCACCGATGGGCGGTCGCGCATCCTCCGCCGCTCCGGGGGCGGGATATACTCGGCCACCTCGCGGCTGTAGCTCAGTTGGCTAGAGCGTCTGCTTGCCATGCAGAAGGTCGAGGGTTCGAGTCCCTTCAGCCGCTTCACGAAAGCCCCGCAAATCGCGGGGTTTTTCTTTGCCTGAGGTCGACTCCGCCTGCGCTCCGTCATGGCTCAGCTTGTGCTTGTGGAACCTCCGCCACCGCCCCTCCGAATCAGATCCCGGCCTGCGCGCCGCGCAGCCCAACGCAGCGCGGTCGTGGTGCCGTTCCCACGGAGGGCGATCAGCTGAGCGCCAGCTCGAGCAGTGCCCCGGCGTTTGCCTGCGCCCAGACGGCCGCTGCGCTCGAGAACCTGGGAACCTCTGACTCGAGCACGAACAGGCCGCGGACCGGCACCCGCGCCCCGAGCTCATACAACAGCGGCGTGAAGTGAACGTCGATCGCCAGGTGGTGGTTCGGCGCGCCGCCGAGCAGGATCGGCACCGCCGCCTTGCCGGCGAGCGCGCCCGTGCCGAGGCGGTCCAGGAACGCCTTCAGGAGCCCGGAGTAGGTGGCCTTGTATGTGGGGCTAGCGAGAACGAGCAGGTCGCTCGCCAACACGACGGCGGTGGCGGCCTGCGCGCGCTCGTCGCCGGGTTCGAGCACGCCGGCGCCGATCTCGGCCAGGTCCACATCCGCGGGCGGATCGGTGGCCAGGGCCCGAGCCAGTTCCCCCGCCAGTGTGCGCGCGAGGGTGTGGGTGCGCGACGCCGGACGGGGATTGCCCGTCACCGCGACGATGCTCGGGGTCACGGCCCGACCTCCAGCCCGCAGCTTCGCAGCTCATCACGCAGCGAAGTGGCGCGATCGCCCCCCAGGAGCCGCAGTCGCCCGACTCCGGCGGCGCGCAGCAGCCCGGCTACCAGAATCGGGTCCAGGGGCTGGTGGCGCGCACAGGTCGCGGACAGCAGCTGGTCCGGCTTGGCGTAGACGATCACGCCGGCGCCCTCGGCGGCGATCGCCTCGGCGGCGCGGTCGAGCTCGTGGCGGCAGTCGCAGAGCAGCGAGCCGAACGCGTCGCCGAACAGACAGGCGACGTGGACGTGGACAAGTGGAAGCATGCGCGCCGCCGGCTCGCCATGGACGAGCGCGACCGTCACCGGCTCGCCCTGTGCCGGCCCATAGCCGACAGCGCGAAACATGCCGTCCCGGGTCGGCAACGTGCAGCTGACCGCCACCTCGTCGGCGTGGCGGGCGATCCTCCCGGCGTGCAGCTCCGGGGGTGAGGCGACGGGCAGCCGGCCGAGTCGATCGTCGGCGCGTGCCTCGCGCAGCGCTCCGGCCCGGCCGTGGCGGTCGACCACCGCCGCCAGCGCGACGGCCGGCGGGCGTTGGCTCAGCCGCGCCAGCTCGATCGCCGCCGCGGCGGCGTTCGCATGCCACTCCTCGACCCGAGCCGGGTAGACGTGCCCGGGGATCGTGACATCGCTCGGGCGGCTGTCGGGATCGGCCGCGACCCGCATGGTCAGCGCCCGGTCGCGCAGCGACCAGCCGCCGGCGATCCCGACCGCGGCGTCGATCGGCGCCGTCAGCCCCATGTCGCGCCGGCTTGACGCGCCGCTCCACGGGTCGGGCAGTGCCAGTCGGTGCGCGATCTGCTCGGCCACCCCAAGCACCACCATGCCGCGCCCGAGCTCGTGCAGCTGCTCCAGCTTCGGCGCGTCGACGCGATCCGCGGCGCAGGCCAGGAACACGGTCTCATCGTGATCGTCCCCAACCAGCACGATCTCGCGCTCGGCGAACGCGGCAGCGGCCTCGGCAAGCGCGCTCATCTGGCTCTCAGGGCTCCGTAGCTGCCGCGATAGTGCAGCAGCGGGCCTACGTTCTCGCCGCTGCGCTCGAGCGCAGCCAACGCGCCGATGACGATCTCATGGTCGCCACCGTCGACGCAGCGCTCGAGCCGGCACTCGAGCACGGCGAGCACATCGTCGAGCCGCGGGCAGTCCGTGGGACCGATCCGGTGGCCGATCTCTTCCCAGGTGGCCGCAGTGCCGCGACGGGCGAAGTTGGCCGACAAATGCTCCTGATCCTCGGCCAGTACGTTGACCGCGAACGCTCCGTGTGAGCGGATGGCCGCCAGCGTCTCACTCGCACGATCCAGGCACACGAGGATGAGCGGCGGTGTGAGCGACAGCGAACTGACCGCGCTGGCGGTGGTTCCGACCGGTGCTCCGTCGGGCGCGCGCGAGGTCACCACCGTCACGCCCGTAGCGAAGTGCCCGAGCGCGCGACGGATCTCGCCGGATGAGAGGGACTGACCGTTGAGCAGGCTCAGGCTCATGGCTATAGCTGTCCGTGGTTGGGCGGGAGGGCGTCGTTGAGCAGGAAATTGCCGACGTGGTGGTACTTCCAGTCCACCGGGTCGTGGCTCGCGTGCGTGCGCGCGTTGCGCCAATGGCGGCTGAGGTCGTGACGCTCGTCGGCGGCGCTGGCCCCGGTGAGCGAGAACAGGTCGCTGGCGACCTCCACCGCCGCCTCGCTGGCGAAGGTCTTCGCCTGTGCGATCGCGATCGATCCGCGCGCGGCGGCCAGCTCGTCGGCCGGCCGGCGGCCGATCTCCTGCTGAATGGCCGCGGCATCGGCCAGCAGCGCCTCGGCCGCCCGTACCCGCGTGGCCAGCCGCCCGAAGCGCGTGATCGTGTGCGGATCCTCGCCGGCGGTGTCCGCCCAGCCGGCGCGCTGGGCCTCGAAGAAGGGCCGGGCGCGCGTGCGAACGAACTCGCGCGCATCGCGCAATGCACCGCCGGCGATGCCGACCTGGATCGCGGCGTGGACCAGCTGCGCTCGGGCGCCGAGCTGCTGGGGCACCTCGAACGCCTCCTGGTACGGGATCACCAGGTCAGGGTCGACGTCGACATCGGAGAAGACTGCGCTGCCACTGACCGTCGCCCGCTGGCCCATCGTGTCCCAGTCCTCGCTCAGCGCGACCCCGGGTGCCTCGCGGGGCACGAACGCCAGCACGACGCGGTCCTCGTCGTCAAGGGCACTGACCGCGATCCAGGCCGAGGTGAGCGCGCCGGTGCAGTAGTACTTGCGGCCGTCGAGTCGCCGCCCGCCGCGCAGCCGGGTCTGGAGATCCTGCGCGTGACGGCCGCCGCGCTCCGCCAGCGCGTTTGCCAGCCGCCCACCGGCGAGCACCTCGCCCAACAGCAGCCGACGCTGCTGTTGGCTGCCCCACACCGACAGCACGTCGACCATCAGGAAGTGCGCCTGCGGGACCTGTGCGATGGCGGGATCGACGGCGGCGACCGTGCGGATCACCTCCGCCAGCGTGCTCATCGACACGTCGGCGCCGCCGTCCTCGCGCGGGACGGTGATCCCGAGCAGACCGCTGTCATCGAACGCCGCCAGGGCCTCCACGGGCAACTCGCCCGTCCGATCACGCTGGATCACGCCGGGCGCGATGCTCCGCGCGACCTCGCGCGCGGCCAGGATCGCCTCCGCCTCGGAGGCGATGCGTGGAGCCGCAGCTTTCGGGGCGATCGACGCTCCCGTCATCCGGCGACCGACAGCGCGGGATCCGACTCGGACAGACCGGCAGCCGGGTCGGGCACGGCGACCGGGTCGAGACCATTCTCGACCTCGAGCTCACGCACGATCGGCAGCACCTCATCGCCGAAGCGCTGCACCTCTTCGTGGTAGTGCAAAAAGCCGGTGAGGATCAGGTCGACGCCGAGCTTGCGGTACTCGACGATGCGGGTGGCGACCTGCTCGGCGGTGCCGATCAGGTTCGTGCGGAAGCCGTCGTTGTACTGGACGAGGTCCTCGAACTTCGAGTCCGCCCACATGCCCTTCTTGTCGGACGTCGACTGGCCGGCCTGCTTGACCGCCGCGCCGAAGCCCTCGACCGCCTCGACGTGCGCCTTGGCGATGATCTCGCGCAGCGTGTCCTGGGCCTCCTGCTCGGTGTCCCGGACGATCACGAACCCGTTGAGGCCGAAGCGGGGCCCGTCCGTCCGCCCGGCCTCGGTGGCGATCCGCCGCAGGTCGTCGAGCTGCTCGCGCACGCCCTCGAATGATTTGCCGTTGGAGAAGTACCAGTCGGACAGCCTGCCGCCGTTCAGCCGCGCGGCGGTCGAGTTGCCGCCCTGGAAGATCTCAGGATGCGGACGCCCCGGCCACGCCAGTGGCTTGGGCTTGAGGCTGAAGTCACGGATCCGGTAGAAGTCGCCGGCCAGGTTCGCCTCGTCCTCGGTCCAGATCCGCTTCAGGGCCAGGATGAACTCTGCGCTGCGCCGGTAACGCTCATCATGCTCGAGCCACGGCTCGCCGAGCTGGCGGAACTCGTCCTTGAACCAGCCAGAGACCACGTTCACCGCCACGCGTCCACCGGACAGGTGGTCGGCCGTGGCGACCCACTTGGCCAGGACGCCGGGATGCCACAGGCCGGGGTGGATGGCGGCGATCAGCTTCAGGCGCTCGGTTGCCAGCAGCAGGGCGAGGCTGAAGCTGGTCGATTCGTGCTGGTACTCCGCGCCGTAGCTTGCCGTGTACCGGACCTGACTGAGCGCGTAGTCGAAGCCGGCGCGCTCGGCCAGCCGAGCCAGCTTGCGGTTGTAGGCGAACGACCAGTCCGTCCGCTGCTCGATCGTGCTCGTGACCAGGCCGCCACTGACGTTCGGCACCCAGTAGGCGAAACGCAGCGGCTCTGCGGTTGGGTCGGTGGGCATGGGATCAGACCTCCACGTTCTGGTGCTCGGGGTTTTCCGACGCCAGCAGCCCGCGGCGTCGCAGAACCGGCATCACGCCCTCACCGACCCGGTAGGCCTCCTCGAGGTGCGGATAGCCGGACAAGATGAATTCGTCGATGCCGAGGTCGCTGTACTCGGCGATCCGGTCGGCGACCTCCTCGTGGCTGCCGACCAGTGCCGTTCCGGCGCCCCCACGCACGAGGCCGATGCCGGCCCACAGGTTGGGTGAAACCTCGAGCGCGTCGGTCCGTCCGTCGTGCAGGGCCACCATCCGGCGCTGACCCTCTGACTGCGAGGCGCGCTGGATCGCCTGCGCCCGCTCGATGTCTTCGGGCTCGAGGCCGTCGAGGAGGCGCTGCGCCTGATCCCACGCCTCCGCGGAGGTGTCGCGGGCGATCACGTGAAGCCGGATTCCGAATCGCAGCTCGCGGCCGGCCGCCTCGGCGCGGTAGCGCACGCGGTCGAGCTTCTCGGCGACGGCATCCGGCGGTTCTCCCCAGGTCAGGTAAACGTCGGCATGGGTCGCGGCAACCTCGAGCGCAGCCGAGGAGGAGCCTCCGAGATACACATCCGGCCATACCCCGTGCGGGATGATCTGGGCGCCCCGCACGTCGAAGTGCTCGCCAGCGAAGTCGACCGGCGTGCCCGACCACAGCTCCCGGAAGATCTGCATGAACTCGGCTGCCCGGGCGTACCGGTCGTTCTTCCCCAGGTGATCGCCGAAGCGCTGCTGTTCGAGGTCATCGCCGCCGGTGACCAGGTTCAGCAGCAGTCGCCCACCCGAGACGCGTTGGAAGGTGGCCGCCATCTGCGCCGCCAGCGTCGGCGACTGCAGCCCGGGCCGGAACGCGACCAGGAACTTGAACGTTGTCGTGACCTGGGTGAGCGCCGCGGTCATCGCCCACGCGTCTTCGCACCAGGAGCTGGTGGGGGTGAGCGCCGCCTCGAAGCCGAGCTGCTCGGCTGCCTGTGCGATCAGGCTGATGTAGTTGATATCGGGCGCGCGCTCGCCGCTTCCGGCGAGCACGCGGCTGCCCGCCGCGCCGACTGCGTTGCCGAGGCTGAGGTCAGATCTGGAGTCGCCGTTGGTTGGCAGGAACCAGTGGAGGATCACGCCCATCGATGGCTCAGGATGCTGACCGTGCCGGGGGTCGTCAAATAGACATTCCCGAAGCCGTGATAGGTTTTCTCTACAATGTCGATTACTTTTATGTACTATCGCCAGCGAGCCGGGAAACCCGGCGCCGGATGCGCACGGAACAGCTCGAATACGTCGCCGCCGTAGCCCGTCTGGGATCGTTCCGCAGCGCCGCCGAGCAGCTTCACGTCTCTCAACCCGCGCTCAGCGCGACCGTCCGCAACCTCGAACGCGAACTAGGTGTCGATCTCCTGGACCGTCACCGATCCGGCACGCGCGTCAGCGAGGAGGGCAGGGAGCTGCTGCCCCGCATCATGCAGGTTCTTGACGCGGTGGATGGGCTGCGGCGCGCGGCCGATGATCA
>Ga0070714_100001835_pt1 | contig 15452 bp, 11 predicted proteins | sample LARL83metaG_FD_65450 | JGI IMG/M metagenome (GOLD analysis project Ga0070714, IMG submission 65450) | Corn, switchgrass and miscanthus rhizosphere microbial communities from Kellogg Biological Station, Michigan, USA - LAR L8-3 metaG | ecosystem: Host-associated > Plants > Roots > Rhizosphere ...
TCGCCGAGACCACGCTCACCCCCGTGCCCGCATTGCTGCCGAAGGCAACCGTGTCACCGGACGCGAAGCCCGTCCCGGTAATCGTCACCGCGGTACCGCCCGCCGCCGCGCCCGTGGCCGGGGAAAGCCCGCTCACCGACGGAGCCGGGGGCGGCGAACCGCTCCACGTCACGATCACCGGAGCGGAGTTCGCCTGGATGTTCGCCCCGCCCGAGTTATCGATCTCCGCCACGTACCGCTGCGTCATCGCCGCGGTCTGCGAGACGGTGGCACTGAAGCTTGAGCCGGACCCGGCGTGCGACACGATCGCCCCGGTCGAGGCGTCCACGATCGACATCCCGTACGGCGTCGGCCCGATGTCCTTGTTCGCCGTCGCCGTCAGCGTCACGTTCCCGCCGATCGCCGGAGCCGTCGTGCTCGCCGCCAGCGAGATTGAGTACGTGCTGTTGGAGACCAGGTAAGTGAACTCATCCGCCGGGGTGACCGCGCTAGACCCGCCCGGACCGGTCACCGTCACATCGACCGTGCCCCCGATCCGCTGGGAGTTGCCCGCCGGGGCGACCGCGGTGATCGACGTCGCCGAGTTCACCGTCACCCCTGTCGCCGCGCTCCCTCCGAACGACACCGTGTCACCCGCCGTGAAGCCCGTCCCGGTGATCGTCACCCCCGTGCCGTTCGGCGCACTGCCAGCCGCGCTGCCCGCGGAGAAGATGACCCCGGCCGCTGTCGAAACGTCGGCGGGCGATTCGCCGCACGTGGGAGCGTACGTCGTCGACGGCGCTAGCGCGCCGTCGTAAACGAAGCAGTTGCCATGTGAGGTGAGGGTGCTGGTGAATCCCGGTGTAGGGGAGGAGGTGGCTGACGACTCTTCTTCGGACGCCCCCCAATACAACTGGTCAGCCAGGCCGTTACTTTGAAGAGGCGGCCACGATGCCGAGGTCCCCGATGGGTTCGACGAGCCGCCGGAGGTGACCACCGCCCAGGGCAGCGGGGACGCGGTGGTGAAGGAGTCCGCGATCAGCTCAATGGGCCATTGGCTGGCGTTCGCCGAATAGGAGACGTTGATGGTCGACGAACCGGTAGCGGTCGCCACCCCCCACCACACCTCGTAGTAGAGGGTGTCCGTGCCGGTGTTCGCGTAGGTGAGGGCCCGCTGCCAATTCCCGACGTTGCCTCCGGTGATGCCCGTAATGGAGATCCCCGTGGTGTGCAACTGCATCGACAGCACCACAAGATCCCCCACCGTCGCCGGGCTGATCATGATGGAGTTGTCGCCGAGCGTCTCGCTGCTCATCGGAAAGTTCGGCGTCGCCCGAGTGATCGGCGGTGGGCCGCCCGACCCGCCCGACACCGGGCCCGATGTCGGGCTGACGCCACTCACCGTCAGACCGCCCGCGGCTGCCGCCGGCAAGGCTCGGGAAATGCCGCCGACGGTCAACATCGCGACCAGCACGAGCAAGGCAACACTCAGACGTCTCATACTGGCCCCTGCACTCTCCCCCTGATACCGCCGCAACTCAGGCCACCCAATGCCAAACGAGTCTCGGCCGGATTGAGCCGGATTCTCCCACATGTGAGGTGCGCAGGTAAATGCGCTTTGAATATGAGACATCGCCGAGCAAAAGCTGAAGGGTTGCCAAGCCGGAAACCGTACAAAAACTCATAATTTCTACATAATCCCCCGAACACTCACACCCTGGGGGATCGGGGCTCCACGGCCGGGCGCGCGTGCTGCGTGCTTCGGGGTGGTTGGCTCGAACCGCTGCTTGAGCCGCAAGAACGGTTGCTCCACCAGTCGCCACGACAGCGCGGCGGCGAGGAATGCCAGCCCGACCGCGGCTACCTTGCCCGGCTTGCCGTACCCGTCCTGCACTGCCAGCATGATCAACGGAAAGTGCCACAGGTAGATGGCGTACGACCGCTTACCGATCCACAGCACCGGCCGCAGGGTGCAGAGGCGTGCCAGTCCGTGAGCACCCTCAGTCATCCCGGCGATCGCTGCGGCGGCGGCGAACTCGGATGCGAGGTTCCAGCAGGCGCCAGCCCGCGCGCTCTGCCCGTCGGTGGCGGAGGCCGCTAGCGCAACGACAACGCAGAGGGTAAGGCCGACGTTGACAAGCAGCGCCGCCGACGGCACGGACCGGTTTCTGATGGCGAAGGCGAGCGCGCATCCGATCAGGAGGCCGTGCGCCTGCCACAGAGGATTGAATACGGCCACGGTGACAGAACCGTTGCCGGCGGTTACCGAACCGACGGCCAACTGCGCCCACAGCGCCAAGCCGACTGCGAGAGACATCAGGACGGCAACGGAAGCGCGTCGGCCTAGGCGGATGAACAGCGGCAACAGCAGGGGCCACACGAGGTAGAACTGCTCCTCCTGGGCCAGTGACCACGTGTGGGTGTACGGCAGTACCGGGTTCAGGCTGAATGTCATGAACAAATTCGTCGCATAACTTCCAGCGATGAGCACCGACTTGACGGCGACACCGCCGAGGAGAAAGGTCACGCACAGCATTACCGCCAACGCGGGGTAAAGGCGTAGCGCCCGGCGAGTGTAGAACATCCCGCGTCGCAGTCGTCCGGTCTTCTCGTGCTCATCGAGGAGCAGCGAAGTGATCAGGTAACCGGATAGAACGAAGAAGATATTGACTCCGACGGCGCCACCAGGAAACCATCCCGCTACGTGATTCACGATGACAAGGCAGACGGCAAGCGCGCGCAAGCCGTCCAGCTGCGGAATCCGGCGCATTGCTCCCCCACTCACCAGAGACGTCCGTCTAGTAGACGCCTCAGGAAGGCCTCCGGATGACAACCGAGGAGGGGAGAGATGACGCCCGCCTCGTAATCAGCACGTGCGGATCACGAAGAGCGCCTTGAACAGCGCCCCCCACTCGTAGGCGATCTGATAGGGCCAGCTGCCTGCGGTGAGCGGTGCCGTCACCACGTAGACAGAGCCTGCGAAGCAGCGCTGGACCATAATCCGGGCACGGGTGTCCTGTGCCCTCGAAGTGACCAGGGCCACCGAGCTCCAGTGGAAGCGCCGTGCGAGTCGACCGAGGGACTCGGCTTCGCCGCGAGTGTCGCCCGGGTCCGGATCGAAGCAGATGAGGTCCACACCCGGCGGCGCGGGCGGACACGGGCCCCCGTACCCGTGCTGGCCCTGCGAGATCACCAGCACGGGCGACCTGTGCTCCCTGGCAAGCTGCAGCGCGACGGGGAGGCGGTCGCCTGGTCCGGCCAGCATCACGACCGCGCTGACATTGGCTGGCATTCCCTGCGCCGGCCACACGAACAGTCGCGCCGTGACCACGCAGAACACCACCATCACGGCCGCGCAGGCCCGGCGCATGCCGCGAGCACGCGCAATACGCCGGCTCACGGCACGGCCGCCCCTGCTCAGTTTCATGGCCCAGGTATGAGGCAGTGATTCGGCGACGGACACTCCAACCGCCTCAGGGCATCACAGCGACCCGAACGATGCCGGCTCATCCCACGCTTGGCTTACGCCGAGGCTCTGGTCACCCTTGTCCCCCCCGACCAGCATCACGGAATCTAGTCGGATCCCAGCTAGCCGTATCATCGCGCGCACGCCTCGTATGCGTTCCTCCGACGACTGGCCGGCCGTCACCATTGCCACCGCCTCAGTTGCCCAGGTCGCGAGGTACTCCGAGCCAAACGCGGGATCCAAGGTGGCCAGGGTGATCAGAACGTCCGCGGAGTTGCTCGCAGCGACCAGCGCCTTATCGGCGTCAGCGGGAACAGTCGACAAGGCGCTTCTCGGCAGCGGACCGGCGGGCGCGACATCGTCCGGCTTAGGCAGCGTTACCAAGAAGGAAGCGCCCTCCCGGCTGACCGGGTGCACTCCGGCGCCCTTAACCCCTAGCAGGCGCGCCAGGTCGGCCTTGCCGGTGAGGTCGGCGGCAATGACTTTCTTGCCTTCGCTCGCACAGGAGACGGCCAGCGATGCGACGACCCGCGCCGCGACGCGAACGTCATCCACGGCAACGACGGCCAGGCCGGCCGGGCCGTGTGAGCTTCCTGGCAAGACGCTGCGCAGGTACGCGACGGCACGTCTCATGTCGAGGTCACGCCGCGCCCGCCGCCGCGATATGGCCGCGAGCCCTCGTGGCTTGGACAATGCGCCGACGCTGAGCCTGACCGGCGCACCAAACGCCTCGGCGACATCGTCCCGGCGACGCAACCGGTTGGACACGAGCGCCCCGACGACCACGATCGACATGCCGAGCGCCATACCGCCGAGCAGCCCTCCGGCGACATCGAGCGTCGCGTTCTTCACCAGGGAATACTTGGCAAGGACGGCGGGGTTGAGCACCTTGCTGTCCTGCACTATTGAATCCGTCGTCTTCTTGGATTCCGCTACAGCGCCGACCACGTACGCTTTGACCTCGCCCAGAGCGTTATTCGCGTCCAGCTCTTCAGTCTGCAACTTTGTGAGGCTTGCCTGCTGACTCGGAGTGCTCGGCTCCGCCGTGACCTGTTCGATCTGCTTGTTAATAGAATCTACGCGTTTCTGGGCCTGCTCTTGCTGCTGGTTAAGCTCACCAACCAGATCTTGCTGCTGGATCCCCAGGTAAGCCGCGCGGAACTGAAGGAAAGCCGTCGCCAGCGCGTTCGTGCGAGTCACGGCCGCACTGGCTGATGGTGCGCCCACCGTAATCGTGAGCACCTGATCCGTAGACACTGACACCGTGGACGCCGCCATGAAGCTGGCGACGCTTCCCTGCAGCCCTAGTTGGCGCATAACGCTCTCGGCTACCGGAAGGCTCTGCGCGAGTGTTGCCTCGGTTTGCATTTCCGTTGCCGCGTTCTCGCCAGGAGGGTTCGTGAGCAGGAGCGTAGCCGTGGCGTGATATTCCGGCGGGAACTTCACGTACAGTCCGAGGCCGATCAGCAGCCCAGCGAAAGCGAAGGCGCACCAGAACCGCAGCCGTCGCCTCAGGGCCGCCCTGAGGAATGCGCCGCTGGTGTAGCCCGCGGTCAGTTCGGCTATCGGAAACTCTTGAACGGGCGTGAAGTCACCATGGGTCCAGATACGGTCTGGATCCGGCAGGTCATCGCCTGCCCCGCTGGGCCACGCAACCGAACCGTATAGGTCGCTCACCGAAGGCGCTCCGTCGTCGTGCCGCTCAGCCGGGCCGGAATCCCGCGCCGTGCTGGCCGTGCCAGTTGCGGAACGAGGCCGGTCGTCTGGTCTGCCGGCTCGGGGTCCGCCACGAGGATTCCGTCGATTCCGCGACCATGGGTAGCCGCGTTTAGCGCCACCTGCGCGATCTGCTCGGCAGTCGCCGCGCCCGCCGAAACGCCCAGAATCGTCGTGCTCTCGCGCATCGCCTGGGTCAGCTGCGGGGTTAGGCCGTCGACCACCGCCACGTACACCGTCAGCGCGGCGTGGACACGCCCGTTGAGATCACCGTCGTAGTCGGCGATGACCTGCAATTTACTTGGCCGCTTCGACGGCTGGGGGGGAGGCATGGCGCAGGCCGCCCGTAGTGTGGCGGTGGCAGCGGGGTCCTCCTGCGGGCACATGATCAAGGCCGTCGGGACATCCATCGATGCGGCGAGTACTGCCAACTGAGGGCCGAGGGCAACCGCCCCGGGGTCAGCGGGAAGAGACAGGACGACGAGCGAGGCACTGCCGCCGTCACTCCCAGTGCCTGCGCCTGTGCTGGCGAGCCCCAGTTGCTGCAGTGCCTGACGCATGCGCCACGCGTCGCGAGCGGTTGGCTCATATTCCTCAAGTAGTTCCGTCCAGCCCGCGGCATCTCGCGGATGACGAACGGGGTATGACGCGAAGACGGGCACCCCGATGGAGCTAGCGATATCGTCCCGTTTCCATAGCCGCTGGTCCTTGCGGCCAATCGCGAGCGCCGTGATGATTCCGATAAGCGCGCCCGCGAGTGCTCCTATCAGTGCGGTTAGCGCCAGCGCCAGCCACTGGTTTTCCCCGGTCGCGTTGGCCGCCGGCTGCAGTATGCGGGCCGAAACCTGCGGGATCGGGCTACTCGGCGAATTGACATAGGCGAGGTAGCTGTTGGCCACGGCGTTGGCGGTTACCTCCGCATCGGCGGCGTTCTTGCTGTGCGCGCTGATCGAAATGATGTAGCCGGTGGGGCTATTGATTTGAATGTCCGCGCGCAGCGCGTCGAGGGACATGGCCGGCCGCGCATTGGGCAGCGCGGCGGAAAGCACCGGGACGCTGCGTGCGATCAGTTCCTGGGTTGCCATGAAGGGAGAGGAACCGCCGTTAGAAGTGGCTGCGGCCGCATTGGTCGCCGCCTGCGTGGACTGCGGGAGCACAATGAGCGTCGTGCTGGTGAGCATCGGCGGGCGGAGAGCGGAGTAGGCACCACCCGCCAGCAGGCCAAGGGCCGTCACCGCGCTCACCAACCTTATGTGACGCCGCACGATCCGGACCGACCCGCGTAGGTCCAGTGCCTTGTCGCTCATTCAGCCTCCATCTCAATTCCCGAACAGTCACTCAAGCCACATCTGACACTCAAAAGGAGCCGGGGGTTCTGCGCGCTGATCGCTACCCGACTCCGCATGCCCACCAGAGCGTCCGACTGGGTGATTTGATACGAGATTTGCCGCCAAGTCCTTGATCAAGTATTGCGGGCCGGCCCAGCTGGCGCGACGACCGGACCGGGCTGGCCCCGACCGGACATGTGATGAACTTCCACCCGCGGCGTTGTATCAGGAGCGGGGCCCCACGGGTCTTACGACTGTGCACGACAGGGAGATATTCGAGGGCCTGTTGTTGCTTAGGGTCAAGTGATGTTTGGGACGGTATGGCAGACGACGTAGCGATTAACAGCGGGCAGTTGTGGGGCGGTGGCGGGGACCGGCGCGGCGTGGCCATGCCGATGGTGCTCATGTACCACTCGGTCGCCCCGTACGAGCAGGATCCGTACGGGATCACGGTGAGCCCGGCCCGGTTCGAGCGCCAGATGCGGTGGCTGCGCCGCCGGGGCCTGCGCGGGGTGTCGATGGGCGTGCTGCTCAGCGCATGGCGGGCCGGCCGTGTCCGCGGGCTCATCGGCCTGACCTTCGACGACGGTTACGCCGACTTCGTGGAGTACGCATTGCCCGTGCTGGACCGATACGGCTTTGGCGCTACCTCCTTCCCCGTCGCCGGCCTGCTCGGCGGGAACAACGACTGGGATCCCGACGGCCCGCGCAAGCCGCTGATGACGAAGGAGCAGGTCCGGCAGGCAGCCGATGCGGGCATCGAGATCGGGTCGCACGGCATGCGGCATGTCTCGCTGCCCACTACCTCGGCCGCCGCGCTGGCCGCCGAGGCCGAGGAGAGCAGGGCCATCCTGCAGGCGGCCAGCGGCCAGGACGTGGCCGGGTTCTGCTACCCCTTCGGCCACGTCGATGCGGCGGCCGTCGAGGCCGCGCGCGCGGCGGGTTACTCCTACGGCTGCGGTATCTGGCGGACGCCGGAGACCGGGGTGTTCTCCATTCCTCGCGCCTTCGTCGATGATCACGACTACCCCCTGCACTTGTTCGCCAAGGAGATCAAGCACCTGCTGACCTGGGGTTACAGCTGGGCGTACTAATGAGGTCAGTTCAGCGAGAATTCCGCGCCAGCAGGAAAACGCCATTCATGTCACGGAGGACAGGTGAACGAGAAGCAGCGCAGCCGCCGGCCACGTCAGCTGGTTATCCGGGTAGGCCGGATCGTGTACCCAGTGATCCACCAGTCCCCGCTGGGAGGGCTGCTTCACGTTGCTCCCCTTGAGCGGTTCAAGTACCGCTACATCAATACTCCCGCCTCGCAGGTGGTGGCGGTCCTAGACGAACTTGCCGCTGAAGGGGTCCAGGGCTGGCTGGCTGGCGGCTGGGGCGTGGACGCTCTCGTCGGCCGGCAGACTCGCACCCACAATGACATCGACTTCGTGATCGGTGACGACGAACCGCCCTTCGATCAGATAGGCCAGGCTCTCGCTCGCCAGGGATTCTGGTTCGTCGGCACCTTTCATCACCCCGGTATACCGATCCCGTGGTGTCACACGTGGCGGCATCGCGCAGGCGCCAAGGTGGAGGTCCTGCCGGTACCGCTGCACCAGCCGCCGTTCACCGCGGACGGTACCGACGCTGACGGCATCCGGCAGCCGTTTGCCGAAGGAAGTATCGACGGCCGGCCGGTTCCCTGTCTTTCCGCCGAATTGCAGTTGCTGCTCCACAAGGGCTACGCGCAGCGACAGGCCGACGACCACGACGTCGCGTTGCTGCATGCGTACCTCGACAACCTCAGGGAAGGAATGACAACGGCGTGACCGGCAGCAGTTCCCAGGCTGGTGTTCGCTGGCGGCTTCGCGCCAGCGCGGGCGCGATGCTGGGCCGTGCGGTGGCACTGCTCCGGCCCGAGAGCGTCCTCGTCGTGCCCGTGCTCGACGCCGAGCCAGCGGTCGGCGCCTGGCTCGGTACTACGAAGGTCGAGTTCCACGGCGTGCCGCTGCACATCACCGTCATGTGCCCGTTCCTGCCCGCGCGTTCGATCGGACAGGCCGAGGAACAGCAGGTAGCGGAAATGGCCGCGGGTATCACCCCGTTCGACTACGCGCTCACCCATCCCGACACGTTCCCGGGGGTGCACTACCTAGCCCCCGAGCCGGCCGCGCCATTTGTGGCGATCACCGAGGAGATACAACGCCGCTGGCCGTCTTGCCAGCCCTACGGTGGTGTCTTCGATTCCGTGATCCCGCATATGACCGTCTGCTTCGGTGAGCCGCCCGCAGACCCCGCCGACCTGAAAACCGCCCTGCCGATCGCCACCCGCGCGAGCGAACTGTGGCTGCTGTGCCAGACACCAGGCGGCTGGCGTACCCGGCGGCGCTTTCCCCTCGGCTAGCTTCGTCATCAGCCCCCCAGCAAGAAGGACCGCAGCTTCGGGCCGACCACATCCGCGTCATAGTCCCGGTGGAACCGCTCCCGCGCCGCGCGTGCGGCCTTCAGCCGCTCCGGCTCGGAGTTGAGCAAGTCCATCAGCAGGGCAGCGGCGCGGGCCGGGTCGTCGAGGGGCCAGAAGCGCGCCTCGACGCCGTCGTCGCAGAGCTCAGGGATGGGCCCGATGCCGCCTGCGACAACAGGGAGGCCCGCCGCCATCGCCTCCATGATCGCCAGCGATGACGATTCGGTGTAAGAGGCGTGGACGTAGGCCCGGTAGCCCGGCAGGAGCTCACGCACGTCGGGTCGGAACCCGCGGAAGCGGACCTGTCCTTCCAGGCCCAGGGAACGGGCCTGGCCTTGGAGGTCTCCCAGGCACGGTCCCTGGCCGAAGACGTCGAGGGTGAGGGACCTTCCGGCGCGCTTGGCTTCCGCCAGGACCGTCAGCAGGAAGCGATGGTTCTTGGCGACTTCGAGATTGCCAACGGTGACCAGGTCTCCGCGCGCCTGCGGCGGGCCTTCGGCAGGCAATGGCGCCACGAAGTTGCCGATGACGGCGGAAGGCACTGCGGCAGCTTCTGGCAGCCAGTCCACCAGCGCATCCCTCGCCCACTTAGACACATACACAAGCCCGTCGACCTGCGGGATCACCTCACGCTCCAGCTGCCGGATCGCCCGGAAGACGGTGCCGTCCCGCTTGATCTGCTTCTTATCGACCCACAGGTCGGCATTGGAGACACTGAAGTGCACCGTCAGGACCACCCGCTGATGTGGCCCTCGCCGCGCGCGCAAAGCCGCCCGGGCAGCGGGCGGATCCTGGGCGTCGATGACGCAATCGCCAGCCTCGGCGAGACGCCGGCTTAGCGCCTGGCGGAGAAACGCCTCATGCCAGTACAGGTACCAGGCAAGGGCCGCGGGCCGGCTGCACCGGTCAAGGACAAGCGGGCGGACACCGAAGACGGGGTAGGTGAGCGGCCGGACCCACGAGAACGGCGTGATGAGGGTACTGTCCGTACCGCCTTCACCGAGATACTGGCGTAGCTGCCGGATGTGAGTCTCGACACCAGTGATGCCGTCACCTCTGAGCATTGTCGCAATAATCAGCGGCACCGAAGCCTCACGTCGCGGTCTACCGCCGCCCGCCGGCGGCATTTCACTGTCAGCGTTAGTCACGCTCATTTAGATCACGCGGACCGCGCGTCTAATACAACCGCTCGCTGAGCGCGCCGCAATTCTCCGGCCTGTCTTGTGCCCGCGATCGACGGCACGAGCAGCGACGCGGCCAGGGACAGCTCAAGCAGGTACATCGAGGCATCAGTGAAACCTACCTCGGTGAAGGACGCGACCAGGCTGTAGATCACGAGGAAAAGGGCCAGTGCGCGCTGCAGGCCGCGCTGCGCGAAATAGGCGGCCACCAGCAGGAAGAGCAGCATCAGGCCGCAAAGGACGACCGCGTAGAGTCCCTGCGTCTGGTAAGAGGCCAGCCAGTTGCTGTCGATGGAAAGCCCGTTGAATGTATCGTTCGACAGGCCGAACCCGAAGATCATCTGGAAGGCGTTGCGAGGGGCGTTAAGCACCTGGCCCCAGACGACGGTCCTGCCGCTAAGCTCGGTCAACTGGCCGCCCTGGCCTCGAGCCAGCCAGCCGCTTATGGCGCCGGACGCCGTCAGGATCGCGATCGTCGTTATGGTGCCGACCGCGGCGAACAACTTGCGCACCCGTTCCTTCGCGACGATCAGGCTCATGCCGGCGACCAGCAATCCGGCGATCATCGCGACCAGGGCGGTCCTGGTATGAGTGAGGACCAAGATCCCGCCCGCGGCGATCGCCACGATTAGGGTGGCCCGGCCGCGCAGTTGCCCGCAGAACCAGAGCACCACCGCCAGCCCGAAGGTGACCGCCGCGTAGTGCGCAACCTGCGGAGGCGGGCTAGGCCAGATGATGTCGGCGAGCCTGCCTTGCTGCCGGGCGTGACCGGGCGCCACCATCAGGCCGAGCAGCACGGTGCCGAGCACCACCGATAGCGCTCTCAGGTGGTACCGGACGAGCAGCAGGTCGCGCCGGCCCCACCAGGGCGTAAGCAGCCAGAGGACGACGATGAATACCGCCAGCCTGAATGTCCGGTAAATAGTCCCGACGTGTTCCGGTTGCAGGATAGTGATGAGCGCTCCCAGGATGAGCAGGCTCACCAAGCAGAGGAAGACATTCGGGCGCAGGATGATCCTGCGGTTCACGGTCAGCACGACGAACAGCGCAACGTACAGGGCACCCTGCGTAAGGGCCTTGCCGGCCGCCGAAGGCAGATGTATGAGCCCGCCAGGGAAATAGGTAAGGCAGTTGAAGATCATCAGGTACCAGGTGAGGGCGACCCGGCGCTGCGCCCATTTTTCGCGCGCATTAGCCTGGGCGACCACCGGCGGAGTGTCACGGCGGAGCTGAGGTGCGGCGAGGGATGAATTCATCGGCTCGCACCTGATGGCATCCGGGTCAACTCCAGGAAGGTCATAGCCAGGTGAGCGCCGAGAGGGCCGCCGTGATACATCGGGGTCGCCTGACGAATTCCCGTGGCGGGGTATCAGGACCGCCCTGTGACGGGTCTTATGGGGGTGCAGCCTTGTGAGTCCATGACGTGGCAGTAGCTCAGTCGCTGTTCGAGAAGATTCGCGGCGGGCAATCGGGAACAGCCACGAGGATCCCCGCCGCGGTGGCCTGGCGCCTAGTGCGCCGCGGCGGCCGCCGTCTCGGCTGGGGAGCCGCGGACCAGGGAATGTCGAGCCTGACCAACTTCCTGCTGAGCGTCTACGTCGCTCGCACGCTGGGTGCCGTGGCGTTCGGCGCTTTCAGCCTCGTCTATGTCACATACGCGTTCGCGCTCAACGCGTCGCGGGGACTTTCCACCGACCCTTTCGTAGTCAGGTTCAGCGCCACTGACCTGCCGACCTGGCGGCGTGCCGCCGCCCTGTGCACGGGCACCGCGCTGACGGTGGGCCTGGCCACTGGCACCTGCGCCCTCGTCGCCGGACGGCTGCTCGGCGGCACGGCCGGGCTGGGCTTCCTCGCTCTCGGGCTGACGCTGCCGGGACTGCTGCTGCAAGATAGCTGGCGGTACGCGTTCTTCTCGCAGGGACGAGGCCACCATGCGTTCATCAACGACATGGCCTGGGCCGTGCTCTTGGTCCCCTCGCTGGCGCTTCTGCAGGTAAGCGGTCACGCGAACGTGTTCTGGCTCGTGTTCGCCTGGGGCGCGTCCGGTACCGCCAGCGCGGCCCTTGGCATACTGCAGGCCAGGGTGGTGCCCAGCCCAGTGGGTGCCTGGGAATGGCTGTCGCGACATCGTGACCTCGCGTCACGCTATCTAGCCGAGGGCAGTGCGAGCACCGCCTCGACCCAGTTGCGCACCTACGGCTTCGACCTGATCCTTGGCCTTGCCGCTGTGGGCTACATCCAAGGTGCCACCACGCTCATGGGCCCGTTCAGGATCTTGTTCTTGGGCATGGGACTGTTCATGGTGCCCGAGGCCGTCAGCCTCCTGCGTCGCTCGGCACGGCACATGTCCTTTTTCTGCCTGGCCGCTAGCGGCGGACTGGCGCTGCTCGGCCTTGTCTGGGGAGTGGTGCTCCTGGTGGCAATGCCCAGGGGACTCGGGCACCTGATGCTGGGCAACCTATGGCGGCCGACCTATCCGCTGGTGACGCCAACGACGTTGTGGGTCATGGGCACTGGTGCCCTTTCCGGCGCGCTCGTGGGCTTGCACGCCCTGGCGGCCGCCCGTCGCAGCCTGCGCGCCGCACTCGTGGTCTCGGTGCTCGGCCTGGCGTTTTCCCTCGCGGGCGCCAGGATCGCGGGCGGGGCCGGCGCGATGTGGGGCTCCGCAGCCGCATCATGGGTCGGCGTGCTGTTGACCTGGGACCAGTTGCGCAGGGCGCTGCGCGACCGGGCGACGGCGGAACCGGTCAGTGGTATCACTCCGGCTCGCGATTTCTCTAGTAGGGGAAGGCACACCACACGCCGATGATGTGAGGTGACAGAGCCGGGATGAGAGTCCTGCTTGTCCACAACCGCTACCGCTCGAGTGCTCCCAGCGGGGAGAACCGCGTGGTAGAGCAGGAGGGCGAGGCACTCGCCGCCCAGGGACACGAGGTTATGGAGTTCGGCCGCGGCAGCGACGAAATCGGACAATGGTCGGCCGCGAAGAAGGCATCGCTCCCTGTCCGGACCATCTGGAGTCGCGAGGCCGCCCGCGACCTGAAGGCGGTGCTGCGTGAGTACCGCCCCGAGGTCGTCCATGTCCACAACACGTTTCCCCTGCTTAGTGCGGCCGTGCTCTATGCTTGCCGCGACGAGCGGGTTCCCGTGGTGGCCACCATCCACAACTACAAGCTGACGTGCGCCAATGGCTCGTTCTTCCGCGACGGCGCCGTCTGCCATGACTGTTCTCACGGCCTGGCGGCCCGGGCGGTCCAGCATGGCTGCTACCGGGGATCACGCGCCGCCACCACCCCCGTGGTGCTGGCCACCAGCCTGCACCGACGGGCATGGAGGTCGCTGGTATCCGGCTACATATTCATTTCGGCATCACAGCGTGACCTGCTCCACGACATTGACCTCCCGCCCGAGCGCGCATTCGTCAGGTACAACCTCATCCCCCGCCGTCCCTGGTCACGGGTGGACCGGACGCCAACCGTGGTCTATGCGGGGCGACTCGACGAGGCCAAGGGGGTCCGCTTGCTGATGGCCGGCTGGGACGAGTACCGCAAGAAGTCCGGTGAGCCGGGACTGAAGCTAGTCGTCGTGGGCGGAGGGCCCTTGGGGGACGAGGTGACGGCCTGGGCCTCGACCCGGCCTTCCGTGGAGGTGACCGGGACGGTTAGCAGCGACCGGTGTGCCGAGCTCATCTCGCGCGGACGCGCGGTACTGCTGCCGTCCGCCTGGGAGGAGACGTTTGGCCTTGTCGCCGTGGAGGCCATGGCCGCGGGCGTGCCCCCCATCGCGGCGGGTCACGGGTCATTCACCGAGCTCATTACCCCCGGCGTCGACGGCGCGCTGTTCACCCCGGGCGATCCAGTCGCGTTGGCGCTCGCCGTCGCCGATGTCGAAAGTAACCTTGAGCGATACGAAGCGTACGGTGAACAGGCACGCAAGACCTACGAGCAGCGTTTCGACCCAGACCGCAGCGTGGAGGAACTCCTCGAGATATACCGTTTCGCCGTCGCGCACCCGGTCTGAACGGTCCCGGATTTACGGCCGCGGGCTTAAGACTTGTGGTAGGCGCTCCCGGCGTCCTGGCCGAACGGGCCGTTGCAGAAGCCGCTCTGCCGCTCGAATTGCGAACCGCACTTTTTATCGCTCGAGACGCTCCCGGTCCACTCCGCCCAGCTCACCGGGTTGTCACCATTCCCCTGGTTCCAGGCGAAGAAACTCGAGGGTCCGTTGTAAACGTTGTCCGCCCAGATGTCGTTCTGGAAGAACGTGACCTGGGTGGGAACGGCCCATCCAGGCTTAGCGCCCGGCGGCGAACCGTACTCGCTGAAGATGCCGCCGGCGCCGCAATCGAGCCAAGCGGCCTTGGTGCAATCCGTGATGGCCGCCGGGTTAAAGTCGATTGTGTTCTTGCTAATTAGCACGTTCTCGGTTTTCCACATGCAGCCGTCCCACCAGTCCTCCGCCGGCGTTCCGGTCTTCTCGCCGACAAAGGCGGCCGTGCCGACCGAGGCTGAGGGAAGATTGGCCTTGCAGGCGGAAACCGTAAATGGCCCCGAGCGCCCGCCGTCGACCAGCGTGCACCCCATGTCGGCCCCATCTGAGCAGTAACGGTTGGAGTTCTGCCAGAGGAAGACGCTCCCGCCGTTATTGACCAGCGTATTGCCGCTGATGACGGACTGGCGGGGATATGCTTTCTGGCCCGCGCAGGCGCTCTCCTGGCAGGCCGGTACCCCGCCGAACATCGTGTCGCTGCCGCTCTCGCTGATGTATATGGCGGGTTGGGGGAACCCCGGGTTGCCCAGCCCATCGGTCCAGTCGTTGCCGGCCATGTAGTTGCCGGTGATGGAGAAGTTGTAGGAAACCTCCTCAATGATGGCCGCTCCCTCATTGTTCGTGAACCTGTTGCCGACCCAGGTGGTGTTCGCGTTGTTCGTGTCGGCCCAGCCGCCCGGCCCCCAGTTATCGTGGATGTAGTTGCCGGAGACGGTCACGCCGTTCGTCTGCCAGAGCTTGAACCCGCCTTGGTTTCCGTCCCCGGAGACCTTGCCGCACGCGGGGTTCCGGTACTGGGCCGGCACGGGGTTGTGGTTGTGCCAGCCGATCGCCTTGTTGTTCAGCAGGCCCGAGAAATCGCACGTATCGTTGTAACTGATCTCGTTTCCCTCGATGACCACGCCGTACGGGCCGCCAGTCAGCGAATCCCGGCCGAAGCCGTTAACGTCCGAGGACTGGAAGCCGTACTGCCCGTTGAGGGTCAGGCAGTTGCCTTTCAGGACGTTCCCGGCGCCGACCATTACTCCCGCGCCCGGCACGTTGAGCGTAATTGTGTTGTACTG
>Ga0070714_100001838_pt1 | contig 15447 bp, 12 predicted proteins | sample LARL83metaG_FD_65450 | JGI IMG/M metagenome (GOLD analysis project Ga0070714, IMG submission 65450) | Corn, switchgrass and miscanthus rhizosphere microbial communities from Kellogg Biological Station, Michigan, USA - LAR L8-3 metaG | ecosystem: Host-associated > Plants > Roots > Rhizosphere ...
CCCTGGTGTGTACCCATTTCGCCCTCACGATGAAGCGCGCCATGCCCGGCGCTAGGAGACACCATCATCGGGAAGTTCATGGGAGTGCCGAGAACTTCAATAGCTGTTTTGATTGAGCCGGCGTCCACCACACCACGGGGTACAATTTCAACCCAGTCGAAGGCTTCCCGATTCCGGCGCAGCGTGAATTCGCCTTCCGAACCGTAAGCCGTGTAAGTGTAGGTTTCGCGCGGCAACTTGGCAAACGCTACTGGTTCGAATTCAACGGCGGTAGCGAGTTCGTCCATTCCCGGAACCCGGGAATGATCGCGAAAGGGATCCTGTTGGGACTTGAGCAAAGACGCTCCCGCGAGGCTGCCACTCAATCCGCGAATAACGGTCCGCCGCGTGGTGCTGGCGTTCTTCATCTGCTTCATACCTCCTGCCGGTACACGTTAGGCTTAGGTTGTAAATATATCCAATCGTCGCACGCTTTGCTGAGGATTGGCCGCCGGTGAGGCCCAATCCAGCCTGCGGCCGGCTGGGATCACGGCGCAGGCTTCCAGCCCACACTTAGCTGCGATAGACTCTGGTGGTTAGCGAGGAGGGAAAAATGCTCTATTCGATGAAATCAAAAATCACATGGGTCATCGGCGCCGGTTTGTTGGGCCTGTCTGTTCTGATATCGCCGGCGCAGACAGTGCGCGCTGTGAGTGGTATTGAAAAACACAAACCCGTCTTTATCACGCGGCTCTACACTGGGCAGGACGGCCAGACGCATGCCGAAGAAATAGAGGCCAAATTCACCGTCGGCAGCACCAACGACGCTTTTAGGATGCCGGGCGTCTTCGGGGCTGAGCTCCATCGCGCACCGGCCGGCAGGGTAAGCGATTGGCATACCGCTCCCCCGCCGCCAATATGTGATTACACTTAGCGGACGGGGAGAGCTTGAAGTGGCCGAAGGAAAAAAGATCCCCGTGGAACCTGGGAGCATCGAACTGGTCGAAGATACGACGGGGAAGGGTCACATCACGAGAGTCGTTGGCCTGGAAGATCGCGTGACGCTGCAACTCGCATTATCAGACCATCCGGATCGATAGCACCGGCGGTACAGATAACCTACCATTACGCCGATGGCGGGCCCGGCGAGGACATCGCTCAAGAAGTGCAATACGAGGACGTTTCCCGATAGGGCAACGCTGGAGGCGCAGAACATCAACAGTAGTTCCATTTTCGGATAGAACAAGTCAGGGAAGTTGAGCGTGCGGACTGCTTTCAAGAATTCAATCAGCACTCCGAGGCAGGTACAAGACCCGTGCGAGGCTCCCCTCATGCATCACCCTGCGGGCCCATTTGTCGGCAAAGATGATTTCACTGACATAACTAAATAGCGTCACCAGCGGGACTGCGAGGAGCAGCGGAGTCAATGCGGTGGCCCAGTCGATCTCTCCCGTCATCTCGAAGCCGATCTCGACTACCGCCCGAGTCAGTTTAAGATAATCACCCGATGTGCCCCGCACTTTCGAGCGTCCTCGCTTTAGACCAATGAGATAGGATTCAACACCGATGGCGGAGGGAACATCAGTGTAGGTGTATCCAAGCCCCGCCAGCGTGTGGGAGTCGCTGCCTCCCACGGCTGCTTTTCGCCATCGTCGCGCGAGTTCGGCGGCACTCCGGTTGCTGGATGCGGGCATGTGCCCGTTCATGGTCTCGACGCCTGGAATAAAGCGTTCGAAAAATGCGAAGTCGTGGTCGGATCGTCGGCCGGTAAGACATGAGAATACGTGATTGATACTGGAAAACAGCGTGTGTTCGTTCAGATAGGAAGTCAACGAGAGAAGGTCATTCCGGCGCCGCTGCAACTCCTTATGGTGTTTCTCGTCGATACCATAGACACCCAGGTGGATTTTGGTGCCACTCGGAGTTGTGCATGTGACTTCTTCGCTCAAGAAGAAGTCGGGATAACTCCGCAGCGGCTCGACAGCGTCGATGGAATCATGATCGGTAACGGTCACCAGTTCCATGCCGCGCTGTTTCAGGGTTTCATAAACAGCCTGTGGATCGTTGTAGCTCTCACGACAGATCCGACTCAATAAAGGTACACCACACATGCCTGAGTTACGAGTGTGGACGTGCAGGTCGCACCGCATATACCCTATCTAAACAGGCTAATGGTTACAATAAGATGAACTGTGGAAAAACCAGTGATGACAAGAAACGTTTTTTTCTGATGGCAGGCCCGCCGTCTACGCAGCCAGGTTATTCGGGGAGCGGCTCGAGGAAGCTCGCCTGCGCTGCCTGCCGGCGCTCTTCGGCGTGATGGCGGACGTCGATGCCCTTCATCAGGAACAGAACGTCCTCGGCGATATTTGTGGCGTGGTCTGCGATGCGCTCCAGATTGTGAGCGATGAACATCAGGTCCACGGCGCGGGGAATCGTGGTCCGCTCCTCCTGCATAAAGGCGACCAGTTCCTTATAGACGGCGTCGCGGAGGCGATCCACCTCGTCATCGGAGAGCAAAACGCTGCGAGCCAATGCCTCATCGCGTTTCACCAACGCATCCAAACTGTTGCGGACCATCGCTTCAGCCAAGTTGGCCATGCGAGGGATGTCGACCAAAGGCTTAACCGGAGCGTCGTGCATGAGCGAGAGCGCGCGCTGGGTAATGTTAACAGCCAGGTCGCCCATCCGCTCCAGGTCGCCGTTCATCTTAATCACCGCCGTAAGAAAGCGCATGTCTCGCGCCATGGGCTGGTACAGCGCTAACAGGCGCGTGGCAAATTCGTCGATATCGAGATCCTTTTGATTGATCAGCGCTTCTTTCCACAAGACTTCTTTGGCCGCTTGTTCATCACGCCGAACCAATGCGTCGATGCTCTGATGGATGGCCGATTCCACCAATCCAGCCATCTCGAGCAGTTGCTTCTGCAACTCGTCGAGTTCTTCCCTAAAGTGGATCAATGCTCTCCTTTAACCGCTTTCAGTCTACCCGAATCGACCGGTGATGTAATCCTCGGTTTCTTTTCGCGCCGGAGCTTTGAAGATAACTTCCGTTTTGTCGAACTCGATCAGCCTTCCCAGTAAAAAGAACCCGGTTGACTCCGCCACCCGGGCCGCCTGTTGCATGTTGTGCGTCACGATCACCTGCGTGCACTGATCTCTAAGACTGAACAGCAAATCCTCAACTTTGGCGGTCGCGATCGGGTCCAGCGCCGAGCAAGGTTCGTCCAGCAGCAATACTTCGGGGTCCACTGCCAAGGCGCGCGCGATACATAGCCGCTGCTGCTGCCCCCCCGACAGGCCATAAGCCGATTGGTGCAGCTTGTCCTTCACTTCGTCCCAGAGCGCCGCGCGCTTCAGGCTGTGCTCCACGACATCGCTGATCGATTGTTTGCCGGCGAGGCCATTCACCCTGACGCCGAAGGCGACGTTCTCGAAGATCGATTTTGGAAACGGGTTCGACTTTTGGAAAACCATGCCGACGCGACGCCGCAGGCCGGTGACGTCCATCTGGTGTACATCGCTGCCATCCAGTAAGACCTGCCCTTCGTGGCGAGCATTCTTGACAGTCTCGTTGATGCGATTCAAAGTTCGAAGAAACGTAGATTTGCCGCAGCCCGACGGACCGATTAAAGCGGTGATGCGCTTCTCGGGGATCGCCAGGTTGATACCGTGCAGCGCCTGGAAATTACCGTAGAAGAAATTCAGCTGAACGGTCTGCAGTTTGGGCTTGGAAGTAGCTTCGCTCTTGCTGGATGACGGTCTGGACGGCGCGGTCGGTTGGCTCATTTTGGCTCGTTCAGGGGCGGCACCCATATTCAGATTAGCCTCTTTGAACAGACGCGCCTCGCGATAGAATCCATCGGGCGACGATGTTCGCGATCAACACCAGAGCCAGGAGCACCAATCCCGCTGCCCAGGCCTGGCGGTGCCAGTCTTCATAGGGCGAAATAGCATGGGTATAAATCATCACGGGCAGCGAAGCCGTCGGTTCATTCAGCTTGTCCGACCAGTATTGATTGTTGAGACTAGTGAACAGGAGCGGCGCTGTTTCCCCGGCGATGCGCGCCACACCCAGAATCATGCCAGTGAGTATGCCTTGCTTAGCTGCCGGAACGATGACGGAGAAAATGGTGCGGGTCTTGCTGGCGCCCAAAGCGAGCGAGCCTTCCCGAAGGGAATTGGGGACCGTGCGCAAGAACTGCTCGGTACTGCGCAATCCGATCGGAATCATCATCAGGCTGAGGGCAAAGCCACCGGCCCAGGCCGAGAACCGATGCATTGGCACTACGACTATTGTCCAGGCGAAGATTCCGATCACGATGGAAGGAACGCCGTTCAGCAAATCCGCTGTGTATCGCACCAGGAAAGGGAGCGTACCGCCGCCGAACTCGGCCAGGTAAATGCCGCCCAGGAATCCAACGGGCACGCCAATGAGCACCGAGATGAGAATCATGATGCCACTGCCGACGATGGCATTGGCCATCCCTCCGCCCGTCTGACCCGCGGCTTGCGGCAGCTTCGTGAAAAAGTTCCAGTCCAGGGAGCGCCATCCGTTCCACAAGAGAAAGCCCAATATCAGGAACAACACCGATACAGTTAATACAGTGCAAAGGCCGGTAAGCGCCAGCATGACGTTGTTCATGGAGTTTCGGCGTACGGTGCGGTTGATCATTCCTGTTTGGATCCCCTCGCGGTGGTTGCCAAAATCAGCAAGCGCGCTGACGCATTGAGAATCATGGTGAGGACAAACAGAACCAACCCCAGTTCGATCAACGCGGACAGATACACATCGCCGGTGGCTTCGGTAAACTCGTTGGCGATGATCGCGGCGATGGTGTAGCCGGGAGCTAGCAGCGACGCATGCATTGCGGTGTCGTTGCCTATCACCATGGTAACGGCCATGGTTTCGCCCAGTGCGCGGGCGAGCGCCAGAAAGACCGAACCGATGATCCCGAGCCGCGCGAATGGAACCACTACTTTCCAGGTCGATTCCCATTTGGTTGCGCCCACTGCCAAGGCGGCCTCACGCTGCTCGCGCGGGACTGCGAGGAGTGCCTCGCGGGAGATCGAAATGATGAAGGGGAATGTCATGACCGCGAGGATCACGCCTGCGGCCAAATACCCGACGCCATAAGCGGGGCCCTGGAATAGAGGCAGGAAGCCGAGGGTTCTTTTCAGAAATGGTTCGACGTATTGCCTGAGTAGGGGCACCACGGTGAAAATCGCAAGCAGGCCGAAGATCACGCTGGGCACCGCGGCCAGCAGTTCCACCAGAAATGTCAGAACGTTGGAGATACGCGGAGGCGCAAGCTCGGATAGAAAAATGGCCGCACCAACGCCCAGCGGCACGGAAATCAACAGCGCGAGGACTGAGGTGAGCACGGTTCCATAGATAAAAGGCAGCGCGCCGAATTTTTCCGCGACCGGATCCCACGTCCGGGAGAACAGGAACCCTAATCCAAACTTGGCTCGCGATGGCGCCGAGTGCAACCACAATTCATAGACCAGGAAGACTGTGACCAGAAGAATACTAGCAGCAAAGATCAGGGTGATCGCGTGGGCAATCTGATCGCCTTCCTGCAGCCGCTTTGCGAATTTGTGCGCTCGCGATTTCGGAGCGGCGATGACTGCAGCGTGGCCCATCGGGATATCTACTGAATAGACGCGATTTGCTTGTCTTCCTTCGCGACCACCGGCTTCGGGAGAGGCGCGTAGCTCATTCCCTGGGCATCCTTTTGGCCGTCGGCCAGCATCCATTTCAGGAAGCCTGTGATGGCTGCCTTCTTGGCGCCATCCAGTTTATTGGGAATGAGCAGCCAGGTGAAGGTGGAGATCGGATAGGCGTTCTTGCCCGGCGCATTGGTGATCGAGACGCGGAAGTCATCAGGCATGTTCTTGGCGGCGCCGGCCGCGGCTTCCGACACGGTGGTAAAGTCCGCTTTGACAAACGTTCCCGCGGCATTCCGAACCGAGCCGTAGCTCATCTTGTTCTGAGCCGCATAGATCAGCTCCACATATCCGATAGAGTTGGGGGTCTGCTTCACTAGCCCAGCCACTCCCTCGTTTCCCTTTCCGCCCAGACCCACGGGCCAGTTGACGGAGGTGCTGGCGCCGACCTTGCTTTTCCATTCCGGACTTACTTTCGACAAGAAATCGGACCACACGAAGCTGGTTCCACTGCCGTCGGAACGGTGAACAACAGTGATGTCCTCGTTGGGGAGGTTGACGCCCGGGTTGTCCTTCTTGAGCGCTGCGTCATTCCACTTCTTGATGGTCCCGAGAAAAATGCCGGCCAGCGTTTCTCCGCTGAACTTGAGATCAGTGGTGACGCCGGCGATGTTGTAGACCGGAACAACCCCTCCCAAAACCGTTGGGAAGTGCAGGACCTTAAATTTGGTAATCTTCGAGATTTGATCGTCGGTCATGGGCATGTCCGATGCGCCAAAGTCCACCGTCCCTTGCGTGAGCTGGTTGATACCGGCGCCCGAGCCTACCGACTGATAATTAATCTGCACGTCGGGATGTGCTTTTCGATAATCCTCAAACCACTTTTGATAGATGGGCGCGGGAAACGTAGCCCCCGCGGCGTTGATGGTCTCGGCGGAAACCGCTGTCGACGCGGCAACCGCCAACAAACCCGTTAATATCCATTGATTCTTCATCGCTAAATTCCCCCATTACAACAATGTCTAGAGGTTTGGCATACCGCCCGGAAGCGTATACCGGAGGTTAAAGTAGATCGTATTGTCGTGAGTGCCTTTCGGCGCGCCCACGGCTACAAACCAAGGAACTCGGCTGAGCCATTCATACTGTCCCATAGCGTTGATGGCGCCGTAACGCGGATTCGCCCAAAGCGTCTGGTTAAAGCCGAACGTGACTTCATTGATGGCGCGGTTCTGGCTGTTTGGCGAACCGGTGTAGCCATAACCAACCGGTGGGTGGCCCGAAGCGGCGGTGGTGTCGATAGCTACATTGCGCCCGATATAAATACCGCCGTAATAGGCATACAGCAGCAAGTTGTTCTTCCAGGTCCTAGCTTCGAAACCGTCGATGGTGCCGCCGGAGTGGACGAGGCTCAGCGTTCCGTTGGCGTGGACGATGAGGTCGGGAGCCTGCCCGAACAGGTACCGGCCGCCGCCATCGCTCCAGTAGTTGGTCGAAATCAGACGGATGTTCTTAACGACCTCGGCGTTCACGCCGGCCAGCAGTCCGCCCCCGGTGGCTGTGAAGTGTTGGCTGAGCAAAGATGGATTCACGGTCTTGAAGTTGCGTTCGATGCCGCCAATCTCGAAGTGAAAGCGCGAGCTCGGGTCTAACGCGAGCTTCGCGATAAAATCGGGCGTCACGGTGGGCTGGGTCAGGATGTTCTGACCGGCACTGACGTTCTGAGCAACGTCGAGCTGGGCATTCGAGAGAGATGCGAAAGCGGCGGGCAGCGTTATCCCGGAACCACCGGCGGAACCGCCGGCATATTGATCCGGATTTTCAGCGGAAAATCCAAAGGTTACTTTTTCGCTGGGATGGAACAGAACCCGCATGCCAGGCTGTCGCGTCCATGTCAGGCCCGCCATGTAATTGATGTCTACCACCTGGGTGTAGAACAGATTGCCGGGCAACGCCGAGATCCCGGTGCGGTTGGGCGTCAGCATGCTCCAGCTCTGTCCGGCGAGAAATTCGATCTTGCCTTTACGAACGTCTACCCAGTACAACCGGAGCCGGGGCACGAATGCGCCGTTGGAAACCGCGATTCCGTTCGACCCGCTGGTTCCGTTGAAGTCGAACTCGTTGTAGCCGATGAAGTGCGCGCCCTTCCAGTCGCCATCAAAGCGGAACCCGATACGGGAGTTCTGCGGTGTAAAACGGAATTCCGAGAGATTACCGTTAACCGTGTTGTTGTACGGAACGCTTCCGAAGTTGGAACCCATGCTCGAACCGGCGTTTTTGTCACGCCACACGGCGGTTAGATCCATAAAACCAATCGGGACCAGGCAGGTGCTGCCGAGCCGAATGAAAGCCGGAGCTTGGCCTTCAGGAACCGCCTCGCAGGGATTCGCAGGCGGTGCCTTGGGCGCTTGTGCCGCACTAATTACGGGCATGGCCAGGGATGCCGTTGCGGGAGCCGGAGGAATATACGGAGTGGTGCTTGCAACTTCGCCCAAGGCCTTGTCGCGCGGTAACGCAAACTCGCGCTTGTCGTCGGTAGCGGTGGTCTTTAAGCTCCGCTCGATCAGTTTCTTCTGATCTTCGAGCGCTAATTTCAGTTGATCGATCTGTTTCTGCTGTTCCCGCAGCTGTGCCTTCAGCGCTGCGACGTCAGAATCCGGCTGAGTTTGAGCGGTCAGCGGCAAGACCATGGCAAGTGCGGCCGTGCATAGAATTAGTTTTCGCATGGTAGCGTTTTATCTTTCTCCCTCTCCTGTGTGCCCGCTTGAATGAATCTATCTCTAAGTAATATCGAGTGTTAAGGATAGCTGGGTGGCGTTAGCGAAAGATGACAATTGCGTTAATATCTCGTTACAAAGAAGCCGAGTGATTGGAATGGGGCAAACGGGGTATACTTCAACTGTTTGAGGTTACATATGAACCGCCGCTCGTTCCTTGCCACTACCTTGGGCGCCGCCGTCGCCCTTCCCGCTACAACGCGACGCCTGGACCGTTCCCGCGTTAGCGCGATCAGCGACGAAGTCTCACGTTCCCCCGCTGAGGCGATCGATTTCGCTCACCAATTCGGACTGCAGTGCCTTTCGTTGCGCGACATCCCCGCGCCGCTGGGAGCCGAGAAGATCCCTTACTACTCGCTGCCGCCCGACAAGATGCAGCAGGTAGCCCACGAGTTTAAAGAGGCTGGCATCCGGATCGCATTTCTCGATACACCATTTCTGAAGTTTGACCTGCCGGGCACCGAACCAAAGCGAAGCAAACCGGAAGATCCGGCCATGCGCGAGAAGCGGCTGGCGAAGGACCAGGCCCTCTTTGATAGCCGGTTGGAAGACCTTCGCCAAGGCATTCGCGCCAGCCACACGTTCGACTGTCCGCTAGTACGCATTTTCACGTTTACGCGCGTGCCAGAACCGGAGTCGGTCTTTCCCCGCATCGCCGATATCATTGGCGAGATGAGCGCGATAGCCGAGAAAGAAGGCGTGAAGCTGTTGATTGAGAATGAAACCACCCAGAACGCCGGCACCTCGGTGGAAACGGCCAATCTTTTAAAACTGCTTCCGGCCAACGTGGGAATCAATTGGGACTCGCTCAACGCTTTACCGCTCGGCGAGAAGCCTTACCCGGACGGCTATGAATCGGTGCCCAAAGACCGCGTCTGGAACGTGCACGTCAAGGGTAAGAGCCTGCTCGACTATCCGGAGCACCAGGATTGGCCTGCGCTCCTCAACGCTCTGGATCGCGATGGCTTTCCTGGAAGCCTGGAGTTGGAGACTCACATTTTTGGCGAGCAGCAGATCGATGCATCACATGCGTCGATGAAGGAAATCCTGCGGCTGCTGGAAGCGCACAATAAGGCCTAACCAGGCGCTCGAAACCTATAGTTTGATCGCCGCCTTCAGGTACGTCAGAATCGCGGCCAGCTCTGAATCGTCATACGCTTGGATCACCGAAGAGTGCCGCCAATTGCTGCGATCTGTGAACTTGACTGAGCCGGGTTCTACGTTTCGCTGGACCGGTGGAACCGACGTCAGGTCGTAGAACACGGTGCCCTGCTTGCCTTCGCTCAACAGCAAGACGGGCATGGATTCCCCGTCGATGGTCCCGGTCTTCACGTCGGGTGTGGCCAAGGCCTTGAGCTCGACCGCGGATGGCGGCACTTTCGCGATCGGAGTCGCAACAGAAGTGCCGATCTCGCCTACTTCATGGCAAGTGGAGCATCGTCCAAAGCCACGTACGGCGTCCATGAACAGCCGCGCGCCGCGAGCGGCTTCGCCCGTTAGTGTCGGCCGCGAGGAAAGCATTGACGCTGCGCCACCCGGTCCGACATTCGGACTGGCTATGCCATTCAGCGTCGCGACATAGGCAACTACTGCCACTAATTCCGGCCGTGACAACCTGGCGGCGAACGACGGCATGCCCGTATCCGGCACGCCACGCGTGACGACATTACTGATGTATGTTTGATCGAAGTGCCTGCCTACCAGGCGAGGAGCGCCACCCGGACCACCGCGGACTCCGTGGCAGTATCCGGTGGCGCAAGACTTTGCGAACACCTGCTCGCCCTGCTTGAGCACGTCGGCAAGGTCCTGCGGCCACGCCAGCGCCGTCCCCGCCAGCAGAAGCAGAATCGCGCGTGTCATCGCGAATTCTCCGGCAGGGCAAATACCACCAACGTGGAGCCCAGCCTCCAGTCCTGATCCGGGAACAAAGACTGAGCCATCGCGCCCACCACGGAGACATGCCATCCGGTCGGTGTGGCGATGTACTGCCGCCCATTCACCGCATACGACACCGCCGATCCGCGATTACCGGCGCCGGTTTGATAACTCCACAGCTTGTTTCCGGTCTTGGCGTCGAGCGCAAAAAACTCACCTTCCGGATTTCCGGTAAACACCAGATCGCCCGCAGTGGCGAGCATCGAAGCCAGCAGCAGGTATTTATACGGCATACTCCAGGCGCGTTTGCCCGTCACCGGATCCCAGGCATCCACATGGCTGTAAGAAGTCCGGCCCGCCGGCAATTTCACCGGAAACTCGGCATTCATGTAATTCCGCCCTTCCTCGGGCCCGCGGTTGTTGGGTGTAATGTCGTTGCAGATTTCGTTCGCCGGTACATAGAGAAAGCCGGTACGCGGGGAATAGGCCATGGAATTCCAGCTTTTCGCGCCGGCGGCACTGGGGCAAATGCTGATGGTCTGGCCCAACTTCGGTTCGTTGCGGCCCACCAGTTTGCCGTCTTCGGTGACACCAGAAATCCAGTTGCGCACTTCCGGCACCGAGAATGACCCAAGGAATTCGCCGGTGCCCCGATCGAGAACCGACGTCAAGCCACTCTTATTCATGTGGACCAACGCCTGCCGCATCCGTCCCCGGAACTCGCGGTCTATAAGAAGGACTTCGTACGCGGAATCGTAATCCCACAGATCATCGGGAACTTCCTGGTAGTGCCAGCGAAGCTTTCCCGTATCGGCGTCCAGGGCCACCACGCTGGCGGTGTAGAGGTTCACGTCTTTGCTTTTATCGGCTCCGGCGGCCACTCGATCACCGTCGTAAAAATCGGCCGCGGCGTTACCGGTGCCCCAGTAGACCAGATTCAGCCCAGGATCGAAGGAGCCTGTCAGCCAAGGGGAGCCGCCGCCAAATATCCAACTGTCACCTTTCCAGGTCTCATGCCCTTTTTCCCCGGGACCAGGGATCACATACCAACGCCACGCCAGGCGCCCGTTCTTAGTGTTGAGCGCGGTGATGTAGCCACGATGCGCTCCGTCGCCTCCAGTACCGCCCACGATTACCTTGTCCTTCACCACCAGCGGCGCGGCAGTGATGTTGCAGCCACATTGCCGCGCGTCGTCCAGGTTGACTCGCCACAGGAGCCGACCGCTGCTCTGGTCCAAGGCAACCATGGAATCGTCCTTGGTGCCAAAGAAAACCTTCCCGTCGCCTACCGCCACTCCGCGATTTCCTACAAAACCGGGAACGCTGCGCGGTGGATCGGGGTATTGGTAACGCCAGATTTCACGCCCGGTCGCCGCATCCAGCGCGAAAACGCGAGCCCGCGCCGTGATCAGGTACATCACGCCGTCGACGACAATGGGCGTCGCCTGCAGATTGTCGGCATAATCCCCGGTCTGGAACATCCAAACGGGGGTGATGGCCTTGACGTTGGCGGTGTTGATTTGATCGAGCGCGCTATAGCGCCAGGAAAAATGGGTGCCGCCGTAGTGCGGCCAATCGGCGCGCGTGGCCCCCGCGTCCTGTGCCAGCGCCGAAGAGATCGTGAACAGGAACAGGGAGAATCGCATGCTGACCATCATAGTGAATTTTGGCCGGCGAGGGCGCCGGCTGCATACCGGGGGGGCCTCCCCACACAGGGCGTCCGGTCTACCAAATCTTGCAGGGCTTGGCGCGGACCATGGGCTGGCCCACCCGGCAGGCGAAGGCCTGGCCGAACTCGGGCATGTTGGAAACGACGCCGTTGATCCGATATTCGAGCGGCGAATGTGGATTGGTGATGGCATTCAGGCGCTTGGTCTCGGGCCGTTCGTCGCCACAAGCCCATTGCGCCATGCCGACGAAGAAGCGCTGATCCGGTGTCAGACCGTCGGATGGTTGAAGATTTTGCCCTTTGGTGGCGGTCTTCCAGGCCAGGTACGCCAGGAACGTTCCGCCCAAATCGGCCGCGTCCTCGCCTAGCGTCAGTTTGCCGTTGATCCGGATGTCGTCCACGATGATGTAGGAGGAATACTGCTCCGAAACGCAGTCCGCGCGTTTCTGAAATTCCTCGGCATCCCTTTTGGTCCACCAGTCCTTTAGATTGCCCTGGGCGTCGAACTGGCGGCCTTCGTCATCGAAGCCGTGCGTCAGCTCGTGCCCGATAGTGGCGCCGGTGTCGCCAAAGTTCGGTGCATCATCCAGCTTGGGATCGAACAGCGGTGGCTGCAGAACGCCGGCGGGGAAGTTGATGTCATTCATCTGCGGATCGTAGTAGGCATTCACGGTCGGCGGCGTCATCTGCCACTCGGTTTTGTCGACCGGTTTTCCAATTTTGGCCAGTTCGCGGCGCGATTCGAAAGCGGTGGCGCGTTCGACATTTCCGAAGTAATCATCGCGCCCGATTTTGATCGAGCTGTAATCGCGCCATTTGTCGGGGTAACCGATCTTGTTTATGATACTGTGCAGCTTTTCGAGCGCCCGTTGTTTGGTGGCGTCGCCCATCCACGGTAACTGGCGGATCTCGCTCTCCATGGCCGCTTCGATTCCCTGAGTCATTACGAGAGCTCGCTGTTTGGTATCGGGTCCAAAAGTTTTCTGAACGAAGACCTGTCCTAAGGCCTCGCCCAGGTCGGCGTCTACACCTCGGACGCAGCGCTTCCAACGGGGCGGAAGCTCCTCCAGGCCCCGCAGGTATTTGTTGTAGAAATCGAAATTGGCCATGACGAAGGCAGACGAGAGGGTCGGCGCCTTGGCATGCACCAGGTGCCAGCGAAGATAGGTCTTCCAGTCCGCCAGGCTGTGCGATTGAAGCAGTGTCTGGAGCTGCTTGTAGAATGCAGGCTCGGTGACGTTGATGGTGGAGGTATCGGGAACGTTGGAAGTTTTGAAATAGACGGCCCATTGAAAAGCGGGCGTGAGCGCCTGCAGTTGCGCGCGCGTCATCTTGTGAAACAGCTTGTAGGGGTCGCGTTTCTCCACGCGGGTCAATGACACTTTCGCCAGCGCGGTCTCGATGTCCATCACGGTCTGCGAGTGAGCCTGGGCAATTTGCGGGGCGTCGCCGAGCAGCTCAAACATTCTCTGCATGTGCTCGACGTATTTCTGCCTGGTTTCCTGCGATTTGGCGTCGGTCTTGACGTAGTAGTCGCGGTCCGGCAGTCCCAGGCCGCCGGCTGAGGCAAAGGCGATGATTCGCGATGAGTCGGCGAAGTCCTGATTCGAGCCGAAACCGAACAGCATATGGCTACCGGCGATGTTGAGGTGCTCACGGCCGAGATACGCGGGCAGGTCGCGAAGGGACCTCAGCGCGGCGATCTCTTCGAGTCCGGGTTTGAGCGGTGCAGCGCCGGCCTTTTCTACTGCAGACTCGTCCATGCAGGCGTTGAAGTAATCTCCGATCTCCGTTTCCACCAGACTGCGGCCGGCAGAGGGTTTAGACGCCTGGTCGAGAATACCCCACAAAAAGAGCTGATTGTCCTGGCTGAGTTTGGAGTACACGTCCCAACTAGCCTGGTCGGGCGGGATCGGATTCTTCTTGAGCCAGGCCCCGCAGGAATAGCGGAAAAAGTCGGTGCAGGGATCGACCGAGCGATCCATGGAGGAGATATCCAGGCTCGGACTATAAGGCAGCGCGAACAGCGGCGTGTCTTTTGTTTGGGCAAAAAGCGCGGCCGTAAAGAGAAGCAACAGGAATGAAAGTCTCACATTGCTATAGTAGACGACCAGGCCGCCTATTCGTCACGTAGCGCGACCATCGGATCGACGCGGGAAGCCCGAGCCGCTGGAACATAGCAAGCCAGCAAAGCGACGGTCATCAGAAGCAGCGCTACGCCGGCGTAGATGGCGGGATCGGCTGGCTGGACACCGACTAAGAGCTTGGTCATCGAGCGCGTCAACGCCAATGCCGCGGCGGCGCCAATCGCCATTCCGAGCGCAGCGAGTCCGAGCCCTTGTCCAACCACCATGCGAGTGACGTCGCCGGTGCCTGCGCCAAGAGCCATCCGCACACCGATCTCGCGCGTACGCTGTGCAACGGCATAGGACAGCACTCCGTAGATACCGAGTGAGGCGAGAACGAGCGCCAGGACGGCGAACGAGCCCAACAGCGTAGTCTGTTGCCGGTGATCGGCGACTTCGAGATCGACGATATCGTCCATGGTGCGGAGGTCGGAGATGGGCTGATCGCGATCAACGGCCCAGACGGCCGCACGCGCGGATTGCGCGATAGCAAGCGGGTCCATGGCGGTACGGATGGCCAGTTGTTTGGGAACGTTCCAGCCGTTGGGCACCTGCTGGACGGGCAGATAGACGCCCGGCTTCAAGTCTGCCTCGAGGCCGCGCTCGCGGACGTCGGCTACCACGCCGACGATGGTTTGCCACGGGGCGTTGTCCCGGCCCGAGGTCTCGATCCGTTTGCCGAGCGCGCTCTCGTTAGGCCAGTACTGTTTCTTGAAAGTCTCGTTGATGATGACCACCGGGAGTGAATTGGCCCGGTCGTCATTTCCGAAGAAGCGGCCTTCGAGCAGCCGGGCGTGCATGATCTGCAGATAGTCGTTGGTGGCCTCGCGATAGAGCGCGTCGGGATTCGCGCCCACGGGGAACGGATGCCCTTCGATGCGGAAGCCATTGGTATTGCCGCGGGCGGTGAATGGAAGATTGGAAGTGAAAGCCGCGCCTTGGACGCCCGGAATTGCGCGGACGCGAGCCAGAACCTCGTCGAAATAGGCCATGCGCTTGATGGCGTCGGCATACTTGGGGAAGGGCAGCCGGGTGCTCAGGGTCAAGATCTTCGCAGGATTGAAACCGGCATCGATGGAGCGCAGATTTCGAAGCGTCTGGAGTAGCAGCCCAGCCGATACGAGCAAGATTAACGCCAGTGCAACTTCAGCGATGACCAGGGCATCGCGAAAGCGGCGGCTGGCGCCACCTACGCCCGAACGGCCGCCTTCCTTGAGCTTTTCGCCGACGGCGAGATGGGTGCCATGGAGCGCGGGCACCAATCCGAACACTACGCCGGTGAGTAACGCGATGCCGACAGTAAAAGCGAGCAGGCGCCCATCGACGGAGAGCGTGTTGACGCCGGGCAATCCAG
>Ga0070714_100001840_pt1 | contig 15433 bp, 12 predicted proteins | sample LARL83metaG_FD_65450 | JGI IMG/M metagenome (GOLD analysis project Ga0070714, IMG submission 65450) | Corn, switchgrass and miscanthus rhizosphere microbial communities from Kellogg Biological Station, Michigan, USA - LAR L8-3 metaG | ecosystem: Host-associated > Plants > Roots > Rhizosphere ...
GGACAGCAGCGCGGCCGACCCGAAGAACGTGGCGGCGTTCAGCACGAACGGCAGCATCCGGGACGCCGCGAACAACAGGCTGCCCAGCGGCGGCCCGGCGAACGTCTCGCCGACGGTCAGGCTCACCTGGAGCCTGCCGTTGGCCTTCGGCAGCTCCGCGGCCGGCACCAGTTCGGGCAGCACCGACTGCGCCGCGTTGGAGAAGAACACCTCGGCCGAGCCGAGCACGAACCCCAGCAGGATCAGCAGCCCGATGTCTATCGCGCGCACCAGGACCAGCAGCGCGATCATCGCGATGACCACCCCCTGCACCACCTGGGATCGCCACATCAGCCGGCCCCGGTCGCACCTGTCCACGATGACGCCGGCCGGCAGCGACCACACCAGCCACGGCACGAACTCGGCGGCGGCCACCAGCGAGATCAGCCGCGGATCCCTCGTCACCGTGACGGCGAGCAACGGCAGCGCGGCCACGTACACGCCGGCGCCGGTGTAGCTGATCGTGTTGGCCCACAGCACCCGGCGGTACGCCTCGCCCAGGGAACGTCGCAGCATGCGCTCCACTGTCACGGACCGCCGTTCGGAGATAAATGTTTTAGTATTTTGCTAAATGGCCCTGGTGCTTGAGCTCGGCGTCGCGGACCTGGCGGGCAGCCGGTTCGCGGTCTCGCCGCTGCACGAGACCAGCAGGGCCATCCGGCTGCTCGGCGCGCGCGAGACGCCGGCGGTGAACCGGCCGTGGCTGGACTGGGCCCGCGCGGAACTGGCGGCGCGGCCGCTGCGGCTGCCGCTGCTGTGGCCGCTGACGAACACCGGGCTGGATTCCTACCCGGAGTTCCTCGCCCCGGCGCCCGCCAGCCAGCGGCCTACCCTGGCGGAGCAGCTGGACCGTGTCCGGGCGACGCCGGAACAGGCGGTGCGGGCGAGCCTGCGGCGGGTGTTCGGCGGACGCCCGTGGCCAGGCAGCGCGACGGCACTGGACGCGGATCCGGCCGGCTCGCTGCGGCTGATCACGGCCGAGTACGCGGAGTTCCACGCCCGGCTGATAGCGCCGCACTGGGAGCGGATCCGGTCCGTGCTCGAGGCGGACATCGCGTACCGGACCGCGGAGCTGGCTAGCGGCGGTGTGCGCGGGCTGTTCGGCAACTTGCACCCGGAGCTGCGGTTCGCGGGCGGGCAGCTGGCCCTGGACGACGGCGCCGAGGCGATTACCCGGGTCGCCCTGGGACCGGACGGGATCGTGCTGTTGCCGAGCGTGTTCAACTGGCCGTGGGTCTCCGCGACGATGGCGACGTCGTCGCAGACGACGCTGGCGTACCCGGCGCGCGGGGTGGCGCTGGTGTGGCGGAAGCTGTCGGGTTCGTCGTCGGCCGGGCTTTCTGCTGTTTCGGAACTACTTGGGGTGACTCGTGCCCGTCTGCTGGATTCGCTCCGGTCGCCGGCCACCACGTCGGCGCTGGCCAGGCAGCTCGCGGTTACGCCCGGAGCGGTGTCGCAGCACCTGGCGGTGCTGTTCCGCGCGGGATTGCTGACCAGGCAGCGGTCCGGCCGTTCCGTGCTGTACCAGACCTCGGACCTGGGCCTGGCGCTGCTCGGCCACAACCGGCCCCGGTTATGCGGGGCCTTCGTTGGCTGGCTTGCCGCGGGGCTGCCGCCTTCGTCGCTGTCGGTGACGGCTGAGGCTGAAAGCGGGCTATGTGCCTGGCGATACGCGTGCGCATCAACGGCCGCGGCAGCAACGTGGTAGATCGCCCTTTCGTGGAAGTTTGACCCCCGCCCGCGGGGGTCAGTCCACCACAAAGCGGCAATCCGACACGCTATCCGGCTCGCGACAGTGAGCATGCCCGGCATCAGGCCGGCTCATGATGACTCCGGAGCACGAGGGCGCATGCGATGGCCGCGATAAGCACGAGCAGGGTGAGCACATAGTAGTTGCCCGCGATCAATTCCAGCCCGCGCCAAGTGAACTCGACTGCCGCCCGGCTGTTGCCGCCGTTCGGCGCGAGCAGCAGCAATCCGCGCGGCAGCAGCTGCGCGTTAGGGTCGTAGCCGCCCTGGCTGCCAGTAGGCAACGGCCACCAGCCAAACAATCCCACCACCAGCGCGACGCCGAGGATCCGGTAGCCGAGGCGCCGTGGCCCGTACGCGGCGAGGGCGAGCGCCGGCACCACGTAGACGTAGTGGTGCGACCAGGTGACCGGGGACACCAGCAGGCCGGTCGCGGCGCAGGCGACCAGGCCGAGTAGCTCGTGGCCACGCCGGCTCGCCAGTATCGAGGTGGCGAGCCCGGCGATGCCGACGACGACGGCCGCGACCTGCCAGTAAGCGTGCGCGTCGGGCCCAGCGTGAGTTAGGCGCAGTATGACGCCGTAAAGGGATTGGTTGTCCAGGTAAAAGGGTTTGCTGCCCGGCCGGGTGATCTTCCCGCCCCAGTAGACCGCGGAGGCGTGCGGCAGCAGCACGAACCCAAGCCCCACGGTGACCGCGAAGGTCGCCGCGCTGACCACCGCGGCTGTTACCCGCCGCGTGCACAGCAGGTACGGAATGAAGATCAACGGCGTGAGCTTGATCCCCGCCGCCAGCCCGATCCCGGCGCCCTTGCCCTTGACCCGGTCCGGCAGCGCGAGATCGGCGATCACCAGCGCCAGTAGCACGAGGTTGATCTGACCGAAGAACAGCGTCATCGCGACCGGTTCGAGCCACAGGCCGACCGCGGCGATCGCAACCGCCGCCGCCGCCCTGGCCAGGCCGGCGGGCCGCCCGGCAAATCCCAGGGAAAGGTACGCCACCACCGGCAGCAGCCCGATCGTGAGGACCACCACCACGACCTGCCAGATCGCGAACGACGCAACGCTCCCCGCGGCGAACACGAGCGCGGCGAATGGCGTGTAGGTGAACGGCAGCTTCTGTGCCCCGAGCTCCAGCGCGTAGAGCATCGCCGGCTGATCCCGCGCGGCGATGCCGCCATCCCGGTAGACGGCCGTGTCGATCTGCGTCCAGTAGTTCTGCGGAGACGCATGGACGAGCAGGGCATAGCCGGCCACGGCCAGCAGGAACAGAGCAACTGCGGCCATGAGCCAGGCGGCTGGCCGTATCCGGGTCACTGCTCCGTCTCTTCAGCCTTGCACCGGCCTAGTCATGTTCGCTGACCATGATGTCAAACCGGGCCGGCTGCCCGCGGCCCGGGACGAGCTCAGCAGCGCAGCACGCCACGAGGTGTTCGCGGCGATCATCGGCCTGCACATTCGCAGTGAGCCGACCGATGACCTCACCACTGACTGGGAACGCGTATGCCGAGGTGCGCACATCAACCGCCCTGCCCGCCAGCGACCAGCACCGATCGCCTGGCCGCCACCGTGATCGCCGCGCACCCCGAGCAGGGGTGGTCCTTGCTCTGCAACGGCGTGATCGTGTTCGAGGACTCCGGAGCCATCGCGGGCGGGCAGCTCATCCCGCCACGGCGCGCGGCCACCCGTCCGCCTTCGGCGAGAAGCGGTGCCCGGCAAGCCGCCTGACCCTTAGCGAAGTTTGCTTACCCGGGCCATCAGGCGCGGCATGAGGGCTGCCGGCGTCGCGCTCGCTGGTGTCCCACCCGACCCCGCCTGAACGGACAGGATGAAGACGTCCGGCCCATCGATGCTGAGCAAGGTCTGGGCATGAAGTGAGGAGTTATCGGGGACGGCGACTAGCTGCTCGACCAGGAAAGCCTGGTGGCCGCTGATCCGCGTGCTGGACTCGGATACCAGCTTGAACGCCTCGCCCTTAAGGCTGAACGACCGGCAGCCGCCGTACTTGGCATATGTCCGGGCAAACAACGCTGCCGCCGCGCGCGGGTTCTTGAACTGGTATACGGCCTGCGTGTATGTCCTGACCGCCGATCCACTCAATACCTGCTGGCTCGCGCGGGCGGTCGAGCCGAACCCGAACCCCGGATCGAAGGGCAAGGATGCGTCGCCGAGCAAGACGGAGTACAGGGAACAGCTCATGGTTCCCGCGCTGACGTCGGCGGAGGGCTTTACCACCCTGCCTGAGTCCTGCTCCCAAAGGCTTGAGTACCCCGGCCCGAAGGCCGAGCCAGGCAGCAGCGCCGACTTGAGCGTTGTCCCGCTGACCTGGACGTCACCAGGTGACGGGGCTCTGGCCACGGTCGGCCCGGCCAGCAGCACCGCAAGCGCCCCGGCGGCAGTGACAACGGCGGCACCTGCGAGCACGACACGGGCGCGGGACAGCATGATGCGCATCGTATACCCGCAGAACCGGCCGGAGGATGCGATTCGGGGCCGCTGTGCATGACGAGCGGCGGCCGGCCGACAGCTAACCGACAGCGGGTCGTCGCACGATGGCCTGAGCACGGCAAACATCGCGGAGCGCAAGGGGATGTCGATGGCTGGTGGTTGTTCATGCAGGACCCTGCCGTGGTAGCCGCGGGGCCGTGGGCGGGCACGCGGGAGTGGGTAGGGCTGAGCGTGCTGGCGCTGCCGGCGTTCGTCATTGCCCTGGACTTCAGCGTGCTGAACCTGGCTGTGCCGGATATCAGCCGTCAGTTGATGCCCTCCGCGACCGAGGTGCTGTGGATCGTGGACATCTACGGCTTCATGCTGGCCAAGCGCCGGGCAGTCTCGGCCGCTCCGAGCAACTGCGCGGCGCGGTCGGGCTGCCCGTCGAGCGCATGCACGCCGGCAAGGCCGGTGAGTGCCTGGGCCACAGCCTGAGGGTCACCGAGTTTCGTCGCCGCGGTGAGGGATCGCAGATGATATGAGCGGGCGAGCGCCGGCTCGCCGCGCTGCTCGTCGATGAAACCGAGTTCGGACAACGCGGCGACGCGAGCCACGTCTGGCTCAGACCCGGTCCGCCGACTTGCCCGCAGCACGTTGCGCAGGTGAGCCTCGGCGCGGTCGAGCTTGCCGTCCTGGCGCGCGGTCTGGCCGAGGCCAAGCTCGGCGAAAACCTGCCCCGGCTGGTAGCTCTGCTCGGCCGCGAGCCGCATGCCGCGCTGGAGAAGTTCCCGCGCTTGGTCAAGGTCACCGGCGCGTGGCGCGCACCAGCCCAGCCAGGACAGGGCATCGGCCGCCTGCGCCATGGGCCGAGCTCGATCACGTTTCCCGGATTCCTGACGTCCTCCTGGAAGATCGTAACCCCGTCGGCGCCGGCCAGCAGCAGCTCCCCGTGGCGCACCACTATCGGGTCGTGATCGACGTAGACCACCGACGAATCCGCCGATATCCGCTGCACGATCTGGTGCACATTGTCGTTCGCCGGAAGGCCGGAGCCGATGTCGAGGAACTGGGTGATGCCCTGCGCGGTCACCAGGTCGCGCACGGCACGGCCCATGAATTCCCGGTTCTCTCTTATCCGCTCGCGCGTGTCCGGAACCAGGCGCAGTAGCTCCTGCGCCATCGCCCGGTCAGCGGGAAAGCTGTTCGTGCCACCGAGCAGGTAGTCGTAGACCCTGGCCGTATTGGGCGTACTGGTATCGATGCCGGGCAGGACCGGACCCCCGTCATCCTCGGTCATAACACCGAATTTATACGGTCTCCGCACCGCAAGCCCGGCAGCTGCCGCGCGTCCTCAGCGTCGGCTCGTTCCTCCTTCTGGAGGAGGCGTGGATTCTCCGTTCGTCCTTATTCGTCCCTGTGAACGAGGCGACGTGGCGGACGTGGCCCATAGCGTTCGGGGCGGGCGGCGCGATGTGCCGCCGTTACAGGGCCCTGAAATGAGGAGAGACCAGCCATGCAGCCACCTGTACTGGCCCCCCCGAGCGCTGCGCTCGAAGCGACTGACCTGGTGAAAACATTCGGCTCCGGCGGAACCGCGGTCCGCGCTCTCGACGGCGTGACGGCGACCTTCGGCTCCGGCGAGTTCACCGCGATCATGGGACCGTCCGGGTCAGGCAAGTCCACGCTGATGCACTGTCTGGCCGGACTGGACACCCCGACCGGCGGATCGGTGCGGATAGCGGGCACCGAGATCTCCGGCATGGGTGACCGTGCGCTCACCCTGCTGCGACGGCGCCGGATCGGGTTCATTTTCCAGTCCTTCAACCTGCTGCCGACGCTGACCGCCGAACAGAACATCCTGCTCCCGCTGGAACTGGCCGGGAGCAAGCCTGATCCGCAATGGCGGGACGCCGTCATCGGGTCGCTGGGGATCGCGGACCGGCTGCGGCATCGGCCGAGCCAGATGTCCGGCGGTCAGCAGCAGCGGGTCGCCTGCGCTCGCGCGCTGATCACCAGGCCCGACGTGGTGTTCGCGGATGAGCCGACGGGCAATCTCGACTCCAAGGCCGGCGCGGAAGTCCTCGGCTTCCTGCGCGAATCCGTCCGCGAATTCGGCCAGACGGTCGTCATGGTCACGCACGATCCGGTGGCGGCCAGCTATGCCGGACGAGTGCTGTTCCTTGCGGACGGCCGGGTCCGCGGCCAGATGCGCGCCCCGACCCCGGAATCCGTCCTTGACTACCTCAAGCGAACGGGGGAGTGAGTCCGGTGCTGCGTAAAGCTCTGGCCAGCCTTCGGTACCGGAAGGCGCGGCTCGCGCTGTCCTCGCTCGCCATCGCCGCGGGCGTCGCGTTCGTGACGGGCACCCTGGTGATGGGCGCCTCGATAAAGTCGGCGTATTTCGACAGCTTCGCCGCGGGTGCGAAGAATGTGGACGCCGCCGTGACCCCGCATTCATCCAGCGACAAGCGGCTCGGCACCGCCACCTACCCGTCGGTGCCGGCGTCAGTGCTGGCCCGGATCAGCTCGGTACCAGGCGTCGCGTCCGCGGCCGGGCGCCTGGTCGGCCAGGCTCCGCTGCTCAGCGACAGCGGAAAGGTCTTGCTGAACGGCGATTCGCCCGGGTTCGGCATCAACCTCACGGCCGATCCCGCACTGCGGGGTTTCACCGTCGTGTCAGGGCACGTTCCCGAGTCGGCGGACCAGGTTGCCGTTGACGAAGCCACCGCTGCCGACGAGCACTTCCGGCTCGGCCAGCTCGTGCGCGTTGTCGATCACAGCGGCCGCGTGCGCGCGTTCGATCTCACCGGAACGGTGGACCTGGGCGTCAACCATGAGTTCGGCAACTCCACGGTGACCGTTTTCGAGACGGCCACGGCCTTCAGCGTCACCGGCAGGCCCGGCTACGACCAGATCGTCGCGCGGGCCGGGCCTGGCGTCTCGCAGGCCGGGCTGACCACCAGGATCGGCGCGCTGCCGGGGATGTCGGGCTACGTCGTGCAGAACGGTGCCGCGTTCGCCACCGCGGAGGCCGATTTGGCGGGGGCCGATACCTCGTCCCTCACGACCGGCATCCTGGCGTTCGCGATCATCGCGCTTGTCGTCGCCTGCATCGTCATCTACAACACGTTCACGATTCTCGTCACCCAGCGCGGCCGGGAACTGGCGCTGGAGCGCTGCGTAGGGGCGACCCGCCGCCAGGTGTTCGGCGGGATGCTGCTCGAGTCCCTGATCGTCGGGCTGATCGCCTCGGCGGCAGGCGTCGTAGCGGGGCTTGGCCTCGGCTGGGTCCTGCAGCGGGTGTTCAACGGCTTCGGCGCCGGTCTCCCGTCCGGTCCGCTCGTGCTGACCCCGTCGACGGTGGCGGTCGGCATGATCACCGGGGTTGCCGCCACCATGGCGGCATCCGTGCTGCCAGCGCGGTCGGCCACCCGGGTCGCGCCCGTCGCGGCGCTCAGCAGCCAGCACGAGCAACCAGACAGCGCCAGGATCGGCTGGCTGCGTGCGGCGGTCGCCGCGGTCTTTGCCGGCGTCGGCCTGTTTGTCGCGTACCAAGGGTCGCGGAATGCCGGGTTCGTCGAGATCACGATCGGCGGACTGTCGTGTTTCGTGGCCGTGCTCGCGCTCGGGCCGCTGATCGTCCCGCCGATGATCACGTTCTTCGGGTGGCTGCCAGGAAAGTTCGCTGGCCCCACCGTGCGGCTGGCCGCCGCCAACGCCCGGCGCAACCCGCACCGGATGGCGGCGACCACCGCCGCGCTGACCATCGGCCTCACGCTGATGACCGCGTTCACCGTGGTGATCTCGTCGGCGCAAGCCACCAGCGTCGAGCGGATCACCGCACAGTATCCGTTCGACTATGTGGTCCAGGCCGGGTCGGTCAGCAGCGGCGGCGTCGACGCTGATCAGCTCGTACCGCAGCGGGTGGTCGACGTGCTGACGGCCTCGCCCGCGCTCGGCGTCGTGGCGCCCGTCTACGACCTTCAGGCCACGGTGAACGGGGTCGGCGGAATTGATGTCGGCGCGATCAGCCAGAGCGCGTTCGGGGTGAACGTCAAGCCGACGATGGTCTCCGGGTCGATTACGGCAATCGGCCCAGGCGCGGCAGCGATCGACACCAGCCTGCACGTGGGTAAGGGCGGCACGATAGTCGTCAGCACACCCGACGGCGCCGAGAGGGTGCGGATCGCGGCCGTCTACAAGCGCGCGGGCGGGGTGCTGCCCCGCGTCATGCTGTCGGTGCCCGACTTCACTGGTTGGTTCCGGCCTGCTGGCGCGCAGTCGGTGCTGATCAACGGGGCTTCCGGCGTGAGCACCGCCACATCGCGCACGGCTGTCGACGCGGCGGTCGCCACCGATCCGCTGCTGACCGTCAGTACTCTGGCCGACTACCGGGCAGCGCTATCCAGCGCCGTCAACCAGCTGATCGCGTTGTTCGGCATCCTGCTGGGACTGGCGGTCGTGATCGCGCTGTTCGGCATCTCCAACACGCTCACCCTGTCCGTGATCGAACGGACCAGGGAGTCGGCGCTGATGCGCGCGCTCGGCCTGACCCGAGGCCAGCTCCGCCGGATGCTACTGACCGAAGCGCTCTACATGGCCCTGATCGCCACGGTGCTTGGCGTCGGGCTCGGTGCCGCGTTCGCCTGGACCCTGGTGCACGCGTTCATCCAGTCGGACGGCGGCGGCGTGATATCGATCCCGTTCGCCGAGACCGGGCTGTTCGTCGTGGTCGGCGCCGTCGCCGCGCAGCTCGCCGCCGCGCTGCCGGCCCGGCGGGCAGCGCGGGCCTCCGCTGTCAGCGCCATGGCGGACGTCGGCTAGACCGCCTGGGCGACGAATCCTATGTCTATGTCTATGTCTATGTCTATGTCGCCGGGCGCCGTGCGTCCGTGCGTCCGGGCGTCCGGGCGTCCGGGCGCCGTGCGACGTTCGTGCGCCGTGCGACGTTCGCGGCCGAGCCGGAGCGGCGGTAAGCATTGGTCCAGCCGTGATAACGGCGCCCAGATCCGCTAACCGCACATATCTGCCCCATCCGGGCGCGTCGTGAGGCGTCCCGGATCATTGCGGACACCTACCCCCCGATCTGGACCCTGTTGGCGAATTGTGCGCGCATGGCCGTGCCGGCCGTCCGCCCGCCGTCCGCCGCGGCCTGGCCACTGGGTGCGCCGTCTGTGCCTGGAGTGGCGTAAGCGGCTGCCGGGATACGGGCGCACCGGCACGCCCGTCAACGACGTGGAAGATTACCGCATCGTGGTGGATTGACCCTCGTACACAACGGGCCGGCTACCACGAAGCGGGAAACTGCCACGCTATCGCGGGCCCATCGAGCCGATCGAGCCCGGACGCCGGCCGCTGACCATACCGGGACGGGCCAGCGATCCGGGCCAGCTTCAGCGTGCACTTCTGATCTCCGCGGGCGGGCCGACCAATCCGCGCAGGCGCCGATGACGAATAACCATCGTGACCGGTCTCAGCAAGGTTCTTCGTTCTCAACTCAGAAGGAGAAGCGATGCGCTTCCTCACACGCCTGAAGCCGGGCATCGGCTTGCTCGGCCTCGGGGCGGTGGCCCTGACGGTCGCCGCGGCCTCCCCGGCAGCGGCGTCGGTACATGCGTCGCCGGTGACCGGGCATGTCTACGTCGATGACAACACCGCCGGGGCGAATACCATCGGGGCGTTTGACCGTCACGCCGACGGGACGCTGACCCCGGAGGCCGGATCCCCGTTCGCCGCCGGCGGCGCGGGCACCGGGGCGGGGCTCGCCTCCCAGGGCGCGCTGCAGGTCTCGCCGGACGGCCGGTTCCTGATCGCCGCCGATGCCGGCAGCAACCAGATCTCGGTGCTGCGGATCCTGCGCGACGGCTCGCTGCGCCTGGTCCGTGGCGGGGTCGTGTCCTCAGGCGGCGTCCTGCCCGTCAGTATCGCGATCCACGGTGACCTGGTGTATGTGGCCAACGCGGGCAACGGCGGCAGCAACTACACGGGCTTCCGCCTGCGGCATGACGGCCGGCTGGGCGCGGTCCCCGGTTCGGCGGTGGCGCTGCCCGACGGCGCCCAACCGGGTGACGTGCTGTTCAATCGTGACGGCACCAGGCTCGCCGGCACGCGGGTCGGCACTTCCCAGGTCGACAGCTTCACCGTCGGCTTCGGCGGGCGCCTGAAAGCGGCCCCGGGCTCGCCTTTCCCCGCCCAGGGTCTGGGCCCGTTCGGCAGCCAGTTCCGGCCGACAAATCCCGATCAGCTGTTCGTGTCCAACGCGCACAACGCCGGCGCGGGCTCGGGCACGGTCTCGGCGTTTGCCGACGCGGCGGACGGGACGCTGACATCGATCGGCGCATCCCCGTTCGCGGACATGCAGACCGCACCGTGCTGGGTGGAGATCACCCATGACGGCCGGTACCTGTTCACCGTGAACACTGCCTCCGGCAGCATCTCCCGGTACCGGATCGCGCCCGGCGGGTCCTTGACGCTGCTGGGCAGCACGCCGGTCCGCACCGCCGGTGCGGGCGCGGTCGACGCCCGCCTCAGCCCAGACGGCCGCACCCTGTACCTCGACGAGGCCAAGGCCGGTGCGATCGGCGAGTTCGCCGTCCACGGAGGCGACCTGACCGAACTGCCCGGCTCCCCGGCCACGCTGCCCGCCGGCGCCGCCCCCGCGGGCGTCGTGGTCACCTAGCCCGCCGGTTAGCGCGCCGGAGCCGGGCGTGGGCCCGGCTCCGGCGCGAACTGGCCCAGCGCGCTGATGCCGCCGGCGAACCCCAGGTCGTGCCCCCGGATTTTACCGAACGTACGGTGGCTCTCCGGCTCGCCCGCCAGCAGCTTCTCCAGCGAGCTGAGCTGCCCCGGGTCAGCCGATCGGTGGATGGCTCGCGCTTTAAGGATGAGACAGCGAATCCGACGGCCGCGGGCCGGTCTGGCCGCGTGGGCGATGTGCGGCATGGTTTCCGGCAGCGACGCTGAAGCCATGACAAGGGCCATCGAAGTGCGCGGATTGCGCAAGGAGTACGGGGACACGGTCGCCGTGGATGACGTGTCTTTCTCGGTCGCCGACGGTGAGATTTTCGGGATCCTCGGTCCGAACGGCGCGGGCAAGACCACCACCGTCGAATGTGTCGAGGGGCTGCGGAAGCCAGACCGCGGGGAGATCAGCGTGCTGGGACTCGATCCGCTGCGGGACCGCGCCGGGCTGACCCAGCTGCTCGGCGTTCAGCTCCAGGAAAGCCAGATGCCGCGGAAGTTGCGGGTGGCCGAGGCGCTTGACCTGTACAGCTCCTTCTACCGGGCGCCCGCCGACTGGCGGTCGCTGCTCGAGGTGCTCGGGCTCGCGGACAAGCGCGAGACGATGTTCGGGAAGCTGTCCGGCGGGCAGAAGCAGCGGCTGTCGATCGCTCTGGCGCTGGTCGGCAGCCCGCGGATCGCGGTGCTTGACGAGCTCACCACCGGGCTGGACCCGCAGGCCAGGCGTGACACCTGGGAGCTGATCGAGGGGGTCAGGGACCGCGGCGTCACCATCGTGCTCGTCAGCCATTTCATGGAAGAGGCCGAACGGCTCTGCGACCGGGTGGCCGTGATCGACAAGGGCCGCGTCGTCGCGGTGGGCACACCCGCCGCGCTCGCCGAGCGGGTCGAGGTGGCGCAACGGATTCACTTCCGCCCGTCGTCCCCGGTCGATGACGCGCTGCTGACCGGGCTGCCCGAGGTCACCGACGTCATTCACCGGGGCGATGGCGTCGAGGTCACCGGCACGGGCAACGTGCTGAACGCGGTCATCTCGGTGCTGGCCCGCAACCAGATCGTGGCCCAGCAGCTCCGGGTGGAGCAGGCGAACCTTGAGGACGCGTTCCTCGAACTGACCGGCAGGCACGCTGAGCAGCAGGAGGAAGAGTAGGCCATGTCCGTCGCGATCGAAACTCCTAGCGTGCCCGCCCGCCGGCGCTCCGCGCTGGCGCGGCTCACCCTCACCGAGCTCAGGCTGTTCCTGCGGGAGCCGCTCGTCCTCGTCTGGGGCATCGCGCTCCCGCTGCTGCTGCTGATCATCTTCGGCAACATCCCGGCCTTCAAGAAGTCGCCGGCGGGCTACCAGGGCCTGACCGTGCTCGACGCCTTCGTGCCGATCCTCATCATGCTGATGCTGGCGATGTTGTCGTTCTTCGCCTTGCCGTTGGTCCTGGCTGGCTACCGGGAGCAGCGGGTCCTGCGCCGCCTGCAGACCACGCCCGCGGGCCCTTGGCGTGTCCTGGCCGCCCAGTTGCTGCTCAACTTCGGCTCGGCGGCCGTCATGATAGCGGCGATCCTCCTGATCGGCAGGGCGCTCGGCGTGCCGTTCCCGCTGGCATTTGGCAAGTGGATCGTGGTCGCGGTGCTCACGACGGCCGGCACCCTGACGATCGGCCTGCTCGTTGCCGCGGCCGCGCCCAGCGCCCGGGTGGCCGGGGCGACGGGACAGATCTTGTTCTACCCGCTGATGTTTTTCTCCGGCCTGTATTACCCGATCCCGGCGATGCCGGCGGTGCTGCAGCACATCAGCCACGCCACGCCGTTCGGCGCGGCCTGGGAGTCGTTCCAGCAGACTGCCCTGGGACACTGGCCGCCCGCGCTGGCGGTGGGCACCATGCTGGGCTACGCGGCGGTGTTCGGGGTCGCGGCGGCCAAGATGTTCCGCTGGGAGTAACGAAGCGGGAGACTGGGTCCGGCGCATGCAGCGGATGAGCGGAGGACGCCGATGAGCGGTTCCGGGAGTCGCTCTTATCCCGAACCATGGGAAGGGACCATGGAATTCGCGCGCGCCGCGATCGACGTGGTGCCCTACGTGATGCTGGCGTTCTCCGCGGTCCTCACGGTGCTCATCGCTCATGCAGACAACTCGTCGCCGTTCGTCCCCCTGTTGCTGTGCGGGATCGCGGCGGCGTGGACGCTGGGCATCTACACGCTGAACCCGGCATGGCGAGACCGGCCACGCCCGATGGCCGTGTTCGTCGCGGTGCTGCTGCTGATCATGACCGTGATGGTGACCGAATACTCCTGGCTGGGGTTCTACACGTTCACCGGGTATTACTACATCTACCGGCTAGTCGGGTCCTGGCGCTGGCGGATAGCCGGCAACGGCGTCGTTGCCTGCAGCGCGGGCATCTCCCAGGGCCTGGGTCTGCAGGGGACGTTCAGCCCGGTTCGCGTGACCATCCTCATCGGCGCCATCTTGATCAACGTGATCTTCGCCTGCGCGTTCACCTGGTTCAACTGGGCGAGCCACAAGCAGGGTCAGCTGCGCAGGCAGCTCATCGACGAGCTGGCCGAGACCAACAGCACGCTAGAGACGACCCTCGCCGAGAACACCGGCCTGCACCGGCAGCTGCTCGCCCAGGCCCGCGAGGCCGGGGTGCTCGACGAGCGGCAGCGCATGGCGCGCGAGATCCACGACACGCTCGCGCAGGGCCTGACCGGGATCATCACCCAGCTCCAAGCGGCCGGACAGGACGGACAGGACCCCGCGGAACGGCGCAGGCACTTCGACGCGGCCGTGGCGCTGGCCAGGGAGAGCCTGACCGAGGCGCGCCGGTCGGTGCACGCGCTGCGCCCCGAGGCGTTGGAGACGGCGCTGCTCAACGATGCGCTGGCTGAGGTGGCGGACCGCTGGGCCGAACGCAGCGGTGTCCCCGTCCAGGTCACCATCACGGGCATGGTGCGTTGGGTAGCGCCGGAGGCGGAGTCCGCCCTGCTGCGCACCGCCCAGGAGGCGCTCGCGAACATCGCCAAGCACGCGGCCGCGACACGCGCCGGGCTGACGCTCTCCTATATGGACGACGAGATCGTCCTCGACGTCCGCGACGACGGCCGGGGCTTCGATTCGGTACCCGCTGCCGGCCCAGCAGGCGGCTTCGGGCTGGTCGCGATGCGGCAGCGGATCGAAGGGCTGTCCGGGACGCTGGATGTCGAGTCCGAACCTGGCCTCGGCACCGCGATCTCGGCCCGCGTCCCGGCCGCGGGCACCGTAACCGAACCCGCGCGGACGGGAGCATGAACCGCCCTTCTCCCGGCGCCCCGGGCGACGGCGCGCCGATCCGGGTGCTGATCGTGGACGACCACCCAGTCGTCAGGGACGGGCTGCGCGGCGCCTTCGGGCCCGACCCGCAGTTCGAAGTCGTCGGTGAGGCGGGTGACGGCGCCGAAGCGGTCCGGCTCGCCCGGTCACTGCGCCCGGACGTGGTCCTGATGGACCTGCGGATGCCTGTGCTGGACGGGGTGGCCGCCATCACCGAACTGGCCAGGTACGGGGTCACCGCCCGCGTCCTCGTGCTGACCACCTACGACTCCGACAGCTACGTGCTGCCCGCGATCGAGGCGGGCGCGACCGGCTACCTGTTGAAGGACGCGCTCAGCGCCGACCTGCTCCGCGCGGTCCGGGCGGCCGCGCGCGGCGAGTCCGTGCTCGCTCCCACGGTAGCCGCGCGCCTGCTGAGCCGGGTCCGCTCCGCCGGCGAGGAACCGCTCAGCCAGCGTGAGCTGGAGGTCCTCGAGCTCGTCGCGGCGGGCACTACCAACCGCGAGGCAGCCGCCAGGCTGTTCATCAGCGAGGCCACCATCAAGACCCACCTGCTGCACATCTACACCAAGCTCGGCGTCAGCGACCGCGCCGCCGCGGTCGCCGAGGCCTTCAACCGCGGCCTGCTGACCCCCGATCGCAGGTAGTTTCCCGTTCCTCCGCCCGAACAGCCCGTGCTCGAGGGCCGCACCGGCTCCGCACCGCATGACCTGCGCCCAGCCGCAGCGGCCGGCCGGTAGCCTGCGGATTCACGGTGCCGGGCGTGTTCCCGCATCGGGCGGTCGCGTTGCCAGCCGGTCCTGGAGCTGGCCGTTCCGGAACTGATAAGAATTCCCGGACACCCGTGTCAGGCCGACATCGCATGCCCAGTCCAGGAACGCCGATATGCGTGGCAAGCTGGTCGCCCAGCCGGCTGGCTCGCGCCGGTCACTCTCGCAGCCCGACGGCCCTGCCAGTGTTTCGGATCTGCCGGTGAGCGCGGCCACTGGCCGCGATGAGCCCTGCCCGGCCGCCGCCAGGGCACGTCCTGCCCTGGCGGCGCGGGCTACGGTCAGGGGCGGCCGGGACGTCACCGCCGGCTGTCAGCGTGGCGGAGCATCGCGTCGAGTTCGGGGTCGGTCCCGATCTCGCGGACCTCTTGCGCGCAGCGGCAGGCGGCAGCGATCTTGGCCGC
>Ga0070714_100001841_pt1 | contig 15430 bp, 15 predicted proteins | sample LARL83metaG_FD_65450 | JGI IMG/M metagenome (GOLD analysis project Ga0070714, IMG submission 65450) | Corn, switchgrass and miscanthus rhizosphere microbial communities from Kellogg Biological Station, Michigan, USA - LAR L8-3 metaG | ecosystem: Host-associated > Plants > Roots > Rhizosphere ...
GTGCGGGCCCTGTCCAGGATGACCGAGGTGGGCGGCTACGTGGAAGGCGGGCACTCGCGCCGGGTGAGCGTGCTCGCGGTGGCGGTCGGCCGCGAGCTCGGCATGCACGAGCCGGAGCTGCTCGAGCTGGAGTACGCGGCGCTCATGCACGACATCGGCCAGCTCTCGCTCCGGGACCCGATCCCGGGCGGCGCGACCGTGCTGGTCTCCTCGGCCGACCAGCGGCGCATCGCCGAGCTTGGCGCCGATGTGATAGGCCAGGCCGGCGTGCTAGACCAGGTAGCGGATATCGTCAGACGGCAGAGCGAGCCCGCGCGGGGCGCGGAGCCCGAGCCGCCGGCGGCCAGCCGGATCATCCGCGCGGCGAACGCGTTCGACGACCTGGTCGGTAACTCGGCCGACCGGGACCGAGCCTCCGCGGCCCTGGAGCGGCTACGGCTCGGCACGGCGGCCGAGTACGATCCGGGTGTCGTCGAGGCGCTCAGCAGGGTCGTCGGCAGGCGCGCGCTCAGCCGGGCGTGACGTCGCGGGAAGGGAGAAGCGGGTGGCGGAAGTCCGCGCGGAGATGGTCGCGAACGTGTGGCAGGTCGTCACCAGCGAGGGCGACGAGGTCAGCGAGGGTGACACGCTGGTGATCCTCGAGTCGATGAAGATGGAGATCCCGGTCCTCGCGGAGACGCCGGGGAAGGTGACCAAGCTGGCCGTGGCTGAGGGCGACGTCGTGCAGGAAGGCGACCTGATCGCCGTCATCGGCTGACGCCGCCACCCTGCAATCGTCGCCCTGCCCTCAGATGCCTCGGGTCGATCGCGGATACGCGACGTCCGGATCGGTGATCACGTTGACCAGGTAGGGGACGCCGGCGTCGAACGCCCGGCGTAGGGCTGGCGCGATCTGACCCGGTTCGGTGACCATTTCCCCCGCCCCGCCCAGCGCCCGCACCACGTCGTCGTAACGGCACATGGGCTGCAGGTCCGCGGCCACGTCGTAGCCGTAAATCGCGCGCATCGGGTGCTTCTCCAGTCCCCAGATGCCGTTGTTGCCGCAGATCATGACGACCGGCAGCCGGTGCCGGACCAGCGTGTCCGCGTCCATCAGCGAGAACCCGGCCGCCCCGTCACCAAGCAGCACGGCCACCTGCGCCCGCGGCCGGGCGACCCGGGCCGCGATGGCATAGCCGAGCCCGGTGCCCAGGCATCCGTACGGGCCAGGGTCGAGCCACCCGCCGGGGCGTCGTGGCTCGACGTACTTCCCCGCGTAGGAGACGAAATCCCCGCCATCGCCGATGACTATCGCGTCGTCGTCGAGCAGCCGGTTGAGTTCGCCGTACACACGCATGGGGTGGATGGGACTGGCCTCGCTGGCCAGCAGGTCCCGGTCTGCTTCGGTGGCCGCGGCGACCGCGTCGCGCAGCCGGGCCAGCCAGTCGGGCGCGGTCGGGCCGGCGGCGGGAGAGCCGGCCAGCCCGGTGAAGAAGGCGGTCAGGTCCCCGGCCGCGGAGGCGACCAGCGGGCAGTGGGTCGCGATCTGCTCTGGCGCGTCGGCCACGTGGATCACCTGGGCCTGCGCGCTGCCGTCCTGGCCGCCGAACTCCCCGTAGCCGAGCCGGAAGTCCAGCGGCGCACCCACCACGACGACCAGGTCCGCCTCACGCAGCGCGGTGGACCTGGCCCGGGTCACCTGCAGCTCGTGGCCGGGTGGCAGGATGCCCCGGCCCTGCCCGTTCGCGATGACCGGCAGTCGCAGCTCTTCCGCGGCGAGCCGCGCCTGCGTTTCCGCGCCTCCCAGCCAGACATCCGAACCGAGAACGATCACCGGCCGCCGCGCGGCGGCCAGCAGCCGGGCGATCCGGTCGACCGCACCGGTGTCGATCCCCCCGGCGCCCGGGGCTCCCCGCGCATCCGCGGCTTCCTGGGCGCTCGCGGGTTCCCGCGAGCTCGCGGCCTGCGCTGGCGGCGCGTCGTCGGGCCCGAACAACGCCTCGAGCGCGATGTCGAGGAACACGGGGCCGCGGTGCGGGGCCGCGGCCAGCCGGAAGGCCTCATCCACGGCTGCGGCGATCCGCTTCGTGTCGTGCTCGGTCCACGCCCGCTTGGTGACCGGAAGAACCAGCTGCGGGTGGTCCAGTTCCTGCAGGCTGCCCGAGCCCCAGCGGTAGTCCGGGGCCCGGCCCGCCAGCACGACCACCGGAGAGCTGTTGAAGTAGGAAGTGGTGATCGCGCTCACCCCGTTGGTCACCCCCGGGCCGGCGGTCAGCACGGCCAGACCGGGCGTCCGGGTCAGCCGCCCGGTGCCCTCGGCGGCGAACACGGCGGTTTGCTCATGCCGGACGTCCAGCAGCCGCAGTGGCGGGTCCGCCTTCACCGCCCCGTCGTAGAGCGGGAACACGTGTCCGCCGGACAGCGTGAACATCGTGGTCACGCCGTGCCGACGGGCGGTGGCGACGGCAAGGGCCCCGCCGTGCGGCGGCTGAGAGGCTTCGTTCATGCCGGCGACGTTACCAGCGGGTCACCAGGAGTTCGGCGGGGCACCGATCACATGATTTGACTATGACGTTTCAAGCAACCCGACTGATTGGCCGGGCTTCCGTTGCCAGCGCGCCCAGGCCAGGCGTGCAGCGGTGTCACGTCATCGCGCGGCGCGAATGCTGACCACCAGGACGCTTACCGCGGCGGCTCCGCGGCCGAACGGCGCAGCCGGGTCATGAACTTGTACCTGTCGCCGCGGTACCAGGATTGGGCCCACTCGACCGGACGGCCGCCGGTATCGAACGCGTGCCTGGACAGCAGCAGCAGCGGCAGGCCCACGTCCACTCCGAGCAGCCGGGCGTCCTGAGGGCCGGCCAGCACGGTCTCGATCGTCTCCTCGGCCTCGGCGAGCTGCACGTCATAGTGAGCGGTCAGCGTCTCGTACAGCGACCGATGCCGGGCCAGCTGCCTGCGCAGCCCGGGAAACCGCCGGGCCGGGAGGTGGGAGGTGTCGATGGACATCGGCTCGCCGTCGGCGAGCCTGAGCCGGTGCAGCCGCAGCGCGCGGCCGCCGGTCCTGATGCCGAGCAGGCCGGCCATGTGCTCGTCCGCGGTGACGTAGCCGATCTCGAGGATCGTGGTCCGTGGATGCAGGCCGTGCGCCCGCATCCCCTCGGTGTAGCTGGCCAGCTCGAGCAACTGGGCGACCTTGGGCTTGGCGACGAACGTTCCGCGGCCCTGGATCCGCAGCAGGCGACCCTCGATGACCAGCTCGGACAGCGCTTGGCGGATGGTGGTCCGGGATGTGCCGTACTGCCTGGCGAGCTCCCGCTCCGGGGGGACCGGCGTGCCCGCACTCATCGCGCCGGTCAGTTCGAGCAGCCGCTGCTTCACCGCGTAGTACTTCGGCAGCGGCCGCCCCGGCTCTTCCGGCGTGAGTTCGCTCACCGCGAAGGCGATCACGGGGTATACCTTACGGCCGGTACACGGGCGAGGACATGGTTGCGCCGTCGTGATAGGCGGCGGCCGACGTGACGGTCGCCCGCCCCAGGGCTCGGCCGCCGCTGCTGCCAGGCGCGGACCATGCCGTACCCGGTGGCATGATGAACGGCGTGCCCTCCCTTTCCGACCTGGCCAGCCGCCACACCATGCTCACCGGGGCCGACGTGGAATGGCTCCACGCCCTGGTGTCCGACTGGCAGCTGATCGCCGACCTGTCGTTCGCCGACCTGACCCTGTGGGCACCGGTCAGGGGCCGCCGCGGGTGGCTGGCGATGGCCCAGATGCGCCCGACCACCGGACCGACGGCGGTACACGACGACGTGGTCGGGCTCCGGATTTCGACGGGACAGCGGCCGCTGCTCGACGCCGCGATCGCCCAGCGGCGAATCTGCCGCGAGGGTGACCCCGACTGGACCAGCGGCGAGCCGGTGCGGGCCGAAACCATCCCGGTCACCCGGGGCGAGCGGGTCATCGCCGTGATCGAGCGGAGCACCAACCTGAGCTCGGCCCGGACCCCGAGCAGGCTCGAGCTGACCTACCTGCGCGGCGCGGACGATCTGGCCAGGATGGTGGCCGAGGGAACGTTCCCGTTTCCCGGCGAGGAGCCCATCCTGGTCAGGTCGCCGCGGGTCGGCGACGGGCTGCTCCGGCTCGGCCGCCAGGGCCGGGTGACCTACGCCAGCCCCAACGCCCTGTCCGCCTACCGCCGGCTCGGCCTCACCGCGGATCTGGTGGGAGCCGACCTCGGGCCGGTGACCGCCCGGCTGTACGCGCCGGACGAGCCGATCGACGATTCGCTCATGGTCGTGGCCAGCGGCCGCCGTCCGCGGGAGACCGAGGTGGAGGCCAATGGTTCGGTGGTCCAGTTGCGCGCCATACCGCTGGTCGTCGGCGGTTCTCGCACCGGGGCGCTGATACTGGTGCGAGACGTCACCGAGTTGCGCCGCCGCGAGCGCGAGCTGATGTCCAAGGACGCGACGATCAAGGAGATCCATCACCGAGTGAAGAACAACCTGCAGACCGTGGCCGCGCTGCTCCGGCTGCAGGCCCGCAGGCTCTCCGAGCCGGAAGCGCGGTCGGCGCTCGAGGAAGCGGTGCGCCGGGTGGGCTCGATCGCGGTCGTGCACGAGACCCTCTCGCTCACCCCGGACGAGGTGGTCGACTTCGACGACGTCGCTGCCCGGGTGGCCACCATGGCGGTCGAGGTGTCGGCGCCAGAACTCGGCGTCACGCCGCGTCTGGCCGGCACGTTCGGCATGCTGCCCGCCGCGGTGGCGACGCCGCTCGCGATGGTGTTGACCGAACTGCTGCAGAACGCGCTCAAGCACGGCTTCAGCCGGGCCGGCGGATCCGGTCTGGCCGACCGCGAGCCTAACAGCTCCGAGCAAGACAGCCGCGAACCCAACGGCCGGGGGCCCGACAGCCGCGAGCCCGACGGCCGCGAACCCAACGGCCGCGAGCCCAACGGCCGTGGGCCGGACAGCCGCGGGCCGGACAGCCGCGGGCCGGACAGCCGCGGGCCGGACAGCCTGGTGGTGATGGCGCGGCGGCTCCCGGGCAAGCTCACGGTGATGGTCGCCGACAGCGGTGCGGGGCTGCCCGAAGGCTTCGACCTGGGTTCGTCGGACAGCCTGGGCCTGCAGATCGTGCGCACGCTGGTGGTCGCGGAACTCGGCGGGAGCCTGAAGATCAACGGCCGTCCGGCAGGCGGCACGCTGGTCGTGGTCGAACTACCCATGGAGACCGCATCACCGCTGCATCTCCCCGGCCGGGAGCCTGGATCCCGGCCGCCGGCCCGTAGTACGGGCTAACTTGCGGCGTGGGCCCGGGCCCTGATCCTGGTGGTGCGGCGCTTGAGCGCGCGCCGCTCATCCTCGCTCATACCGCCCCAGACGCCGGCATCCTGGCCACTCTCTATCGCCCAGTGCAAGCAGGATTCGATGACCGGGCAGCGCCGGCACACCTGCTTGGCCTCATCTATCTGGAGCAGCGCGGGACCGGTATTGCCTATAGGGAAGAACAGCTCAGGATCCACGTCTTGGCAGGCGGCGTGGTGGCGCCAGTCCATGTGGTCCACTCCTCCTTGTCGCCGGGTCCCTCGGACCCGCCGCCTCGTTCACTTTGTGAAGGATTTCACGAACTAAGCCGTACCCCGGGCCCGGCAACACGATCAAGCCGTACCCCGGCCAGCAAGTTCTGGCTTGACGCACCTAGATCGGTACCAGCGCCCCGACGCGGCCCCAATTGCCCGAAACCGTCACGGTGCCTTCCCGGTTCCCGCCGCTCCGGGAATGCGCGGCACGTGCATCTTTCCGTTCGCGATGCATCGCCTCCACTCTTTCAAGCCCACGTAGGAGGCGCAAGACATTCGGTCAAGGTTCAGGGGAGAATTCGATGTCAGATACGTCACAATGTGACTACGTGACCGTTAACATCAGGTGACCACCCGCAGCGCGCGCGGCACCGAGCGAAACGACACGCATTCGCGTTCGCCCATGTACTCTCCGTCCACCTGCAAGGCTATGGGGCGCTCAGAACGGAGCGTGAGACTGGGCAGGTCATGCAGGCTGAGTACGTGGCGTCCGTTCGGCTGCTGATTTCCGCCCGACAGCATCTGGCGGATCACGTTCAGCGTGGAAACGGTCCGCATCCGGCGCAGCGCGAATACGTCAAGCCCGGCATCGAAGCTCGCCAGCGGGCTCGGATTGACCGGACGGCGGCCCAGGTAGGTCCACGGCGTGGTGTTCGAGACCACACCCAGAAATACGCGCCCAACCGGAGGGTGACCATCGCGTTCCAGGGTCAGCGCCGGATGCCGCCGGTCGGTGGCGGCGTAAAACTGCCGGATCGCGGTCCACGTGTACAGCCGATCCGATACCGGTCGGCCGGTGGCCCGCAGCCCCTCGATCGCGCGCACCACCTCGGCGTCGATCCCGAGCCCGGCGCTGCAGGTGAAATAACGGTCATCGGTCATGCCGAGCCCGATGCACCGGGTGCGCCGCCCGGAAATGGCGGCCAGAATCTGGCCGGTCGCATCGATCGGGTCCGCGGCTAGTCCCAGGGACCGGGTGAATACGTTCGCATTCCCGCCCGGGATCGGGGCCAGCGCGGGTAGGTCGTCAGCCGCCGCCGGGGCCTGCCGGCCGTCCGGCCCGTGCACCAGCCCGTTGACCGCCTCGTGCACCGTGCCGTCTCCGCCCAAGGTGATCACCAGGTCGCGGCGCTCCTTTACCGCGCCCGCCGCGAGCGCGACCGCGTGGCCCCGGTAGCGTGTTTCCACGACTTCCAGGTCGAACTCGGACGCCAGCGCGCTCACGATCACATCCCGCCGCAGCGGGGTCGTGGAGGTGGCATGCGGGTTAACGATCAGGAGGGCGCGCACTGGCTCAGGGTAGCGACGCCGGGAGAGAGGCGAAACATGCAGGATCGTCACGTCGCCTTGTGGACCGCGGCGGCGGCACAGGCGGCCGAGGCGGCCCTGGTGTTCGTGGCGTCCGTGCTGTCGGCCGTGGACACCGCGGCCGGCAAGTCCTACCAGCTGGGCAGCGGTATCGCGCTGACGGTCATCGGGTTCGGCACCGCGCTGGCGCTCGGCTTCGTCGCCGTCGGACTGGCGCGGGCGCGGCTCTGGAGCCGGACGCCGGCCCTGCTGAGCCAGCTGTTCACCCTGATCGTGGGGATCTACCTGCTGCAGAGCCACCGGGTGGACTGGGGCACGCTCGCCGTGGTCGTCGCCGTCATCGGGTTCGCCGCGCTGCTGCTACCGCAGAGCCAGCACATGCTCAGGCGTGAGCCGCGTACGCCGCCCGACGCCACCCCCGAACCCGTGAGCAAGCCGCCTGCCGCGCGCAAGACCGCGCCCCGCGGCAAGCCCGCCCCGCGCGGCTAAAGGGTCCGCCCGAGGCCATAGCTAACGCCAGCCCGCAAGGTGCCGGTCACGGCTAAAGAGTCCCGCCCGAGGCCATAGCTAACGCCAGCCCGCAAGGTGCCGGTCACGGCTAAAGAGTCCCGCCCGAGGTCACAGCTAACGCCAGCCCGCAAGGTGTCGGTCACGGCTAAAGGGTCCCGCCCGAGGTCACAGCTAACGCCAGCCCGCAAGGTGTCGGTCACGGCTAAAGGGTCCGCCCGAGGTCACAGCTAACGTCGGCGCCGGGTTACTCGTCCTCGGTCAGGCCCTCGCGTAGCTGGGTCAGCGTCCTGGCCAGCAGCCGGGACACGTGCATTTGCGAGATGCCCAGCTCGGCCGCTATCTGCGACTGCGTCATGTTGCCGAAGAACCGCAGCAGCAGAATCCGCTTCTCCCGCGGCGGCAGCCGCTCCAGCAGCGGCTTGAGCGACTCCCGGTACTCCACGCCCTCCAGCGCGTCATCCAGCATGCCCAGCGATTCGGCCACGGCCGGCGCGTCATCATCCCCGGAGTCCGGGGCGTCCAGCGACACCGTCGAGTAGGCGTTGGCGGACTCCAGGCCCTCGAGCACGTCCTCGTCGCTCATCTGCAGGTGCGCGGCCAGCTCGGCCACGGTGGGCGCGCGTCCCTCGCGCTGAGCCAGGTCGCCGATGGCCTTGGTCAGAGCGAGCTTCAGCTCCTGGAGCCGGCGCGGCACCCGGACCGCCCAGCCCTTGTCGCGGAAGTGCCGCTTGATCTCGCCGACGATGGTCGGGGTCGCGTAGGTGGAGAACTCGACCCCGCGAGACAGGTCGAACCGGTCGATCGACTTGATCAGCCCGATCGTGGCTACCTGGGTGAGGTCGTCCAGCCACTCGCCCCGGTTGCGGAATCGCCTGGCCAGGTACTCCACCAGCGGCAGGTGCAGCTCCACGAGCTCCCCGCGCAGCCGGAGCCGCTCCGGGTCAGCGGGGGCCAGCCCGGCGAGCTGCTCGAACAGCGCCCTGGCCCGCGCCCGGTCCTCGACCGGGTGCGACGACCTGATCGCCGTGACCTCGGCGGTCACCTCGGTGATCTCGGTGGTCTCGGCGCCGTCGAAATCACCGGAGACCCGGAACTCGGGTTCCTCCGGCACCTCGAGCCTGGCTTCCTCGGTCACGCCGATCCCGTCTGCCCTTTGCTCTTGCGCAGGACGATCGTGACCTTGTCATCGGGACCGACGCTCGAGTCGACGCTTCCGGCCAGGGCGGAAAGCACGGTCCAGGCGAACGTGTCCTTGGCCGGAGGGTGACCCACCCGGGACTGCGCCGACACCGCGATCGTCATCGTGTTCCGGCTGAGGCTGAAGTCGCATTCCAGGCTGGTACCGGGATCGGCCTGGGCGAGCAGCATGGCGCACGCCTCGTCCACCGCGATCCGCAGGTCTTCAATCTCGTCCAGCGTGAAATCAAGGCGCGCGGCCAGGCCGGCCGTGGCGGTGCGCAGCACCGACAGGTAGGCGCCCTCGGCGGGGAGCCTGATCATCACCTGATCGCGCGTGTCCCGCGGCGGCAGCGTGCTAGTTCCTGGGGTGGTTTTCTCGGTCACGGCCCTCCCGTTCGCCCCGCGCTCGCTGGTCCTGCTTGCAACTTACCGCTCGCTGGGGGTGAGCACAGACGCGCCGCGCGGCGGCCGGGCCGCCACCAGGGACGACCGGGCCCGAAAGAACAGCCCGGACTGCCCAGCCGACTGCGGGCAATCCGGACTGCTCGGAGAGTCGAGAATCAGGCCGGCCCGGGACTCAGCCCTGCTTGGTCTCCCAGAAGATCTTGGCGATCTCGTCGATCTTGGCCAGCAGCTCGTCGGCGGTGGCGACGTCGCTGCTGCCCTTGGTGCCGGCGGCGCCGGCCAGCTTGGTGGCCTCGTTGAACAGCTGGTTCAGCTGCGGGTACTTCTCGAAATGCGGGGGCTTGAAGTAGTCGGTCCACAGCACCCACAGGTGGTGCTTGACCAGCTCAGAACGCTGCTCCTTGATGATGATCGCCCGGGTGCGGAACTCGGGGTCGGAGTTGGCGCGGTACTTCTCGTCGATGCCCTTGATGGACTCGGCCTCGATCCTGGCCTGGGCCGGGTCGTAGACGCCGCAGGGCAGGTCGCAGTGAGCGTACGCGGTGGTCTTAGGTTCGAGGAGACGTACGAGCCTCATCGCTCCCCTTCTTTCGTGTCGGATCATTGGGTACAAGCCCCGACCCTACCGTGGGGGCCTGGAAACTGTCTGGGAGGGCTGCATGCGCTGGCCGTTGCTGCGGGTGGCCGTCGCCGAGCGGTCCATGCAGCCGATGCTGCAGCCCGGAGACTGGCTGCTGGTGTTGCGCACGCGGCGGGTCCGCCCCGGCCAGCTGGTCGTGGCCTGGCACCCGTCCCGGCCCGCCCTGCTGCTGGTGAAGCGGGCGGCGCGGCGCGAGCCGGGCGGCTGGTGGCTGCAATCGGACAGCCCGAACGGCGCTGCCGTGGACAGCCGCACGTTCGGGCCGGTGCCGCCCGGGCTGATCGAGGGCCGGGTGCTGCTGCGCTACCGCCGCGGCGCCCGGTGACGGGCCCGGACGCCGCTCGGCCCCGTCGATACTGATCGACGGGGCCGAGCGCTGCCGGCGTTTCGAACCGGGCTGGGTCAGTGCTGCAGGCGAGGCTCCGGCGTCTCCCCGGACTGCCGGTTGACGAGGTCGAGCATCTCCTGCCTGGGCAGCCGGACGGCCTGGGCCCAGTAGTAGATGATCAGGCTGAACCCGGCCACGACCAGCAGGTCCCACCAGAACGGGATGTTGTTGGTGTTGACCGGCGCTGCTACGGCGCCGCCGCCGAACTGGCCCTGCCAGGAGATGATGCCCATGCCGATCAGGTACACCGGCAGCCACGTCGCCGACTTCCAGTCGATCGGCGGCCGCTGCTTGTCGAAGGCCATGCTGACGCCGATCAGCACGTAGCCGATCACGATGCAGATGCCCAGCTTCCACAGGGTCTCCAAGCCCGACCAGTAGATAAGGAAGTTGGCCAGGATGAACGCGATCGGGGCCAGCACCCTCCCGGCCGGTATCTGGTAGGGCCGGTCCGCGTCCGGGACCTGGCCGCGGAACGCGCCCAGCGACAGCGGGGCGCCCGCGTACATGAGCACGCTGGCCAGGGTGACCAAGCTGACCAGGGAGTGCCAGCTCGGGAACGGCAGCAGGAACACCAGGCCGAACAGGAACGCGAAGATCAGGCTGACCCACGGGATGCCCCGGCTGTCGGTCCACTGGAAGATCTGCGGGTAGTAGCGGTTCCTGGCCAGGCCGTAGCCGACGCGCGAGGTCGAGGTCTGGTAGATCAGGCCGGTGCCGAACGGCGAGACGAACGCGTCGATCCGCAGGAAGGTCGCCCAGACTCCGAACCCGACCGCGGCGGCCAGCCCGGCGAACGGCCCGATGGCGACCTGGCTGGTGGCGGGGATGCCGGCGAAGCCGTGGGTGAGCAGGCCGACCGGCATCGCGCCGATGAACACGACCTGGAGCAGGGTGTAGATCGCGATGCCAAGCAGGGTGGCGATGATGATCGCCAGCGGCAGGTTGCGCCGCGGGTTCTTGATCTCGCCGGCGAGCTGGTCGGCCTGCTCGAAGCCGAGGTAGGCGAACACGATGCCGGCGGCGGGGATCGCCGCGAACAGGGCCTTGGCCCCGTCGTGGAAGAAGCCGCCGTTCGCGGTGGTCGCGGTCACGCTGAAGTTATGCGGGTGGAACTTGAAGAACAAGATGATGATCGTCGCCACCGGAATCGCGACCTTCCACCACGTGATGGCCGCGTTGACCTTGGAGAACAGGCGCATCGCGAGGAAGTTGACCGCGGTGAAGATGGCCATCAGGGCGACCGTCAGCGCGAACCCGGTCCCGGTGACGTTCCCCTTCACCGGGTCGTAGATGCTGTGCCAGTAGTACGAGCCGTACTGCATCACCGCGAAGCACTCGATCGGCGCCACGGTGACCGCTTGCAGGTAGGCGAAGAAACCGAACGAGATGCCCGCCCCGCTGCCGAACGCGAAGTGCGGGAACCTCGCCGTCCCGCCGGACACCGGGTACATGCCGCCGAGCTCGGCGTGCACCAGCGCCAGGATGATGATGATGACCCCGGCGATGAGCCAGCCGAAGAGGGCCAGCGCGCCGGCGGCGGCCGCCGCACCCAGCGCGCCGAACAGCCAGCCCGAGCCGATGATCGAAGTCTCCGACGCCCAGGTCGCGCCGATCAGCCCCATCTCCCGCCTGAGACCAACGTCTGCCGGCCTGGTCTCGGTGGCTACCGACTCAGTTGCCATAACCGAACCTTCTTTCGGTCCGTGCGTCTGCATGATGCAGGTACTCGCCTGCGAGTTGGCATCATCGTAATGATCAGTGGGGTGTCTGGAAAGTGTGAAGTTGCATCTTTTTCGTAACGCGCCCGCGCGGTCTGTCGTCGTGGCCAGAAGTTGTCTCGCTATCGAGATACATATAGTCATCTCGCCCGGTGTCGGCCGTTATGTCGGACACCACCGGCCCGTGATCTCATCGCGTGCTCGGCGCCCGGGCGCCGCCGGGGGTGCCCCCGCGGCAAGCCGGCGGCGGCCCGCGGCTAGACCGCGGCGGTGGGCAGAACGTCCGGTGGGCCGGACCGCCGCCGCGCCCGCAGCGCGGTCACGTTTGCCCTCGACGCGCACCGCTCACCGCAATAACGCCGGGACCGGTTGGTGCTCGCGTCGATGAAAACGCGCTGGCAGGACGCGGCTGCACACACTCCGAGCCGATCCGTGCCGAGTTGCGCGAGCAGCATGGACAGGCCCATCGCCGAGCCTGCCGCGTACCGGTCGGCCACCCCGCCGCCTTGGGTCAGGTGCAGGTGCCACGGCTGATCGTCGTGCCGGGAAAACTCCGGATGGACCGGGTGCTGCACGAGCAGGGCGTTGAGCCGCTCAACGGCTTCGGTGTCATTCCCCTCTGCGGAAGCCGCGAAAATCTTCCTGAACTCGATTCGTAGCGCCCGCATTGAGTCGAGGTCACCGCGAGTTACCTGGGTATCCGGAAACTCCAGGTCAGTCAGCATCGAGCGGAGCCCATCCAGCGTGCCAATATTGTGGCTGTTTGTACCGTCGGCGGCTTCTTCTTCACCGTTCGCGGCGTTTGCCAGGCGCACCGCCAGTTCGGCGTAGGCGCTCAAATCCACAATCGATTCCTAGCCAGATTGGGTCCCGGGGTAAGCGGCATGCCCTCCCCTGTCTATGACACGCCCCCGCGGGACCCGGTGATCGGCGAGACCGGGCCCCAATAGTACATCGCCCGGCTGGTCTCGTCAGCAATCGCTGCTGCGCCGGCTTGTCGGCTGACCGGGGGGCCAGTTCCCGGCACCGGTGTCGCTAGGGTGCAGATCATGTTTGCTGTGACTGCCGCGCGCTTTGACGCCGAGGACCCGGTGGGAGCGCTGGACCTGGGTGACCGTCCCGAGCCTGTGCCCGAGCCGGGCTGGACGACCGTCAGGGTCAAGGCCGCCTCGCTCAATCATCACGACGTGTGGACGCTGCGCGGGGTCGGCATTGCCGAGGACCGGCTGCCGATCGTGCTCGGCTGCGACGCCGCCGGGCTCGACGAGGACGGCCGCCCCGTGGTCGTGCACGCCGTCATCGGCGACCCCGCTTCGCACGGCGGGGACGAGACCCTGGATCCGCGGCGTTCGCTGCTGTCCGAGCGCTACGACGGCACGTTCGCGGAACGGGTGGCCGTGCCGCGGCGAAACCTGCTGCCCAAGCCCGACGTGCTCAGTTTCGAGGAGGCGGCCTGCCTGCCGACCGCCTACCTCACCGCCTACCGGATGCTGTTCGCTGCGTCCGCGCTCGAGCCGGGCGGGACCGTCCTGGTGCAGGGTGCGGGCGGCGGGGTGGCGACGGCTCTCATCATCCTCGGCCGCGCGGCCGGGTACCGGGTGTGGGCGACCAGCCGCAGCGAGGCCAAGCGGGAGCGGGCCATCGCGCTCGGGGCCGATCAGGCGTTTCCCGCGGGGGAGCGGCTGCCCGAGCGGGTGGACGCGGTGATGGAGACCGTCGGGCAGGCCACCTGGCCGCACTCGCTGCGCGCTCTGCGGCCGGGTGGCCGCGTCGTGGTCTGCGGGGCGACGAGCGGCCCGGCGCCGTCCGCGGAACTGAACCGGGTGTTTTTCCTTCAGCTTTCGGTGGTCGGCTCGACCATGGGCTCCCGGGACCAGCTCGGCCGGCTGCTGCGGTTCTGCGAGCAGACGGGGGTGCGCCCGCTCATTGATCGCACCCTGCCGCTGACTCAGGCCAGGGACGGCTTCGCAGCCATGGCATCCGGCGAGCTGTTCGGCAAGGTCGTGTTCACTATCTAGCCGTGTTCACCATCTAGCGCTACCTGCCGCGCGAGATCACCCGGCGTCTTCGCCTGCGTCGTCCTGCGGTGGCTTGGTGGCCTCGGCCCACGGCGATTTGCCGCGGCCGGCCCGTGGCGACCGGCCGGATTCCGCCCGCCGCGACTCGCCACCGCCGGCCCGCGACGACCCGGATTCCGCCCGCGGCTTAGCGGTCTCGGCCCGCGGCTTGGGGGTCTCGGTCCGCGGCTTGGCGGTCTCGGCCCGCGGCCCGGCGCCGCTGGGCCGCTGTGGTTCGCCGGTTTCCGCCTGCGCTGATTCGGCGGTCTCGGTCCGCGACTCGGTGGTCTCGGTCCGCGGCTTGGCGGTCTCGGCCTGCGGCTCGGAGGGGTCAGCCCGCGGCGGCTCGCCAGGGTCAGGGGCCGCCGCGGAGCCCTCTTCAGCCTGGGGCTGGTCCGGCTGGAAGACCTCGGTCCGGATCCGGGCCAGTGCCTCATCCAGGATCGTGCGCAGATCGCCGAAGGTATCCTCGCCGACCGTGCTGGCGTGTGCGGCCAGCCGCCGCAGCTCCGCGGCGAACTGAAGGGCCACCCGCTCCAGATCGCGGAAGCGCGCCGGATCGGGCCAGCCGGGCATGCGTCCGGATCCCGGCCAGTCGCGGCCGCCGGGCCGGTCCCGCCAGCCCGGCCAGTCTTTCCAGCCCGGCCAGTCTTTCCAGCCGGGCCAGTCGCCCCGGTCCTTCCGCCCCCGGCCTCGTCCGGCGCGGAAGCGCGCGCCCGCCGCTTCGTCGGCCCGTTCCTCATGCGGATGCGCTCCGGCGCGTGGATCGCGTTCCCAGGGGCCGGACTCCGCGGTCTCTTCGGTCCCGGGTCGGCCACGCTCGCGGTCCTGCTCGCGGCGCACCTGGTCCTGCTCGTGCCGCACCTGGTCCTGCTCACGGCGCGCCTGGTCTCGCTCACGGCGCGCCTGGCTCCGCTCCTCTTCCCGGCGGTCGCGTTCCTCTTCGCGGAGCCGGCGTGCCTCCTCGCGGGCCCAGTCCGCCCGCTGCCTGGCGTCCTCGCGCGCCTGCCAGGCGGCGTCGCCGGAGCGGCCGTATGCCTCCTCGCGGGCCCGGTGCGCCTGCTCGTAGGCCTGCTGCCTGTCCTCCCGGTGCACGTCCCTGGCCGCCCGGGCGATCTCCTCGCGCAGGCTCCGGACGGTGTCCCTGACGTCCTCCTTCACCTCGCGCGCGATATCCCGGACCGATTCGGTGATCTCTTCCTCGAGCTCGGCGAGATCGTCCATCCGGGCCTGGATCTCGGCGCGCCCCTTCTCGGTGATCTTGTAGACCTTGCGCCCATCGACCTCGTCGTGGGTGACGAGCCCTTCCTCTTCCAGCCGGGCCAGCCTCGGGTAGATGGTCCCCGGCGAGGGGGCATACACGCCCATGAAGCGGTCCTGGAGCAGGCGGATCACTTCGTATCCGTGCTTGGGCGCCTCGTCGAGCAGTTTGAGCAGGTAGAGCCGAAGCCTGCCGTGGCGAAACACCGGGCTCATCGGGCCTCGCCTTCTTTCGTCGCGCCGCCTGTTTCCATGGCGGCTGATTGGTCTGCCGATTCGGCCTGCGCCGGCCCATGCCGGGCGGGGCCGTCCTGCGCCGGGGTATCGCTGGCCTGCGCCGGCCCATGCCGGGCGGGCCCCTCCTGCGCGGGGGTATCGCTGGCCTGCGGCGCGGCCCGCCCG
>Ga0070714_100001842_pt1 | contig 15429 bp, 9 predicted proteins | sample LARL83metaG_FD_65450 | JGI IMG/M metagenome (GOLD analysis project Ga0070714, IMG submission 65450) | Corn, switchgrass and miscanthus rhizosphere microbial communities from Kellogg Biological Station, Michigan, USA - LAR L8-3 metaG | ecosystem: Host-associated > Plants > Roots > Rhizosphere ...
CTGCTTGACTGTAAAGTACATGAACTTGTAGTCGCCCTTTTTTTCTATGTCATATGGCTGGAGTGGTGACTTGTGTGAAAACAACTCGTTATCGTTTCCATCTGATATGACTAGAGTTACAAAATGGTTTACAGTATCATATAGCCAATAGACCTTGCCTTGCTGGCTAGGAAAGACTGAACCTGTATCGTGAATACGGGATAAAATCTCTGGCTTGTAAAACCTATCCTGATGCAATGCCTGCTGCAAGTCTGTAAAGTTGTCATACTTGATTATACCTTGTGGTAGGGTGGAGTTGATTATTTGTGGAATGTCTATTGCATCATGTATTCTGGTATCTGTGCTATACATGTGATCATTCCATGCCCTTACAAGAAATGACATTTTATCATATGATTTTGTTGGAGTAAATACAAATTTTGTATACTGGAACTTGCCGTCTGAGCTTGAAGAGGCGTTGACGTTAGACAATATGTGGTTGGGGTCTGCAACTGTGACAGGTTTTCCCTTGTTCCATTCGATGGATGCAATACTCTTTGGAGTTATCATATCATGACCTCTTGGGATTAGGTACAGACCAATGTGGATGACACCTTCCGAGTAATAGCTCTCATACGTCTTGAATGTCATATTGACCCTATCTCCTGGAATCATTACCTGCCTTGGCAGCTCCTGGTTGTAGTGTGAAATGTCGTGTATTGTCTTGTTGTCTACTTGGGTAAATGTCAGGCCGTCAGAAAAGTGATAACCTAACCCTCCAAATGAAGGGGGCTGGACTATGTATGGCGAGCCGCCGATAGCTCCTAGCGCTGCTACGATATCTAATACAAGACCTGGGCGAATCAATCCTCCGCCGCCTCCTCCGGGTCCACCGCACACACATACTGTGGTTGTTCCAGAAAATCCATTGTATGTTGCCTGGATTGTATCTCCAACATCAGCTACTAACAGACCTGAGCTGCCGTTTGGGCTTGGCTGTACCTGGCCGTATGATGGTATGCCAAGATAAGTTGATGTGATAATATCTCCTGCTGCAACATGGAGTGCACTGTTTGATACAGTAGCGCCTGCAGTAAACTTGATCTGTCCTTGAAATATTCCTGTGTTGGGTCCTGTCTCTGTTAGTGTAAGTGAAGTTCCGCCGGGAGTTGATGTGGATGTTACTGTTGTTGATATGGTATCAACAATTCCATTGCTGTCCTTTCCGCCACTGGTATCTTTTTGTGTAATTGTTACCGTTGATTCTATTGGAAATCTCTGGTTGTCTGGTGAGAGATAAAGAAACGTGTTTCCAAAAATGCATGTGTTGCTTGTTGGATTTCTAAAACCTACCAGCGGATTGTTGATCTCTATTGCCTGGAGAGTGATGGTATCGCGTATGGAAGTATCCGGTTTGATGGACTTTATTGTGACAGAGATTGGTCCAGCTCCCTTTTCAGAACAGTCAATGTCTGCCCCAGATTCTTTTACGTCAAAGAATATGTTATCCTGCAATGTCTCTCCTCCAGGATTGGTAAATTCTACAACATTGAGGGGATCTGCTCTTGCGGTTGGTGTGTTGACAAATAAAATCATAGCATAGACTAGAAATGAAATTGTACAATAGCTTACTATCTTTCCTTTGTTCAATGAACTAGTCAATTGATCTCACTTTACCATGAATGATAATAATGGATTGTATTGTTAATAACTTGCTTTCAAATATTGCAAGTAAAGTATAAAACGGCATATTTTTTGAAAACCTTCGTTATATTTCAAATCTAGGGAGAAACTACTGGAGACACTGGGGGTGGTGGACTGACTATTGGATTACCTGTATGTTTTGCCACTGTGATTGTAGATGTTAGAGGTGGACTAAGTGCTGTTGGATTGTTCACACTATTGTCTACAAATACTTGGACTGTGTATGGACCAGCTGTAGGTGCAGTCCACGATAGAGCAGGGCTTAGAGTCTGACCTGCTGACAATGTGCCGCTTGTCCATGAAAGAGATACTGTTACACCATTTGCATCTTGTATCTGTACTAGATATGCAAATGGCTGGTCATGTTGTTGGTTATTCTTAAGATCTGTAACTACGAAAACTGTTTGGCCATCAGATACTGTATTTAATTTATGTCCCAAATCATCTGTTATTCTTAGATTAGTCGTTGATATCTTTGATGTTCCCATCAATGCAGTTGTTGTTAATCTTAGCTGATCGGCTGATGTGTATGGTGCTGGCAATGTTCTGTCCTTGTATTCGCCAGTAATTGTATCACCTTCAGAGACATGGAGTCTGTTTCCAGATGAGGATAAGTTTGTGGTAAAGTACACCGTACCTTGGAAGATACCTGTATCTTGGCCAGTCTCTGTCATGGTAATCTTGATTCCACCAGAGTCAGAGTCCGACCATACGTTGGTGTCGAACTTGTCAACTGCCTTTGGATCAAGGTTCATGTCTGGGTCAGCTATCTGCATTACTCCCTGGCCACTTGATGGGTAGCTAGATTCTAACCACTTTATTTCACCAATGTTCCATCGTATAAGGGATGATGCAGTGACAGTCTGATTGTTTGCAAATTGATATGATACTGATATGCCATCTTGATCTTCGGAAGGTAGAAATCCGTTAGTTGGTCCTGTGCCACTTGGACCGCTACCTGTAGGTTCAAGTCCTGCCCCATCTACTCCTCCAGCACCTTTTATGTTATGATCTCCTGTAAGTATTACATATCCTGTAAAGATGCCTGTATCTACTCCAGTCTCAACCAACTTGTAATTGTGGAGGCTGTATCCTCTTGTAGATATGGTGACATTGTTGCCTGGACTATCTCCAATTGTATCAATCAGGTTTGGATCCAAATTGTGATCTGGTGCAGTTATTGTAATGTATACACGATCAGTCCAGCTGTATGTTTTTTTATCAAGTTCAATTGTTGGTGTGTGATTGTGAATATTTGATGTAGGAGACACCTTGGATGCTACATCTAATGATTGCAAGTTGTTGTTGGCTTTGTACAAAACAAGTCCATATGATGCTGGATCAATTATCCTAGTTTCTAGGTCTTTTTTTGTCTCGATTAATTTCTGTGTTGCATCATATAGATCATCTTTTTGGATGAAACCGTCAACTGCAGAAAGATCATTGTTTAGCACTGTCCTGTCTACTGCAGAATAGTTAAACGAGTTATCTGGCAAATTCTGTATTGTATAATTGAGCGAATGTATGTGGGAAGAGCGTATGTCTCTTACCATGTCCATTGTGATTTCACTTGGTAGTTTGTATGGCTTGTTTGCCTGAATGTGCCATCCCCAATGCTTGAGCCAGGTGTCAACTGCGGCATCTTTTGGTTTTTGATAGTTGAATGCAATAGTAAATGTCTTGTTGAAATCATCACTGGTTGCGTTTAAGATTGGTTTTAGATTAATTTGTGTAGAGTTTGAAAAGTCTGCAAATGATATCTTTGGTTGTTGTAAATGTGGGTAATACTGTTCATATGATGATTCATTTTGTGGGGTGAACGTAACAAAGGCGGAAACACCACCCTTCCAAGTGGCAATTTGTTGTAAATTAGAATTTATTATGAGATGGTCCCAATCATCATAACCTCTGAGTGTGTTTGATATTGTATCAGTTCCATCACATGCTACTGCACCAAGTTTGTTTATGTCAGTATTTGTAACAGAACTTTCTATCACTCCGTTGCCGTTTGCATCAAGATAGCTCTGTTGTCCTCCTAACAATGAGTTGATGTAGGGTGAATCAACTGCATAGTTTAACACCTGAACATCGTCTATATCCCCATTGAATCCATAATATCCCCAGACTGTAAACGCTCCAATTGCTAGTGGTTGGGTGCTAATTATTGAATTTGTAATTGGAATGTTTGTACCACTACCATCAAGTGTACCGTCTAGGTAAACCTTCATTCCTTGTTCGTTGCCAGAGCCATCATAAGTTGCTACTATGTGATGCCAAGAACCATCATTGATTGGTGTTTTACCAGCGATTTCAAATACATTGTTTTGATTATCTGTTATTCTAAATAGTGTGGCTGGATATCCACTATATTTCCAAATTTCAAAACCTGAGTTGCTTGATGCAAATCCGTCATTTCCTGCTATGAACATATTGTGTGTTGTATCGCTAGTACGTACCCATGCTGATACTGAAAATGGTTGGTTTGTATCAAAACTAAATTGTGATGTATATGGTATCTGTAAAAAGTCAACACCATTAAAATGAAATGCGGTTTGATCACCTATGTTTTTACCACTGGTCCACTCTGTAGTTGTGTCAGTTGGAGCATTTTTTATTTGAGCATTATTTGAATTTCCGCTTGCATCGCTAGTAGTCCTTCCGTCAAATCCTAACCATAATTTTTGGTAATCTGAAGGCTGCCCTCCAAGTAATGAGTTGATATATGTTGAGGTAACTTGGGTGCTTAACACCTGAACATCATCCATATCTCCATTGAATGTATACCCTCCCCAGTTTATTGCTCCAATTGCTAATGGATTTGTACTCGCTATTGAATTTGTAATCGGTATGTTTGTACCACTGCCATCAAGTGTACCATTTATGTAAATCTTCATTCCTTGTTCGTTGCCCCTGCCATCATAAGTTACTACTATGTGCTGCCAAGAGCCATCATTGATTGGTGTTTTACCAGCGATTTCAAATACATTGTTTTGATTATCTGTTATTCTAAATAGTGTGGCTGGATATCCACTATATTTCCAAATTATATACCCTGCACCTGATCCTAATCCGTTTGCATTTGATGCTATGAACATACTGTGTGTTGTATCGCTAGTACGTACCCATGCTGATATTGAAAATGGTTGGTTTGTATCAAAACTAAACTGTGACGGATTGGCTAACCGTAAATAGTCAGCACCATTAAAATGAAATGCGGCATTACCGATTTTTCCTCTAGTCCACTCTGTAGTTGTATCGGTTGGAGCATTGATCACATTAGCATTATTTGAATTTCCGCTTGCATCGTTAGTATTTCTATCTGATGACAACCACAACACTAGGTGGCTAGTATCTGCGGCAGTTCCTATTTTAAAAAGTTCTCCTGTGGGAACACCATAAACAGTTGCTAAGTTAGAAGGAATGCTTTGACCAATCCCAAGACGTTCATTTAGTGACCCTTCATTCAAATCAGACATCTGATTTTTGGAATAATCCAGTGGTCTGCTTATGGGGTACGATTCATTGAATTCTCTGGAATAACTCATGACACTTAGGTAATTTGGTTTGCAGTTAGTCCAATCATCATTAGTTGGAAGTCCTGGTCCACCATGATCTAAGCCAAGATTATGACCTAATTCATGCATGAAAGATCCTTCTTGTTGATCATAACTTCCTCTATTTGCAGTAAATTGTCCAAGTGATACTATTACATCATTTCCAGGCATTTCCGCAATTCCAGATGAAGCAGTATTGGCTTGCTGTGAATGATCAAATAATGCATAATGGAATACTTGTTTTTTTGATGTTAGATTTTCCTGCCATGGCCAGTTGGAATTGCCATTTAACCATTCGTTACTTGTTCCAAAATAGGTGTTTTTTATACTATCAAAATCTGTTGTACCAAACGCACCTAATGTGGGGCCAGATATTATTTCACGATGAAAAGGAAGTGGATTACCCTGCTGAATATGCAATCTTATGCCTTTATTCCAAAAAGCTTGAACAACATCTGCAAGCGCATTCCAGTTAGGGTTGTGCGCAAGCATCCAATCCACTTGTACATATATGTCAGGCTTGTCACTACCTGGACATACAAGATCACCTAGCGGGTCATAAAATGGTGTAGTTGGTGATGTAGGAGTTGGATTTTGAGCAGTTGGCTTTGTTGGATCATATGTTGCTGATGGGTTGCATGACAAAGTGTAGTAACCATTTGGAACTGCACCATTTGCATCGGGAGCAAGATAAGGAATCTTAAGTCCATTTGGGGTTTCCCAGTTATCACAGATGCCATCATTATCCAAATCATTGCCATACTGACTACAACTAGTGATCTGATTGCCCCACATTATCTGGGTGGGGCTAGACGTAATTGTTGCGGGTGCAGCAGGAGGCATGGATCCAAAATTGGAATCTATTACAGTAGCAGAGGCAGTAACAGGTGAGCTTGAACCAATGGGATAGGATGCAGTTATGGAATAATCGAGGGGCGGAGGAATGCTGGGTATTTTGAACATTACATTAGTACACGCTGATGTTGTTGCTGAAAAATTAACAGGTGGGGTTTGATAAACAGTACCAACCTGCATTAATGGATAATCGCAAGAAAATCCAGAACTATCTGTAACACGAACTTTTGTGCCAGCTGGTACATTATTGTCAGTTACTGAAATTATGAAAGAGTGATCAGAGAAGTATCTTGTATCATCAAAGGAAATGGAAGCAGCAAAAGCATCATTTGTACTAAACATAACTGTGACTAAAATAAAAGCAAAAAGTAATGCATAACAAGACAGTCTGTATGACGATACAAGATGTATTTTTCCTAGTTTAATTTCTCTGTTCAAACAAAGTAAAGATACTTTTCAAGTTAATATCTATTATCTGGAGGCTATGTTGAATTGTTCTAATTTATTGTGTTATGTTTGTTGATTATATGAAAAATTGAATAAAAAAATAGATTTATCAATTTATTTGTATTTTTGAAAGTAGGGATCTCATGACAATTTTTCTATTTCTTAAACTAAAAAATTGCTCGTATCAGTAGCATGCACTTTTGTATTGTTTTCTAATGATGAATGAATTCTGGGTTAAATCTGAGATTTTGATAAATCGACTTTACCTAACTATTCATTAAATGTTGAATGAATCTGTAAATCATTATATTACAACATCAATTTCCAGCTTTTTGGATTGTTAAACTATGATAGCTTGAAAAAATATGACAAAAGTGGCATACACAAAGTCTATGATGCGTGGCCTGAAATTGCAAAAGAATTCTATGTGAAAAATTATGATAAATTTGAATTTGGAAAAATCGATCAGATTATTTTTACTGGGATGGGAGGTTCTGGAGCCATTGGAGATACGCTTTCTTCAATAGTATCAAAAACCAATCTGCATTTCTCTGTAGTAAAGGGATACCATCTTCCCAAAACTGCTGACTCTAACACTTTGGTTGTTTCAACAAGCGTATCCGGGGACACTCTGGAAACTCTTACTGTTCTTAATAATGCAAAAAAAATTGGATGCAAACTAATTGCTTTTTCATCTGGTGGGAAAATGGAAAAGTACTGTATGAACAATAAAATAAAATATGTAAACGTGCCAATATTTAATTCTCCAAGATCTTCATATCCTGCCTATCTGTATTCAATTTTGAATGTTATAGGAAGTTTAATACCTATGAAAAAGAGTGATGTCTTAGAATCAATTACCATCCTTAAAAGAACACAAAAACAAATTCAGTCTTCACATATGGATAATAATCCAGCTGTAGATATGGCAAAATGGTTATCTGGAATCCCTATGATCTATTACCCATCTGGCTTGCAGGCTGCTGCAACTAGGTTCAAAAATTCCCTACAAGAGAATGCAAAATTACACGCGATTGCAGAGGATGTGATTGAAGCATGTCATAATGGCATTGTTGCATGGGAGAGACCATCTATAGTAAAACCAATTTTATTGCAGGGAAAAGATGACTACATCAAGACTAAAGAACTGTGGAAAATAATCAAAGAATATTTTACAAAAAATAAAATTGAATACAAGGAAATTTACTCGGTAAATGGCAGCATACTTTCCAAAATTGTAAATCTTGTATATCTGTTGGATTATACATCAATTTACCGTGCTGTTATGTCAAAAGTAGATCCTACCCCCGTCAAGTCTATTGATTTTATAAAAAGTAAATTTTAGTACAAACTTAGGCTGATGCTGTTTTTAATATCTCATTATACATGCTTGTGACTCTATGATACATGGATTCTTGGTTATATGATTGTGCAAGTACCTCGCTACCATTTTTTCCCATTGTGGATGCCCCTAAAGGGTCTATTGTAATTTTTATCAAGTGTTCTGCCCAAATGTGTTCATCGTGAGGATTCAATACGTACCCACTTTTTTCATGAGTTACAATATCTGACATTGGTCTGATGTTTGAAACAAGAACTGGTTTTTCTTGAGAGAAAGCCTCTAAGATTACTAGTCCAAAACCCTCACATAAGCTAGGAAACACTAAAGCTTGTGATGCTGATATCAATCGTAATTTTTCATCATTTGACACAAAGCCTGTAAATTTGACATTTTCCTGCAGATTTAGTTGGTTTACTAGTTTTTCTAAATTCTTTCTGTGCGGACCGTCTCCAACAATAAATAATGTAATTTTTGGATATGCTCTTCTAGCTATGTCTATTGCTTTGATAACTACTTCAAGATTTTTATAAAAAACAAGTCTTCCCACGTAAATGAATTGATGTAGATTAGATTCTGATACTTTGTTTAGACCAGTTTCAATTGTATTGGGAATTACATAAATTGGTTTTTTTGCTCCAATTTTTAATAAATCGTCTTTGCTTGCATCACTAACAGTATGAATTGCATTACATTGCAATTTGACAATCATTTTTTCAAAATAAGGTGCTAAGGTAACATTTAATCTAGAAACGTTACTTTGTTTGCCCCATAATTTCCAATAATTTTTTCCGCACAATGAAAATACGTCATGAACTGTTGTAATGTGTGGCTTACCAGTTACAGTTGATAACATAGAACCTGCTAGTGCTGGAGCAAAATTATTAGAGTGAATTATGTCAATTTTTTCTTTTTTTATTATCGAAATGCCTTTTCTTAGTGCATTCATAGAGTATCTTATATTGTCTCCGAATCCTGGTGGAAGACCACCTTTGTATTCAAGAAGTGGAGGGACAAATATTATCTTGATATTATGATGGGAAGGATATGTTTCATCTTTTACTTGGTTAGTTATTACCCATACCTTATTGCCTTTGTCAGCCAATGTCTTTGCCATCACGCTAAATACATATTCTCCACCACCTTTTGTAGTTGAAAAAAACTGTGTGAGTAAAAGTATTTTCATATTTTTCAAATTTGTTGTATTGTCTACATTAATCTAGCTTAATTAATAATTTGAAAATTACGCCTTTTTTGAATGTTATTTTTATAATGTAATTATAAATTATTTTGTAAACTCAACTCAGCTAACCAACTCAATTGCCTCTTATTGAAATATGTAACTTTTCTTTTTGCTTTTACTAATTTGATTGCTTCTTCATTACTCATTCCATTGTAGATCATATATGCGCAAGCAATTAGCGGTGCTCGGCCTCTACCAAGATTACAATGTATGAAAACATTCTGATCCTTCTCTAGTTTTGTTCGAATCCAATCTATGGCTTGGTTTACATCCGTTGTACTAGGGATGCTTCTATCCTGTATTGATAAATGTAAATATTCAATGTCGTATTTTTCAAGATCTCTCCTATCATCCTCTGCTTCCATTCTTAAATCTACTATGGCTTTGATATTGCTTTTCCATAATGTGTGAATACTGCAATGTCCTCCGACGAATAATTTTTGAGTAATGTATGAAAGATCTGGTTTTCCAGTTGATTTTAGGAAATAGCGTTTAAGGCGTACACTGATTGCCCCTGCTATATGATCAAATTTACTAAACATGAAATAGTCTTACTAGTACGCATTTATTTACTATCTGGTTTTCTCGCAATGTAAATTATGTGTGCATAAGGATAACCTTTAATCGTTTCAGATTTTTCAAACTCAAATCCAACATTTTCAAGCATGTTCCTTACGGTTTTTCTATCTTGATACTTGACTGGTTCACCTTTTGTCATAATGTAGTCATGCAACCAATTCCACCAGTATTTCCAAAGAGGCTTTTTATCTACATCTTTTATGATTATTTTACCGTTTTTCTGAAGAATGTTGTAGCAATCTCTTAGCAACTTAGTTTGAAGTTCTTTAGTAGGTATGTGGTGCAATACGTCAATAGCTGTGATTGCATCTGTTTGTGGTAATCTATGATCTAAGATATCTGCACATACAAAATCTACATTAGTTAGGCCGATCCCAAGTTTACGAGCTTGCTCTATTCTATGTTCTACAAGATCAATTCCTGTAACTTTTCTTTCACTGGATGTTGCCGCGAGATAATGTGCAAATATTCCAAATCCGCATCCTATATCTACGATAACTCCCTTGGTAGGAATATCTTTCTCAATATGATCAAATGGGCAAATCATCCATCGTAATCGTATATATGATCTTGTTCTAAATGGTAGATCCGAATACTGTTTCATGAATGAATTCCTATTCATGATCTTTAACACTCTTTATCATCTATATGTCACTTCGTTTGAAACAATTTCATTTCAGGCCAATTATGCGGAAATATGTATAATAACAATATTAGTAATATAGCATACATTACAATAGCTCCAAGGATTTGTTTATCACGTATGAGAAAATCTATAAATTCTCTGCCTTTGTAATCTCCGCGTAACATTGAGTTAACATACTTTATTAAAATAAAAAATATTAAAGGAAGTGTAAAAACCAATCTATCATCTTTTACTGTTGATACACCTTCAACAATATACATTGAATATATTGTAAGTACTGCAATAGATGAGATGGTTATCAAGTAAGTCAGAAGTTGTGGAGTATAATCTTGAAGTACTTTTCTATGTTTTACAGAATCATCATTGAGAAATAAGATTTCACTTTTTCTTTTACCAAATACTAATAATAAAGCAGAAAAGAAAATACCCATTATCAACCATGGCGAAATGGAAACATCAATTACAATAGCCCCTGCCACTGCTCTCAAAATATAGTTAAAAGCGATGACAAATGAATCTATGAGAAAATAATTTTTGAGTTTAGCTGAATAAAATAATGTTAGTAAAATCATGGATAGGTTAATTATAAAAAAATTAATTCCTACATTAAATGCAAGTATCTGTCCAACTGAATATAGAATAATTGCCCAAATTAATCCATACACGGGTTTAATTTTTCCTGAAGGAATGACCCTTCTAGATTTCACTGGATGCAGTAAATCCTTCTTATGATCAATTACATCATTGATAGCATATGAGGCGCCAAACGAGATACATAATACAAGAAATCCAACGAAGCTAGGATACCAGAGAGACATTTTGAAAAGATTCATGGAATATATTAACGGAATGAAAAATAAGAAATTCTTATACCATTGATCTGGTCTCATGATTCTAATGTATGCTATTATAGTTGTGATCTTATTCATTGAACCGTGAACCATGCTGATTCCACTCGATGTGGTGTAATTAAGTTTTAAATTTTCTCTGATTATGTTATGTATTAATGAATCACTTCCGATTTTAGGAATAATCTTAACTCAAAAAAATGAGTGTACAAATGATTAATTTGTAGATGAAAAGAGAGCTACTAAGAAATCGGAATCAATTCTTTTTTATATCTATACATCAGTTCAAACGGTGAAGTATTGATTGACTCTGATCCTTGATCTTCCAGCTATTTGTCTTTATTTTACATATGAATTATGCATTTTATTTTCTAGTTTGCGTATAATGTATATCTTATTAGAATCAAGACTAGAAAAAGTTTCAAAAAAAGAATTCATTCTTACTTCAATTGCAATAAGTATAGTAATTTCCTCAATGATATCTACTGTATTTTCTTTTCTAAAATATAATGGAATTGAAGAATATTTCATAGCAGCTAGTGTACTTATTGTAACTTTACATCTTACCAAAATTCCTAATCTTAAGAAATATGGTAGTTTTATCTTATCATATTTTGATGCCACTTCTACAATTTTATTCAATTGGAAAAGCATTGTAATTTTTTCATTATTGTTACCATTTCTTTTAATGGCAATCCGACCTTTTGATGAAACAGATTCAATGTTTAATTCGAACTTTATGTTGAATTGGATATTTAATCAAACAACGCCATATGTTATGGCAAATAATTATGTTCCTACTTGGGAATTAACATATGTTCCCTCTTGGGTTATAGTTCACGCTGACTGGTTTTTCTGGCTTAGTTCAATTAAACCTGTTATCATAATAGGAGTTGGAACTTATCTAATAGGATATAAAATTGGACTACCGCGAATTCTTAATTACTCAACTGTATTTACCGGAATAATATTTTTCCTGTTCTGGGTTGATTTACCTTCTGGCATATCTACACTAAAAAATGATGCAATTTTTGCAGCGGGAATAATTCTTGTAGCTGTTGCAACTTTGGAGACAATACGTAGAGGATTCAATAAACTAAGCATTATTGTCTTAATTACAGCTTTCATCTTCATTTCAACAAAATATTCTGGCATTGTGATGATAATAGTTTTTTCTATATTTTTTATCATCTTTAATAGGAAACAATTTTCTAAGAATCACAAAAAAATTATAGGTTGGTCCTTAATTACCATCACAATTTTGATGTTAACAACAGGTCACTATTATCTCCATAACTGGCTTCAATTTGAAAATCCATTCTATCCGATCAAAATTACAGTTTTTGGAGCCGGTTTTTCTAAAGGTACTGTCGATTTAGCAGGGACAAGTATTCTTTCAAGTTTGAATGACAAACACTTGTGGCAAACTGTATTTACTATGGAGAATCTCTCCAGAGTAGGATATCTTTTTCCAGTGATATTGGGATTTGGAATCATTGGTACAATTGGATATGTTTTTCATTCTTTCTTTTATTACAAAGTTAAAAAGATCGATCACGCTACCATCTTCCTATCATTTTTTATTTTCACTACTTGGATTTTATATTTTGGTACATATTGGAGTGCAAGTGCTTCTCCTGGGGATCTCTTCTATGTCAAAACATTGGCAAGTCTTCGATATGTAGAAGGTACTTTTGTTATAACTGAACTGCTTTTTATTTACATGTTATGGAGGTTGAAATTCCCAACAATTTCTATTCTTGCAATATTGGGAATAGATTCCGTTTCTAGATATCTGTACTTGGTGGGTCAACTACCTAATTATCTTGATTATAGAATAATGATTTATCCAATAGTTGTAATGATTGGAATGTTTATTCTGGGACGCTATTTAAAAAAAATTTCATTAAAAATTATTATTGTACTAGTGATTTCGTTTTGCATATTTGTGCTATCCGTTCAACAGGTGGAAACAAATAGAGAAGGATGGGTGATTTGGTGGCATGATGTAGTGTCTAGAATATACGATTTACCTTCATCTAAAATAATTCTAATTTCTGATACTCTGACTCCTGGTTTTTCTTGGCCCATTCAATATCCTGTTTACGGAGATAGATTACAACATTCGCTATCCGTGGAATCAGAGAAAGATCTTGTTACCTATCTGTCAGAATTATCGCATAGCAAAACGCTCTCTGATTCAAAACCAGATTATGTTGTTCTACTGTGTAATCCTAACGTGAACTGCAGACAAGAGTCGCTCGATGTAACCTCACAACTATCTGAATTTGGTTATAATATTTTTGCAATAAATGATCATAGTTTGTTGTTAAAATACAATAATACTAAATGATAGTTACTTTCTTTTATTATAAATTAAAGATCCAAATGGATTGTCTTTCTTGATTGATTGAAAAATTACTGATACCGCTGGTCATCATTTTCAGTATTCAATGTTTTGTCTAGGTGCTGCAAAATCATTGGAGTTGGAACCTATTTTGATAACTAATAAGAAATATGAAAATTATGAGAAGGCTCCATGTAAAATCAATTCCTCCTGATTATGTGATTTTTAATTTGAATACAACAACACATATAGTACAACGACTTAAAAAGATGATTTACAATCTTTTGTAAAAATACTGTCGGAATCCAAGCTTAAACTAAAAGATTCTGGTAAAATTCTATTGCGGTATCTGGATTTCCCACATGTGCTATTTTTCCTCCATCCAAAACCATTACTCGATCACATAAATTTCTCACTGAAGAAAGATCATGAGATATGAATAAAATAGTTTTTTTTCTTTTTACAAATTCCTTGAATGTGTCCGAACTCTTCTTCTGAAATGCTGCATCGCCAACAGATAACACCTCATCTACTAACATTATTTCAGGATCAACTTGTACTGCAGTGGCAAAAGCTAATCTTGCATACATTCCAGACGAAAAATGTTTTAATTTGGTATCGATGAATTTCTCAAGCTCTGCATATTTTATGATTTCTTCAACTTTCTTTTTTATCTCTCCTTTTGAAAAACCCAGAATTATTCCATAGAGAATAATGTTCTCCCTTGCAGATAGTTCGCCATTAAATCCGGTTCCAATCTCTAAGAATGGTGTGATCTCTCCATTTCTTAGAATGGTTCCTTTGTCAGGATGTAAAACTCCAGCTATTATTTTTAAAAGAGTCGTCTTTCCGCTACCATTTCTACCGATAACGCCTACCATCTCACCCTTTTTAACCTCAAAGGATATGTTATCAAGAACCTTCAATTTTTCATATCCTCTAGTAGTATCACTAAAAGATGTAAGGAGGTGAAAAATACTCTGCTTTTTTTCCTTAAAAATCCTAAATGATTTTTCTACGTTTTCTAGTTTTACTGCAAATTCACTCATAATTCTTCAACTAGTCTATAATTCAATTTTCTAAAAGTAATATATCCTAAAATAAATACAATCGCAATTATTGCTATAGTTGTTAATATTGCTTGCATATTGGGCATTTGTGTGTGTATCACAAGAGCGCGTGCGATTTCCATGATTCCGACCATTGGATTTAGATGTAATAATGATTTTATATTCTCTGGAAAAACATCTAGCTTGTAAAAAATTGGGGTAACAAAAAAACCAGCTTGAATCACTACACTCCATATGTATTGTGTATCTCTATAGTATACATTAAGTGAGCTTAGGAAAAATGAAACTCCCAAAGTGAGTGTAAACAACATAACTAAAACTAGTGGAAGTAATACGATTAGAACTGGAGGTGTTACACCAAAAATAATCATGAAGACAGTGAATGCGCCAAATTCAAAGATCATCATAAAAAAAGAAGTTAGCACTGAACTTATTACTAATATTTCTCTTCTAAAATACATCTTTTGTATTAATCCTGCTCTGCTAAGAAGCGAATTTCCTGCCATGCTTGTACCTCTAGAATATGTATTCCAAATTATTAGTCCTAAAAGTAAATAGACTGGATAATTTTCAATGGCATTATGGAAAAGAGTTGTAAAGACAATATACATTACACCGAGTAAAAGAAGTGGTTCCAAGAAACTCCATAAGAAACCTAAAATGGAATTTCTATATCGAAGCTTGAGATCATTTACTGCAAAAACCCATATCATGGATCTTCTTTTCCAAATGGTCTTTAACAAATTTTCTTCCATTGTTTTTCTAAAAGTGAAACAGTTAGAATGTCATATATTCTAATGCCACAATTAGTATATCCT
>Ga0070714_100001843_pt1 | contig 15428 bp, 13 predicted proteins | sample LARL83metaG_FD_65450 | JGI IMG/M metagenome (GOLD analysis project Ga0070714, IMG submission 65450) | Corn, switchgrass and miscanthus rhizosphere microbial communities from Kellogg Biological Station, Michigan, USA - LAR L8-3 metaG | ecosystem: Host-associated > Plants > Roots > Rhizosphere ...
GTGGTGACGGCGAGCACCGGCCCGAAGATCTCCTCCTGGAACACGCGCATCTTGTTGTGTCCCTTCAGGACGGTCGGCTGGTAGTAGTACCCGCCGGCGAGCCTGCCGTTGATCGCCGGGCGCTGTCCGCCGATCAGGACCTCCGCGCCCTCGTCGCGACCGATCTTCACGTAGCTCTCGATTTTCTCGAGCTGCGCGGTCGACACCTGGGCGCCGATCATCGTCTCGCGGTCTAGGGGATCGCCTTGTCTGATCGCGGCGATCCGCTCCAGGCAGCGCTCCATGAAGCGGTCGTAGATCGACTCCTGAATCAGGGCGCGGGAGGGGCAGGTGCACACCTCCCCCTTGTTGAACGCGTACAGCACCAGTCCCTCGACGGCCTTGTCGAGAAACGCGTCGTCGGCGGCCATCACGTCTTCGAAGAAGATGTTGGGCGACTTGCCGCCCAGTTCGGTGGTCGACGGGATCAGGTTCTGCGCGGCGTAGGACATGATCAGCCGGCCGGTGACGGTCTCGCCGGTGAAGCCGACCTTGGCGATTCGGCTGTTGGACGCCAGCGCCCGCCCGATCTCCGCGCCGGGGCCGTTGACGACGTTGACCACGCCTGGCGGCACGATGTCGGCGATCACCTCCATGAGTTTCAGGATCGACCAAGGCGTTGGGCTCGCCGGCTTGATCACCGTGCAGTTGCCGGCGGCCAACGCTGGCGCGATCTTCCAGGCCGCCATTAGCAGCGGGAAGTTGAACGGGATGATCTGGCCGACCACACCAAGTGGCTCCTGAAAGTGGTAGGCGTAGGTGTGCTCGTCGATCTCCGAGATCCGCCCTTCCTCTGAGCGAACCGCGCCCGCGAAGTAGCGGAAGTGGTCAGCAGACAGCGGGATGTCGGCCGCGAGCGTCTCACGGACCGGTTTGCCGTTCTCATAGCTCTCGGCGACCGCGAGCATCTCGAGGTTGGCGTCGATCGCATCGGCGACTGCATTGAGCACCGCAGCCCGCTCGGCAGGCGAACGGCGCGCCCAATCGTGCTTGGCTGCATGCGCGGCGTCGAGCGCGAGCTCGATGTCCTGCTCTCCGGACTCCGCGACCTCGCAGAACGGCTCACCGGTGCTCGGTGTCAGGTCGTCGCGGTACCGGCCGGTGGTCGGGGCGATCCATTCACCGCCGATGAAATTCTCATAGCGACCTTCCAGCTCTACCGGGCTGCCGGGCTGGCCCGGTGCATCGAAGGCGGTGGACTGGACTGTAGACATGTCGATGCTCCTTGATTCCCGGAATCCGAGGCATACCTGAGTCCCGGGTGTCGTAACGGTGCGTATGGGAGAAGTCGATCATCCTGTTCGGCGCCAGGCATCGGGGCATCGCGCGCTCCGCTTGCGGAAACCCCGCTGCGACCGCGCGGGCGAGGGCGGATTTCCGCGGTCCGGTTTCGAACTAGCTTTCGGGGCCTCAGAACGATTTGGAGGTAGTGGAGTGTCTAACGCCACCACTCAATTCCAACGCGGCAGCTTGCTGTTGCCGGTTTTCGGTCGCGCGACCGTCGCCGACGCGATGCATCCGGGGATCCTTTGCTGCGATCCCGACGCGAGCCTCACGAAGGTCGCTCGCGTGATGTCCACCCACCACGTCCACTGCGTTGCGGTGATGACGCTCGCGCACGGCGAATCCGGCGAGTCGGTGGTCTGGGGCATGATCTCCGACCTAGATCTATTGCAGGCCGGCCTCGATGACGATGCCGAGCCGACCGCCAGGATGCTCGCCAACCAGCCCATCATCACGGTCAAGCCCAGCACGTCTCTGCGAGAAGCCGGCCAGGCGATGGTCGACCACGACGTCAGCCATCTCGTCGTCGTCGAGCCTGAAACGCAGAGGCCGATCGGGATCGTCTCGACGCTTGACCTTGCCCACCTGCTCGCATGGGGCGAGGTTTGAGTCCAGCGGGTCCGTGTTCGAGATCGGTCTTACGGCCGGCGCGGTCACGAGAGTCGTACCGCGGCAGCGGCTGTCTGTTGCGGCATATTTGACCAAGGACGTCACGCACAGGCGTACGGGCTTCGGGTCAAAGCGACCGCAGGCACCGGCGGTCTTCCTTTTGCCGGATCGACGACCAGCCGATCCGATCGCACGAGCTGATCGTCTCGACCGATGCGCTGATCGTTGTCGATCCGACGCGCTGCTTCACCTTGGTCGACGTATTCTGGCGGGCAGGGCCCGAGCAGGAGAACGGGCGCGCCCGGCGCGGCGCACGGCTCGGCTCCCGCCCACCCGCACACTGATGGCCGGAACTAGGCGACGTCGTCCGGCCGGGCGGGTCGTGACGTGGCGATCGGCCACGGTCAAGCTCACCACCCGCCACATCGACGCGCGGCTTGGAGGCACCGAGCGCCAGCCTCCCGCGCAAGCGCCCGTCGCCGGCTTCGACGAGCTCAACACCTGGTGCTACTCAGACGTCCCCAGGACCATGTGAGTCGACCCGACCGGGGTCCTACGTATCCGAGCGACTACGACTTCTGCAAGGGCTGCGGCCTGTGTGCAGGAATGCCCGTGCGACGCCATCGAAATGGTGACCGAGTCGAGCTGATCCGGCTCGGCCGCGCGGCGGCCTCAGCTGCGCGGCGACGAAGCGAGCGCCGCACCCCAGGCCCGGGCGCGAGCAAGTTCGCCCTCGGCCAGCGGACCTTCGGTGTCCGCCACGACGAAGCTCTCGTTGCCGATCACGTCGTAGCCGTGGTGTCGCAGGCGCCGAGCGATCCCGTGAGATGCGGCGCCCGTGATCAGCGGCGAGCCGTGCGCGCGTGTGTCGAAGGCCGCGGCCCTGGCGTGGTCGTCGCGAGGCAGGTCACCGAGCCATTCGCGCAGGCCGGGCTCCTCTGTCGACGCGGGCAGCAGCCCGTCACGAGCGCTTTCTACGGCCACGGCGCGGCTGCGCCTGCTGGTCAGCCCGTGGACGTGGGTCGGTCCCCCCACGACCAGCAGCTCGGGGCGACCGACGTGGCCGGCGGCTTCCTGCACCGACAGCACCTCGGCGTCGCCGATGCCCGAGGCGATCGCCTCGGCCACCTCGCGGGTGTTGCCGTACATGGATTCGTAGACGACGAGCGCGCTCATCGCTCAGACGAGTTGGTGGACGGGCGCGAGCACGCGTTCGGCGAGTTCGACCAGACGGGTGGAGTAGCCCCACTCGTTGTCATACCAGGCGACGACCTTGACCTGCGTCTCGTCGATCACGCTCGTCAGCGAGGCGTCGAAGATCGCCGAATACGAAGACCCGACGATGTCGGCCGACACGATCGGGTCCTCGGTGTACTCGAGGATCCCCGCCAGCGAGCCGCTGTCGGCGGCATCCCGAAACACAGCATTGATCTCCTCCTTGCTCGTCGGACGCGACGCCTCGATCGTCAGGTCGACAAGCGAGCCCGTCGGCGTCGGCACCCGCACCGCAAACCCGTTAAGCCGGCCGTCCAGTTCGGGGATCACCAGCCCCAGCGCCTTCGCGGCCCCCGTCGACGTCGGAATGATGTTCAGCGCCGCCGCACGCGCGCGCCGCAGATCCTTGTGCGGACCATCGAGCAGATGCTGATCAGACGTGTAGGCATGGATCGTCGTCATCAGCCCGTGCCTGATCCCCACGCTCTCGTGCAGCACCTTCGCAACCGGCGCCAGACAGTTGGTCGTGCACGACGCGTTGGAGATGATGTGATCAGTCTCCGGGTCATACGCACTGTCGAAGTTCACGCCGAGCACGACCGTCGCGTCGGCCGGCTCACTGCCCTTGGCAGGCGCCGAGATGATCACCTTCCGCGCGCCGGCCCCAAGATGCCGCGCCGCGTCGGCACGAGTGCGAAACCGGCCCGTCGACTCGATCACAACATCGACCCCAAGCTCACCCCACGGCAACCGCTCAAGCTCAGTCTCAGACAGCGTACGAACGTGCCGGCCGTCGATCTCGATCCCGTCGCCGCTGACCGCAACATCGCCCGGAAAACGACCAAACACCGAGTCGTAGCGCAGCAAATGCGCCAACGTCGCCGTATCGACCAAATCGTTGATCGCAACGACCTCAATACCGGCATCACGCTCATAAGCGGAACGCAAGAAGCACCGACCGACCCTGCCAAATCCGTTGATCGCTACGCGGACGGCCATGACTGCCTCGCTTGTTTCGCAGGTCTGAGTGTTGGCTCAACGCTACGCAGACCGCAAGCGCCGATTATCCGCGCGCGCTCGCGGCTTGCATTCGGACGACTACTGAGGCCCATGTGGGCAAACGCCTGGTCGCAGCGGCCATCCCCGGATGGCCCGCCAATGCGCCCGTCCTAGCGTTGCGGTTCAACCCGGACCTCAAGGAGGACCACATGTTCAGCAACGTTCTCGTTGGCGTCGACGGTCGGCAGGGCGGCCGCGATGCGATTGCGCTCGCGCGCCAGCTCGCCACGCCCGATGCCGCGATCACACTTGCGCACGTTTTCGGCTCGGACTGGGTGCTCGGCCATGCCGCAGCGCTCGGTGCCGAGATCGAGCGCCGCGTGGCGAGCGAGTTGCTCACGACCGAAAGGCAGACGGCCGGCATCGACGCGGCGCTTGTCTGCTCCCCGCTGAGCCCGCCGGCGCGCGGGCTCCACGAGCTCGCCGAAGAGCGCGGCGCCGATCTGCTTGTGCTCGGCTCCTCCAGGCACGCGCTTCTCGGTCGCGCTCTGATCGGAGACGACACGCGTGCGGCATTGAACGGCGCTCCTTGCGCAATCGCGATCGCGCCGCGCGGATACACCCAGATGGATCATCAGCTTCGCACGCTCGGGGTCGGATACGACGGGTCGCGCGAGGCGCAAGCCGCGCTCGCCGCAGCACGCGAGCTGGCCGGCCGCTACGACGCGGCGATTCGGGCGATGTGGGTGGTGTCCCTTCAGGACGTCAAGGACGACGCCCCGCTTCCCGCCGACTGGCCACAGGCCACCGAGGTTCTCGTCTGCCATTGTCAAGGCGAGCTCGAGCGGCTCGGTGGCGTCGAGGCTGAGGCGACCTACGGCGGTCCCCGAGAGGAGCTCGCTCGGCTGGGCGCAGAGGTCGATCTGCTGATCGTCGGCTCGCGCAGCTACGGTCCAGTCCACCGGTTCTTCCAGGGGACCACATCGACTTACCTGATGCGGCACACCGGTTGCCCGCTCTTGGTGCTGCCGCACGTGGCTGAGCCGGCGCCGGCCCCGACGGCGCAGTCCGCCCAGACCGAGGACGAGCGCGATGCTCAAACCGTTCCGGCCTGCTGAGCCCGGCGTGAGCCGCGCACGGGAAGTGACAGGCAACCAGAGAACCACGATGTTCGAGAACGTCGTCGTCGGCGTCGACCGGCACGAGGGCGGCCAAGATGCAATCGCCCTCGCTGTCCGGCTCGCCTCCGGGAGCGCCAAGCTGACGCTCGCCTACGTCATCCACGGCAATGACAGCGCGTGGCGCGGAGCAGTCCCTCCAATCGAGCCCGCCGAGCGCCTACAAGCCGAACTCGAACTGCACGCGACTGCTAGCGAGGCCGCGGTGCAGGCCGACGTGCGCTGCTACGGCAACGCCTCGATCGGTAAGGGACTGCACGAGCTCTGCGAGCTTGTCGGTGCCGATCTGCTGGTTGTCGGGTCCTCGCGCCGGAGTGTGGTCGGCCGCATTCTCTTCGGCAACGACACGCGCGCATCGCTCAACGGCGCTCCATGCGCGATCGCGATCGCGCCGGCCGGATTTGCGCACGACCCGATCCCGATCGCGAGGATCGGCGTCGCATACAACGAGTCGCCCGAAAGCGAGCACGCGCTCGCAGTCGCCCGCGACCTCGCCGCCGAGCACAACGCGAAGCTGCTCGCATTGGAGGCCGTCTCGATTCCGGCCTACGCGCTCGGCAGTGGCCTGGTCCCCATGCCACTCGACGAATGGACGCAGTCGCTGTTGGGACGCGCACGGGACCGGCTGTCGAGCTTGGATGGCGTGCAAGCTCACGCGGTCTGCGGCCCGGCGCCAGAAGCGCTGGTCTCCTTCAGCTCGTCGGTCGACCTGCTCGTCGTCGGCTCGCGCGGCTACGGCCCGTTCGGTCGTGTGGTCTATGGGAGCACATCGCAGCGGCTCGCCCGATCCGTTGGCTGCCCACTGCTCGTCCTCACCCGAGGCGCACGCGCCGCGACGACCGGCGCCGCGAAGGACCGCAGTGGGGCCGCCGTCAGCGCGGGAGCCTAGGTCTCACGGATACGCCGGCTCCCTGAGCCGGGGCAGGCGCAGGTCCACCAGCGACACCAGATCATCCAACGTCTCCGCCACGGAGCGATCGGTCCGCAACACGAGGTGAGCGTCGGCCGGAACCTCGTCCAGCGGGCCCCAAGCCGCTTCCTCGCGGATCACGACCGACAGATCGGCGTCCGACGCGCGCGAGTGATCGCGTTGACGGTCGACCGCGCGCGCGCGAAGAACTGACCGCGGCGCGCGGCACTCAACGAACAGCAACGGTGCCGCCGCCTCGAACGACGATCCGAACGCCTCGCGGTCCGCCCCGTGACGAAAGGTCGCGTCGATGACCGCGCCCCCGTGCGTGAGCGCCTCATCGGCGGCGCGCCGCCCCAGCTCGGAGTACGTGCGAGCGTTCCATTCGGAGCTGTAGGTGCCAGCCGGCGCGCGTCGTCCGGAAGGCACGCCTGCCAGTTGCTTGCGAACCACATCCGAGCTCAGCTGCGACAACCCCGAAGCATCGGCAACTGCGCCGGCCAAGACCGACTTTCCGCTCGCCGGCACGCCGCAGATCACGAGCACCATCGGCAGCCGCGCCCGCCACGCGAATCGCTCGGCGACTTCGATCCGCACCAGCCCGTCGGCGCGAGCGTGGCGGTGCTCCTCGGTGCCGGTCGCATGCTGGGCCGCCGTGAGCAGCGCGACCTTTGCCCGGACCAGCGCCCGATACACGGCGTGAAACGCGATCAATGCGTCATCGCCCGGATCTCCCCCGGCGTCCCGGTATGCGCGAACGACCAGTTCGCCGAACGGCGCCGCGCCCCGCGCCGCCAGATCGGCGACGAGAAACGCCAGATCGTCGGCCACATCCAGTTCGCGCAGCTGCCGGTCGAACTCCACGCAATCGACGATCCGCACCTCACCGTCGATCAACACGTGCTCTGCCCTGAGATCGCCGTGGCCCTCGCGCACGAGTCCTCGGGCCGCCCGCGCCCGGAACGTTTCACGGTGCGCCTGGATGAACGCGTGCGCGAAGCGCTCCAGCACCAGCACGCGGCTCGTCTCTTCAGCCCCGTCCAGGCATTGAAACAGCTCGTGCAGATTGCGCTCGAAGCTCCGGTCGGTCGCGGTCGCAAGCGCGTGGCTGTCAACGACGGGTGCCTGCGCGTGAAACGCCGCGATCCGCCGGCCCACCGCCGTGGCGACCTCCGGCACGAGGGATCCGCGCGCGAGCGCCGCCGCAAGCGTCCGGCGCTCGTCATAGCGGCGCATCTCCACGACGAACTCGACCGCTCTCGGATCCCGCTCGTCGGTCAGCTCAAACCCTCCAGGAATCGGCGCAAGGCCACGGACACCGAGATAGATGTCTGGCGCCAGCCGACGGTTGAGCCGCACCTCTTCACGGCACATCTCTCGTCGCCGCTCCGATGTTCCGTAATCCAGGAACTCCATGACCAGCGGCTTCTTGAGCTTGTACGCGCGGTCGCCCGCGAGGAACACCCACGAGATGTGCGTCTCCCGCACGTCGACGCTCGACGGCCGGCGTGGGTAGAAGTCCGGCCGCGCCAGCGCAGCGCGAATCTCCCGATCGCGGGCGTCGACGTTGGCGCTGGGCTCGGCCTGGGCGGGCGCATGATCCACGCCCTTGACGATACGTGCACCACCCGGTCTACCGCCCGCGCGATCAGCTCTCGTGCACCAATCCCGTCGGCCGGTCCTGGTCGTTCCGTCGCCCGACGGGTGAAGACGTCGTAGCCCACGGTTTCCCGCTGATCCGTACTTTTCCTTGCCCCCGCGTGGCGGCGCCCGGATGGCCGCGGAGCGAAGCCCTTCGACACTGTTGTGATGCTCGGCGGAAAGGCTCCTGTCTCGCAGCGGTTTGAAGTTCGCGACGGTTACGTTCACGCAGATAGTGGCGAGGAGAGATGGGCGTGATCGAGCCCAGCACGATTACGCTCCACGGCCGCCCGATGAGCTACGCGCAGGCGGGGAGCGGCCCGGTGCTGCTGCTGATCCACGGGATCGCGGGCAGCATGGAGAATTGGCAGGAGGTGATCGAGCCGCTGGCGCAGACGCACACGGTGGTTGCGCCGAATCTGCCCGGCCATGGCGGGTCGGGGCCGGGTGCCGGCGACTACTCGCTCGGGGCGCTCGCGGCCGGACTACGGGATCTTCTAGTCGCACTCGGTCATGAGCGTGCGACCCTCGTCGGGCATTCGCTCGGGGGTGGGGTCGCGATGCAGTTCGCCTACCAGTTCCCGGAGATGACCGAGCGCCTGGTGCTTGTTGCCAGTGGAGGGCTCGGTCGCGAGGTGAGCCCGATCCTGCGCGCTGCCGCGTTGCCTGGCGCTGAGCTGTTCATCGGCGCGACGGCGGCGCTAGGGCGGGCCGTTGGGAGCAAGGTTGGGCGCGCGCTCGCAGCAGGTGGGCTGCAGCCCACGACCGACGTCGCCGAGGTCGCACGGGGCTATGCGTCGCTTGTCGACCGCGACCGGCGAGCGGCTTTTCTCGCCACCCTGCGCGGGGTTGTCGACGCCGGCGGGCAGCGCGTCAATGCCGACGACCGCCTCTACCTCGCACAGGGCATACCTGTGCTGATCATCTGGGGCGAGCGCGATCGGATCATTCCGGTGCGACACGCCGAGACTGCGCACGAGGCGATCCCCGGCAGTTGCCTCGAGGTGTTCGAGAACGTCGGCCATCTGCCCCAACTTGAAGCGCCAGCGCGCTTCATCACCGTGCTTGAGCGATTCATCGCCGAGACCGAGGCGGCCCGGTTTGACTCCGAGCAGTGGCGCAGCCGCCTCCGCATTGCCAGCAAGCAGCCGTAGGTGGCCGGCCCTGTCGGGCCTCGCCGTTATTTCGGCATCTGTTTCACACGCCCCGAACGCCAAGCCCATCAACGCAGTGCGATCGCCAGGGTGGCGCCGGTGAGTATGCTCGCCGCTCCCGATGTTGTCCGTAGCGTGTCGACGCGCCGTCGCGACGGCCAGTCTGCTTGACGCCAATCAGTCAGTTGATAGCGATGGCGGGATTCGTACCCGCGCCCTGCTGGTCGTGAGGCGGTTCGTCATCATTGCGCAGGGCGCTGAGATCGCGTAGTTCTCCGCAACTCCGCGTGGCGCGCACCAGATGCACAGCGACTTGACCGCGAGTAGCTTGGTCTGGCCGACGTAGCACGTCCGGCGACCGATATGGGTTACGAGCAGAAATACACGACGAACGCGTTCGTACTCGCCTACGACTGCTTTGACCCGAGCGAGGAGGGGCTGCGGGAGACGCTCACGTCGAGCGGAAACGGCTATTTCTGCATTCGCGGCGCCGCCGAATGGGAAGACGCCGGCGATGTGCATTACCCGGGCACCTACACCCACGGGGTCTACAACCGAGAATCGACGGTCCTGGGTGGGCGTCTGATCCCCAACGAGGATCTCGTCAACTTGCCGCGTTGCTTGTCGCTCAAGCTGTCGATCGAGGGTGAGGAGCCCTTCCGGCTGGCCAATGTCGAGCTGCTGTTCTATCGGCACGCCTATAACCTGCGTTATGGCGCACTGACACGCGAGCTGCGCTTCCGAGATCGAGCGGGACGCGAGACGAGCCTCGCAAGTCGGCGGTTCGTGAGTATGGCGAGGATGCACCTGGCGGCGCTCTCATGGGAACTCGTGGCGGAGAATTGGTCCGGGCACGTAGAAGTGATCTCGGCGCTTGACGGACGCGTAGTGAACCGCGGCGTCGCACGATACGAGCAGCTGTGGGGAAGGCATCTAGATCCGCAGGGTCCGCGGCTCTATGGCTCTGACGTGGTCGCGCTGAAGGTGCGCACGCGTCAGTCGAGGATCGAGATTGCACAAGCCGCTCGAATTCGGGCCTATGTGGGCGGCGAGGAGCTTGGTGTCACTCGCAGCACCCAGCAGGCCGAGGACTACATCCACCAGGTCATCGGGTTTGACCTCGACCGAGGAGTCCCGGCCCGGATCGAGAAGATGATCGCGCTTTACACCTCGCGCGATCGGGGGATCAGTGAGCCGATGGTCAATGCCGGCAAGAGCGCTAACCGTTACCCGACCTTCGACGACGCGTTCGAGAACGACGGCCAAACCTGGCACGAGCTGTGGGAGGTCTGTGACATCCGGCTGCCACGCGACGAACGCGTCCAGTTTCTGCTTCGCCTTCACATCTCGCACGTACTGCAGACGTGCTCGCGACTGACATGTCACCACGACGCGGGCGTGCCGGCGCGGGGGCTCAACGGCGAGGCGTATCGCGGCCACGTCTTCTGGGACGAGCTCTACGTCTATCCGTATCTCAGCTACCGCCTCCCCGAGGTCACACGGGGGCTACTGATGTATCGCTACCGCCGCATCGGCGAGGCGCGCGCCAATGCCAAGCAAGTGGGCTTGGCCGGTGCCATGTATCCATGGCAGAGCGGAAGCGACGGTGAGGAGGAGACCCAGGCCGTTCACATCAACCCCTTGACCGGGCGATGGGAGCGCGACCTGAGCCGCAGTCAGCGCCACGTCAACGCCGCGATCTTCTACAACGTCTGGCACTACTACCAGATCACTCACGACATCGACTTCCTTCGTGAACACGGCGCCGAGATGATGCTCGAGATCGCGCGCTTCTGGTCGTCGATGGCGCACTTCAACTCGGCCCGTGACCGCTGGGAGATCCATGGCGTGATGGGGCCGGACGAGTTTCACGAGAAGTATCCGGGCGAGCGCGAGGGTGGACTGCGCAACAACGCCTACACGAACGTGATGGTGGCCTGGATCTGCGAGACAGCGCAGCGGGTTCTCGATCTGCTTCCCGCGACCCGCCGCGATGTGCTCCTCACCCGGATCGGGCTGACCGACGAGGAGATCCGGAAATGGCAGGCGATGAGCCGCAGGATGTTCGTGCCTTTCCACGACGGGGTGATCAGTCAGTTCGAGGGCTACGAGGACCTCGAGGAACTCGACTGGGAGGTCTACCGCGCCAGGTACGAGAACATCCAGCGGCTGGACCGGCTCCTGCGCGCGGAGGGCGACACCCCCGACCGCTACCGGGTGACCAAGCAGGCCGACACGGTGATGTTGTTCTTTTTGCTCTCGAGGACGGAGCTGCACCGGCTGTTCGCGCGACTTGGGTATGAGTACTCCGATGACATCGCCCGCAGGACGATCGACTACTACGACCGCCGCACATCGCACGGTTCGACGCTGAGCCTGATCACGCATGCCGGCGCCCTGGCGTCGATCGACCCCGAGGCCTCATGGCAGCGATTCGTCGCTGCGCTGCGAAGCGACATCGACGACACCCAGGGCGGAACCACCAAGGAGGGAATTCACCTGGGCGTGATGGCCGGCACCCTCGACCTCGTCCAGCGCGCCTATCTCGGTACCGAGATACGCGACGACGTCGTGTACTTCAATCCGACCGCTGGCGATCGGCTCGATGGGCTGAGGCTGTCGATCCAGGTCCGCCGCACGCCGATCACCGTCTCGCTGGTCGGGTCCGAGCTCACGGTCGCCGTCCCCGGCGATGGAGACACCGGGCCGGTCAGAGTCGGCGTCGGCGACGTCGTGCACGAGCTGCGCGGCGGCCAGAGCGCGACGTTCGCAGTCCCCTGCCCAGTGCCATCGCACGATGCGGGCGCGACCCGACCGGCGCCGCAACGATCAACAACGAGGAGCCGATCATGACCATGCATCCCAAGTACCCGAAGGACCTGATGCTCGCGCCGGTTGCGATCCAGATCGACCGCAACCTCCAGCGCATGCGCGACGGATCCGCCCGCGACGTCGAAGCCGAGCTCGAGCTCGAGTTCGACACGCGGGCCGACGAGCTTGATCGCGACCAGCGCACGGCGCTCGTGCTTCGCCAGGCGCTTCGCGATGTCGACCTGCACGGCTGGGGTGCGGCAGTCACCGACGATGGTTTTCGGCTGCGCCTGGACGGCGGCTCGGTGTCGCTCGACATCGGACTCAGTGAGGGGATCGCCCGCTACATCGAGAGCGGCGTCTTGGCCTGAGCGTGGACGACGTCCGGCTGGCTCACCACGGGCCATGGGCGGTCATGTTTGCCGCCCGCAGGGCCGTCACGTACGCCGCCCGTTCGTACGCCGCCCGATCGGCCTGCGGCGGCACCGACAGCAGGCCGCGCAGGTCATCGACCGTCTCAAATCCTTTCGCGTCATCCAGCCCGCCAAGCCCTCGACGAGCACCGTCGCGTATTGCGGTCCGTTTCGCAGCAGCGCTGACGCGGTCATCACGACGTCGGCGCCCGCCAGCAGGTGCTTGGCGACGTCGTCGGGACTCTCGACCCCGCCGCTGGCGGCCAGCGCGGCACGCACCCGCCCGCGCAACAGCGCGATCCACGTCCGTGGCAGGCGCCCGTCGGCCGCGCGCGACAGCGCCACCGCCGGCGATAGCGCCAGTCTCTCGACATCGATGTCGGGCTGCAGGAACCGGTTGAACAGCACCAGCGCGTCCGCCCCAGCCTCGTCGAGTCGCGCGGCGACCTCGCCCGCCGAGCTGAAGTATGGACTCAGCTTGACCGCCACCGGCACCGTGACCGCCTGCTTGACGCGCGCCAGCACGTCGAGATGGCGCTGTTCGACGTCGCGCCCCGCGATCTGCGGGTCGCCGGGCAGGTAGTAGATGTTGAGCTCGATCGCGGCGGCCCCCGACTCCTGCATCGCCCGGGCGTAGTCGGTCCAGCCGTCGGGCGTGACGCCGTTGAGGCTCGCGATCACGGGAACGTCGACGGCCCCCGCCGCCCGCTCGAGCAGGCTCAGGTACCGGCGTGGCCCGGCGTCCTCGTGCGCCCGTTGGGGAGTAGTCAAGCGCCTCTGCAAAGCTCTCCGCGGCGCCGTCGACCAGGCGCGCGTCACGCGCGGCCTGCTCGCGCAGCTCCTCCTCGAATACGAGAACAGGACGATCGCCCCGACGCCGGCGTCCGCCAGGCGCCGGACGCCGTCGAGTGTGTAGGACAGCGGCGACGCCGACGCGACCAGCGGGTTGCGAAGCCGCATGCCCATGTAGTCGCTCTCGAGCTTCATCGGCGGCCCTTGCGCGCGTCGGCCGGAAAGTCGGCGGCGCTTCGCGTGGCCATCTCCTCGTAGGTCTGCCAGCGGCGGTCGGCGGCTCGCTGGGCGAGCGCGGCGAGGCGCTCGGCCTCCGCCGGGTCGGTGCCCGACAGCGCACGGAAGCGGAGCTCTCTTTTTCGGTACTCGGCCAGCGCCATCCGCGGCCTCGGGCAGTCGAGCAGGAACGGGTTGCCGTCGGCCGCGCGCACCGCCGGGTCGTAGCGGATCAGCGGCCAGTGACCGCTGGCCACGGCCCGGTACTGCTGATCGAGGCCGTCGCGCATCTCGTAGCCGTGCGCGATGCAGTGGCTGTAGGCGATCACCAGCTAAGGACCGTCGTACGCCTCGGCTTCGCGTAGTGCGCGCAGCGTGTGCTGCGGGTCTGCGCCCATCGCGACGCGCGCGACGTAGACGTTGGCGTACGCGATCGCCTGGAGCGCCAGGTCCTTGGTCGGCACCGCCTTCCCGGCGGCGGCGAACTTCGCGACCGCGCCGAGCGGGGTCGCCTTGGACATCTGCCCGCCCGTGTTCGAGTAGACCTCGGTGTCGAGCGCGAGCACGTTGACGTTGCGCCCGCTGGCGAGCACGTGGTCGAGGCCGCCGGCGCCGATGTCGTACGCCCAGCCGTCGCCGCCGACGATCCACACGCTGCGCCGGATCAGGTGATCGAGCACGCTGCGCAGATCGACGAGAGCCGGTCCGTCGAGCGCCTGCAGACGCTGCGCCAGCTCGGCGATCCGCTCGCGCTGCGCGGTCAGTTCGGACTCTCGGCGCTGCGGTGCCTCGAGGATCTCGTCCACCAGCTCGGCGCCGACCGCGTCGCGCAGCTCTGAAAGCCGCCGGCGGGCGAGCTCGTGTGGCGATCGGCGGCGAGCCTCAGCCCGAGCCCGAACTCCGCGTTGTCCTCAAACAGCGAGTTGGACCAGGCCGGGCCGCGCCCGGCGGTGTCAACGGTCCACGGCGTCGTCGGCAGGTTGCCGCCGTAGATCGACGAGCAGCCGGTCGCGTTGGCGATCGTCAGCCGGTCTCCGAACAGCTGCGAGAGCAGCTTCAGGTACGGGGTCTCGCCGCAGCCCGCGCACGCCCCCGAGAACTCGAACAGCGGCTCCAGGAACTGGGCACCGCGCACCGTGCCGAAGTCGACGCGCGCGCGGTCGTTTGGCGGCAGCTGCTCGAAGAACGCGATCCTGTCGCGCTCGGCAGCGACGAGCTCTTCGCGACCGTCGAGGTTGATCGCCTTTCGAACGGGGTCGCCGCCGGCCGACACCGGGCATGCCTCGACGCACAGGCCGCAGCCGGTGCAGTCCTCGACGTAGACCTGCAGCGTGTAGCGGTCGTCGGGAAGCCCGGGCGCGTTGAGCGGCGCCGAGCGAAAGCCCGCCGGGGCGCCCTGCAGCCGCGACGGCTCGTAGTGACGCGAACGGATCACGCTGTGTGGACACACGAAGCTGCAGTTGCCGCACTGGATGCACAGTTCGGGATCCCAGACCGCAACGAGGTCTGAGATGTTGGGCTTCTCATACGCGGTCGTCCCGCTCGGATACGTGCCGTCGACCGGCAGCAGGCTGACCGGGAGCTCGTCGCCACGTCCGGCCATCATCGTCGCGGTCACGGTTTTTACGAACTCGGGAGCGGACTGCGGGACGATCGCGGGCAGCTGGCGGTCCGATGACGCGCGCTCCGGGAGGGCACCCTGTGCAGGCCCTCGAGCGCGCGGTCGACCGCCGCCTGGTTGCGCTCCACGACCTCGGCGCCGCGCCGGCCGTAGGTCTTCGCGATCGCGGCCTTGATCCGCTCGATCGCGTGCTCGCGCTCGAGCGCGCCGGAGATCGCGAAGAAGCACGTTTGCAGCACGGTGTTCGTGCGTCCGGCCAGCCCCGCTTCGCGCGGGATCGTGCCGGCGTCGATCACACACAGCTCGATTCGCTTGGCGAGCAGTTGCTCCTGGATCGGTCGCGCCAGCACGTCCCAGATCTCGTCGGGGGAGTGCCGGGTGTTGAGCAGCAGCGCGGCGCCCGGGGCCGCGCGGTCGAGCACCTCCGCGCGATCGAGCAACCCGAACTGGTGGCAGCCGACGAATCGCGCCTGCGCCACGAGATACCGCGCGCTGATCGGCTCGGGCCCGAAGCGCAGGTGCGAGACCGTCTGCGAGCCTGACTTC
>Ga0070714_100001845_pt1 | contig 15422 bp, 12 predicted proteins | sample LARL83metaG_FD_65450 | JGI IMG/M metagenome (GOLD analysis project Ga0070714, IMG submission 65450) | Corn, switchgrass and miscanthus rhizosphere microbial communities from Kellogg Biological Station, Michigan, USA - LAR L8-3 metaG | ecosystem: Host-associated > Plants > Roots > Rhizosphere ...
CGGGAAGGGCCTCGACTAGCTCGCCTTTGGCGCGGGCTACCGTCTCCAGGGTGCCGAACTCCCCGGCGTGGGCGCGGCCCACGTTCAGCACCACGCCGTAGCGGGGCGGGGCGATGCCGCACAGGTACGCGATGTGGCCGACGCCGCGGGCGGACATCTCCAGGACCAGGTACCTGGTGTCCGCGCCGGCGCGCAGCACGGTGAGCGGGAGGCCGTACTCGTTGTTGAACGACCCGGCCGGGGCGATCGTCGGGCCGAGGCGCTCGATGAGCTGGGCGGCCAGATCCTTGACCGACGTCTTCCCCGACGACCCGGTGATCCCGGCGACCGTCACCGACGGCAGGCTGTCCACCACGTGCCGGGCCAGCTTGCCGAGCGCGGCCGCGACATCACCGACCAGGATCATCGGAACGTCCGGAATTTCACGAGTGCCAAGGACGGCCGTCGCGCCCGCGGCGATCGCTGCCTGAGCGAAGTCGTGCCCGTCGACCCGCTCCCCCGGCACGGCGCAGAACAGCCCGCTGGGCACCACCTTGCGCGAGTCGATCACCACGTCGCCGCTGACCACCGCCGCCGCGTCGGCCCGCAACGTCCCCGCCGTCACACGGGCGATCTCCCCGAGCGTCAGCGGAATCATGCGTGCACCGCCGTGTGAATCCGCCGCTCGATCGCGGCACGGGTCATCTCGCGGTCGTCGAACGGCAGCACCGTGCTCCCGACATACTGGCCGGTCTCGTGGCCCTTGCCCGCCACCACGATCACGTCGCCGGGCCCGGCCAGCGATGCCGCGTACGAAATCGCAGCGGCCCGGTCGGGCTCCACGACCACCCGGGCTCGTTGCTGCGCCGGCACGCTCAGCACGCCATCGAGCATCGCGTCGAGGATGAGCAGCGGGTCTTCGGAGCGCGGGTTGTCGCTGGTGAGGATCGCCACATCGGCCAGCGACGCGGCCGCCGCCCCCATCATCGGGCGCTTGCCACGGTCCCGGTCACCGCCACACCCGAGCACGATCATCAGCCTGCTCGCGGTGACCGGCCGCAGCGAGCGAAGCACCGCCTCGACCGCGCCGGGCTTGTGCGAGTAGTCCACGAACGCGGTGAAGTCCAGCCCCGGGGCGGAAACCCGCTCGAGCCGCCCAGGCACGCCCGGGCATTCCGCGATGCCGGCGACCGCGTCCTCCAGCCGTATCCCGGCCTCGACCAGAGCCACCACGGCGCCTAGTGCGTTGGACACGTTGAACCCGCCGGCCAGCCCGATCGAGCCGTCCGCCTCGACCCCGCCAGGCCCGACGATGCGGAACGCGGACCCGTCCGCGCCGGACCGCACGTCCAGCGCGCGCCAGTCCGCGTCGTCGCGGCCCGCCGCGGAGAACGTGGTGACCGGTACCGCCGCCATGGACGCGAGCCGCCTGCCATACCGGTCATCGGTGTTCACCACCGCGATGACGGGCGGCTCGAACAGGCTGGCCTTGGCGCGGAAGTAGGACTCCATGTCGGAGTGGAAGTCCAGGTGGTCCTGCGAGAGGTTGGTGAACACCGCCACGTCGAAGTGCGACCCGGCGACCCTGCCCAGCGACAGCGCGTGGCTGGACACCTCCATCGCCGCCGCGGTCACCCCGCGTTCGGCCATCGCCGCGAACAGCGCCTGGAGATCGGGTGCCTCCGGAGTGGTCAGCGCAGAACCCACCCGCTGCGCGCCGATCCGGGTCTCCACGCCCCCGATCAACCCGGTCAGGTGCCCGGCCGCCCGCAGGCCGGCGTCGAGCAGGAACGACGTGGTCGTCTTCCCCGACGTGCCAGTGACGCCGATCAGGCAGAACCGCGCCGACGCGTCCCCGTACACCCAGCGCGCCACCTCACCGAGCCTCGCCCGCGGGTCGGCGACCACGAAAACCGGGATGCCGGAGCGCGCGCATACGCGGCGGCCGTCCGGGTCGGTGAGCACGGCGACGGCTCCCGCGGCGACCGCGTCCGCGCAGAACGACGCCCCGTGCGCCCGGGCACCGGGCAGGGCCACGTACAGATCGCCCGGGCGAACCGCGCGGGAGTCGAGCGTTACCCCAGTGGTGAAACCGAGATCGTTAGGAGAAAAACTGTCTAGGCGGATGCCCAGGAGAGAAGCGAGGCCGGTGAGCGGCCTAGCCTGCGGGGCAGCGGGACGGATCGCCACGGCCTGAGGGTACCTCGCCTCTCGTCAGGGTGCGGTCAGCCGGATCTTGGCCGGCTGGGCGCCATCCGGCAGGATCTTCAGCGTAGTCAGCGCCGCCTGCATGACCTGACTGAAGACCGGGCCGGCCACTATGTCACCGTAGTACCCGCCCTTGCGCGGATTCTGCACGTTGACGGCAACGACCAGCTGGGGGTTGTCACCGGGCGCCATCCCGATGTAGCTCGCGCCGAATTTGCACAGGCACTTCCCGTTCCATTCCTGGGATGTCCCGGTCTTGGCGGCGATCGCGTACCCGTTCATGATGCCCCAGGGCTGGCCGCCTTCGGCGTCGAACGCCGGTACCTGCTCCAGGATCTGGATGAGTTCGTGCGCCGTCTGCGCGGAGATCACCCGGCGGGACTTGGCCGGTGCGGCGGCGGTGTACCCGCCGTTGGCGTTCGTGGTGCCCTCGACCAGCGTCGGGTCGACCCGGACGCCTCCGTTCGCGATCGTCGCGTACACGCTGGCCATCTGGACCGCGTTCACGCTGACGCCCTGGCCGTAGGACAGCGTGTACCTGGTGATGCCGGACCACTGGGACGGCGGGGGCAGGATGCCGGGGTCTTCGGCCAGGTTGAGCCCGGTGGGCTGGCCGAGGCCGAAGTTCCGCAGGTAGTCGTACTGCGTCTGCGGCGTGACATGGGAGACCACCTGGGACATGCCGATGTTTGACGAGTGCGCGACGATTCCGGCGATCGTGAACCGCTCGCCTGGCTGCCATTCGGCGTCGCGGATGATCTTGCCGGCCCTGGTGATCTGGTACGGGATGTTGTACGGGGACATCGGCGTCTGGCCGCCGTGCTCGAACGCGGCCGCGGCGGTGATCACCTTGGCGGTGGAGCCGGGGTCGAAGATGTTCTGCAGCGGGATGTCGGCGGTCTGGTTCACGCTGCCGATGCTGGACGGGTCGTACGTCGGCCACTGGGCCATCGCCAGGATGTACCCGGTGCCCGGCTGCATGATCACCACGCTGCAGTTGTCCGCCTTGCTCTTGACGACTTCCTGCTGGCAGGCTTGCTGCGCGGCGTACTGGAGCGCCGGGTAGATGGTCAGCTTGACGTCGCTGCCGTTCACCGCCGGGCTGCCCGAACCGCCGAGCGGTATCGTCTGGCCGTTCGAGTTGATCTGGGTGTATTCGGTGCCCGTCTTGCCCGACAGCAGCGAGTTGTCGCTCGCCTCCAGGCCCGCCTCGCCGACCAGGTTGCCCTTGACCGTGCTGGTGAAGCCGACGATGTTGGCCGCGATGCCACCGTCGGGGTAGGACCTGGCGTAGCTCGGATCCCCGGCTATGCCGGGCAGGTTGAGCGCGACTATCTGGTTCTCGGCCGGCGCGGGTACGTTGGCGGCGAGCTTCACGTAGTCGCGCGACGTGGGATGCTCGATGAGGTTCATGATGTCCGCGGCGGACATGCCGAGCACCGGAGCGAGCTTGGCCGCGACGCTCTCCCGCTGGTTCAGCGGGATCTGCGGGGGATCCGCGTGGACCAGGTAGGTCTCGACGGTCATCGCCAGCACGGACCCGTCCGCGGCGGTGACGGAGCCGCGCAGCGCGGGCAACGGGATCGTTTTGTTGTGGTTGATGTCGGCGAGCGCGCGGTAGTGGCCGGACTCCATGCCCTGGAGCTGGACCAGCCTGCCCGCGAACAGCGACAGCACGAAGACGATGCACAGCAGCGTGATACCAAGCCGGCGCGAGGGGTCACCGCGGGCCAGGATCTTCCGCGGCCTGGGACGAGGACGGGGACGTTGGCCAGGGGGGTCTGTGGGGAGGGGTCCGGCCGGCCGGCGGCCAGTGGGGTCCGGGGGAAGCGGCCTCGCGTGCGGGACCGGGCGGACCCGCCGGTCATCGCGGTCCTGGCGGCCTTCGCGGTCGTCTTCGGTGTCGCGGCGCTCCGGGCGGTCGGGGCGTCCCTGCCTGCCGTCGTGGGGGCGGCGGGCCTTCGGGCGGCGGGGGCCCGCCATGTTTCCCGGCCCGCGGGCTGGCCTGCCTGGGGGGCCCGGCCGGTTCCCCGGCCGCCCGCCGGGGTTGCCTGGCTGCCAGCCCGGCCCGTCAGTGGTCACGGGATGGCGGCTGGGGTTACGGACGAGATCTTGCCGGTGTCCGGGTTGAGGAACCCCATGTTCTTGTCTTTGCGCATGCCGAGCTGGAACGCCTCGTGGTAGATGGTCTCCGGATTCTGCTCGGTCTGCACCTGGTTCGTCAGCATCTGGATGTCCTTGGTGTAGGCCGCGTTCTGCTGGGTCAGGGTGTTGATCCGGTAGGCGCCCGCGTCCAGGGTGGTGCTGATCACCAGCAACGAGACGAGGGCGCCGCCGAGCAGGCCGACGAGCAGCAGGATGAACGGCATGCGCTGCCGGCGCGGCTCAGCTGGCCCGCGGACAGCCGGGGACGGCGCCGGCCGGAGCGCCGTAGCCTGGGCGCCGGACGGGCGGACTGGGCCGGGGACGACCGGCCGGGTATGGCGCGGCGATCCGATCGGGCGGGCTGGGCGGCCTGGGCGCGCCGGCCGGGCCGGGCGAGGCGGGCGCGGCTTGGCGGGGATCGCGGGATTGGCCGTCTTGGCCGTCTTGGCGGGCTTAGCCGGGGTGCCGGTCTTGGCTCCGGCCGCGACGGGGGTGCCGGTCTTGGCTCCGGCCGCGACGGGGGTGCCGGGGGTGCCGGGAGCGCCGGGGGTGGCGGAGCTATCGCGGGTGCCGCGGGTTCCCGGGGGCCCGGCGCGGCCGGGTGTCCGGGGCCTGGTGTCGGTGGCCATGTCTACTTTCCCCCTCGGGTCATGCTGCTTCCCTGATCCGCTCCGCCGCGCGCAGCCTGGCGGAGGCGGCCCGCGGGTTGACGGTGAGCTCTTCGTCGCCGGGACGCTCAGCGCCCCTGGTGAGCAGGCGGAATTCCGGCGTGGCGAGCTGGACCGGCAGCCCTTCCGGTGTGGGGTCCTTGGCACGTAGCGTCAGTTCCCGCTTGACGATCCGGTCCTCGAGCGAGTGATAGGCCAGCACCGCGATCCGGCCGCCGGCCGCGAGCAGGTCCAGTGCCGCGGGCAGCGCGCGGCGCAGCGTGCCGAGCTCGTCGTTCACCTCGATCCGCAGCGCCTGGAAGGTGCGCTTAGCCGGGTTGCCGCCGGAGCGACGGGTCGCCGCCGGGATCGCGTCCCTGACGATGTCGCTCAGCCGGCTCGTGGACGTGATCGGTTCGCGCCCGCGCTCCCGCACGATGGCGTCCGCGATCCGGTGCGCGAACCGCTCCTCGCCGTATTCACGCAGTACCCGGGCAAGTTCGGCGGCCGGGTAGCCGTTCACGACATCGGCCGCGGTGCGGGGGCCGGTCTGGTCCATCCGCATGTCCAGCGGCGCGTCCTGTGCGTAGGCGAAGCCGCGGTCCGCCTCGTCGAGTTGCGGGGAGGACACCCCGAGGTCGAACAGCAGGCCCATCACGTGCCGGTGGCCCTGCCCGGCGACGATCGCCGGGATCTCGTCGTACCTGGCGTGCACCAGCGTGACCCGCGCGGCGTACGGCACGAGCAGGTCTCGGGCGGCCGCGATGGCGGCTAGATCGGCATCGATGCCGATCAGCACCATGCCGGGGCAGGCGTCGAGCAGCGCACGGGCGTGGCCCGCTCGGCCGAGCGTGGCGTCCACCAGCACCGCGCCATCGCGTGCCAGCGCCGGCCCGAGCAGGTCGGTGACCCGCCCGGCCATCACCGGAACGTGCTGCCCCATCCGCTTCCCCCTCCCGCCTGTAGTGCGTTGCCGTGCTGAGAGTCCGGCCGGTCCCCATCTGCTGCGCTGCCGGCTGGCACCGGGGAAGTGATGCCAGCAGGAAGCGGCGGATGGGGACCCGGCCCGTCCATGGGCTTTGTCTGGGGGAACCGTCCCCCAGACCCCCTGGGGTTAAAGAATTCCGGGGAGCACCTCCTCGGCGGCATCGGCGAAAGAGTCCTCCTGGCTCGCCAGGTAGGTATCCCAGGCTTCGGTGTCCCAGATCTCGAGCCGGGTGTTCGCGCCGATCACCACGCAGTCGCGCTGGAGACCGGCGTAGCCGCGCAGCCCGGGCGGGACGGTGATCCGGCCCTGCTTGTCCGGGGTCTCGTCGGATGCGCTGGCGAAGAAGACCCTGCTGTAGTCCCGTACCGCCTTCGCGGTCACCGGCGCGGTCCGCAGCGCCTCGGTGATGCGCGTGAACTCCTCGATCGGGAACACGTACAGACAGCGCTCCTGGCCCTTGGTGATCACCACTCCCCCAGCCAGCTCATCCCGGTACTTCGCAGGCAGGAACATCCGGCCCTTTTCGTCGAGCTTCGGCGCGTGAGTACCGAGAAACACCGGCACTCACCTCCCTGGCCTCGGCCAGCAAATCCGACGGCTAGCAACCGCTTGCCCTCCACCGCGCTCCACTGTACTCCACATTCCCCCACCGTCAACGTTGAAAACATCGGTTTTTGCGGCTGGTGCTCACCAAAACCCCAGGTAGGGAAGGTGGAGCGAAGTGGAGGAAGACCGCGTCGCGCATCGGCCAAAGAAGGACGTACTGTAGCGTTACGTCAGCAATGGCTGAGGAGGCCATGTGGTACTGGACACCGGTCGCGAGACGGGGCGCCTGCTGGATGATCTAGTCTCCGCAGCGCGCAGAGTCGGCGCGGCAGTTGAATCGGTCATCGAAGGCAAGCCCGGCGCGATCCGCCTGACCCTTGCCGTGCTGCTGGCCGAGGGACATCTGCTTATCGAGGACGTGCCCGGCGTGGGCAAGACGATGCTGGCGAAGGCGCTGGCCCGGGCCATCGACGGCTCGGTCCGCCGAGTCCAGTTCACGCCGGACCTGCTGCCCAGCGACATCACCGGAGTAAGCGCCTACAACCAGGAACGGCGCGAGTTCGAATTCAAGCCCGGCCCGGTGTTCGCGAACATCGTGCTGGGCGACGAGATCAACCGGGCATCGCCGAAGACCCAGTCGGCACTGCTTGAGTGCATGGAAGAGCGCCAGGTCACGGTTGACGGCACCACCTACCAGCTGCAGGCACCGTTCATGGTGATCGCGACCCAGAACCCGGTCGAGATGGAGGGCACCTACCCGCTGCCGGAAGCGCAGCGGGACCGGTTCACCGCCCGCATCTCGCTCGGCTACCCGGTCGCCGCCGCGGAACGGGCCATGCTCGACTCGCACGGCCTCACCTCGCCGCTGGACGCGCTGAAGCCGGTGGCCACGGCGCGCGATGTGCACGACCTGGTCCTGGCGGTCCGCCGGGTGCTGGTCTCCGACCAGGTCAAGGAGTACATCATCAATCTGGCCGCGGCGACGCGGAATTCGCCCGAGCTGCGGCTCGGCGCGTCACCGCGGGCGAGCTTGCACCTGCTGCGAGCGAGCAGGGCCTGGGCCGCGCTCGACGGGCGTGACTACGTGATCCCGGACGACGTGCAGGCGCTGGCCGGGCCGGTGCTCGCGCACCGGCTGCTGCCGACGGCGGAGGCGATCGTGGAGCGGCACCAGCCGGAGCAAGTAGTCGCCAGAATCGTGGGGCAGCTTCCGCTGCCCCGGCGTTAGACCGCGCCATGCGCGGCGTGTTCGGCTCACTGACGACACGCGGCAGGTCGTTCGTGGCGGCAGGCGGCGCCGCGATGGTATGCGGCCTGGCGATACCGGAACCAGACCTGATCCGGATCGGCGCGCTGCTGGTCATCCTGCCGCTGATCGCCGCCCTCGGGGCCCGGCGGTCCCGGTACCGGCTGTCCTGCAGCCGCCGCATCGACCCGCCGCGGGTGCCGGCCGGGCAGCCCGCGTCGATCGCGGTCCTGGTGGAGAACGTGACCAGGCTGCGCACCGGCGTGCTGCTGGCAGAGGACACGGCCCCGTACGCCCTGGGGGCAAGGCCGCGGTTCGTGCTCGACGAGATCGAGCCGGGCGGCCACCGGGAATTCAGCTACACGCTGCGCTCCGATGCCCGCGGCAAGTACACCATCGGGCCGCTGCGCGTCCGGGTCGCGGACGCGTTCGGGCTGGTGGAGATCACCCGCTCGTTCAAGACGACCAGCACGCTCGTCGTGACGCCGAAGATCTTCGCGCTGCCGCGCGCCGCCGCGCCGAGCAGCTGGCTCGGCGAGGGCGACGGCGGCATGCGGACCATCTCGGCGACCGGTGAGGACGACGCCGCGCCGCGCGCCTACCAGGACGGTGACGGGCTGCGCCGGGTGCACTGGCGCTCCACCGCGCGATACGGGGAGCTGATGGTCCGCCGCGAGGAGCACCAGTGGCGCAACACTGCCTCGGTGTTCCTCGACACGCGGCGCTCCGCGCACTCGGGCAGCGGCCCGTCCGCCTCCTTCGAGTACGCGGTCAGCGCGGCCGCCTCGATCGGCGCGCACCTCACGGAGGTGGGCTTCCGGGCGCGGCTGATCACCGACGCCGGGGAGATCGCACCGCGCGGTACGTTCGACGACACCCTGCTCGACATGCTCGCCGTCATCCGTCCGTCCAGCACCACCGGGTTCCGGCAGGGCACCGGCGAGCTCGCCCGGGCCGGCGGCCAGCTCATCGTCGTGGTTGGACGGATGACCGCCGACGACGCTACCCAGCTGGCGGGCACGCGGCGCGGTAACGCGCCGGCCATGGCGCTCGTGCTCGCCGTCAGCACATGGACGATGCCGGACGCCGAGCTGGCGGCCGACACATTGCGCGCCACCCAGATCCTCGCCGCCTCGGGTTGGCGGGTGGCCGTGGTAACGGCGGCCAGCCAGCTTTCCGTCGCCTGGCAGCAGCTGCACAAGCCCGCCGACGCGCTGCTGCCCGTCGGCACTGGTTTCTCCGACGGCCCGTAGTCCGGTCCGCAATGCCCGGGAGCGCACGATGACCCTCGACCGCAGAATGACGATAGCCGCTGCCGTCGCGGTAGTGTTCGCGTCAACCGTCATCTTCCCGCTGTTCTCCGGCTCGCTGTGGTTCTACGCCGGCATCGGGGCGGTGCTCACCGTCGCGGCGGCCGGCGCGCTTAGCCGGATCCGTACGCTGCCGGTCATCGTCTGCCTGGCGATCACGCTGGCCGCGCTGCTGCTCTACCTCAACGTGGCGTTCGAGGCGTCGCGGTCGGTGATCGGGTTCATCCCCACGCCCGCCTCGCTGACCGCCCTGGGCAGGCTCATCGGCGACGGTATGAACGACGCGAGCAAGTACGCGCCGGGCGTGCCGAATGTGTCCGGGCTCGTCTTGCTGGCGACCGGCGGCGTCGGGCTCGCGGCCGTGTTCACCGACCTGATCGCGGTCCGGCTGCGGTCGACGGCGCTGGCCGGGCTGCCGCTGCTCGTGCTGTTCACCGTGCCGGTGACGATGAACGCCAGCCGCAGCCAGCTGGCCACGGGGCTGATCTTCTTCCTCAGCACGAGCGGCTACCTGGCCATGCTCAGCGTGGACGGCAGGGAGCGGATCAGGGTCTGGGGCCGGCTGATCTCGCTGTGGCGCTCCGCCGACGGCGGCCTGAGGGAGTTCGGCGCCGGGGTGGGTGCTGACGGCCCCCCTAATGCCAAGGCCGAGGCGAACGGCGACAGCCCGGCGGCGCGGTCCGGCTACCGGATGCTTCGCGGGCCAGACACCCGCGCGCTGGCCGCCGCCGGACGCCGGGTCGGTGTCGCCTCGATCGTGCTTGCGCTCTGTGCGCCCGTGCTTGTCCCAGGCCTGCACGCGAGCCACCTGCTGTCCTCGGCGTGGGGCATCGGGAACGGCGGCAGCGGCACGATTACCGTTCCCGATCCGCTCGCCACCACTAATTCAGAACTGCGCGACAACCACGTCCAGAACGTGCTGACGTACACCACCACGGCGACCGACCAGCCGTACTTGCAGCAGTACGTCAGCTACTCACTCAGGGACGACGCCCAGCATCCCTGGGAGCCGTTCCCGACGGGAGTGTCGGTCCGGCCGTTCGGCACCGCCCTCCCCGCCGAGCAAGGTCTGATCGAAAACGAGCCGGAGATCACCACCTCGATCCACATTCTGCGAAACTCGGCCACCGATGCCACCGGATTTGTCTACCTGCCCGCACCGTTCCCGCCCGTCTCGGTAGACGGCGAGTCCGGATCGTGGGGGGTGGAGCCGAGCACGCTGATGCTGGTCGACAAGGACGGTTCGCTGGCCGGGCAGAACTACCAGGTGATCAGCAAGGACGCGGACCCGCCGGGAGGCGTGCTCAGCGCCATCCCATGGGCGCATGACGGTGCCGCGTTCGAGGACCTCCCCGCGGACTACATGGCCCCGGCGCTGCTGCAGATCGCCAAGGAGCACACCGCCGGGGCGAAGAACATGTACGAGGCCGCCGTCGCCCTCACCAACTGGCTGGGCACGTTCAACTACAACACGTTCGCGGCGCCCATCACGAGCAGTGCTCAGCTGCTGAACTACCTGACCCAGACCAAGTCCGGCGACTGCGTCCAGTCCTCGTTCGCGTTCGCGGTGCTGGCCCGGCTGCTCCACATTCCCACGAGAATCGCGACGGGGTTCACCTCCGGCGTGCGGACCAGCCCCGGCCACTACACGGTCCGGAACGAGGACGCGCACGCCTGGCCGGAGGTGTACTTCCCCCGCTACGGGTGGATCCCGTTCGAGCCGACGCCGCAGGGACAGGGCACCGCCAAGGCGCCCGGATACGACACACGTACGGCCATCAACCAGATCGGTGCGCCGCCGGTGCTCCCGTCCAGCGGTGCCACGCCACCCGGTTCCGGCGCCACGAGTCACAACAGCAAGTTCCGTCAGCAGGGGCCGTTCGGCGATAACGGCTCGTCGGGCACCGGCGGTAAGTCGGCCGGCACGCCGTGGACCGCGATCCTGCTCTCGGTGCTGGCGGCGATCGCACTGGCAGGCGGCGTGATCGCGCTGGCCGCGCCGAGCGCGTTCCGGGTCCTGTCCGCGCGCCCCGACGCGCCTCGGCAGCGGAACGGGATCGGCGTCGGCGTGGCCGGGGTCGCGATCTTGGCGTGCGGGGTCGTCGCGATCCTGCTGTACCGGCTGATGTCGCGGACCGCCGGGCTCAACCTGGGCACCGGCTGGGCGACCGTCGGGATCGTTTTCGGTGCCGTGGTCGTGCTCGCGCTGGCCGTTCCGACCCTCTGCCGAGTGCTGCTGCGGCGCTGGCGGTGGCTGCGGGCCACCGACGACGCGGGCCGGGCGCACGCCGCATGGCATGAGCTGCGCGCGGACCTGGCCGACTTCGGCATCGGCTACCGGCCGAGTGAGTCGCCGCGAACGCTGGCGGGCCGGGTCACCGGCAGCCTGACGCTGCCCGAGTCCGGGACGGCGGCGGTGAACCGGATCGCCCTTGCGGAGGAACGCGCCACCTACGCGGCCAGCCCGGCCAGCGCGGAGACGCTGCGTCGCGACGGCGCCGTTGCCAGGCGGGGTATCGCGGCGGCGGCTAGCCGCGGTGCACGCTGGCGCTCCCGGATCTTCCCGGCCTCGGTGATGCACGTGATCGCCGACTGGACGGCCGGGCTCGCGGAGTCCTGGAATACTCGCAGCCGGCTGCGGTGGGGCTCAGATCGATGGAGTCCGGGTCGCGGCTGAGCCGCGGTTGAACCTTGAGCCCGGGCTGTGAAACCCGGGCCCGGACGTTACATCTGGCGGTCGCCCTCCTGGCGGCGGCGCCACCGCTCCTCAAGCCGCTCCATCAGGCTCGAACGGCCTCCGGCGGGCGGGCGACGGCGTTCCGGCCGGCCCTTCTTGGAACGGGAACGGGCCTTGCGCGTCCGCGCCACGTGCTGCCGCCAGTTGACGACCGCCCACAGCAGCGATAGCACAAGCACAGCTGCCCCGGCCGCCTCCAGATAGACATGGTGGGTCACCACGCCAGCCGCGACCAGCCCGGCGCCGGTCAGCACCCCGACCAGTGCCTGCACTAGCTTGCGCTTATAGTGCACACGCGGATCGCTGGAGCGCACCAGACGCCCGAACTTCGGATCCTCCCTGTACAGTGCCTGCTCGATTTGCTCGAGCTGGCGCTGCTCATGCTCAGAGAGCGGCACGACGCCTCCCCTAACACCCTTGGACAGGCACGTGTGCGGTGACCTTCACCTCACATACCCGGTTCATTTTCCAGAATACGAGCGTTGACACGTGCCTCCAAGGGTGCACCCCGCTATGCGCCGGAAAGTCTCTCATCTTGCCGGGTATTCGTCGCGCTAAGTACCTGATAGATCACTCTGGGCTTATCCGCTCCGGGCGGTCAGCCCTGGACTGGTCGTCGACAAGGGCGGCCGGCCGTACCGCGTTGGCTCCGAACCGCCGGACGATGAGGTCAACCGCCCGATCAGCCTCCCGCCAGCCGCTCGGCCGCTCGTCCAGGGTGGGCTGGGCGGTCGCCCTGGCGACCGGGATAAGGCCCGAAGCGCGGACCCCGACCAGGCGCAGCCGGGCGCCGGATTCCAGCCCTGATCCCGCGTACAGCGCGCACGCTGTGGCGTATATCTCACGGGAGACGTCGGTCGGGTGAGCCAGGGTGCGCGACCGCGTCATCGTCTTGAAGTTCGCCAGGCGGAGCTTGACGGAGATGGTCCTGGCCACGTGGCCGCCCGCTCGCAGGCCGTCCGCGGTGCGTCCGGAGAGCCTCAGCAGCTCCCGCCTGATCCGCTCAGGGTCGGCCACGTCGGTGTCGAACGTCTCCTCCGCGCCGATGCTTTTGTCTGGCGTATGCGGGGTCACCCGCCGCTCGTCGCGGCCTAGCGCGAGCGCCGCCAGGTGATCGCCGTGCGCCACTCCCAGCTCGCGCTGGAGGGCGCTGAGCGGCGTTCTGGCGATGTCTCCTACGGTGCGCAGGCCCAGCCTCGCCATGACCTCTCCGGTCCGCTCCCCCACTCCCCACAGCGCCGACACCGGCAGCGGGTGGAGGAAGGCGAGGACACCATCGGCGGGAACGACCAGCATCCCGTCCGGCTTGCACCGGGTGGAGGCGATCTTCGCGACGAACTTGGTCGGCGCCACCCCCACCGAGCACGTTATGCCTTGCTGCTCGGCCACCGCGGCCCGGATCCTGGCGCCGATGGCGGCGGGCGGGCCGAGCAGCCGGACCGCGCCGGACACGTCGAGGAAGGCCTCGTCAAGTGCCAGCGGCTCGACCACCGGGGTGACCGACCGGAAGATCGCCATGACCTCCTTGGAGACCGCGCCGTACACCCGGTGCCGAGGGGGGACGAAGATCGCCTTGGGGCACAGCCGCCGCGCCCTGATCACCGGCATCGCCGACCGGACGCCGAACTTCCTGGCCTGATACGTCGCGGACAGCACCACGCCCCTGGTGCCGTCGCCCCCCACCACGACCGGCTTCCCGGCCAGCTCCGGGCGGTCCCGCACCTCCACGCTGGCGTAGAAGGCATCCATGTCGACATGCAGGACGTGGCAGCCCGTGTCGTCCGGAAAGCCGTCCACGGGATTTAACGGTGACCGAGCAGATGTAGCTGGGCGGCTATGTCGCGCAACGGCGGATAGGTCGCGGCGGCGCTCTCCAGCGCCAGCAGGCCCATCGCCGCGCCTGGGTCGCCGTCGACCAGGGCACCGGGCACCAGGCCGTCGAAGATCCGCAGGCCGTGCGCCTCCCCCGCGCGCAGTCCGGCTCCCTCGACGAGTGCCGTCAGCTCCGGCAGGGTGAACCTCCTGGGCACACCATGGGTCACCGCGGCGTCCGCGTCGCCGGGCAGCATCCGCTTGGCATCGGTGAACCGGCCCGCCAGGGCGCGGTGCAGCACCGCGGCCACCGAGTTGGCCGCGAGCACGCTCACCGTGCCGGACGGCCGCAGCACCCGGGCTATGGCGGCCATCGCCTCCGCCGGCGAGTCCACGTACTCGAGCACGTTGTGGCAGATGATCAGGTCGGCGGCGGCGTGCCCCGCCAGGCTGTCGACGCTGGCCGCCTCGCCCTGGACGGCGGTCAGCCTGACGGTCACCTCGGCGGCCCGGCGCTGCGCGGCGGCGAGGGCGTCCGGGCTGGGGTCGACCACGGTCACGTTGTGCCCGAGGGTCGCCAGGGGAACCGCCAGGCCGCCGGTCCCGCCGCCCACGTCGACGATGTCCAGCACTCGCTGACCGCTGGCGGCGATGACGCCAAGCAGAACTTCCCCGAGCACGGCGTCCCCCACCGCTATGGAACGCCCCCCGTCGCGTCTGAGGTCTGCCACCACGTCAGCCTCCCTTCCCGCCTGGTCCCCGCCATGCCGCCGGAGCGTTTCCACTGTAGTGCTGGCCACCGACATTCCGAACGACTTGGCCGCGGGCACGACACGCCCGGGCGGCTACATAATGCTGCAAATCCGTGAACCTCTGTAACCACCCCTCCGTTCTAGGAGTATGCGGAACTCTGCGGTTCTTCATAGCCTCACCTGCCGGCATTTCCAGCGGGACCGAGGGTTGCCGCCGTATGCTCATCGCCATGGCTGAGCACTTGGAGCTGCCCCGCCCGTGGCGGCTGACGCTGACCGCGAGCTGGAACCTCGCCGAGTCTCTCGGCCTTCCGGTTGCGGGGTACCTGCTCGGCGAACGCTTTGGCGGCCGCGGCGCGGGCATGATCGTGGCCACCGGGGTCGTCTGGCTGACCGTGCTCGGCCGCAAGATCTTCACCAGCGGCGTCCCCGGCCTGCTCACGATTTCGGCACTTGTGCTCACCCTGCAGACCGCGGTCGTGCTCATCACCGGCAGCGTGCTGTTCTTCCTGCTCCAGTTCCCGCTAGCCAACCTGGGCCTGTGCCTGCTGTTCGCGCGCACCGCGCCCACCCGCAAGCCGCTGGTCGCCCAGCTGGCCGCCGAGGTGGTAGCGCTCAGGCACCCGTCGCACCATGTCGGCCTGCATAAGTTCTTCCAGGGCGCCACCTGGCTGTGGGCCGGCATTTTCGCCCTCTCCACGATCGGCATGTCGGTCCTGCTGGCCGTGGAGAGCACCAAGGTCTTCCTGCTGCTCACCACCGCGGTCACCATCGGCGGGGTCGTGGCCGGCACGGCGCTTTCCGCACTCTGGTTCGTACGAGTCCTCCGCCGCTTCGGCCTCAAGGTCCGCTTCTCCCAGGGCTAAGCCCCCTCGGGCTCCGCGCAGTCCCCGCATCTCCTTGTCTCCGCCACTTGTCACGCGCCCTGACACACCTGTCACGTACTCTTGCTGGACAAATGCCGCATTCCGGGCCGAAATCCGACCGTTGCGCGTGACATGTCGGTCGTAGCGCGTGACATGTGGCGGGATGGGCGCCGGGGGTGGGGGGCG
>Ga0070714_100001846_pt1 | contig 15421 bp, 13 predicted proteins | sample LARL83metaG_FD_65450 | JGI IMG/M metagenome (GOLD analysis project Ga0070714, IMG submission 65450) | Corn, switchgrass and miscanthus rhizosphere microbial communities from Kellogg Biological Station, Michigan, USA - LAR L8-3 metaG | ecosystem: Host-associated > Plants > Roots > Rhizosphere ...
CGGTCGCGACCGTGGAGGACGAGATCGAGGTCGTCCAGCACCGACCGGCCTCCCAGGTCGACGCGGACGCCGGTCAGTGCCGCCAGCCGCCGCCCCGGCTCCGAGACCCCGTCCAGGGAGAGCGTGAAGCTGGGCGCCTGTTCCGGGTTCGCGATCCACTCCGCCTGCGCCATCTGCCGGCCGAGGCGCCGTTCGCGGGCCTTGGCCTTCTTCGCCACCTTCTTGGCGTACCGCTTCACCTTGTCCGAGCCCGGCCCGCCCGCCGTCCGCTCCGTATGCAGCGCCTGCCCCCGGGTGCGGGCGATGTCGGCCTCCAGCTGGCGACGGTAGCGATCCTGCGCCCGGAACTCCTCGCGCAGGCGTTCGAACCTGCGCGCCTTCTCGGCCCGGTAGGCGGTGTATCCGCCGTCGTACGTCGCAAGCTCCGGGTGGACGCCGTCCAGCTCGAAGATCCGGCGCGCGGTGTTGTCCAGGAATCGCCGGTCGTGGCTGACCACCAGCACCGCGCCCGCGAAGGCCGACAGATATCCCTCGAGCCAGCGCAGCCCGGCCAGATCGAGATGGTTGGTCGGCTCGTCCAGCAGGAGCGCGGTCGGACGCGCCAGCAACACTCCAGCCAGCATCACCCGTGCCTGCTCGCCGCCGGACAGCCGGCGCAGCGGCAGGTTGTCGGATAGGTGCTCGATCGCCAGGTGCTGGCGCACCTCGTCGATCAGCGCCCGGAATCGCCAGCCGTCCAGCGCGTCGAAACGCGCCTGCAGCTCGCCGTAGCGGCGAAGCGCCGCCTGGCCGGACGACCGCCCGGCCAGCTCCAACTCCAGCCGGGCCATCCGCCGGTACAGGTCGTAGACCTCGCCGAGCGCCCGCTCGAGGTGCTCGGCGACCGTCAGGTCGGGATCGCCGGCGTGCTGCTCGAGATAGCCGACACGGTCTCCCGGCGCGGTCGCGACAGAGCCGCTGTCGGGCCGGTCGCAACCCGCCAGCAGGCGCAGGAGCGAGGTCTTGCCGGCGCCGTTCGGCCCGACCAGACCGACCCGATCGCCGTCACCGAGGACGAACGAGACGTCGGCGAAGAGGGGCAGGGCGTCGTGCGCCCTGGAGAGGCCGGAAGCTTTGAGCACGGACCGTCATCCCTCGATCACCGCCATCCAGTATAGGCCAGGCCGGTTCAGGCCCGTTTGCGGCGCTGGGTGCGCTGCCGGGCGGCGATGGCCGCCTCCGGGCGGGCGGTCGGGACGTGCCCGGCGACCGTCCCCGGCGGTGCCGCCGCGACCGGCTCGGGCGGAGCGGGCGTCCGACGGCGGAACAGGATCAGGAATGCGACCAGGCCGGCGACCATGCAGCCCAGCGCCACCCAGACGTTCAGCCGCTGGCCGAGGATGTGGTGCGCGGGGTCGATGCGCAGCGTCTCGATGTAGATGCGGCCCAGCGAGTAGAGCGCGACGTAGAGCGCGAACACGGTGCCGAAGGGGACGCGGTTCCAGTAGCGGCGGATGAACCGCCATAGGACCAGGAACACGAGCACGTCCCAGATCGACTCGTAGAGAAAGGTGGGGACGAACGTGTCCGTTGCGCCGGGCACGTTGTAGGGCGGGATCGGGTTGTCGATCTTGACCGCCCACGGCTTGGAGGAGGGACCGCCGTAGAGCTCCTGGTTGAAGTAGTTGCCCCAGCGGCCGAGCGCCTGGGCGAGGATCAGTCCCGGCGCGATGCAGTCGGCGACCGACCAGAACGGCAGCTTCGCCCGCCGGCAGCCGATCCAGGTGCCGAGCATGCCGCCCAGCACCGCCCCCCAGATGCCGAGGCCACCCTGCCAGATCTTGACGATGTCGGCCTCGTGCCCTCCCGAGAAGGACGACCAGTCGGTGATGACGTGGTACAGGCGCGCCCCGACCAGCCCGAAGGGCACCGCCCACACCCCCACCGTGTACGCCAGCTCCGGGTCGTAGCCGCGGCGGCGGAACTCCTTGCGAGCGATCCAGCCGGCGAGCAGCACCCCCAGGGCCAGCAGAAGGCCGTACCAGCGGGGCTGCAGCCCGCCCAGCTTGAACAGGAAGGGGTCGCCCGGGCTGGGGATCTCGAACGGGATCACGTCGACGTCAGCGTAGCGGTAGCGGGGGCCGTCTCGATGCACGAGTGGGCACCGATCGTGCTGGAAAGTTCCCTCGTTCTACGCTAGTACGAGAGTAGACCTGCAAGTCGACTTGCGGATCGACGCTCCGCCGTATCGAGGTGGCGCGTAAAGGTCGCCCGCCGTGCGGCCGATACGTGCCGTGCCATCCACGTTCGCACGGTTCCCTCGCTCCGGTGATGAAGGAGACCCACCCCGCATGCCAACGCTGAGCAAGAACATCGTCATCTCGGTCGTCCTGGCGGTCGCCGCGGCAGCGGCGCTGGTCGTCTACATGAGCCAGGTCCGCGACCAGGCTGCGTCCGGCGAGCGCAACGTCCAGGTGGTGGTGGCCACGCAGGATGTCCGCGCCGGCACCTCCGTCGCGGACGCCGTCGCTGCCGGCGACTTCGGCACCCGCACCGTGCGCGCGGCGGACGCTCCGCCGGCGGCGATCACCGACCTCGACTCGATCCGCGGCCAGGTGGTCACGCAGGAGCTTTTCCGCGGCGACACGGTGACCGCAAACAGGTTGGGCCAGCCGCACTCGCAGGGCGCGAGCGTGAACGTGACCGGTATCGACCGGCTGATCTCGGTGCCGCTGTATGGCACCCAGGGGCTGCTCGCCCAGCTCCAGCCCAGCGACCGGGTGGACATCTTCGCCGAGACCTCCAACGCCGACGGCACGCAGAGCTTCGAGCAGCTGATCGTGCCGGGCGCCCTGGTGGTCGGGATTACGCCGGCGACCGACACCGCCTCCTCCAGCACCGACCAGGGGTCGGTGCTGCTGTCGATGACCGAGCAGCAGGCGGGCCAGGTGGCGGCCGCGCTGGCGGCCGACAGCGGCGGGAAGTCCGACAACAACATCTGGCTGGCGCTGGTGGGGCGAACCGGCGCGACGTACAAGCCGTTCGTCCCCGTCCCACTCGCCCGCTAGGAGCTCGATGCACCCCGACCTGATCCGCGTTTCGATCCACCGGGACGACTCGGAGCTGCGCGACCAGTTCGAGCGCTCGGGCGTCGTCGAGATCGTCGACAGCGTGCCCGAAGTGCTGGTCTGGCAGCTCCCGCACGACGCCGACGGCCTGCCGGCCGAGCTTCGTGCGGTGATCCACGACCCGCAGGGGCCGGCCGTGCTGGCGGTCACCGACCGGCATCCCAGCCGCTGGTTCGACGAGGCCATGAACGCCGGCGTCGACCAGGTCGTCTGCCTCCCCGCGGCGCCCGAGTCGCTGGGCATGGCGGCGGCCGCCGCCCGCGCCCAGCGCGGCCGACGGGCCGGCCTCGCCCACGCAGCGGCGGCCGTGCGGAGCGGCCGCGATGCCCACGTCTTCACGATCTTCTCCACCAAGGGAGGCTCGGGCAAGACGATCGTGGCCACCAATCTGGCCGTCACCTTCGCGCGCGACGGCCTGCGCACGCTCCTGGTCGACTTCGACCTGCACTCCGGTGACGACGCGCTGGTGCTCGGCCTGTCCCCCCGCTGGACGGTGCTCGACCTGGTGCAGTCGCCGGGAGACCTGGACGCCGAGAAGCTCGCCGGCTTCGTCACAAAGCACAGCTCCGGCGTTGACCTGCTGCCGGCGCCGACCCGCCCCGACGAGGAGGAGCTGGTCGCAATCGACCGCCTGGAGCCGCTGCTCGAGGTGGCCCGCAAGAGCTACGACGCGGTCGTCATCGACACCTCGTCGCAGTTCGCACCGTCGACCCTGCTGGCGGTCGACCACACCGACACGATGATGCTGATCGGCGCCTCCGACGTGCCGACCATCAAGAGCCTGAAGATCGCCCTGGAGACGCTGGAGCTCCTCGAGGTTGCGCTCTCCGACGTCCGGATCGTGATGAACCGATCCGGCGCCAAGGTCGGCCTCGAGGACCGCGACGTGGAGCGGACGCTGCGCCGCGAGATCACCTACACCCTCCCCTCCGACAAGGCGATCCCGATCTCGGTCAACCGCGGGCTGCCGGTCGTCCTCGACAATCCGCGGTCGCGGGTCGCCCGATCGCTGGTCGAGATGGCGCGTGCTCTGGAGGGCGCACTCGAGGTGCGGCGATGACGCAGGACCGCCGGCGTACGCTCGGCGGCCGCATGCGGCGGGTCGAACCCGACCCGGTGGAAGTCCCCGGCGCGCCGACAACTCCGCCCGATCCTTTCGCCGAGATCAAGGCGGCCGCCCAGGCCGAGGCAGTGCGCGAGCTGGGCTCGGCGCTGGTCGAGGGCGAGGTTGCCGAAAACGAGCTGGAGGAGCAGGTCGCGCGAGCGATCGACCTCGCGCTGGCCGAGACCGGGACGCCGCTCTCGACCTCTGACCGCGGACGGCTGGTCCGCGAGATCAGCGACAACATCCTCGGCTACGGACCGATCGAGCCGTTCCTGGAGGACGACTCGGTGACCGAGGTGATGGTCAACAACCACTTCACGATCTACGTGGAGCGCAAGGGCATGATCGAGGAGACGCCGGCCCGCTTCGGCTCCGAGCTGCACCTGCTGCAGGTGATCGACCGCATCGTCGCCCAGACCGGGCGGCGGATCGACGAGTCGTCGCCGATGGTGGACGCCCGCCTGCCCGACGGCTCGCGCGTGAACGCGATCATTCCGCCGCTGGCCATCACCGGGCCTTCCCTGACCATCCGCAAGTTCTCCCGGGATCCGTTGACGATGGACGACCTGGTCGGCTTCGGGACGCTCTCCCACCAGGCCGCCGCGTTCCTGGAAGCGTGCGTCGCCGGCAAGCTGAACATCCTCGTGTCCGGGGGCACCGGGACCGGCAAGACGACGATGCTGAACGTCCTCAGCTCGTTCATCCCGACACGCGAGCGAATCATCACCATCGAGGACGCGGCCGAGCTGAAGCTGCACCAGAAGCACGTGATCGCCCTCGAGGCGCGCCCGCCGAACATCGAGGGCAAGGGCCAGGTGGCGATTCGCGACCTCGTCCGCAACGCACTGCGCATGCGCCCCGACCGCATCGTCGTCGGCGAGTGCCGCGGCGCCGAGGCGGTGGACATGCTGCAGGCGATGAACACCGGCCACGACGGGTCGCTGACGACCATCCACGCCAACAGCCCGCGAGACGCCCTCGCCCGCGCCGAGACCCTCGTCCTGACCGCCGGCTTCGACCTGCCGCTGAAGGCGATCCGCGACCAGATCTCCGCCGCCTTCGATCTGATCATCCACACCAACCGCCTGGTCGACGGCCGGCGGCGGGTGACGCACATCTCCGAGGTCGGGCGCATGGAAGGCGAGGTGATCACCCTCCAGGACCTGTTCCTGGCCCAGTTCGTGGACGACCCCGGCAGCGAGCACATCACGTCGAAGATGGTCTACACCGGCATCCGGCCCGGGTTCATCGAGAAGCTGGAGACGCACGGCGTCTCGCTCCCGAAGACATTCTTCGGCGACACCGGCGCCAAGGTCGACGTTCTCCGGCGAGGCCAGCGGAGAAGCGCATGAGGCGGGCGCCGGCGCTGCTGGCAGTCGGCCTCGCGCTCGTCTCCGCCGTCCCCGCTGCCGCGGCCGCCGGCGCCGCCGGGTCCCCCATCCGGGGCGTCCACGGCGAGGGCGGGAACGCCGTCCAGGTGATCGTGCGCAGCCCCGGCCGGCTGACGCCGGCCGACGTCTCGGCGCAGCTCGGCCGGGAATGGGCGCTGGTCACGTCGGTGCGCCACCACGGCCCCTCCCGGCCGCTGCATCTGGTCTTCGCCGTGGACACGTCGAGCAGCATGCAGGGACCCCCGCTGACGGCCGCCATCCAGGCCGGTGACCGGCTGCTGGACGCCGCCGCGCCCCGCGACGAGGTCGGCCTGGTCGCCTTCTCGGCGCAGGCCCGGGTCGCCGCGCCGCTGACCGGCCGCGTCGGACGCGTCCGACGCGCCCTGGAGGGTCTGCAGACGGCGCAGGGCACGGCCCTCTACGACGGCGTCGCGGCGGCGGTGTCGGCGCTCGGCAGTGAGCCGGGCGCGCGCAACGTGGTCGTCGTGCTCTCGGACGGCCGCGACACGAGCTCGCATACCACGCTGGCCGCCCTGACCACCGATCTCGAGCGCCGTCACGTCGAGGTGGACACCGTCGGCCTCGCCCAATCGAGCGCCTTCCTGGCGACTCCGCTGCGCCGGATCGCCGCCGCCAGCGGGGGCCGGTTCACCTCGACTGGGTCGATCTCCGGGCTCACGCCGGTGACGGCGGCGCTGGCCCGAGCCCGGCTCTCGCGCACCTACGCGGTGGACATCGACCTGCCCGCGACCTCGGCCCGCGACCTGCACCTGACCCTGCCCGGGGCGCCGACCGCCACCGTTCGGCTGCCGCCCGGCGTCGGCCAGGACGACCCCCTCCTCTCCGGAGGCGGCGGCGAGCTGCTGGTGGCGCTGCTCGGGTTCGCGGCCGTCCTCTCCTGCTCGCTGCTCGGGTTCCACCTGGCCGGCCGTCGCCGGCCCGCGCTGGGTGCCCGCCTGTCGCCGTATTCGGCCACCGGCGTCAAGGAGCCGAACCGGCATCGGCTGGCCGCGCTTCCCGCTGTCTACGAGGCGATGGAGGAGCGGTTCGCCGGGCGGCTGCTCTGGAACCGCCTGGAGACGCTCTGCCGACAGGCGGGCTCGACCGCCCCGGCCGGCCGGGCGCTCGTCCAGATTGCGGTCTGCGGCGCCGTGCTGGGCGCGGTCGGCGAGCTTCTCCTCGGGCCCTGGGCGGCCGTCACCGGGTTGGCCGCCGGAATCGTCGTCCCGCTGGTCGCCCTGCACGTCCGGGCATACAGGCGGGCGAGGGCGTTCGAGGCCCAGCTGCCGGAGCTCCTGAGCGTCTGGGCGAGCGCCCTGCGGGCAGGACGCTCGTTCGCTCACGCCCTCGACTCGCTTGTCGAGGAGGCCGCCGAGCCTGCCCAGTCGGAGTTCCGGCGCGCCCAGCACCAGGTGCGCCTGGGCGTACCCGTGGAGCAAGCGCTGGACGATATGTCCAGGCGCCTGCGCTCGGACTCGTTCGAGCTGGTGGTGCTGACGACCGACGTCCAGCGCAAGGTCGGCGGCAACATCGCCGTCATCTTCGACCAGGTCGCCGAGACGGTGCGCAAGCGGCAGCAGTTCTCGGCCCGCGTCCGCGCGCTGACGGCGATGGGCACGCTGTCGGCGCAGGTGCTGCTGGCGATGCCGTTCGTCATGGCCGGACTGCTGACCCTGCTCAACCCCGACTACATGGCGCCGCTCTACACCACCCGGGCGGGCCACCTGCTGATCGCGATCGCGCTGCTGATGATGATCGTCGGCGCGCTCGTCCTGCGTCGTCTCGTCAAGCCGCGGGCAATCGCATGATCTGGTTCCTGCTCAGTGTCGCGCTGATCGGCGGCTCGGTGTTCTTCGCCCTCCGCCACGCCACCCGCGGGCGGCTGCAGGTGGAGTCGGTGCTGGGCCGGATGGCCGGCTACGGCTACTCCTCCGACGCACCCGGCGGCGACTGGCGCAGCGTGCTCCGCCAGATCGGCCGGGTCGCGCCGGGAGGCCGCGGGGCCTCCGCCGACGCGCTGCGGTTGAAGCTGGCGGCCGCCGGGCTCTCCAAACGCCTGACCCCGGAGGAGGCCGCCGGCCTCAAGATCGTGCTGCCCCTGTGCGCGTACTTCGTCGCTGTCGCCGTCACCGCGGCCGGCCTCGTCGGCCCGGCCATCGGCCTCGTCGGCGGGCTGGCCGCCGCTGCCGCCGCCTACCTCGGACTGCCGCTCGCGATCGACTTCCGCATCCGCGGCCGCCGCGACAAGATCGTCGGCCAGTTGCCGATGGTGCTCGACCTGCTGACGCTGTCGATCGAGGCCGGCATGAGCTTCGACGCCGCGCTGCAACGGCTGGTTCGGCGCCTTGACGGCCCGCTGATCGACGAGCTCACCCTGATGCTGCGCGAGATCCAGCTCGGGACCAGCCGCCCGGATGCGCTGACGTTGCTCGCCCAGCGGATCGACGTGCCCGAGGTGACCAGCTTCGTGCGGGCGCTCACCCAGGCCGACCGGCTCGGCGTCCCGCTCGCCCAGATGCTCCGCACGCAGTCCGACGAGCTGCGCGTTCGCCTGCGCAACGAGGCCGAGGAGCACGCCATGAAAGCGCCGGTCAAGATGCTCTTCCCGACCGTCCTGCTGATCTTCCCGGCCATCTTCATCGTCGTGCTGGGGCCGGCCATGATCGAGCTCCTGGACAAGCTCGGGAACTGAAAATGGCCGCTCCCGGGGCCCGGGAGATCGCGCATTTTCGTGGCGGGATCTAGGAATTTGTCGTTTTCACCCGTTCGGGGTAGCGCGGCATCCCCCAAAAGAGGGATACTTCCGCCAAAGGGCGAATCAGTGTGGGGATGGCGAAGCGTGTCCAGCATGCACACGATGTCGCGCACGGGGGGTCGCAGCCGTTGCGCGTAGAACATCTGGAACCGGCGGTCGGCATGATCGAAACGGTGCAGGAGCTCGCGCGCCTGGACGATGTCGCCGACCTGCTGGCGGCGCTCGCCCGGCATCTGACCGAGGTGCTGGACGCCGACGGCTGCCTGGTCTCGCTGATCGACGCCGAGCACGGCACCATCCGCAGCCGGGCCGGCTTCGCGCGGCCGCCGTATCAGTGGCGGCGGACGGCCACCGAGCACCGGATCGCCGACTACCCGCAGACAGCCCGGGTGATCGCGACCGGCCGGCCCTGCCGGTGCACGCTCGAGGCGGGCGCCGACCCGGCCGAGGCGCGCTGGCTGATGGAGCTCGGCTTCCGCTCGCTGATGATGCTGCCGCTGCCGGTCGAGGACGCGCCGTACGCGCTGATCGAGATCTATGACCGCACCACCCGCGTCTTCGCCGACACCGAGGTGCGGCTGTGCCAGGCGATGGCGCTGGAGGCCGGGCGGGTGGTCGCCCACGCCCGCCTGCAGGAGCGGCTGGAGGACGCCTACTTCGCCACCCTGGGCACCCTGGCGGCCGCGCTCGAGGCCAAGGATGCGTACACGAACGACCACGCCGGCCAGATCGCCGAGCTGGCCGGCGCGCTCTGCGAGCACCTGGAGATCCCCTCCGGCGAGGCGCGGCTGATCCGCCTCGGGGCGCTGCTCCACGACATCGGCAAGATCGGGATCCCGGAGGCCATCCTGCACAAACCGGGCCCGCTCGAGGAGGACGAGTGGGCGGTGATGTACGAGCACCCGCGGATCGGTGCCCGCATCCTCGAGCCGGTCCCCTACTTCGCCGATCTGGTGCCGCTGGTGGCGGCGAGCCATGAGCGGGTGGACGGCAGCGGCTATCCGCTCGGCCTGACCGGGTCGGAGATCCCGCTGGGGGCGCGGTTGATCGCCGTCTGCGACGCCTTCCACGCGATGACCGAGGACCGGGTGTACCGGCGGGCGCTGCCGCTGGAGGAGGCACTGGCCGAGATCGAGCGCTGCGCCGGCACCCAGTTCGACGAGGAGTGTGCGGCGGCGCTGCTCGACGTGGTGCGCACGCAGGGCTGGCCGCGGGTCACCCGCGACCGTCTGGTGCGGCTGGCCCACGAGCCCGTCTGAACCGCTCGGCGATCAGGCCCAGGGCAGCGTCCAGGCGGGCGGCATTCCCCGCCAGGTGCGGCCACGGGCTGGCGCCGGAGGGATGCGGCAGGGCAATCAGCGGACGGCCCTCGAGCGTTCGAAGCTCGCGGCCGACATCGGCCAGCGTGGCCTGCGGCTGCAGGACGTCGAGGGCCATCGCGCCGACGCTGATCACGAATGCCGTCGGCCAGAGCGCCAGCTCCCGCTCCAGCCAGGGCAGGCACTGGCGGCGCATGGCCGGGCCGGGCGGCAGGTCGGACCCGCCCCGCCGCTTGCCGGGAAAGCACTTGGCGATCGACGTCACCTGAAGGTCGCGGTAGAACGCCTCCGGCGTGCCCAGGCCCGCCGGCTCGAGCCACCGCCGGAGACGATTCCCGGCGTCGCCGGCGAACGGCCGCAGGCTGTCCTGCTCGCGCACGCCCGGCGCCTGGCCGACAAGGGTCGCCAGCGGCCGGTCGGGCGCGTTGAAGACCGGCATCGACTCGACCCGGATGGCCGCCGCCGGGCAGCGCCGGCAGGCAGCCAACGATTGCCGCAGCTCGTCCCGGTCGCGGATCGCCGCTCGATCGTCCACGGGCTCCAGAGGCACTCGAGTAGTATCGGCCGCCATGAACCGCGCCGGCGCGAACCCGCTCGAGTTCACGCGCGAGTACGAGTACTCGCAGGTGATGGTGGCGGACGGGCCGATGCTCTTCGTCTCCGGCCAGGGCGGCTTCGGCCACGACGGCGCGGTGGTCGACGCGAACGACTTCGAGGCCCAGCTGCGCCGCGCCTACGCCAACCTGGCCAACCTGCTGGAGGCCAACGGCGGTTCCCTGGCCACCGTCGTCCGGATGACCGTCTACCTCGCCCGGGCATCTGACTACGACGCGTTCAAGCGCGTCCGCCATGAGGTCTTCGACCCGCCCTACCCGGCCTCGACGGCGATCGTCGCCGGCGGCTTCCTGTTCGACGGCATGCTGGTCGAGGTGGACGCGATCGCCCGCATCGGCGAGCCGCGCAGCTAGCAGGCCCGGAGTATCAGGGGTTGAGCGGGATCCCGAAGGTGACGGCCAGCAGCAGCAGCGACAGGGTCGACGTCGCCACCACCGTCAGGCCGGCGATGACGTTGAAGGTGCGCCCGTTGCGGTAGTCGCCCATCAACTCGCCGTCGTTGGACAGCCGCCAGATGAAGACCAGCAGCACCGGCAGGAGGGCGCCGTTCACCACCTGGACGCCGACCAGAAGCGAGATCACCGGCAGGCCGGGGATGACCGCCACGGCTGTGCCCAGCACGATCAGCGCCGTGATCACGCCGACGAACAGCGGCGCCTCGTGAAAGCGGCGGCTGATCCCCTTCTCGAACCCGAACGTCTCGGCGATCACGTATGCGGCGGTGACCGGCAGGATCGCCGCCGCCAGCAGGCTCGCCCCCAGCAGGCCGATGCCGAAGAGCGCCTCCGCGTACTGGCCGGCGAACGGCTCCAGGGCCTGTGCCGCCTGGGCGGCCGAGGTGATCTGGTGCTCGCCGTGCACGTACAGCGTCGCGCCGGTGGCGATGATGATGAAGCCGGCGATCAGGTTGGCGAAGATCGAGCCGGTGACGACCTCCGCACGCTCCGCCTGCAGCTCGTCCTCGGTGACTCCCCGCTCGACCACCGCTGACTGCACGTAGAGCTGCATGAACGGCGTGATCGTGGTACCGGCGGTGGCGATGAACAGGTACAGGTACTGCTTGTTGGTCTGAATCTGCGGGTCGACGATGGCATGGGCGACCGCGGACCAGTCCGGATGTGCGAGCACCGCCGCCAGCGGATAGGCGAAGAAGGGGATCGTCATCAGCACGAACACTCGCTCGGCGGTCTTGTAGGAGCCGCGCACCAGCAGCACCCAGACGCCGACCGCGGCGATCGGCACCGAGACCTGTGGTGGGATGCCGGCCAGGCTGAGGGCGGCGCCGATGCCCACGAACTCGGAGATGCAGATCCCGACGTTTGCGATCAGCACCGAGGTGGTCGCGAAGAGCGACCAGCGGACGCCGTACTGCTCGCGGATCAGCTCCGCCAGCCCCTTGCCGGTGACCGCTCCCATCCGCGCCGCCATCTCCTGGACGACGATCAGCGAGACGGTGATCACCACCATCATCCACAGCAGGTCGTAGCCGTAGCGGGCGCCCACCGACGAGTAGGTGGCGATGCCGCCGGCGTCGTTGCCGGCGTTTGCGGCGATCAGCCCCGGGCCGAGGAACGCGACGGCCGCCACCAGGCGGCCGGCAAGTAGGCTAGGCCGTCCCCGCCGTCCGAGGCGGACCGGGCCGCCGAGCAGGCGGCGCGCAAGCGCGCCGGCCCGAGGTACTCGGCGCGCCATCCGGGCACTCCATGAGAGCCTCGATTGGCACGGCGGGCAACTCTACTACTACTCGCCCCCCAACAGATCGAAGCGCCGCCGCCAGCCCCGGGGGAGCACCATCTCCAGCACGTCGTCGACCGTCACCACCCCGAGCAACAGCTCCCGCTCGTTGACCACCGGCACCACCGTCAGGTCGTAGTCGGTCATCACCCGGGCGATCTCCTCCAGGTCGGCATCCGGCCGCAGCGCAGGCGGCATGAAGAGCGCGACGTCGCCCAGCACCGCCTGCGGTTCCGAGCGCACCACGTCGGCGAGCGCCATCGCCGAGCGCAGCCGCCGGTCCTGGTTCATCAGATAGATCCAGTTCAGCGTCTCCGGGGCCGCCCGGCTGCGGCGCACGCGATCGAGTGCCTCCTCGCGGGTCGCCGTGGAGTAGAGGCAGATGAAGTCGGGGCTCATCAACCCGCCGGCGGTGGCCGGGTCGTAGCCGGCGAGCGCCCGCACCCGCCGCCGTAGCAGCGCCGGCAGCAACTCGACGATCCGCTCCCGCCGCTCGTCGTCCAGCTCTCCCAGCAGGTCGACTGCGTCGTCGGGCTCCATCCGCGCCATCAGCGCTGCGACCTCGACGTCCGACCGTTCGGCAACGAACTCGACCTGGTGGTGCGGGTCGAGCTCCTCGTAGACGTCAGCCTCGAGCTCGCCGTCGCCGCCGACCGCACGCAGGATCTCCTCGCCCTCGCCGTGCGACGCGGCCTCGACCAGGTCGGCGAGCTGGGCCGGGTGGAGCCGCGCCAGCTTGGGGTGCGGAATGCGTAGGCGCACCGTCGGCACGTGGCCGGTGAAGGGCTCCACGCCTGCCCAGTCGAGGAACGTCCCGGCGTGGAGGGTGCCGGCGATGCGACGCGGCAGCACCCGGCGGGCGAGCCCGCGCAGGCTGACGTCCACCCCGACAACGCGGTACCAGCCCTCGACACGGGCGAGCTCGATCTCGTTCGCCCGCACCAGGCGGGCGCCGTCGATGTTGATCAGCTGGCGGTCGAGCACGTCCCGCTTCAGCAGCACCTCGTCCGGCCGGCGCTCGAACGGCTGCAGGTCGAGCTTCGACTGGCGCAGGGAGACCAGCCCGTGGTCGATCGACGCCAGCGATTCGGCGGGCACGAAGACCTGACGGCCGGCCACCGTTGCCAGCACCCCGCTGACCGGCGGGTAGTCGCTGTCCAGGCGGACGATCACGTCGTTCACCTTGCCCAGGCGGCCGCCGCCGGCATCCCGCAGCTCGCAGCCCACGACGAGCGACAGGTGCAGGATCTCGGCCGTAGTGGTCGTTGCCATCCCGCACAACCATAACCGGGTGCGTATTGTGAGTTTGTTGAGCCGGCGCCTGCCGTTTTTCGGGCCTCGTTGAGCGATCCGGGCCTAGCGTCAGGGGCACAGTGTTCGGTGACCCTCTGCCCCATCCAGTCCCCGCGGCGGCGCCCTACGCCGTGATCGCCGGCGGCGCCGCACTGGCGGCGACCCGCGGCGACCTGACAGCGCTGACCGCCCAGTCGGCGGTGATCGCGGCGATTATCGCCGGCCTCGGCGCCGGCCTCGTCGCCTGGGCACGGCGGATCAGCATCTGCGAGCGGACCGACCGCTGGATCGCCGGCGAGCGCGAGGAGCGGCCCGACGAGGCGGTGGTCGAGGCACGCCGGCGCGAGCTGGTCAGCATGCGCCACCGGCGCAGGCTGGCGGCCGGCGTTCGGCGGCTCCGCCGGGCCGCCGAGACACCGCGGACGGTTTCGGCCCAGGTGCCGATCGACGCCCGCGTCGCCGCCGCCTGCGCGCATGAGCTGGACGACCTGACGCGCGTCCTCGAGGATGAGCGGCGTCCGGTTCCGGCGCGCGCGGTCGCCCGCGCCGAGCAGCTGATCAGCGCACCCTCGAGCCCGCTTCACCCCTCGCAGCCGCCACGGCTACAGGAGGCGCGGGAGGTGCTGCGCTCGGTGCTCCACGACCTGGAGCGGGCGGCCTGATGCTCGACCTCGGCGCGCTGCTCTTGCTGATCGGCTGCATCGTCGCCATGTTCGGCGTGATCTGGGGGTTCGAGCGGCTCTGATGGCTGCCAGCGACGTCTTCGGCCTGGTCGTCTCGGGGCTCCTCTTTCTGTACCTCTGCTACGCACTGGTACGGGGCGAGAAGCTGTGACGCTGCCGCCGTTTCAGGGGATCGCCCAGATCGCCGTCTATGTCCTGGTGCTGCTGGCCCTGACGCCGCTCCTGGGCTCCTACATGACACGGGTCTATGAGGGCGACCGCATCCTCCTGGCTCGCTGGTTCGGGTTCGCCGAGCGGGCCTTCTACCGGCTGCTCCGGACGTCCCCCGAGGAGGAGCAGAACTGGCGCGAGTACGCCCGCAGCGTGCTCTGGCTGAGCATCGTCTTCCTGATCCCGCTGTACGTCCTGCTCCGCATCCAGGGGCATCTGCCGCTGAACCCGGACGGCCTGAAGAGCGTCGCCCAGGGCGTGTCGGTGAACACGGCCGCCAGCTTCGTCACCAACACCAACTGGCAGTACTACGGCGGCGAGTACACGATGAGCTACCTGAGCCAGATGGCCGGCCTGGCGGTCCAGAACTTCGTCTCGGCCGCCGTCGGGATGGCCGTCCTGGTGGCGATGATCCGCGGCTTTGCCCGCCGTGAGACCGACCACCTGGGGAACTTCTGGGTCGACCTCTACCGGTCGATCGCCTACATCCTGCTGCCGCTCTCACTGATCGCCGCGCTCATCCTGGTGTCGCAGGGCGTCCCCGAGACGTTCGGCGGCAACGCGGTGGCGCACACCCTGCAGGGTGGGACGCAGGAGATCGCCCGCGGCCCGGTTGCCTCGCAGATCGCGATCAAGCAGCTGGGCACCAACGGCGGCGGCTTCTACAACTCCAACTCGGCCGTCCCCTTCGAGAACCCGAACGGGTTCACGAACTTCCTGGAGATGCTCTACATCCTCCTGATCGGGTCGGCCGAGGTGTACATGTTCGGGAAGATGGTGCGGGCGACCCGGCAGGGCTGGGCGATCCTCGCCGTCATGTACATCCTGATGATCGCCGGCGTCGCGATCGCTGCACCCGCCGAGCAGCACGGATCCCCGGTGCTGCGCGACTCCGGCGTCAGCCTGGCCGCCTCGAGCACCTCGCCCGGAGGCAACATGAGCGACAAGGAGGTGCGCTTCGGCATTGTCAACACCTCCCTCTGGGCGGATATCACGACCGACGCCTCGAACGGCTCGGTGAACGGCGGCCACGACGCGTTCACCGCGCTCGGCGGCGCCGTCCCGCTGACCAACATCTTCATCGGCGAGGTGATCTTCGGCGGCGTCGGATCGGGCCTCTACGGCATGCTCATGCTGGTCATCATCGCGGTCTTCGTGGGCGGGCTGATGGTCGGCCGGACGCCCGAGTACCTGGGCAAGAAGATCGAG
>Ga0070714_100001847_pt1 | contig 15419 bp, 14 predicted proteins | sample LARL83metaG_FD_65450 | JGI IMG/M metagenome (GOLD analysis project Ga0070714, IMG submission 65450) | Corn, switchgrass and miscanthus rhizosphere microbial communities from Kellogg Biological Station, Michigan, USA - LAR L8-3 metaG | ecosystem: Host-associated > Plants > Roots > Rhizosphere ...
TGGACCGACGTGTGGAGCGACGGGAGCTGGCAATGGCGGAACTGACCTACCGGCAGGCGGTGGCCGCCGCGCTGGCCCAGGAGATGGCGCGGGACGACCGGGTGGTGCTGCTGGGCGAGGACGTGGCCTCGGGCGGCGTGTTCAAGACCACCGGCGGGCTCCGCGAGCGGTTCGGGCCGGACCGGGTGTGGAACACGCCGATCTCCGAGCAGGCCATCGCCGGCGCCGCGATGGGCGCGGCCATGGCCGGGCTGCGGCCGGTCGCGGAGATCATGTTCGCCGACTTCTACGCGACCTGCTGGGATCAGGTGGCCAACGAGATCGCCAAGGTGCGCTACATGACCGGCGGCCAGGTCAGCATGCCGCTGGTGCTGCGCGGCGCGAACGGCTCGGGCAAGCTCGGGTTCGGCAGCCAGCACGGCCAGTCGGTGGAGAACTGGGCCATGGCCGTGCCCGGGCTCAAGATCGCCTCGCCCGCGGGCCCGGCCGAGGCGTTCGGCCTGCTCGCGGCCGCGATCAGGGACGACGACCCGGTGCTGGTGTTCGAGCACAAGGCGCTGTACGGGCGGAAGGAGGAGGCGCCCGAGGGCGAGCACGTGATTCCGCTGGGCCAGGCCCGCACCGTGCGGGAGGGCGGCGACATCACCCTGATCGGGCTGTCGATCACGGTCGGCACCTGCCTGGCCGCGGCGGACGAGCTGGCCGAGGACGGGATCGCGGCCGAGGTGCTCGACCTGCGCACGCTGGTGCCGCTGGACGCCGCGGCCGTGCTGGCCTCGGTCCGGCGCACCGGCCGGCTGGTGGTGGCCGAGGAGAACCCGGGCCAGCTCGGCTGGGGCGCGGCCATCGCGGCGATCGTGGCCGAGGAGGCGTTCGGCGACCTGACCGCGCCGGTGACCAGGGTCAGCGGCGGCAACGTGCCGCTGCCCGTGGCCGCCTCGCTCGAGGCCGAGGTGGACGTGTCACCGGCCCGGGTGGCCGCGGCCGCCCGCTCCGTCCTGGGCCGGGGCTAGCGCGCCGGGGCGGACAGGCGTCCCGCAGGGCCCAGTCCCGGCGGTGAGTTGGTCCGGGCAGGTCATGGTCGCTGCCGCCGCCCTGACCCACAGTGACATGCAGGACCGGTGAACCGTCTGCCCGCCGCGCTTACGGGCCGGCCGCCGCCGTGGACAACCCAGCCGTCAGCATGAAAGGTGAGATCGATGGAGATACGTGGTGAGGACGTCCTGCTTCCGGTGTCGGCGGTATCGGCCTTCCCCCGGCCGCACTGGCTGCAGGGCCGCGTCCTCGGCTCGCTGAGCGAGCCGGTCTACCGCAGCCACAACCTGCGCATCGCCTACGAGGACGCGTGCAAGATCTGCGCGCACGAGCAGGAACTGGCCGGGCTGGACATCCTGTGCGACGGGGCCCAGTACTACGAGTGGGAGGCCCCCGGCTTCCAGCTCGAGCCGATCTTCCACTTCATCCCGGAGAACCTGGGCGGCTTCAAGCCGTACGGGCCGCCGGGGGAGGGCGCGAAGTACCGGCCGTTCTACCAGGCCGTGGTGGCCGACAAGATCACCTGGGAGCGGCCGATCTTCGAGAGCGTGGTCATGACCATGCAGAACGCCACCAGCAAGCCGTTCAAGGTGGCGTTCCTCGGCCCGGCCCAGCAGAGCATCATCGTCAAGGACGAGCACTACGGCGACCAGGTCGCGGTGGCCAGGGACCTGGCCATCGCGCTGAACAAGGAGCTCAAGTACCTGGTCAGCATCGGCCTGGAGGCGGTGCAGCTGATCGACGTGCTGCCGCCGTACACCACGGACATGTGGCAGATCGAGATGCAGAACATCCTGTTCGACGGCGTGGACGCGATCAAGTTCTGGCACGTCTGCTACGGCAGCGTGGACGGGCAGCGGGACATCTTCGACAACCACGCCGCCTCGATGATGCCGCTGTTCAAGGAGTCGCCCGCGGACGTGATCCACCTCGAGATGACCAACAAGAACTTCGACGAGCTGGAAGCGTTCCGCGACTTCCCCACCGACAAGGTGCTCGGCGTCGGCGTGGTCGACGCCAAGAACCTCCAGGTGGAGACCGCCGAGCAGATCGAGGCCAGGATCCGGCGCGGGCTCGAGGTCGTGCCGGCCGACCGGCTGCTGGTCGCGCCCGACTGCGGGCTCGGCTACTTCAGCCGGACCGCGGCCTACGCGAAGCTGCGCAACATGGGCGCCGCGGCCGCCGCGGTGCGCAGCTCGCTGTAAATGCTGCCGCACGGGCCGGGCCGGGCTCGACCGTCCCGGCCTGTGCGGTGCCCAACGGCCCGGACGATCCCGGGCCCAGAAAGGCGCCCGCGCTGGCGCCCGATACGGAGGCAGGAATGACCGCAGAGACCACCCGCGAGGTGCTCGGCCTGCAGCTGGCGGTCGGCGACCACATCTGCGGCTTCTACCGCCGCCCGGCGGAACGCGACGACATCCTCATCCCGTTCCTGGTCGAGGGGCTCAAGGCCGGCAGCAAGTGCACCTGCGTGGTGGACAGCTGCACCCCCGGCGACGTGCTGGCCAGGATGTCCGAGCAGATCGAGGTCGACCCGTACGTGGAGGTCAGCCAGCTCGAGGTGCTCGACTCGGCCGGCACCTACCTGGCCGGCGGCGGCTTCCTGCCCGAGCGCATGCTGAGCTTCTGGGAGGGCAAGGCGCGCAATTCCGCGGCCGGGGACGGCACGGCCAGGAACATCGGCGACATGAGCTGGGCGCACCGCAGCGAGGGCATGGTCAGCGACCTGATCGGCTACGAGAACGAGCTCAACCGGATCATGTCGAACTTCCCCCAGGTCAACCTCTGCCTCTACGACCTGACCCGGTGCTCCGGCGAGCTGATCATGGATGTGCTGAAGACGCACCCCAAGGCGCTGCTCGGCGGCATGGTGATCGACAACCCGTACTACCTCGAGCCCGACGAGTTCCTGGCCAGCCGGCTCAGCCAGCAGGCCTGACCCCGGCCAGCGCGTCCCTGGCCTCGGCCGCCGCGGTGCCGTCGGCGGCGATCACGTCCTGCAGCGCGCGCTCGTAGGCGGCGTCACGGGCCTGGCGGGCGGTGGTCTGGATGTCGGGCGCGACACCGGTTCCCTCCCAGTTGCCGCCGGTCCTGGGGTTGACGGTGGTGGCGACCGAGATGGTCGCCTCCAGGTGCGGATGGACCGTGAACCCCTCGCGGGGGTTGGCGCCGCCGCGGGTGGTCTCGCCGACGATCGTCGCCCGGCCGAGCTGCTGCAGGTCGTAGCTGAGCTGCTCCCCGCCGGAGAACGTGACCGCGCTCGTGAGCACGTACACCGGCTTGTCCTTGCCGAACCGGCGGCCGGGAACGTAGGGCAGCGTCCAGGTCTGCCGGAGCAGATTGTCCTGGCGCTCCCGCATTCCTGAGAGCTGGGCCGGGTCGCGGTCCCACAGATAGCTGATGAGGAACGTGACCATGCTGGGCTCGCCGCCCAGGCAGTGGCGCAGGTCAATGATGAGCGCGTCGGTGGTCGCGAGCAGGCTCACCGCGGCGGTCACGACCTCCGCGCAGAGGACGGCAGGGAACAGCACCGGCTGCAGATCGAGATAGCCCACATTGCCAGCCAGGCGCTGCGCGCAGGCCACACCTCCGCAGGTCTGATCGGCCCAGCGCGCCATCGCGGCGTATTCCTCGGTGTCGTCGCCGGGCACGCGCGGCGGGATCGCCTCTTCGTGGTATTTCAGCCGCAGGTGCTTGTCGCCGTTGACCGACTGCAGGTCGGCGGTGACCGCCGTGGCCAGCGCGGGCAGGCCGGCCGGATACCGCCCGCTGGCCAGGCCCGCGGCCAGCACCCGCGACACCTCGGCGGCGACCTCGGGAAAGATGTAGTTGGCCTCGACCAGCGCGCGGACCTGGTCCACGACGTCAGCCAGTTCCGTCTCGTCCATAGCGTTAAGAAAAGCATACGCTTGACAAAGCGTCAAGATTTGCGAACACTTTGGGCCGTGGAAGAGGAGGACGTCACCGCGCTCGCGACGCCGCAGCAGTTCAAGGCGCTGGGCCACCCCATGCGGCACCGGCTGCTGTTCGCCCTGGGCCGGGGTGAGGCGACCATCAGCCAGCTCGCCGTGACCCTGGGCAGCAACAAGGGCAACGTCGCCCACCACCTGAAGGTCCTCACCGACGCCGGCCTGGTCCTGCCCGCCGGGACGCGTCAGGTACGCGGCGGAACCGAGCAGTACTACCGGCGCGCTCACCGCGCCGTGCAGTTCCACGACGCCGCGATCACCCAGGTGGCGCTCAGCGCGATCGCCGCGGAGATCGCTGCGGCGGAGCCCGAGCCGTTCCTGGTCCTGCGGAACCTCAGGCTGAATTCCGGGCACCTGGAGCGGATCGCCGCGTCGCTCCGCGACCTCGCCGATGAGGAAGATGACGCCGATGACGACCCGAGGTACGGGCTGCTGCTCGGCCTCTACCAGCCGGGGCCGCCCTGAGCCGTGTCCCGGGCGCCCCCGCCGCCGGTCACGAATCGATCAACGGGTCATCAGGCGGCCGGGCGGTAGATGTGGAGCACCGCGCCGCCGGCGTAGGCCTGGGCCTCGATGAGGTCGAGCACCAGGGGCTCGGTGAACCCCGCGAACAGCGGGAGCCCGTCTCCCAGCGCCACGGGCTGAACGACGAGCCGGTACTCGTCGACCAGGCGGAGCCTGCTCAGCGACTGCGCGAAGGCGGCGCCTCCCCAGGCGATCAGGTCCTTCCCCGGCTCGCGCTTGAGTGCGCCGATCTCGTCGGCCAGGTCGCCGGTCGCGATCGTGGACTGCGGCCAGTCCGCCTTGGTGAGCGTGCTGGAGAACACGACCTTGGGAATGTCGTTCATCGGCGGCGCGTACTCGTCGTCCGAGGTGGGCCAGAATCCGGACATCTCCTCGTAGGTGGTGCGCCCCATCAGATGCGTTCCCGCGTCACGGATCCAGCCGAGCTTGCGCGCTTTCAGGGCCGGGTCCTCCGGCGGCACACCCCAGCCCCCGGCGCCGAACCCGCCCGACCGCGCCACGTGGCCATCCAGCGAAACATCCATCATCAGTGCGAGCTTGCTCACCTTGTGTCCTTTCATCCGTGCTGGATGCGGTACCTGAGATGGGTCACGTCCGGCGCCTCCAGCAGCCGGACCAGTTCCAGTTCGATGTGACCGGGGCCGAGCGAGTCAAACAGGCGCCGCCCCCCGCCGAGCAGCACCGGCACGAGGTGGATCTCCATCTCGTCGAGCAGCCCGGCTCGCAGCAGGGCCTGCGCCGCGCCGGCGCCGTGCACCATCACCGCCCGGTCGCCCGCCGCGGCCCGGGCCTGCCTGGCGCAGTCGTCGACGTCGGTGACGAACCGCGCGCTGCCCGGCGGAACGTCCCCTTCGTCGGCGCCGTGGGTGAGGACGAAGATCGGCACGCCGTCATGGTGATCACCCTGCCAGCGCCCGGCCAGCTCGAACGTGCGCCGGCCGGAGATTAGCGCGCCGGTCGCCATCGCCTCGCGGAACACCTGGCCGCTGGGGCCATCGGACATCCGGTCGTCCATCCAGTTGAACAGCCGGCCGCCGTCGCGGCCGAGCTCCTGGCCCGTACGGTCGTCCGGCCCGGTGATGAAACCGTCCAGGGACATGGTCATGTACAGCACGAGGCTGCCCATCGGTCTGCTCCGTTCCGCGCGATCGTCGTGACGAGATGTTCCAGGTGAAGTCGGCGTGCATACAGACGTGCCGGGCCGGAAGACTCATCGGCCGGCGGGCGGCCAATCCGGCCGGGGAGTGCCCGGGTACTGTGATCCGGCGTGGCGGAGGACTTCGACGACCTGGTCCGCAGGTACCGGCGTGAACTGCACGTGTACTGCTACCGGATGCTCGGGTCCTTCGACGAGGCCGAAGATCATGTGCAGGAGGTGTTCCTGCGGGCCTGGCGCTCCCGGGAAGGATTTCAGGGTCAGTCGAGCCCGCGCACCTGGCTGTACCGGATCGCCACCAACGCCTGCCTGGACACGCTGCGCCGCGACGCCCGCCGGGCCGTGCCCTCGCGGCCCGCTCCGCCGGCCGGCCTGGGGCCATCGGTCGCCGCGCTGCCGTGGGTGCAGCCGTACCCGGACTCGCTGCTGGATGAGGTGCCCGCCGGCCAGCCAGGCCCGGAGGCGGTGGCGGTCAGCCGGGAGACGATGTCGCTGGCCTTCCTGGCCGCGATTCAGCTGCTGCCACCGCGCCAGCGGGCGGTGCTGATCCTGCGCGATGTGGTCAGCCTGCCCGCCGCCGAGGTCGCCGGGACGCTCGGCATGAGCGTCCCGGCGGTCAACAGCGCGCTCCAGCGGGCCCGCGCCAGGCTGCGCGAGCAGTGGCCGGGCGGGCGGCTGGACTGGGCGCCGGCCGCCGAACCCGACTCCGGGCAGCGCCGCCTGCTGCAGGGCTTCATCGCCGCGCACGAACAAGCCGACCCCGAGGCGCTGATCGCCCTGCTGGGCCGCGACGTACGGCTGGCCATCTCGCCTCAGGTCGGGGAGTGGAACGGCGAGCGGGAGGTCGGCGACGCGCTGCGCGACGGCATGACCTCCCTCGGCCACTGGCGAGTGCTGCCGATCATGGCCAACGGGCAGCCGGGCGCGGCCGGGTACCTGCGCCGGCCGGGCGAGACCGTGTTCTCCCCGTTCGTGCTGACCGTGCTGCGCCTCGAACACGGCCGGGTGACCGATATCGCCGCGTTCGAGCAGCCGTCGATGTTCCCCGCGTTCGGCCTGCCCGCCCGCCTGCCGGCGGACGCTGGCCGTCAGCGGCCCTGAGCGCCCGGCCGGCGCACGAGCCCCCTAGCGCCCGTGCGCCTGCCAGTGCGCGGCGAACAGCGCTTCCTCGCTGATCGTCTTCGGCGCGATCGTCCGGGACACCCAGGTCAGGTTCACGAAGTGCCGCGCGTTGACGTTCTCGGTGGTGATGTTGCCGCCCCAGGTGCCGCAGCTCAGGCTCAGCGTGAACGGCAGGCCGTTGCGCGGGCTGCCCGCGCCCTCGTTCAGGTTCTGGTTCACCAGCACCCGCGCGGTCCTGGTGGCCAGGGCCAGCTCCTCGACGTGCGCGTCCGAGCTGGTGTGGATTCCGCAGGTGTGGCCCAGGCCCTGGTAGGCCGTGATCGCGTTGACCAGGTCCGCGGCCGCGGCGATGCCGCCGTCGTAGCGGTAGAGGGCCAGCACCACCGACAGCTTCTCGCCGGAGAACGGGTGGTCCGGGCCGGCGCCGGTCTCCTCGACCAGCAGCATCGGGCAGCCCGGGTCCACGCTGAACCCGGCCAGGTCCGCGATGTACGCGGCCGACTTGGCCACAACCTTGATCGCGGGCACCGCGCCGCCGTCCGGCCACATCACCGCGCGCAGCGCGTCCTTCTGCGCCGGGTCGCACAGGTGCGCGCCGGCCTCGGTGAGCCGCCGCACCAGCTCGTCGTACACGCGTGTCTGTGCGATCACCGCGTTGTCGGCCAGGCAGCTGGTGGCGTAGTCGAACGTCTTGGCCGTGACGATGGCCGAGGCCGCGTCGTCCAGGTCGGCGGTCTCGTCGACCACGTGCACGGCGTTGCCCACGCCGACCCCGTAGGCCGGGGTGCCCGAGCTGTACGCGGCGTGCACCATGCCCGCCCCGCCGGTGGCCACGATCAGGTCGGCCTGGCGCATCAGCTCCTGCGACTTGGCCAGCGAGGGTGCGGGCAGCGACTGCACCAGGTCCGCTGGCGCGCCGACCTGCTCGCACGCGGCGCGCATGTAGCCGACCACGGCCTCGGTGGCGCCCTGGGTCCGCGGGTGCGGCGCGCAGATGATCGCGTTGCGGCCCTTGACCGCGAACAGCGCCTTGACCGGCGGCGTGGCGTCCGGGCCGGTGGCCGGGATCAGCGCGGCCACGACGCCGACCGGCTTGGCGATCTTCACCAGCCCGGCGGCGGGGTCCTCCGCGACCACGCCGACCGTGCGCATCCCGGTCATGTCGGCCAGCACGCCGGTCACCCGCTTGTTGATCTTGGCGACCTTGTCCGCGTAGTTGCCGAACCCGCCCTCGTCCACCGCGAGCCTGGCCAGGGCCTCGGCGTGGTCCTTGCGCACCACGGCCCAGGCCATGGCGGTGACCAGCTCGTCCACCTGCTCCTGGGTGTAGTGCTCGATCGCGCGGGCGGCCGCCCGGGCCCGCTCCACGACGTCGGCCACCTCGTCATGTACGGCACTGGCCACCTGTTCGCTGCGCTCGCTCATGCCCGCTAGCCTGACTCGCCCCGCGGCCGAATCCATTGATCTGGCGGGTCGAGCCTGGGCCGGTTCTTCGTCCCGGCAAGACCTGACCACCGCCGGAGCCCTGGTCGATGCTCGTTCATGGGCGAAAGGCGGGCAGATGGCACGGCTGGTGGTGATCGGCGGCGGCGCCGCGGGGATGTCGGCCGCCTCGGCCGCCCGCCGGGTCGCGCCCGGGCTCGACGTGACCGTCTGCGAGGCGGGCGGCTTCGCCGCCTACGGCATGTGCGGGATCCCGTACTACCTGGGCGGCGTGGTGGCCGAGCCGGAGGACCTGCTGGCCTACCCGCCCAGCGAGTTCCGCGACCGCCGCGGCATCGACCTGCGGCTGCGCACCCGGGTGGACGCGGTCGACACCGCCGCGCACCAGGTGCACCTCACCGGCGAGGACGGCGCCGGGCTGCTCGGCTACGACCGGCTGATCGTGGCCACCGGGGCCGACCCGGTGCGCCCGCCGGTGCCCGGGCTCGGCCACCCCCGGGTGTTCACGATCCGGTCCCTGGACGAGGCGATCGAGCTGCGGCAGCTGCTGGACACCGGCGTGGTCCGCCGCGCGATCGTGGTCGGGGCCGGCTACATCGGCCTGGAGACGGCCGAGGCCCTGGTCGAGGCCGGCGTCGAGACCGAGGTCGTCGAGGCGCTGCCGCGCGTCCTGGCCACCGTGGACGAGCCGGTGGCCGCCCTGGTCCAGACCGAGCTGGAACGCCACGCCCGGCTGCGCCTCGGCGCCCGCCTGGACGAGGTGCGCCCCGGCCCGGACGGCACCCTGACCGCGGTGATCGGCGGCGCGGACACACCCGCCGACCTGCTGGTGATCGCCACCGGCGTCCGCCCGGCCTCGGACCTGCTGATCCAGGCCGGGGCCGAGCACCTGGCCGACCGGTCCATCGTGGTCGACGCCGGGATGCGCACCTCGCTGCCTGACGTGTTCGCGGTGGGCGACGCCGTGGCCCTGCCGCACCTGGTGCTCGGCCACCCGGCCTGGGTGCCGCTCGGGCCCGCGGCCAACAAGACCGGCCGGGTGGCGGGCACCGTGGCCGCGGGCGGCACCGCGTCGTTCGCGGGCGTGGTCGGCACCGCGGTGGTGAAGGTGTTCGACCTCGAGGTGGCGCGCACCGGCCTGGGCCTGGACGAGGCCAGGGCCGCGGGCCGGGACGCGGTGGCCACCGACCTGGTCTCCCGGTCCCGGGCCAAGTACTACCCGGGCAGCTCCCCGCTGCATATCCGGCTGGTGCACACCCCAGGCGGGCGGCTGCTCGGCGGCCAGCTGGCCGGCCGGGAGGGCGCCGCCAAGCGCGTCGACGTGCTGGCCACCGCGCTGCACGCCGGGCTCACCGTGGACGGCCTGGCCGCGCTCGACCTCAGCTACGCGCCGCCGTACGCGCCGGTCTACGACCCGGTGGTGGCCGCCGCGGTCAAGGCCGCGGGTTCCGTGCGGCCGGCCCCGCAGCCGGCCGCGAGCACCGCCGGAGGATCACCATGAGCCTGCACCCGCCCCGCGATAAACGGGTCAGCCTGGCCGACGCGGCCGCCCTGGTCGGCGACGGCGCGATCGTGGCGCTCGGCGGCGGGCTGTGCGCCCGGCTGCCGATGGCCCTGGTCCGCGAGCTGATCCGGCAGGGCCGCCGCGGCCTGCACCTGGTCGGCTCGGCGCACAGCATCGACGTGGACCTGCTCGTGGCGGCCGGGGCGGTGCGCCGCTGCGAGGAGAGCTACGTGGGCTTCGAGCAGGACCTCGGCCTGGCCCCGGCCTACCGCCGGGCCGCCGAGGAGGGCTCGATCGAGGTGGCGGAGAGCTGCTGCGCCACGATCCTGGCCCAGCTGCGGGCCGCGGAGATGGGCGTGCCGTTCCTGCCCGTGCGCGGCGTGCGCGGCTCGGACATCGCCACGCTGCACCCCGAATACGCGGAGATCACCTGCCCGTTCACCGGCGAGACCCTGGTCGCGGTGCCCGCGCTGCGGCCCGACGCCGCGCTGCTGCACGCGCCGGCCGGCGACAGGTACGGCAACCTGCACCTGGAACAGCCGTACGTGCTGGACGAGCGGTTCGCCTCGGCGTCGGCGATGGTGGTCGCCACCGTGGACGAGCTGGTGTCCACCGAGGAGGTGACCGCGGCCGGGGTGACCATCCCCGGGCATCTGGTCGCGGCCCTGGCGGAGGTGCCCTACGGCGCCCATCCCACGTCGTGCTACCCGCGGTACGCCTACGACCGCGCCCACCTGCGCGAGTACGTGTCCGCGGCCGCGGACCCCGGCGACCTCGACAAGTACCTGGCCACCTACGTCAACGGCAGCGAGGAGACCTACCGGGAGGCCGTCGGGGCCGGCCGGCTGGCCGCGCTGGCCAACTGGTCGCAGTCCACCGACGACTGGCAGGAGCTTTTCGCATGAGCTGGACGATCGACGAGTGGTTCGTTATCGCGCTGGCCAGGACCATCCGCCCGGCCGAGACCGTGTTCCACGGGTTCGGCAGCCCGTGCGCCCAGGTCGCGATGCACGTGGCCAGGCACACCCACGCGCCGGACATGCTGCTAGTCGAGGGCGCGATGTACGCGATCAACCCGGACCCGCCGTTCATCCCGCCGACCAGCAACGACGCCAGCCTCAAGCGCGGCGCCGCGTACAGCATGCGGTTCGAGGAGTTCTTCGACGCGGCGATCCGCGGCGACGTGGACCGGATGTTCCTGTCCGGCGGGCAGATCGACGGCTACGGCAACACCAACGTGACCGCGATCGGCCCGGCCGGCCGGCCCAAGGTCAAGCTGGGCGGGGGCGGCGGCGGCTGCAACCTGTCCGCCACGATCGGCCAGCTCACCGTGTGGACCACCCGGCACAGATCCGGGCGCACGCTGGTGGCGGACTGCGACTTCATCACCGACATGGGCCACCGCACCCGGCTGGGCACCCGGGCCGAGCTCGGCTTCACCGGCGGCGGCCCGCAGTGGCTGGTCACCGAGCTCGGCGTATTCGACTTCCCGGACGGGCAGGCCCGGCTGGCCCAGATCTTCCCCGACGTGACCGTGGCCGAGGTCGAGACCGCGACCGGCTTCCCGCTCCAGGTCGCCGGCGACCTCCGCACCGTCCGGCCCCCGTCGGCTGGGGAACTGGCCGCGGTCAGGTCAATAGACCCACTGGCAGTACGCAAATCCGAGTTCTCATCCCGTGAGCTAGAGCGGGTGTTCGCCGGGGCTCATGACCAAGACCAGGACTGCGCGTGCTGACCGACGCCGGCCTGTCGGCCGTGTTCGAGCCGCGCCGGGTCGCTCTCGTGGGCGCCTCGGACCGGGCGGGCTCCCTCGGCCGGCTGCTCTGGGACAACCTGGCCGACTTTCCCGGCGAGGTGCTGCCGGTCAGCCCCGCGGCCACGGTGGGCGGCCGCCCGGCCTACGCCGACCTGCGCGACGTGCCCGGCCCGGTCGACCTCGCGGTGATCGCGACCCCGGCCGCCACCGTGCCCGGCATCGTCCGCTCGGCCGCGGACAAGCGCGTCACCGCCGCGGTGGTGCTCAGCGCCGGCTTCGCCGAGACCGGGCCCGACGGCGCGAAGCTGCAGGCCGAGGCGGTGGCCGCGGCCCAGGCCGGCGGGGTCCGCCTGGTCGGCCCGAACTGTTTCGGCGTGCAGAACGCCGACCTCCCGCTGAACGCCTCGATCTCAGCCGGCACCCCGCTGGGCGGCGGCGGAGTCAGCATCGTCACCCAGTCCGGGTCCTACGGGATGGCCGTGCACGCGCTCGGCCGGGATGAGGGCCTGCGCGTGGCCAAGGTGTACGCGGCGGGCAACAAGGCCGACATCACCGACGCCGAGCTGCTCGGCTACCTGCGGCAGGACCCGGAAACCCGGGTGATCTGCCTGCTGCTCGAGTCGGTCACCGACGCGCGCCGGTTCTTCGCCGAGGCCTGCCGCACCACCCCGGCCAAGCCGGTCATCGCGGTCGTCGGCGGCCGCACCGGGGCCGGGCGGCGGGCCGCGGTGTCGCACACGGCCGCGCTGGCCACCGACGACGCGGTGCGGGACGCGGCCCTGCGCCAGGCGGGCGTGGCCCGGGTGCGCACCGGGCTGCAGGCGCTGGACGCGGCCCGGGCCCTGTCCGGCCAGCCGGTGCCGCGCGGGCGGCGGGTGGCCGTGGTGACCAACTCCGGCGGCACCGGCGTCGAGCTGACCGACCTGCTCGCCGACGAGGGCCTGGAGGTGCCCGAGCTGAGCGAGCCGCTGCAGGAGCGGCTGCGGGAGCTGCTGCCCGACTACGCCAGCGCGCGCAACCCGGTGGACATGACCCCGGCCTGGCGGCTGTTCACCACCGTGTACCCGGCCACGATCGAGATGCTGGCCCGGTCCGGCGAGGTCGACGTCGTGGTGCCGGTGCTGCTGCAGCGGTCCGCGTCGCAGGAGGTCGCCGAGGCGGTGCGGGACGCGGTGGCCCGGCTGCGCGACGACGGGGTGCCGGTGCCGGTCTACGTGTGCTGGGTGGCGCCGCGGTCCGCGGACCCGCACGCGGCCCTGCTGCAGGACGCGGGCGTGCCGTGCTTCGGCTGGCCGGAACGCACCGCCCGGGCCGCGGGCGTGGCGGTCCGCTGCGGCCTGCGCATCGGCCGGCCGCCGGGCCCCGCCGCGCGCGAGGGCTCCCCGCCCGGCCGGGCCGCCGGGCCGGCCGTGGTCCCGCTGCCGGACGGGCTGCTCGATCCCGACGCGGGCCGGGACCTGCTGGCCGGCGCGGGCGTGCCGGTGATCGAGACCCTGGTGTGCGGCAGCGCCGCGGCCGCCGTCGCCGCGGCCGAGCGGCTCGGCTACCCGGTCGTGGCCAAGGTCGCCCACCCGGAGCTGACCCACAAGAGCGACGTGGGCGGGGTGCGGCTCGGCCTGCGCACCGCGGCGGCGGTCCGGGCCGCCGCGGGCGACCTGCTCGCGCTGGCGGACGGCGCGGCCGTGCTGGTGCAGCCGCAGCGGGCGGGCCTGGAGCTGGTGGTGGGCGGGCTCCGCGATCCGGAGTTCGGCCCGGTGGTCCTGGCCGGTTTCGGCGGCGTGCTGGTCGAGGCCACGCGCGACGTCCAGCTCGCGGTCGCGCCGGTGGACACCGACCAGGCCCTGGCCCTGCTCCGGTCGCTGCGCGGCGCGGCCGTGTTCACCGGGCTGCGCGGCAGCCCGCCGACCGACCTCGGGCCGGTCGCGGACGTGATCGTGGCGGTGGGGGACCTGATGGGCCGCCACCCGGAGATTTCCGAGCTCGACCTCAACCCGGTGCTGGCCGGCCCGGGCGGCTGCATCGCCGTGGACTGGCGGATCCTGACCGGCTTACCCGCCGAATCTGCCCCCCCGTGGGCATCAGCCGGCCAAGAACAGTCCCGTGGGAGGGAAGAATCTCCGCCCGGTCCGGGCCTACGCTCCTCGCACTCGCAGTCTCGGTGAAGGGGAAGGGGCCAGGGGAATGCTCATCGGAGACCAGGAAATCCTGCTGCCGACCACGATGGTCGGCAACTATCCCAACCCGCGGTGGTACGACGGGCACGCGTTCGCGACCCTGCCCAAGGGTGAGTTCATTCACGACTCGATCAGCAAGGAAGCGTTCGAGGACGTGGTCGGCGCGATCGTGCACGACCAGGAGGCCGCCGGCCTGGACGTGATCTCCGACGGCAAGGTCTACGGCGGCGACTCGCCGTACGGCACGATTCTCTACTACTACCTGGAGCGGGTGTCCGGTTACCGGCTGTCCGGGCCGCCGATCGGCCTGCCGATCTACTCCACCCTGTACTCACCCACCTGCATCGGCGAGGTCCGCCGTGAGGTCCCGTTCCACCTGAACAACCTGCGCGCGGTGCGGAAGGCCACGAACAAGCCGGTCAAGGTGTCCTACACCGGCCTGGGCGTGATCGCCGCCGCGACCACGAACCTGCACTACAAGGACACCAAGGAAGTCGCGATGGCGCTGGCCAAGGCGTTCAACGAGGACTTCAGGGAACTCGCGGACAACGGCTGCGACATCATCCAGATGGACGAGTTCGTCTGGCCGTACGGCATGGGCGACTGGGAGATCGAGGCCATCAACGCCGCGATGGAGGGCGTGAACTGCCAGTTCTGGGTGCACACCTGCTGGGGCAACTACTCGGGCACGCCCGCGTACTTCCCGGACGAGACCGACACCGAGTTCGGTGCGTTCGTGCTGGACAAGCGCGCCTCCGACGCCCCGGCCCCGGAACGCGCCTACGCGATCTTCCCGCACGTGCTCGACAGCAACATCACCGCGCTCAACTACGAGGTGGGCCGGACCGGGCCCGACGACCTCAAGCCGCTGGCCGACAACAACTGGTCGAAGCCGTTTGTGGCCGGGGTCATCGACGTTAAGTCTACGGTGACCGAGAGTGCAGATGAGGTTGCAGATCGTATCCGGCAGGTGCTTGAGTATGTCCCCGCGGACCGGCTCGGGCTGACCACAGACTGCGGGCTGATCAACCTGCCCAGGATGATCTCCGCGGGCAAGCTGCGGGCGCTCGCCGATGGTGCGGCCATCGTCCGCGCCGAGCTTCAGGGGTAAGAGCCCCCGGAGGGGCCCCGTTGATCCGGCTGCGGGGTCCCTCCGGGCCCATGGCCCCTGGATCACAAAGGTCAACGAACCGCCGGAACCTCGCCCTGCCAGGACAGCGAAACTCGCGCCCCCGCGTGCCTATGGTGCGACCACACCATAGAGCGGGAGGCGCACCGTGCCCGAGGGTCCCACCTTCCTCAAGCTGCCCGCCCGGGCGGCCAAGCCGCGGTCCCGCGGGATCACCCACGTCCTCGACAGCGGGCTCACCCCGGACGGGACCCGCGCCTTCCTGGGGCAGACCGCCCACCTGGTGGACATCGTGAAGGTCGGCTGGGGCATTGGCTACATCGACCCCACCCTGGGCACCCGGGTCGCGATCTGCGCGGACCACGGCTGCCCGGTATCGCTCGGCGGCACCCTGCTCGAGATCGCCGCGCACCAGGACCACGTGAGCGAGCTGCGGGACTGGGCCCTCGGGATCGGCATCACGCACATCGAGGTGTCGAACGGGCTGCGCGCGCTGGCGGACAGCCGCAAGCGGGAACTGATCACCGAGCTGGCCGCGGACTTCGTGGTGCTCGCGGAGACCGGGGCCAAGGAGGGCAACTACCCGCCGACCCCGGCCGAGTGGGC
>Ga0070714_100001848_pt1 | contig 15417 bp, 9 predicted proteins | sample LARL83metaG_FD_65450 | JGI IMG/M metagenome (GOLD analysis project Ga0070714, IMG submission 65450) | Corn, switchgrass and miscanthus rhizosphere microbial communities from Kellogg Biological Station, Michigan, USA - LAR L8-3 metaG | ecosystem: Host-associated > Plants > Roots > Rhizosphere ...
GCTCGATCACGTTGAATGCCACCAACGGCCTTCCCAACGGCCCGCTCACCGTGCTCACCACGACGAACCTGGCCTTGCCGGTCGCCGACTGGACGACCAACACCATCGGGAGCTTTGACGGTTTCGGCAATTTCACCTCGCCGATCACGGTGGATCCCACGCTGCCGAACCAGTTTTTCATCATCTCGGTGCAATGATTGTGGGGGAAAGGCGCCCCGCCGGATGGCGGGGCGTTTTTTTGAATTTCCGCCGCGGCGGGTGGGCCGGGAATTACTGTGAGTACTCAGGAAGAAACCTTGATAAAAACAACTGATTCACGATACATATTCCCCCATCGAACGGCCGGATGATCGATTTCGTTCGCCGACGGCAACACAACGGTGTTTTTAACCAGATGAACAACGCGCGGCCGCCTTCCACTAATGATTATGAATAAGTATTTGCTCCTCGGAAAACTCTCGTTCGGCATGGGCGACCGTTTCGGCCATCAAGGCAAGGCCCAACTCCGCGCCTGCCAGCTCGCCACCGAATTGGGCGCGCATTTCGTGCCGGTCTGGAACAAGTCCAACCGCGAACATACTTTCATCGGCACCGAACCCTCCAGCTTGCGCGCCGAGGCGGATGCCGCCGTCAAAGCCCTCGGCTGGAAACAATCCTACCATGTCGACGCCGACCATATCCGGCTCGAAACGGTGGATCGTTTCATCGCCCCTTCCGATTTCTTCACCATCGATGTCGCCGACAGCATCGGCAAGCCCGCCAGCGCCGCCGACGTGAAGGCCTTCGCCGACCGCCATCCCGAACTCATCGGCACCATCGCGATCCCGCACATCGATCATCCGTTCACCATCACGCGCGCGGAAGTCGAACGCGTCGCCAACAAGTTTTTGCTCGCCACGCAGGACGCCGGGAAAATTTATCAGCACATTGTGAAAGCCAAGGGCGCGGCCAATTTCATCACCGAGGTTTCCATGGATGAAACCGACAGCCCGCAAACGCCGCCGGAATTGCTCATCATCCTCGCCGCGATTGCCGACCAGGAAATCCCCATCCAGACCATCGCGCCCAAATTCACCGGCCGGTTTAACAAAGGCGTGGATTACGTTGGCGACGTGAAACAATTCGAGAAGGAATTCAACGAAGACCTCGCGGTCATCCGGTTCGCCATCGATAAATACCGCCTGCCGCCCTCGCTCAAACTGAGCGTCCATTCCGGAAGCGACAAGTTCTCCCTCTACGAACCCATGCGCCGCGCGTTGCAGAAATTCGATGCCGGCGTGCACATCAAGACCGCAGGCACCACCTGGCTCGAGGAACTCATCGGCCTCGCGGAGGCGGGTGGCGATGGCTTGGAAATCGCCAAGGAAATTTACGCCTACGCCATAAATCACGTGGACGAATTTTGCGCGCCGTACGCGAGTGTCATTGACATCGACAAGGCGAAACTGCCCAGCGCCGACGCGGTGAACGGCTGGAGTTCCAGCCAGTTCGTCTCGGCCTTACGCCACGACCAGAAAAATCCGGCTTACAACCCGAGCTTCCGCCAGTTGCTACACGTCAGCTTCAAGGTCGCCGCCAAGAAAGGCGAACGTTACCTCAACGCGCTCAAGAAACACGAAGCCGTGGTCGCCAAAAACGTGACCGAAAATCTTTTCGAGCGGCACATGAAACCGTTGCTGCTCGGCGGCAAATCAGGCGCGCGTGCGGAACAATCCAAAACCCCCGGCCGCGTCCAACCTCACATCTAACCAATCATTATGGGAGCAAATCCATTCCTTGGCGTATTCCTGCATTGGCTCGGCGGCCTGGCTTCGGGCAGCTTTTACGTGCCTTACAAGGGCGTGAAAAAATGGTCGTGGGAAACCTACTGGCTGGTCGGCGGATTTTTTTCCTGGATCATCTGCCCGGTCATATTTGCGTCTTTCATGACGCATGATCTCGTGGGTGTCTTGAAGCAGCAATCCGCCAGCACGCTGTGGTGGACCTATTTCTTCGGCGTGTTGTGGGGTCTCGGCGGACTGACGTTCGGCCTCACGATGCGTTACCTCGGCATGTCGCTGGGAATGGGCGTGGCCCTGGGCTACTGCGCCGCGTTCGGCACGCTGGTCCCGCCGATTTTCAAGGCGCTCATGCCCAATCTCCCGGTCGGCGCCAGCATTGTGGAAATCGCGCAATCGACTTCCGGGCAAGTCACCCTGGCCGGCGTCGGGGTGTGCCTCGTCGGCATCGCCATCGCCGCGCTCGCGGGCTTCACCAAGGAGCGCGAGATGCCCGAGGAACAAAAGAAGCAGGCCATCAAGGAATTCAATTTCAAGAAAGGCATCTGGGTCGCCACTTTTTCCGGCATCATGAGCGCGTGCTTCGCGTTCGCGTTGCAGGCGGGCAAAGGCATCAATGACGCCTCCCTCGCCGCCGGCACGAACAAAATCTGGACCGGGTTGCCGGCCCTGGTCGTGCTGCTCCTTGGCGGATTCACCACCAATTTCCTCTGGTGCGTGATGCTGAATTTCAAAAATCGCACCGGCTATCAATACCTGGCCTCGCATGTCCGCGAGGAACATGCGCACCACGGCGGCAGCGGCGGCGGCGAACACGGCCCCGGCACGACCGCCGCGAGCGGCGCCGTCACGGACCTGAAAATTCCCGTGCTCGCCAATTACCTTTTCTCCGCCGCCGCCGGCACGTGCTGGTATTTCCAATTCTTCTTTTACACGATGGGCGCCACCCAAATGGGCAAGTATGATTTCGCCTCCTGGACGTTGCACATGGCGAGCATCATTATTTTCAGCACCATGTGGGGATGGATTTTGCACGAATGGAAAGGCTCCAGCAAAAAGGCGCACATGCTCATCGCCGGCGGCATTGCCACGCTCATCCTTTCCACCATCATCATCGGCGTCGGCACGTATTTGAAGGGCCGACAATAAGAACGGCTCCGCCTCCCTCTCCGCCACGAAGTGGGGGAGAGGGCCGGGGAGAGGTGGTGCTTAGGGTATCGGGGGGGAACGACCCTTCCATCGTCGGAAATTACGAATAGATCGTGAAATTCACCCCGATAATCTTCCTGGCCAGCATCGCTCTCTCGGTTCACGCCGCGCCCATTGATCGGCACGCGCTCGTGACGCGCCACAACGTCACCTTGCGTCAATTCGATGCCGACAATCCCCTCACCGTCGGCAACGGCGAATTCGCCTTCACCGTCGACGCCACCGGATTGCAAACTTTTCCCGAGGCGTTCGATCACACCATTCCGCTCGGCACGCTCTCGGACTGGGGCTGGCACACGAGCCCCAATCCCAACGGCTGGAGCATCGATACCTTTCACTTCAAGGAATACACGAACCTGAACGGCCGTCCCGTGCCCTACGCCGACGTGCCGCACAACCAGCAGACACCCGAAATCAAATGGCTGCGCGCCAACCCGCACCGATTGCACCTCGGCCAGATCGGTTTTGTATTGAAAAAGTCCGACGGCACGCCCGCGCAGACAAACGATCTCTCCGATATTTCGCAAACGTTGGATCTATGGAACGGCGAAATCATCAGTCATTTCAAATTCGACGGCCAGCCGGTGGATGTCGAAACCTTTTGCGAATCGGACGCTGACGGCATCGCCGTCCGCGTGAAATCGCCGTTGCTGAAATCGCGTCAACTCGCCGTCCAAATCCATTTTCCCTACGGCACCGGCGACACCATCACCGCCGATTGGACTCACCCGGACGCGCACGAAACCACGTTGGCCCAGCCCAGTTCTCATCAGGCCGTATTCACGCGCAAACTGGACAACGACGTTTATTTCGCGGCGGCTAATTGGAGCGAGGGCGCAACTCTCACCAACACGGCCAAGCATCAATTCGCAATCGTGCCGGACGCTCAATCGGAATCGCTGGATTTCGTTTGCGCGTTTTCACCTTCGATGATCGCGCCAGCGAACCCGCGCGAATTCTCGCAGGTCAAACAAGCGACCCGGGGACATTGGAATCATTTCTGGCAGACCGGCGGCGCCATTGATTTGTCCGGGAGCAAGGACCCGCGCTGGTTCGAACTCGAGCGTCGCATTGTCTTGTCCGAGTATCTCACCGCGATCCAGGATGCCGGAAAAAATCCACCGCAGGAAACCGGCCTGACTTACAACACGTGGGAAGGAAAATTCCATCTCGAAATGCACTTTTGGCACGAGGCGCACTTTGCGTTGTGGGACCGATTGCCCCTGCTGGAAAACAGCCTCGATTATTACCTCAAAATCCTGCCGCGCGCGGAAGGCACGGCGAAAAAGCAGGGTTACGCCGGCGCGCGCTGGCCCAAGATGACCAGCCCGAGCGGCGCGGAATCGCCTTCGCCCGTCGGCCCCTTCCTCGTCTGGCAGCAGCCGCATCCGATCTTCTACGCCGAACTGTGTTATCGCGCGCACGGCGACCGCGCCACGCTGGCAAAATTCAAGGACGTCGTTTTTCAAACGGCGGACTTCATGGCGAGCTACGCCGCGTGGGATGAAAAAACCGAGCGTTACGTTCTCGGCCCGACTCTGCAATGCGCCCAGGAAATTTTTCCGAAGGATAAAACCTTCAATCCCACCTTCGAACTGACCTACTGGCGCTGGGCTTTGGAAACCGCCCAAACCTGGCGCACCCGCCTCGGCCTGCCGCGCCAAAAACAATGGGACGCCGTCCTGCGCGATCTCGCCAAACCGCCCGTTGCCGATGACAAATATCTGTTCACGGAAACCACGCCGGATTGCTACACCAATCCGAAATGGAATTCCGACCATCCGGCGGTCGTCGGCGCATTGAGTTTCGTGCCCGGGCCGGGGATCGATGCGGCGACGATGCGGCATTCCTTCGATTGGATTTGGAAAAACTGGAATTGGCCGAACACCTGGGGTTGGGATTATCCGCTCCTCGCCATGACTGCCGCGCGCCTCGGCGAAACGGATCGCGCCGTGGACGCCCTCCTGCTCGACACGCCCAAAAACCATTACGCCATCAACGGCCATGTTTATCAACGCCCCGGCCTGACCCTCTACCTGCCGGCCAATGGCGGCCTGCTCTACGCCACCGCGTTGATGGCGGCCGGCTGGGACAATGGCCCTAAACGGAACGCCCCCGGCTTTCCGGACAACGGCCAATGGACGGTGCGCTGGGAAAATCTAAAAACTGCGCCGTAATCGTTTGCGTAGAATTATGCATTTAATAAACAACATCCCGAAAACAACCCGCGCGGTAGGGACGGTGCGCTTGCGCCGTCCCCGCCCGCGCAGTAGCGGGCGGAATAAATCAAACCCACGATGTGATTACGCTCCACGTTGCGCCGCTGAACGCGGCGCGGACGGCGCAAGCGCACCGTCCCTACCAATGTGTGCTTTAATCGTCCTCATTGGTTTTTCCTTTCCCTCGTTCACTCGCGCGGCGGAAAAGAGCCTCGCTTTTCCCGGCGCGGAAGGTTTCGGCCAATTCGCTGCCGGCGGCCGTAGCGGCGCAACCGTTCACGTCACCACGCTCGACGATTCCGGCCCGGGCTCGTTTCGTGACGCCGTCAGCCAGCCGAATCGCAACGTCGTGTTCGACATTGGCGGGACCGTTCACTTGAAATCCAATGTCGCTGTCAGCAGCAGCATCACCTTGAACGGCCAGACCGCGCCCGGCGAAGGCATCACGCTTTATGGCCGCTCCGTTTCTTTCAGCGGCCAGAGCAATGTGGTCGTCCGCTATCTGCGATTTCGCGAAGGCATCGCCGGCGACAAGGGCAAATGCTCGGTGAATCTTTCCGGCGGCAGCAACATGATTTTCGATCATTGCAGCATCGAATGGGGACGCTGGGATTGCCTCGGCCTGACGCGCGGCAGCCATGACATCACCTTCCAGAATTGCATCATCGGCGAGGGCGTGGACCCGCAACGCTTCGGCTCGCTCTCGGATTCCGTGACCAACATCACCTACACCCACAACCTCTGGATCAACAATCAAAGCCGTAATCCGAAGGCCAAGGGCCGCATTCAATACGTCAATAACGTCGTCTATAACTGGGGCGTTTGCGGCCTGGTCGGCGGCCATTCCGAAGCGGATCATTTTCTGGACGCCATCGGAAATTATTTCATCGCCGGCCCCAATTCCGGCGCCCATGCCGTCGGCGAATTCACCGCGACCGACCACGTTTTTCAAAAAGATAATCTCGTGGACTCGAACAAGGACGGCAAACTCGACGGTCGCGCGCTCGTCGACGCGGATTTCGGCAGCGGGGCAAACGCGCCGACGTTTGTGAAGGAATTAACCGTCGGACCGCTCACGAACGTGTCCGTGGAATCCGCGCAATCAGGACTCTCAAACGTTCTCGCTCAAGCCGGCTGCTCGCTGCACCGTGATGCCGTGGATGCCCGCCTGATCGACGCCGTGAAATCCTTCGGCAAGCGCGGCGAAATCATCCACACGGAAATCCCGGCGCATTGAACGGTAGCAACCGACGAACTCCTTGCGCTGGATTAAGTCGAAAATCATTTAAAAATCCACGGAACCGACAAAGCTTCTCCCTCTCCCATCGGATGGGAGAGGGCCGGGGTGAGGGCAAAGACAGCCGTTCATTGCCAGGCCGATACTTATTTCTATCGAAATAATCAGAGCCTCCTTACGTCGGCTGCTACGCGGCTTATGGCGAGAGGCGATACAGCCCCGCGCCATGGGAATTGATCGTGGCGGAAAATTCACCGCTCACTTTACCGAGATTCTTGTGCGCCCAAAGATCACGCACCTTCGCCGCACCGCTGATTCCCAGGTCCGTCAATGAAACCGAAATGCGGACCGGCAGTTTCGCGCCCGGGTCCACCTCCACAGCCGCACCCCGGCGCGCCGGCGCGGGCGACGTGTTGAACAGCGCGAGATATTTATCCTTCGAGCCGGGCACATCGGCCACCCAGGCGACCTGATTGTTGGTGTTGAAAAGCTGGTGGTTGTTCATGGACTTTTGGTTCACCGCCAGCACCTCGTCATTCGTCAGCACCGAAAGTGTGAAATCATCGTTCTTCGGCAGGTTGCCGCCGAGGATCTGCGGCGAACGCGCAATGCACCACAAGCTCATGAGGGTGTAATGCTCGTCGTGTGTAAAATGCGTCCAACCGTCCGGCGTCCACGCGCGGACGTTGCCGAAGGGGATCATGTCGGCATCCGGCCAATGTCCCGGGCCGCGGAAGGGCGTCCAATTATTCAGCCGCGCCACTTGCGAATACAAGGCGCCCCAACTGTCCCAAAAATCATCGCTAATCCGCCACATGTTCGCGTTAGTGGAGACAAATTCACCGTGCGCCACGGTGGAACCGCCCGGCGAAATGGAGAACACGATCGGCCGCCCGGTCTTGTCGATCGCCCGGCGCACGGCTTCGATTTCCGCCTCGTGTCCGGCGAGGTCGTCCACTTTGACGAAATCCAAATCCCACGCTGCGAGCAGCGCAAAAACCGAATCGTAATATTCCTGCGCGCCGGGCTTGGACATGTCCACGCCGTACATGTCGCCGTTCCAATGGCAGACGTGGACCTTGTCCGCGATGTCGGCCGCGTGATAAGCCGTGCCGAGAATGGGCGCGTTATCGCGGTCCACGGATTGCCGGGGAATACCGCGCAAGAGGTGCAGGCCGAATTTCAATCCCCGGGCATGCAGATAATCCGCGATCGGCTTGAACGAGCGCCCCTGGGCGGTCATCGGAAAACGGTTCGTGGCGGGCAACAAACGCCCGTTGCCGTCCGTCTCGAGCACCGCGCCCGAGCGATACTCCGTCGTGTGAGCGAGCGGTTCGTACCATTGGATGTCGATGGTCACAATGTTCCAGCCGTGCGCTTTGAGATTTTTGGCCATGTAATCCGCATTGGCGAGCGCATCGGCCTGCCACACGCCGGCCCCGAAACAATCCCACGAGTTCCAGCCCATCGGCGGCGTTTGCGCCCACGACCAATAGGCCGGGTCCGCCGCGCGGCTGAAATAGATCGGCGCGGATAAAACCAGCGGCAAGAGGGCGCGACGCAAAACCCGCGTGACCGAGGCAAAGATTGCAGAGTTATCGAATGACATTTTTATTGAATGGTTAAGTGTCGAGGACTCGTCCACACACTTTCCGCCTTGGTAACATCCAATCCCGCAGCCGACAACTCGAATACTTTCTAAATTTTTCGTCCCTGTTCTTTAGAAATTATCTGCGCCACCACGAGGCTCCGACCTGAAAGTTCGGAAGAACAAAGCCCAAGGCCCGGCCTGAAAGGCCGGAAGAATACAGCCCAAGGCTGAGCGAAGCGATGCCTTGGGTCCGCGATTCGCAAACGCCCGCGCTCTGAAGGAGCGCGCGAGATATCAACGAACCCTCGCCTGTCGTGCCCCTTCAGGGCACAGGATCTATTTTGAACCGCAAACCCAGGGCGTCGCTTCGCTCGGCCCTGGGCTGTATTCTTGCAGCCTTTCAGGCCGCCCAAAAATTGAGGACGCGTCGCCCAAATGCGAGATCAATGCCCGCCGGCAAAAACCGGCATTTTTTTGCGAATCAGATTTCCCGGCCTGAAAAGGCCGGAAGAGTAGATCCCAAGGCTCCCGCCTGAGAGGTCGGAAGAGCAAAGCGATGCCTTGGGTCCGCGATTCGCAAACACAGGCGCTCTGAAGGAGCGCGAGAGATACCAACAAACCCCTCGCCTGTCGTGCCCCTTCAGGGCACTGGATCTATTTTGGACCGCAAACTCAGGGCGTCGCTTCGCTCGATTCTTGCAGCCTTTCAGGCTGCTCAGAAATTGAGGGCGCGTTGCCCAAATGCGAGATCGATGCGCACCAACAAACCGTCGTCCGGAACTTTTTACATCCCACAACTCGGAACGCATCAATGCGCGTAAGTATCGAAAAGGCTCCGCACGCGCAACGCTTTCTGGAACGCGTCCCGCGTCATCGGTTTCTCCGGACGCACCGTGATTTCCGTCGTTGCGCCTCCATTCAGATGCACAAAATTGTCGGAGAAATGCCCGTCCGCGTTATCCAATTCCAGCCAGACCCACAGAGCCGGATGTTTGGCTTTTACTTTCACCCTAAACTCTCCGTTCTTTTCCGAAACGCTCGTCGCGAGCGCGGGGTCCAGCAGGTTCAACTCCTTGGGATAGGCGAACATCACCAGATTTTCCGAAACCGTTTTGCCATCAATGATCAATTTGAGCCAAAGCAAGCTGTCGTCTCTCGGCGCGATTCGATGGAGATCCAGTGACTTAACCATTTCGCTCTTATTATTCGGTATGGCCACATTCTGCGAACCGGATTTGAGTTTCTCGCCAGCCACCGTTGTGAGGGTCCATTGTAGCTTGCCTTGGCAATCATCCATCCGATCGCTGGTCACATAGAGATCCACTATTCTTTCGGAGTCCGCGACGCCCGAAACCAACACCGGCGCGTAAAATCGTTTCGCGGCGTATTGCAGCGCCTTCCAACGGCCAAAATAATCCATCGACGACCACGACGATCCCGGCCAATCGTCGTTGTATTGCCAATAGACGCAGCCCATGGATTTGGGCATTTCCCGCCGCCAACCTTCCGCGCCGTGCTCGATGCCGTACGCTTGGGTGATTTGGCTGAGCCAAAGTGTGCTGTCGAAATCCTTCGGATCGCGGAAATACCAGTTCACCAGGTGCATGATTTTTCCCGTCCCGAGGCTGCCATCCTCCTTCGCATCCAGATACATCCGGTTCGAGCGCTCGTGGTATTTCATCGTGTGCGAATCCACCGAGGCGCGGTCTTCCGGCCGGGTGAACGCCCGCCCGGTCTTGAGCTCGGGGAACGATTGAAAACCAAACTCGCTCACGAATCCGTGAATGTTCTCATACGCTTCGAACGGCTTGCCGCCGTGCCACACTTCCCAGAAATGCACATCGCCGCAATCCGGCGAGCCGGTCACATAATCGCTCTGCGGCGCGAGCCGGCGCACCACCCCGCCGATCGTGTCGCGGAACATCTTGTAATAATCGTCCGCGCTCATGACCTTGTCGGTCCATTCGTTCGTGCCGCGAAAAAACATGATCTCGTTATTGCCGCACCAGACCGCAATCGAGGCATGATGACGCAGCCGTTTGACGTTCTGTTCCGCTTCAATCCTCACGTTATCCAGGAACGCGGGGTCGAAAGCCGGGTAGGTCGAGCAGGCAAATTTAAAATCCACCCAGAGGCACAGTCCCAGCTCATCGCACAAATCGTAAAGCTCGTCTTCCTCGTAATAACCGCCGCCCCAAAGCCGGAGCGTGTTCATGTTGGCCGCGACGGCGTCCTCCATGTAGCGGCGCAACCGTTCCGGAGTCACGCGTGTTGCGAAAGCGTCGCAAGGAATCCAGTCCGCGCCCTTCGCAAAAAAGGGCCGCCCGTTCACCACGAAATGCATCGGGCTCGTGTCGGTTTGTTGAATGGCCCGCAACGTCCGCAGCCCCACGCGCTTGGTGGTCGAATCGAGCGCGCCATCTTCTCCCATTAAATCCACGGTCACCGTGTAAAGCGGATGCGCCCCCATCCCGTTCGGCCACCATAATTGCGGATCGGTTATCACCACGTCGGCTTGGCCAACGCCATTCGTCAGAGCTGCCACCGTCGACGCCACTTCGCGCGTTCCCAGGCGCACCGAAATTTGCGCGGTCAGCTTCGCGCTCGTCGCCGGGGCGGCGTTGACGGTAATGCCCAGCGTGACTTTCCCCTTTTGCGAATGATCCTGCAGGATGGCGACGTCGCTCAATCGAGCCGTGTCGAAGGAGACGAGGCCGATTTTTTTCCATATCCCGCAACTGGGCAAGGTCGGACCCCAATCCCATCCGAAGCTGCACGGTTCCTTGCGAATGTAGGCCGTGCCGGGCGAGGTCCACGTGGGCAGCGGCCGCTGCGCCTCTTTCGCACGCACGAATTGCACCGCCGAATCAAATTTGATTTCAATGGTGTTCGCCCCCGGTTTGAGAAGCTGCTTCACGTCGAACTCATAAGTCCGGAACATATTGTCCGTACGCCCGATCTCCGTGCCGTTCAGCTTGATGGTCGCCAAAGTGTCCAAACCTTCGCACCGCAACAACACGTGCGCGCGCGATAAAATTTCGTCCGGCAGTTCAAAGGAACGGCGGTAGATCCAATTGGTTTCGCCCACCCATTGCACCAGGGTTTCGTTCTCGCCAAAGAACGGGTCGGGAATTTTCCCGGCGGCCATCAGGTCCGTGTGGATGCAGCCCGGCACCGTGGCGGGTATGGTTTCGTCACTGCCTTCCATGGCGACGCGCCACGAGCCGCCCAAATCCAGCCACGCAACGCCTTTCGCGTCCGCCGCTCGAATACCAATCACCAGGAAACACAAAAGCAGAAATGCGGCGCGGAGGAGTGGGATTTTTAACATAAGCAAAAACCTTTGTTGAACTCGGGTCATTATCGAGAACGCTTTGGATGACATCAACTGTTTTGAACGCGCCCTCGCGATCAGGCATGGTCCCCGGTTTCCCGCCGCAATTCCGTAATGCGCTCCAGCAATTGTTGCGTCAAGGCCGCGTAACCCGGGCTGCCATGCAAATTGTGCAGCTCGCCCGGATCCTTTTTGAGGTCGTACAATTCAAACTCCTCCGGTTCGTCCGGAAAATCCGGCAGCGGGTAATAATGGATCAGCTTGTAACGTTCCGTGCGCACGCCGCGATGCGGCCGCACGTGCTCCCATTGCGGATACTCGTAATATTCGTAGAGCCAATCCTTCCGCCACTGCGCCGGTGGTTCGTTCTTCAAAATCGGCACCAGGCTGCGCCCGTGCATCGACGATGGCGGGCGAACTCCCGCCAATTCCAGCAACGTCGGCGCGATATCCACGTTCAGCGCGATTTGTTCGCACGTCGTTCCCGGCTGAATCAAGCGCGGGTAACGCACCATGAGCGGAACGCGAATCGATGGCTCATGCATGAAGCGTTTGTCGTACATGCCCCATTCGCCCAGGAAAAAACCGTGATCCGAAGTAAGAATCACCGCCGTATCGTCGAGCTTGCCCGAGCGTTCCAATAAATCCACCACCCGCCCAGGTTGTCGTCGTTATCCACGACCCCGGCGTAATGGTCCTTCACCACCTCCTCGAGCGTGCGGGGATTGTCATCGCCCAGGATGGTGGTGCCGATTTTATTGCGGGCCTCCGCGAACGCGCGCGGCTTGCCGGGGTATCCCTTCAAATCATCGTCGAACGTGGCCGGCTTGGGAATCTTCACACCGTTATACAAATCCAAATGCCGCCGGGCCCGGTAAAACGGCGCGTGCGGCGCAAACGGGTTCAGGAAAATGCAGAACGGTTTCTCGCGCTTTTGCTCGAGCCAATTCAGCGCTCGATCCGCCACCACGTCGTCCAGATAGCCCGGATAACGCTTCGGCTCGGAAAATTTGCCGGCGATGCCCTCCGTCAAAAGCGGGTTGTAGTAATCCGTTCGGCCGTTGAAACCGAAATAATAATCCCAGTAACGGTCCTGCAGCCCCTTTTTTATATGCGCCTTGCCGAAAAACGCCACCTCGTAACCGGCTTCACGCAGAAGATCGGAAACCAGCGGGATATCGTGCGGGATCGGTCCGGCGCCGGACCCAACGCCTTCACCCTGCTCGGTGGGCTCGTTGCCCGTCGCGTTCACGCTATGCGAATAAAGCCCGGTCAACAGGCTCGCGCGCGACGGCAGGCAAAGAGCGTTGGTGACAAAGGCATTTTTAAACGTCATCCCCTCGCGTCCGATGCGATCCATGTGCGGCGTTTGAATGATGGGATTGCCCGCCGAGCTCATTTCATCGTAGCGCCAGCCCTCGCCCAAAAACACGACCAGGTTCGGCTTCTGCTTCGCGGATGCCGCCTCCGCCGCGAACGTCGTCAAGGAGGCCTCACCGACCACGAGCGCCCCGAGGACGCCGGCACTCGATTTCAAAAACGATCGCCTCGACGGCTGGGCCGGTCCGCTGTCATCGGTTTCGTTATGCATCGGGGGCTGGGCGGGAGGCGTCATCGGTAAATGTCTGTGTGCCCGGCATTTTCGCAGAAACTCTCCCGGAGGCCATACCGTATATTTATACGACAAAAGGCTTTCAGAAAACGCTTGCAAAGTTTTTGCCGGACTGGAAACTGCAAGGACTTCGATTAACCCTCTAACAACAACTAACCTTGAATAATCGTCACGACAAAATCCTGTTCTGGGGTTGTTTCATAGCCCTGATTTGCACCTCGTACGCCTTCATCAGCCGCATGATTTTGAGCGGCGGCCAGTTCGTCACCGATTTCGGCCTCGACAAGGTCGCCGTCGGCGAGTTGCAGGGCGCCGGCATCTGGCCGTTCGGCGTCAGCATCATCGTGTTCAGCCTGTTCATCGACCGGATCGGCTACAAGGTGGCGATGATCTTTTCTTTCGTCTGTTATCTCGCCTACGTGGGCATGGCCGTCGCGGCCTACGGCGCCATCCACGGCGTGAGCGGCGAGGCGCTGGCCGCGGCCCAAAAGCACGGCTACAACCTGCTTTATTGGGGCAGCATCATCCTCGGCCTGGGCAACGGAACGGTTGAGGCCTACGTCAATCCAGTAGTCGCCACCATGTTCAACAAGGATAAAACCAAATGGTTGAACATGCTGCACGCCGGCTGGCCGGGCGGGTTGGTGCTGGGCGGCCTCTGCACGGTGGCCCTCGCCTCCAATCCCGACTGGCGCATCACGCTAGGCCTGATTTTGATTCCGGCGTTCATTTCCTTCTTCATGCTGGTCGGCCTGCGCTTTCCCCGGAGCGAACGCGAGCAGGCGGGCATCAGCTATTTCCAAATGCTCAAGGAACTGGGCGCATTCGGCGCGTTGGTCGGATTCGGCCTCGTCTTCGCCCAACTCGGCCTGGTCTTTGGATGGTCGCAAGCGGTCGTCTTGATTCTGACCGGCCTGGTCGTGCTCACCTTTGCCGTCGTCACGAAATCTTTCGGCCGGCCATTCCTCGCCTTTCTCATCATTATCATGATGCCGCTGGCCACCACCGAGCTCGGCACCGATGGCTGGATCAGTTCGCTGATGGAGTCACCCATGGCCGCCGCCGGGCATAATCCCGCCTGGGTGCTGATTTACACCTCGGCCATCATGATGGTGCTGCGGCTCTCCGCCGGGCCGCTCATTCACAAACTTTCCCCGGTCGGCCTGCTCGTCACTTGCACCACCCTGGCCATCGCCGGACTGACGGCCTTGTCCAAAACCAACGGGGCCGCCATGGCCGCCATTTTCGCCGCCGCGACGTTGTATGCGGTCGGCAAATCATTCTTCTGGCCAACGATGCTCGGCCTGACCTCGGAGCAATGTCCCAAAGGCGGCGCCTTGACGCTGAATGCCATGGGCGGCATTGGCATGTTGGCGGTGGGCATCCTGGGTTTTCCGTTCATCGGCTATCTCCAGGAATCGACGGCCACGGCGAAGCTCGCAGCCGCCAATCCCGCCCTTTACCAGAACGTGACCAAGGAGAGCAATTACCTGCTCGGCCACTATCGCGCCATTGATCCCGACAAAACCGCCACGCTCACCGACGCAGCGTCCAAGCAAACCATCGCGACCGCCGTCACCGCCAGCCAGTTCAGCGCGCTCGGCAAAATGGCGCTCTTTCCCACTTTCATGCTGCTGTGCTACCTGGCGCTGCTGTTCTATTTCAAGAGCAAGGGCGGTTACCGGCCGGTGGAACTGCCGGGAACCGTATCGGCCGCCACCGTTGAACCGACACCTGTCGTGCAATAAAATTTGCCGGAGCGCGGGGCAATTCTCCGCGCTCGCCGTTCGGCAAGTTAGATCTCGGGAAGGAGCTAATTCGAACCTGGTTTCGCAGCGGGCCGCGTAGCCGCGTCCATTTCCTTCAGCATCGAGAGCAGGTCCAGGTTGGACCATCCGTGCCCCTTCTGCGGGCCGTAGACGACGCTTCCCTTGTAGGGAGGGTTGGCCTTGGAAAGAAAATCGTCCAACAGATGCACGGCGTTGTTGAGATAATAATTGTCCGCGTCACCCACGGATAAATGGATCTTCCCCTGCAGCTTCGGGCCGAGAGTCGCCCAATTTTGCTCCATCACCAGCCGCAGGTCGTATTTTTTCCACTGCTCCGCCACGCGACGATCGATCGCGCCGGTCTGGGCATTCCAGAGATTAATCGGCAAGCCATTGTCGCCGCGGGGTCCAAAAACCGCGTTCCATTGGCCCCATTGCTGGCCGGACAACGCCCAGTTGTTCCCGTAGCCCAAAACATTTTCCAGTTGCACCTCGTGCCGCAAAGTCTGCCGAATTTCGCCGGAGACGGCGCGGTCGCTCGGGCGTTCGCAGCCGTATTTATTTACAAACGCATTCGTATCTTCATAAATGTTGACGAGTTCAAACGCCCGAAAATCCACCGGGTCCGGACACGAGCTCCAAACGCCGTTGAAAAAATCCGGATAAAA
>Ga0070714_100001850_pt1 | contig 15404 bp, 19 predicted proteins | sample LARL83metaG_FD_65450 | JGI IMG/M metagenome (GOLD analysis project Ga0070714, IMG submission 65450) | Corn, switchgrass and miscanthus rhizosphere microbial communities from Kellogg Biological Station, Michigan, USA - LAR L8-3 metaG | ecosystem: Host-associated > Plants > Roots > Rhizosphere ...
AGGGAAGGATTTAGGGAGCCATTCCATTCGTGATCTTGATCGCATGGCCACACGTGGTCAGATAAATCATACGGCAGAGTTTTGGTCGGAAACGGATCAGGCATGGCACCCTTTAGCTGGTATCATTTTCGATTTTTCTCCGCCTCGTTTGGATGACATGCGGAGTGCTGGCGTTACCAAGGTCGAGATACTTGGCTCCGGTTCGGATTGTCCGACCTGCACCGCTCTTCAAAAAATTGTTTACGCCATTGACTCAGTTCCGAAGCTGCCACCGGCAGGTTGCACGTGCGTCCCGTGGTGCAAATGCGTTGAGATTGCAGCGGGGTAACGGCAACTGGAAATTATGCAGCCCCACTCACGACGAGGGATCAAAGCACTCCTGGAAGCGACTTATGTTGGGGACAAGCGATATGGAATTACAAAATCCGCTATTGAAAAACTGCGAGTGGATAATCGGGTGGCCCTAATGGTGTTGGATATGATGGAAACTCTCCTGGACCGCGAACAACTTGCTCTCTGCCTGAGATACGGAGTCACTGGCAAATCGCCGATGGATTTGGAGGAAATAGCCTGGCAGTTGGGAAAAGTGAAGGATTCAAACTCTCCGATTGGCAAAGAGCGGGCGAGACAAATAGTGGCCAGGGGACTCAGAAAAATGCGCAACCCATCGCGAGGGCACCGGCTAATCGCTCTCCTTCAGGCAATTTCTAAGTGACTGGAAAGGGCAATCCACCGCAGGTGCCACCAGTGGCACTTACTGAGACCAAAATGTCAGCAACTTATCTTTGACATCCCCTACCGACCGGCATACACATCAAACAGGATTTTGAAACCGCCAATAAAAGATCGCCACTATGAAAAAGCAAGTAATCGCATTATACGGAACAGCCAACGCTGGCAAGAGCACGACCCTTGGGAAACTGTATGAGCTTTTGACCAAGGCTTACCCGAAAGCGCCCGTCGAAATCATCCATAAGATCGGCGTGGATTTGGCGATCATTATAGAAATTGATGGCGTTTTGGTTGGCATTGAGAGTCAGGGTGATCCCGGCAGCAGACTTACCGACACCATCAAGATATTCAAAAAGCGCGGATGCGTTATTATAGTTTGCTGCACGAGAACCAGAGGCAGCACGGTGGTCATCGTCGAGGACCTTCAGCCAGAGTACACACTTTCCTGGCACGAGAAAATATCGGGACACGATGATGACGAGGCGGCGCGGAAGATTTTCAAACAGATTAGAGACGCACTCGGAGCAAATACGGCGCTGACTTCATTGCCGAATGCGGCTTGAGCCTCAATCCCGGTAACACCAGACCAAGATAATGGAAACATCATTCTTACCGTACGCGGTCCTCATCTTCGGAACACTGGCCACCTGGGCGTGCTTTCAGATTTTGAAGCATCACGATAAGTATTGGATGGCAGAGGCCATCGTTATTCTCAGCCTCCCGATCTCGATTACGCTGATCGTTTTCCTGCTCACAGCGAAGGTAGTACCAGACAATACCAAAGAGTTGATCGCTATTTTATCCGCCATTGTCGGATTTGTGTTTGGTTTTGTGGCAAACAAGAAACAGTCGTAACCCATCCTTCCTTTTCCGTTCTTTCCCGAGTGACCTCTGCTCGGGGCATACAGGAGCGGCTTCCTGTCCAAGAATTGAAACCGCCTGGGTGGCCTGGTTTGTGCTGTTAAGCACCTATGAAAATGGGTGTAATTCATCAGGCCATGTACTTGGTGGGCATTATTATCGGAGCCAAGTACGGGTGGCTTTTAGGACATGACCACGGCGGAGTATTTCTTGGGGTTGTTCTCGCGATAGTCGGTGCAGTGGTCTGTTCGACTCTCGTCGGTATCATCGCTATACTTCTCGGCTTCAAACCAGGCAGTCCAAAGGGCCGCTAAGGCCATTTTTGGACTCATTGATGTCCCTAGTGAGTGCAATAACTTTATTTTGACAGGGAACGCGGGCAGGAATACAACCGTCATGCCATGGCACGACCACCAAAAACGTTTTATACGCTCAGTAACAAAGAGAAAGAGATTTGGCTCGACCAACATGTGCCGCACCGAATTTGTGCAGCCTTAACTTGGTTGACTATGCCGGGAATTTGGGCAATGCCTCAAGAACCGGCCCTTCAAAAAGGCGCTTTTCATGTTTGGTGTATCGGTCGTTCCGTTGATGAGGGGCGTAAGGCGGCGATGCGTTGGTTAATTGAATTCATCGGCGTTACGGCTGACGATAATGGCAACCCGGTCGGTACAGAACCGCATCGTAACAACAAGAGCGTGACTATTGCTAAAGTGGGAGGTCGTGTGTTTGACACGAAAAGCAAAAATGCACGCACGTTGAGCACGATTTGGAAAGCGTGCAGTCAGGCGAGTATGCACCCGACAATGGGCACGACTCACGATCCTGATGGCCCCGCTGAGTTAGCTGCTGCGCTTCAGATTGTGATCGCTCACCTTGATGACGCTCTCTACAAGCCAAACCATCGAAATCTCTGGCAGATCGTACACGAGCAGGAAAAGTTAGCCATTGCACGCGCAGCAACAGCCAATGCGACGTGAAATTCAATACCGGTAGTGCTGATTCCACCGCAGGTGCCTTCGTGAGCATCCGCACGACTTCCCAAAAAAACCGAACGTGCCACTTTTTGAAAGCATCTGAAGCAGGCAGCCCGACAACCCGATACACTGTGTCCCCACGCTTTTTATGAGTACCTTTCATCGTTCAATCCAGTGGCAGCGAAAAGCAATTCGGCTGGCATTAGAGACCATGCCAAACCGAGGTTCGCGGGAATTTCCAGTTTACGGCCACAGTGAACAACTTCTGGATCGGTCCACTATGATTGAGCAGATTTTGGACGTAGAGGCTATCGCCAGACATAACGCATCGAAACTGATCGGACGATGGGCCAAAACTGGACGATGGCCACGTGTATCAGGATGCGCAGCATTTTTTATTGAAGCTGCGCTCCGGGAAGCGCAGGACCGATGCCGGGGCGTTTCTGAATCCCAACAGCCGGAGGATTTTAGTGCCCCACCTTGGACAAAAGATGACGTTGCGTGGCTTTCTGGTCTGGTATTGTCCGGGTGGGAATTCGGTGAGTGGTTGGAGCGTTGGGCAACAAGGGAGTTTCAAAGCCAGGAGAGGGCATTTCGGTCATATCATTTATGAGCGGTAGCGTTACTGCTATTCCACGGCTGCTATCTCCGGGCACGAGCACTTCGGGACGGCTTGGTGTCCTTAGTGAGTGCAATAACTTTTCTTTGCCGTTAGGCTGATCCGCACATGCAACCAACGTGGGATCAAATCGCGGACCTGCTTCACCAGGTTCACGATGTGTTGCAGGCCGACTGGAAGGTTCGTGCGCCTTCCTTCGACACTTTGCCGTCCGAATTACTTGATGTAGCAGTTGACGCTTGGTGTCTGGAATTATCCAAAGACCCGAGCGAATCGCTCCAGGCACCGCCCGAGGTTCAGCCGTGGATATTGGCTCGCCTGGCCTCGATGTCTGCCCAAGCAAAGATTAACGCGAAAACAGGACAGATTCCCGCTCCACAGTTGACGCCACAAACAATGCAGCAGTTTTTGATCGGCGAGTGGCACGGAGCATTGAAAGACAGATGGCCTTTGTTGATGAGGTTAGATGAAAAATCATCAACCTAAAGGAGATGAAATACAGCATTTTCTTAAACATCCCTGCTGATGACACGAGCTTGGAACTGTATAAACAATATCGAAACAGACTGGCGATAACAGCCAGGAAAGTCTTTATGAAAAAAATCGTTTCAATTCTAGTAGTCTCACTTTTTGCAATATCCGCTTTTAGCGAAGACACGGCTGATGCAGGTGTGAAACTTGAAACGGGAGGATTGCAGATTGCTTTGCCTCAAGGATGGGAAGTGTTGAATCAATCGACGAATTTTTTTGTTCAACAGCGTGCCCGCAACCTTGAGCGCAATTACGCGCTCAGCGCGGGAACGTTCAAAAGCGATCTGGCCATTGATAAATACGTCGCATTAGCCCTCGCGGGATTTGAATCAGGGCCGGAGCCACACTTCGAGAAACTTTCAAAAGTCACCGGCGTGTCTGTGACCGATATTGAAAACATGCTTCAGTCCCAAATTGGGCGTCAGGAGCTTCAGGTCATCAAACAGGCGTACCGCTCTAATCGCTTTGAAGTGTTGGATGCGAGAAGGATTGAAGTTTCAGGTGTGGCAGCCTATGAACTGCATTTGAAGATGACCATTTTAGCAACTGGTGGGATTCTCTACACTCGCCAGTTCACATTTGCCGGTGCTTCTCCCGGAGAAATCGTCAATATCACTTTCGTTGGCCCCGAGAACATTTTTCAGGATAACAGCTTGGCTAACGCAATTCTCAAAACAGATGTCGTTCAACATCCTGAAATCAGCGAAATTTCCGGGTCTGGCTCTGACTCCGCAGTGATAGACCGGAAAACATTTTCCGTTTCATTGCCAAACGGTTGGAAAGAGCGAACAACCGATAAACTGTATAACCCCGATTCTTTCGTTTGCTTTATAGGCCCGCGCTCTTGCCTCTTTAAGGTAGAAATCGGCAAAAACTCGCCCGGAATTTCGATTGATCGACTGCTCGAATATGAGGTTAAGGTATTTCAAAAAGACTTCACAGGCGCAACAACATCCACGATTGCAAAATGGGCTAATTTCGACGGCAAAGGTCTGGAGATTGAAGGAACGACAAAAAAGATGACTCGTGATCGCTTGAGTCTTTTTGCGTTTGAGAATGCTGATAACGTTTGCATTATTACCGAAATTGGAAAGCTGGAGGACTTAAACGAGTATGCCGGTGATTTCGAGAAAATCCGGCAGACCTTTCGGCTGAAATGAGTGTTGAGAGCGCAGCGACGCCAACAATTCCGGCACAACCACCGATATATTGGAGCCAGCCAACTGACTTGCGCCGCTTCCAGATTTTCGACCCCCTGCCGCTCGTGAGATTGGGAATCCATCAATAAGGGTATGGGCGGTTCCACTCCACGTGCCGCCGCGCACATCCGCACGCGAGAGAAACGTAGCAATTAGGTCATCACTCTGTAGCGGCGATGAATGGAAAATCACTCTGCCACCAACTCCTGTAGTACGCTGATGATCCAAAGAAGGGATTCAGTATCTCGCGAACAATACTGCTCCAGCGCACGGCAAACTCGTTGGCGTTCCATCTCATCAACCTCACCACGCATGATGCGCAGAAATTCCGTGCTGGCCGTCGTGCCGTTCCGAACGTCGAGATCATCGTATGTTTGGCCGGTCAACGGGCCTAAAATCGCCTTCAACGAACACGAGCCACGCTGCCGGGCGTCGTAGAAAGCAAATGATCGGAAGACCGGCAGTAGATCGAGTGCTCGCCGCTGGATGTTGTCCACCCAGGGCCGGAACTCCGGCAGGACTTCACTGCACTCTCGCAGTCGAGCCAGCTCGAAACTGACGTTAAACCCGATCACTGAACCTTCTGACGGTAACAAGCCCTGAAGACTGCGCATGAAGGCAGGCCGAGGGTCGTCAACACTTTCTGCGAGATGAACATAATGTTCAGGTGTCGCATCTGGCGAGTGCAGGATGTGTAAGCTGTACTCAAAGCAAACCTGCGCATACGGCCTCGTGCCATCCAGCGTCGGAATTGCACTGTTCCACGATTCAAAATCGAGCGATGAGACGGGATACTTGATCTGTCTGAGGAATGCCTGGATCGCGCCCTTGTCCATGTGCGCCAGTCCGGTTTTCGCCACCCGATGCTGGATTGCTTGGCGATCCGTCAACTCCGCGTCAGCGGGAATGTCGGCAATTCGTGTGACCCCGCGAGCGAGCAGGCGGAACGATTTATCACCGCCTCGGTACAGCTCAGTCACATTTTGCTCCGGCAGGTGACGCCAACATGTGTCATGTAACGGACAGACGTGCGGATGATCGCACCAACGGCCAATCTCGACAGCCGGAGCTTCTGGCAATCGGACGAGACGCAGCATCTCATCTACGCTGGCTTCGATCCTTTCGCGCAGCGCCATTACTTGGTCGGTGACATCGGCCAAGGCAAAGAACAGATGGGGATCGACTGGACCCTGTTTCACGAACGCAGAGTTGATGTGAGCTACAATGCAGCGATTGATTCGCAACCCGGCCCCCTTCAAGACATGGAGCTGAAACGCCACATCCTGAAGGTGTATTTCTTCGACCGCAGTCGTGGACTTGACCTCAATCAGATTCCAACTGCCGTCGCCATTTGGTATTAAAATGTCAGCTCGTATGGCGCAGTCATTGTAAATAAAAGCGGCTTCAAACAACGGGCGGCGCTCCTGGATCGCCTGCGCGGACTCCATAACAGCTTCGTCAAAGCTGCTGGCGCTGACCTCGACACCGTCAGGAAACATCTGTCGCGCCAGAGCGCCCACACTCTTGCCTTCTTCGAGTACTGCTAGCGTTTGCTGATCCGGCGCGGGTATCAAATGCTTTGCGTTCCAGTCGAACCAGAGCAACTTACTACATTGCTCACCGTGGAGAAATTTGCTTTTCGTTAGGTATCGCAACGGCTCGCTCATGGCAGTTGATCCAGTTGCTCCTGAAGTCGCCATTGCTCCCAAGCAATCTCCCGATCTAAACCGGAACTGGGGACAGGCCAGAGAATGGAAAATGAAACACGATTTCGGCCAGCGGTCTGGATGATGGCGTCTTTGTCTGAATAGTGTAGTCCTATCGGCCACAGCACATCCCGGAAGTGGCGCGACAGTTCCTCCTTACTGCGCCGGGGAGCTTTGGAGCAGTCCAAAAGAAAAAGCCAGACGGGATGTTCCTCGAAAATTCTGGCTGTCACGATGCGATACCCTGCGTTCATGAGCGCGGCTTCCGCATCCAGAAATCTGGACAGCTCAGGGCGAGCGGTCCAAACCTCCTTCGCTGCCTCGCGCTCCAGCTCATCCCAATCGGTATCTCTCCAGGTCACAGCGCACCTTTCGTCCTATGCTTGGCGACTGAGGATTCGCTGAATCTGAGTCGGATGCCACTTCGTTCCCGGACCTGTGCGCGTTGGAATGCCTTCGGCGTTCAGGGTGGCGGCAATGTCCACGAACGATTTCTTCTCTTTCCGCATGGCTCGAATGCGATCAATCACGGCCTGCTCCTCCGGGTTAAGGCCGTAAGGCTTCCGTCCCTCACACCGCTGGCCAGACCGCCGCATCCGCAGCCGCGAGGCCCGGAGCTTCTGGACAAGAGCGCATTTTTCCCATTCTGCGACCGCGCCAAGGATTTGCCGGATCAACTTTCCGGTCGGCTCCTCGTTGCCTAATGTCAGGTCCACACCACCATCGGCGCTGATTACCTTAACCCCGATCTTGCGAAACTCAGCGAGAATGATCTCACCGACCATCAAATCTCGCGCAAGCCTAGTGGGGTTCTCCACTATCACCATACGAACTCCATTGGCCTTGATGGCGACGAAAAGGTCGGTCAGACCAGGGCGATCCATGGCATCCACTGTACCAGTCACAGCTTCATCACCAAACTCCTGGACGATCTCGATCCGGTTGGCCTTGGCGTAACGGGCAATAGTCTCGCGCTGCCTGGGGAATCCGTCGTTTCCGATCTGCCCCTTCCCCGAGGTCCGCAGATACCCAAACGCCTTCTCCTTGTTTTTCATGGTCAAACCATGCAATAAGCGAATGATATAGTCAACACATATTCTTTAGAAAACGTGTTTATTTACTCCTAAACTACTTATTTTCAATATATTGCATAAAATCCACTGATTTCGATTGCGGGCAGGGACGCAGACGCCTAGTGATCTAACCCCGGTGGCCGAGGTTCCTGCGTCCCTTCCGTCCGTATCGGCACGCCCCGCGCTATAGGCACTTCCTCGACCATTCAACGTCCGAGTTTGGGGCACGCTGCATCAAAGAACAGAGATGGACGCCACCAAAACGCGATGCTCTTTGTAAACGCCCCGAAGTTCAACTCGCACAACTGACAAGCCACTGGTTTTCGCTAATCAGGCTACGCTTTGGGGCGCAACCTCGTGTCAATAGTGAATCTCCGACTTTTCTCGCCCGTGTACCGGGGCCGAAATGATACTTATCTTCGCCGGAACTGACTTGGCGCTTTGGCCGGATCGACTATGATTAGGATTTGCAGCGTTGCTTTTGCCTTTGGCGCTGCGAAGTCGGCCTTTTCAATCATCGGCGGGCACTGACGAGCGGCCCCGCTTTCTATATTTGTGCGGTTCCCCATGTGCAAGTTTGACTTACCCCAGATGATTGTCTCTCCCCACGGAAACAAAATCGCTCCTACGCGATTTAGGAGGCCAGGGTAACTACATCACAGACGAAATGGTGAGTTGCCTACCACATACGCTGGTGCCTACGGCAACCTGGACAACCGCCGCTAATCCCTTCTTGCGCATCCACATCATGGCAAGATTTAGAACCTTAAACTTCGATGGCAATCCGCTGATGTTGGTGCAAGATTTCCGTCAACTCTGACTTAACAGCAACGCGCAGCTTGTGGAGGTCAGTCAAACTTTTGCTGGCCTCATTAAAGGCATCTTGAACTTTTTTAGCTGGCTCTTTCAAGTCCGGCAGTGACTCTCGCGAATACATCGCTATCAGCATCGCCCGCAACTGAAAGCGACCTTGAGCGCGGATGAGGGCCTTGAGCTTGAGATGAAGGCGCTTCGCCTCCGAATCGAGTTCGTCGATTGAACGCGCTGCACCCGCAATGGCAGCTCCATCAAGATCGTGAATGTTTCCAGAAAAAGATGACGCGGTGCTTTTCAGTTGCTCAAGTGCTGCGGCACTTCTTTTCACCATCTCCATGAGTTCCTGCGCCTCTCGAATAACCCCAAGTACGGACGGGTTCAGCACGTCTGTTAATTTGATCCCGCTCAGGAGTTTATCCGCCTGCTGAATCGCTTCAGCGGTTGAAATCCGATTAAATGCCAAATGCTGGCGCAATTCCGTTAGTTCGGTCAGAAAATGTCCCGATGTCGTCATGGTTGCGAGGCGGATTAGAAGGTAGGCCCCGCCATTAAGGAGCCACGCAAACTGAACGTCGGCTAATGTAAAACTTGGAAAGTCCTTTCGGATCAGGGCGACTACATGCAACCCGCAGTACGCCAGCCACGCCACTGGAATGAGCGTAGCGATTGCGAATGATGTACGTACTCCCAACTTCGTGGGGAGCGGCAGATTGGAGGTACCGGGGGCGAAGGCTAACAGATCACCAAGCAGTGATAATATCGCATACATCCAAAGTGGCCATAGGTTCGCGTAATGGAAGAAACCAAGTGCCACGATTATCAACGTTTGGCGGAGAGCGGAGGCGATCACGCCCGGCCTAACGACGCTCACCATGTCCGTCCATACCTGGAAGCGTACTGGCGCGATGGAAACGCGGGAAGTCGGGGAAATCAGGCTGATGAACGATTCGAGAATAGCCCAGATGATAAAAATAACAAAAGCAACCAGCACAGCCCGGTACAACGCAAACTCGGATTGCGCGAACACCACGGTTCCCCGCCACAGAATCGCGGCAAGCCCGCCCCAGATCGCCCACCGGGTCAAACCTTCGTTGCGTTGTGCTTCAGTGGCAAATCTAATTTGCGCATCAAGCGCCGACAGTAGTTCTTCCTTTGAGAGCGGCTCGGTTCCAGGTGGAAGCGACGGCGCAATCGCGAGAGGCAGTGTACGCTGTTCTGGGGTCGAATTTACCATATCTTGTGGTTCAATACGCTGCCCTGAATATGTCCAATCTTCCGTTCGCTACCAATGAGAATATCGTTCGGTTAGCTATCGGTCTTCGGGCCAACTCTGCCCCGGAATCAGAATGATTCCATCTGGCCCCGGCACGATGTTGTCGATTCGATCAAAATCGTCTCGTTCCACTTGGAAAACTTCTGATCTTCCATTCGGCCTTTTGGAATCGAGCAGATGCCGAAGCCTGGGATGAAAACCAATCAGAAAATCCCCGGCGTCAAAACGGTACAGCGTTAATTTGTTCGAGTGCTGGACCGGTTTGGATACTTCCATAATTTCATGGATCGGCGCGTAATAGTCACTGATCAGCCGGTTGAGATCGACGCGAATGGAACCGCCCTTCTCCTCCGGCGTTGGGTCATGGAATCTCGCGGCCACGTACCCGTTCCTGGCCATTGTCCAACAAACTACGTGCGCTTGCGTATTATCGCCATTCACCGAAATGAGGGCTTCCGCCTGAGTCTTGGCTAAGTTAAGCGAGTTTTCTGAAGGAGCATTGGCGCGACCCTTTGCTTCAACTGAAATCCAAGCTCCTGCCCGCGTGCGTGTGAAGAAGTCCGGTCGATTTCTCCCATTCAGCTCGGCAGAAAATTTGTTCTGATAAAGGTCGAGGAACCACAATCGGGGTGCGTCGAGGATGCGCTCGCAAAGCAACTTCGTAACGACATTTCCAAGCAGGTTATTTACTGCCGCTTTTTCGCATGGATCAAGCTCATCCCAGGCGCGTGGGTGCGAAAGGCGGCGGTTGACGCCAGGCAACTCAGACGGAGGCAGGTCCAACGCCAGACGAATCGAGGCCAAGCGCCACGCACGAATGCGCCAATCAATCTTAACAGTTTGATATTGGTAGCCGTAACCCGCCACAACGGCAGCTCGAAGAATATCAGACGTTGAAAAAGAGGATAGGCCCGAGCGATTTTGAACGGCGCTGAAGGAAGGTCCGAAGCCGCTAATTTCAACTGGAACGTCGAAAGGCATATCGCTGACACCGATAAATATCGTTCAGTCCGCCTGCTCCAGTTTGCATTTGAGAACCTGTCTCTTTCCTTCCTCTGAACTGACCGACGCAAGCCGTGGCCAGCCGGTTGCCCGGACAAAGTAAAGCTGTCCGGCTTGCGCTTCGATGGGAAGGGTTGCCACAACACCCGTATTGGAGGTCGCACTCAACTGGCGCTTTCCCGGTTCGACTTCAATCGTGCGAAAATCGTGGTCGTTGATGCCCCCAGTCAATTTACCGTCCACGAAAAGACTGGCAGCAACAGCAGAACCCACAAATGTCTGATCCCTGAACACGTAAATGACGGCGTGATCGGGCGAGGGGTGGAATTGTTTAGCGATTTCGTTCTCTTTAGGTGAAGCGAGCGGAATGGCTGAACAGCCTGCCAGGACAAGCATGAAGACAATGACGACGTATCGCATATTTCTTGCAGATTAGAATTTGAGCACCGCCACGTGCCGATTGGGCTGCCACAAAGCTCTCACGGGTCAGCGACCGACCGGCTCAAAGTGATTTATGTCCAGCCGCTTTAGCTTTGGCCTATCAGGCTTTCGCAGCCGCCGCGATCCTTTTCCGGGCTGCGGCTCACAGGAATTCAGTTCTCTGATCAGGGTGCAATAAGGTTCAGTTTCAGTTGGTCGTTCGCCTCAATTCTGCGAATTCTCTCTTGAGTCAAAGTTTGATCGAAGCCGTCCATTTTGGATTGCAAGCATCTCGTCAGGTTTTGTCGTAACGCCGAGCCGAAGCTGCAATATCGAGCGTAATCATCCGCATGGTGCTCCGCTTCGGTCACATTTCGTATAGGAGGAGGGTTGAGTGTGTGACCTATCTCATGAAGGAGAACAGCCGCAAGTTGTTCGAGTTCCGCCCTCAACTGAAAGAGGAACTTCCATTCAATAATGAGCACCTGAAACCGCCCGTCTGCTGGAAAAGGGTTGCCTCTGAAACTTGCCGTGCTGGATGGGGCGACCACCGTCACGAGGTAAAATTTTTGATTTTCGATCCTTTGTCTTTCGCACTCGGGCACCCTGGCGACGAGAAGCTCCTCAAGGGGGGCCAGAATTTGGCCGTGATTGCCACCGCCGACACAGGTGATTAACATAGGCTCGTGATCCTAAAAAAACTCAATGCCTGTCCAAGTGATACCAAACCATCGTTTTGTCATAAGTTGATCTTAGTCGCTTGACGGTGCTTTTCAGAGTCACGGCACGTTTTGATGAAAAGTGATTCTAAAGCGACTTTCGTCCAGCCGCTTTTATCTTCGCCCACCTGGCCTTGGCCGCTGCCGCAATCTTTTTCCGTGCAGCCACGCTCATTTTCCTCCTCGTTCCCAGAGTCGCTGTGCCCTTCACCTTGGCCCACCTGGCCTTCTGAGCCGCCGCGATTTTTCGACGCGCTGCCGCGCTCATGGTCCGTGATCCAGCCTGAGCAGTCCGGTCATCTGAGGCCGCGAGTAGGCTGCTTAGTTCCGAATTCAGCGTGTCGATTTGATCTTTGATGGAAGCCGCACGCCGAAGCTGCGATGCCGATAAGTTGGCGATTGAATTCATGCCAAGGATCACATTGCCGCGCACATACATCTCAAGTCAAGCATCTCTCACTGAGCCAGAATCAGTGACTTTGAAGGTTCAGCTTCAGCGTGTTCGTACGCGAAACATCTCCTGTTGCATCAATGGCGTAAGCCTGAAAGACGTTCACGCCGGGCGTCAGCATTACAGTTGCAGTCCAGTTTGTCCAACTGTCGGTAGTCACGGCTTCCGTCCAGTCACCATGGTTAAGACGCCAAAGCACATCGGCAACGGGAGTGTTCATCTTCGCTTTTGTCTTTCCCAGAACGTCGATGCCGGGAATTGTTTGATTCGCGTGCTGGCCTGGTTTCGTTATGGCGATTATGGGCTTAGACACTGTAAGGCGGAAAACCTGGCCTGGATTAACAAACCCGCCCATCGTCACGCCGTAAAAATCTCCTCCATTTCCCCGCGTCAAACCGCTTTGAGGAAAAGCGCCGTCTAATGGATCACCCAAGGCGTCTGTCTCCTGCCCGAACGAGTACAAAGTCGTGAGCACTCCATTGGGAGTCATTCTGAAAATAGTTCCGGCACCAATATAGATATACCCGCCAAAAAAAGGCCGGTCGCCGCCGAGTTGCGTAGTCCCATAAAGATTTCCATCGAGACCTTCTATCAGTTTTCCGAGCGGACCACTTCCATTCGTGCCATTAAATGAAAACTGCCAGTCGAATGAACCGTCGTGCTTCATTTTGAAAACTGTGCCCTGATCGAGATCGCCTCCCTCCAGCGTGGTTCCATACAAGGCGTGGTCCTTTCCTTCGGTCAAAGTGGCGGCTGGATATGAACCGTCAAGACTCAGATGGTAAATGTTGGTTACTAAACCGAACGAATAAATCGTGGTCAGTCGCCCCCCAGGCGTTATTTTGAACACGGTTCCATTCCCGCCAAGAAGCGCAGAAACTCCATCGACAATGGCCGAGTCGAGACCACCGTGCATCGTGGTGCCATAAAGATAACCATCATTTCCCATGGTCAGCCCGGCGACCGGTTGAGCGCCATCTGCATTTCCCGAAAATGAATAAATGGATCGAATGCGGCCAAATTTATCGACTTTGTAAACCGTTCCAAACCCGTATGCACCGCCTCCAGCGGTAGTGCTGTAAAGGTCTCCATCCCCTGATGCGGTAAATTCCGCCTCGGGATCGGCACCATTGCTGCCATCAAATGATTCGGACCAGATAAGGCGTCCGGTTGATGAGAATTTGAAAACAGTTCCGTGATCATAACGTCCGCCTCTTGTCGTGGTTCCATAAAGGAATCCGAACCGATCTTGAAATAAACCCGCCCCCGGAGACGATCCATTCTTCCCCGTGAACGAAAATAACCAAATCAGCTTACCAGTTGAGGTCATTTTGAAAACCGTGCCGAGTTTCCCCTTACCACCAAGCCCTGTAGTCCCGTAAAGATTTCCTTCCACATCTCGAACCAATTTGCCTTGCGGTTGGCCACCAAGATCGCCGCCCCAGGGGAATGCAAATATATTCGTGAACTCAACTGCTCCCTCCGCACACGCGGTGAATATCAATAACGAGACGATTTGAAGTAGAAGTCGAATCATACCAGTCCATCCTATTTTTCCGTATTGCATTCTGAGTTTTCGGCTCGGCAGATTGTCGTGCCGAAAGATGAATCGAGGAATGCTCTCGTCGCCAGGATCAGTTGAACGGATTTCTTTCATGCCCCATTGTGAGATAAAGGCGCTCGACAAAAGGAGAATCCTTGATTGCCACCCCATAATCATTCCCATTTTCCAAGATATGCTTTCTGAGTTTGCTGATTAAATCCACCAACTCGACTGGCGCACCCTTTGGAGAATCTATTTGAATCCGAATATCTTTGCCTTTTGATTCAGGATATTTAGTAGCAAGATGGCCATCAACCACCACGTCTATGGCATCATAAATTCGCGTTTGAATTCGAGAGAGGCATTTTGTCATTTCTGACGCATCCTCGGGCCACGGGCCATCTTCGACCAAGATCAGTACGAACTGGCCAGTACTATGGTCTTGGGTAATTAAATCAATCTTTACGGACATCTCAGTGCTTATCAACTTGGTACTGGTTTATCTGAACTGGCTGGCCGGGAGTCAAGCCCGCTTTTTCCGCGTTCGCTCCTCGCGGCACAAGCGGTGTGCCTTGCTGCACCGCATTTTGAGCCTGTGTTTGGTTTTTTGTCATTGTGGCAGTTGGACCTTTCTTCGATTCAATAATCTTCAGGCCCTGACTGTTCTCCGTCAACAAGTCCGCCCGCGTTCGACTTCCACTCGGTAATTGAAATGTTACTTCTCTGCCCACAATGGTTTCACCACGAGCAATCGCCGCCGCTTCCGACTGCGCGACACCTTGCTGGCCTTTGATTACGGGGCCGATCCCTCCAGTACTAGGGGCTTCTGGCACTCCGACACTGGGTTGCGCCTTCGGAATCAGAGCCATTTCTTCTCCGACAATTAGACCACCCGCGCCACGCATTTCCGGGGCGTAGCTCGCGGCGATACCCAACATTGCATACGCGGTCGTAGCAGGGTCTTCGGAGCTTGCCCGAAGTTCTCCGAACGTAACCAACCCTTGGTTAATGTAGGGGCGCAACTGCGCTGCGTAACGGTCAGCCCGCGCCTTATCCCCTCGCTGTACTGCGATTTCGAGATTCATGGCGGCGGCTTCAGGGATGTTGAGCCGATCCACCCGGATCGTTTGTCCCCCAAATTGCAGAGGCAATCCGCTGCCGTCATTGACCATGTACCCAGTTGGCAACATGGTCATGCCATCGCCAGAGGGCATTCCTCCGTGTCCGCTTGGATCAGTGAACCGGAGCGGGTTATTTACACAGTAACTGTAGCGGTTCCAACTTTGTGGATCGGCCAGTTCGGGAACCACGTCATCCGGCTGAATGAAGCGGGCAACTTGTGGGTCGTAATAACGGGCGTTGTAATAATACAGGCCGGTGTCGTCATCCAAAATCTGTCCCGTATAACGCCGTGATACGGGAAACGTCGTCGAGCTTTGCGTGTAACGTGTCTGGCCGAAAGCTGAGTATTCATAGTGCTGC
>Ga0070714_100001851_pt1 | contig 15402 bp, 18 predicted proteins | sample LARL83metaG_FD_65450 | JGI IMG/M metagenome (GOLD analysis project Ga0070714, IMG submission 65450) | Corn, switchgrass and miscanthus rhizosphere microbial communities from Kellogg Biological Station, Michigan, USA - LAR L8-3 metaG | ecosystem: Host-associated > Plants > Roots > Rhizosphere ...
TGGCACCCACGCCGCGGCCTGCCCTCACCCAGGCTGGCACCGATCCGTCGCCAGCCGGCTGGTCTTGCTGCATCCGTTACGCAAAAATCACCCCGCACTCAACCCACGGCCAAGATGGTGTCTGGGCGCGCGAATGTCTTTGGGCCGCCCGGCAATGGCCGGGTTGCGCTCGATTGGCGGGCCGGAATCGGGGTTAGTGACATGCCCGCGCCGTCGGCTAATCCCGGGCGTCGGTCGTGACGAGGCAGCGGCCCGATCTCGGTGCCGCCAGGGCCAGGGCCGGCCGCTCGCGCCCGGGCGCGGTGCCCCGTCCTTGACCACGACATCGCGTAGTGCCAAGGTAGTGCACAAAGTTATCAGCAAAATTGTTAACGAAAATTCCTGACGAACGAGATCCGCCCATGGCTGACGCGAGAGGACCGGCTGATCGGGGCCATCGCCGACGGGGGAGCGGTGGTCGTCCTCTGCTCGACCGGTAATCAGGAACTGGCGGAGCTCTGCGACCGAGTGGCAGTCTTCTACCAAGGAACGATGGCCGGCGAGCTCACCCGGCTTGATGAGCATGTGCTGCTCGAGGCCGTCAATACAGGAATCGTTCAGGAGGCGGCATGAGCAACCCCATGCTGCCTTCGACCACCCCGTCCGATGCTGCCCGCCGCCTGGTGCGCGGCAGCTACGACCTGCACGTGCATGTCGCTCCCGACGTGATGCGCCGGCGGATCAGCGACGTCGAACTGGCCCGGGCGTTCCTCCGCGTCGGCCTGGCCGGGTTCGTGCTCAAGTCGCACTACGTGCCCACCGCCGAGCGGGCCGCGGTGGTCAACGCGGCCGTCCCCGGCTGCGACGCGCTCGGCGCGATCGCCCTCAACAGCGCCGTCGGCGGGCTCAACCCGATGGCCGTCGAGATCGCCGCCCGGGAGGGCGCGCGGGTGGTCTGGATGCCCACCGTGGACGCGGCGAACCACCGGCAGACCGCGCGCGACCTGCCCGCGGGCGCCACGCCGCCGATGTGGCTCGAGCTGCAGGATGACCTGCGCCGCCGGGGGCTGGACGCCGAGCCGGTCGAGGTGCTCGGCGTGGACGGCAACGTGCTGCCGCGCACCCGCGCCGTGCTCGAGCTCATCGCTGGCCACGGGCTGGTGCTCGCCACCGGTCACCTCGGCCGGCGCGAGATCCTCGCGGTCACCCGGGCGGCGGTCGACGCCGGCGTGCGGCAGATCGTGATCACGCACCCGGAGTTCCCGCAGCAGGACCTGACCCTCGACGAGCAGAAATCCCTTGTTGACCTGGGCGTTTACCTGGAGCGCTGTCTCACCACCCCGCTCACAGGCAAGTACCCGTGGCCGGAGATGGTCAGCAACATCCGGGCCACCGGGGTCGACGCGACGATCGTCACGACCGACCTGGGCCAGCCGCACAACCCCCCGGTCGAGGACGGCCTGGCGCTGATGGCCGACGCCATGCTGGCCGCCGGATTCACCGAGAAAGAGATCCAGCGCATGACCGTCGGCAACAGCCGGCTGCTCGCCGGGCGCGGTGAGGCCGGCCCCGGGAACCCGGCATGAAGGGAATCCCGGGCACCTGCGACGCGCTGAGCCTGTATACCCTGCGTCAACATGCAAGGAATCTTGGTGTGAAATACAGGCGATGGGCGGACTAGGGAGCAGGCACCAGATGACCGGTGAGATCGACGTTGCTGAGTCGCTGCGCGAGGCGATCCTGCGCGGCGACTACGTCGCGGGCCAGCGTCTGGTCGAAGCCGACCTGTGCGAGCACTTCGGTACCACCCGCTTCATCATCAGGACCGCGCTGCAGTCCCTGGCCGCGCAGGGCCTGGTCGAGGTGCGCCGCAACCGCGGGGCCCGGGTCCGCATGGTCTCGCTGGACGAGGCGATCGAGATCACTGAGGTGCGGCGGGCCCTGGAGGGCCTGTGCGCTGCCCGGGCCGCCCAGCGCGCCACCCGGCAGGACCGGGCCGAGCTGCGGCAGATCGTGCGGGACATGAAGGCGGCCTGGAAGAACGGGGAACTGCTGCAGTACAGCGAGCTGAACGGCAAGTTGCACGCGACCATCCGCGCCATCGCCAAGCACGAGACCTCGGCCCGGATCCTGAACCAGCTCCGCGCGCAGATGGTGCGGCACCAGTTCCATCTGGCCCTGGTGCCGGGCCGGCCCGCGGTCTCGCTGCCGCAGCACGAGGCGATCGTCGACGCGGTCGTCGCGGGCAAGCCCGAAGCCGCCGAGCAGGCCATGCACCGCCACATCGACAGCGTCATCGAGGCGCTGCGTGACCTCGACGCCGCCCACGCGCCAGTCCCGCCAGGAGGTCGATCAGATGCCCATCGAGCGCAGTCGTGACATTGCGCACGTGGGGGCCGTGGAACTGCTGACCGCGGTTCCTGACCAGACCGTTGACTTCTTCGTCCGGCTCATGGGCCTGAGCGAGGTCGGCCGCGCCGGTGACTCGGTCTACCTGCATTCCTGGGACGACTACGAGGCGTTCACGGTCAAGGTGACCGGGTCAGCCAGCTCGGGGATCGGGCGGACCTGGCTCCGTGCCGCCGGGCCTGACGCGCTGCAGCGGCGGGTCGCGCTGATCGAGGCGGCCGGCCTCGGCTGCGGCTGGACCGACGGCGAGCATGGCATCGGGGCGACGTACCTGTTTGCCGACCCGGACGGGCACGAGTACGGCCTCTACTACGACAGCGAATGGTACGTGCCCGCTGACGGCCGCCGGCCGGCCCTGAAGAACCAGGCCGAGCCGTTCCCGGGGCGGGGCGCCAACGTGCGCCGCATCGACCACGTCAACTACCTGGCCCAGGACATACCGGCGATCACCCGGTTCCTCCCCGACGTGCTCGGCGCGCGCCTCACCGAGCAGATCGTCGGCGACGACGGCGTGCCGACCGCGGTCTGGTACCACGTCAGCGACAAGACCTACGACCTCGTCTACACCGCGGACTGGACCGGGTCGTCGGGCCGCCTGCACCATGTGGCGTTCGCCACCGACCAGCGCGAGGACATCCTGCGTGCCGCGGACGTGTTCCTCGAGGCCGGCATCCACATCGAGACCGGGCCGCACAAGCACGCGATCCAGCAGACGTTCTTCCTCTACGTCTGGGAGCCGGGTGGCAACCGGATCGAGCTGTGCAACGCGGGAGCCCGGCTGGTGCTGGCCCCGGACTGGGCCCCGATCTCGTGGACCGCGGCCGAGCGGGCCAAGGGCCAGGCCTGGGGGCTGAAGACCATCGACACCTTCCACACCCACGGCACCCCGCCAGTACCCACCCGATGACGAACGCGATCCAGGTGGTGGCCGTGCTCGGGCTCGGCGAGGCGGGCACGGCGATCAGCACCGGCCTGCTGGCCTCCGGCGCGACCGTGCGCGGCTTCGACCCGGTCACCGCCGGACCCGACGGGGTGATCAAGACCGGCGGCGACGCGGAGGCCTGCACCGGAGCCGACCTGGTGATCAGCCTGACCACGGCGCACGAGGCGGTGGCCGCCTTCCGCGCCGCGGCGCCTGGCGTCTCGCCCGGGGCGCTGTACGCGGACCTGAACACCTCGTCGGCCGGCCTCAAACAGGAGCTCGCTGGCCTGGCCGCGGAACACGGGATCGCGTTCGCCGACGTGGCCATCATGGCCCCGGTGCCGGGCCGCGGGATCCGGGCGCCGATGCTGGTCAGCGGCCCGGCCGCCGATGACGTGGCCGCCGCGCTCAACGGGCTCGGCGGGAACGCCGAGGTGCTGGCCGGTCCCGCGGGCGCGGCCGCCGGCCGCAAGCTGGTCCGCAGCGTGTTCTACAAGGGGATGGCGGCCGCGGTGACCGAGTCGCTGCGCGCGGGCCAGGCCGCGGGCTGCGAGGAGTGGCTGCGCGAGAGCATCGCGGGCGAGATCGGGCAGGCCATGCTGGACCGCCTGGAGCAGGGCAGCCTGGCCCACGCGGTGCGGCGCGCCGACGAGATGGCCGCCGCGGCCGAGCTGCTCCAGGAACTCGGGGTCCCGGACCGGATCGCGGCGGCCAGCCGCGACTGGCTGGTGCAGCTGGCCCGGGAGGCTGCCCCGCGATGAAGGCGCGCCGGGGCCTGACTGAACTGGTCAGCGGAACCCCGGCGATCGGCCTGACCGCGGGTTTCATGGCAACATACCTGCAGATAGTCGTAGGATTCGGTAGCCGCTGAGCACGGAATGAGAGGTGCCGGTGTCAACTGAGCCTGCGGTGGCAGGAGGCCCACGGGTCGCCATCCGCCGCGTCTGGGGTCCGCCGCGGCTGCGCGGCGACAAGCTCCGCAAGTTCGTTCGCACGTACCGGCTGGACATCGCGTGGGCCGTGTTCATCGTGCTGAACCTTCTGGCCATGCGCCTCATCCCGGCCTGGCAGACGGTCCCGTTCCTGATCATCTGGATCAGCCTGACCACGATCTACGGCTTCCGCCTGTGGCACCTCGGGTCCACGATGCTCACGGTCGCGGTCGTGACCCTGTCCACGGGCGGGCTGATCGGCTGGCAGGTGCTGCGCGGCAAGCAGGACGGCGACTACCTGGCCGAGGTCCCGCTGCTCGCCGCGATGTTCATCGTGATGGTGTGGCACGCCCGCCGCCGGCAGACGGCCCTGGAGGAGATGAAGCGCGTCTCCGAGCGCAACCTGCAGCTGCTGAGCCAGCAGCGCCAGTTCCTGCAGGACGTCTCGCACGAGCTGGGCACGCCGATCACCATCGCTCTCGGCCACGCCGAGCTCATCACCCACGCCGCCACCGACCAGGCCATCGCCAAGGACGCCCGGGTGGCCGTGGACGAACTGCTCCGGATGCGCCGGCTGGCCAACCGCCTGGTGCTCCTGGCCTCGACGGACAGCCCGGACTTCCTGCACCTGGCCCCCGTGGACGCCGCGGCGCTGGTGATGGACATCCTGCACCGGTGGAGCCAGACCCCGCGGAAGTGGGCGCTGGGCAGCCTGACCGAGGCCAGCGTGCTGGCCGACCGGGACCGGCTGACCCTGGCCCTGGACGCGCTGATCGAGAACGCCGTCGATCACACCGACCCCGACGGCCGGATCGAGCTGGCCACCAGGCACGAGGGCGACAAGATCATCTTTACCGTCACCGACTCGGGCTCCGGCATCCCGGCCGCCGACATCGGGCAGATCTTCGACCGGTTCACCCGGGTCGGCACCGGCCGCAGCCGGGAGACCGGCGGGTTCGGTCTCGGCCTGGCGGTGGTGAAGGCGATCGCCGAGGCCCATCACGGCTCGGTCGAGGTCCGCAGCACGGTAGACCGGGGCTCGGTGTTCGAGCTGTCGCTGCCCGCCCCGGCCAGGAACGGCTCGGCGCTCGGGCTAGACCGGCAGGCCCTGCTCGGGTAGACGCGGGCGTGAGGCTCGGGGGATCGTCGTCATGTCGAACCGGCAGCACGACAGCTTCCAGGTCGACTCCGGCGTGGCCGAGTTCCAGGCCGATCCTGACCGGCCCGAGGCCTGGACGCTGCTGCTGGACGGAACCCCGCAGTCCCACGTGGACCTCGATGATCCCGAGCACCTGGAGTTCGAGTACATGCGGTGGCTCGGTCACCTGGTCGACCTGGCCGCGCCGGCCGGGGAACCGCTGCGCGTGCTGCACCTCGGCGGCGGCGGCCTGACCCTGGCCCGGTACGTGGCGGCGACCCGGCCCAGGTCCAGCCAGGTGGCCGTGGAGTGGGACGCCGCTCTCGTGGACCTGGTCCGGGAGCGGCTGCCGCTGCCCCGCCGCGGCCCTGGCCGCGTGCGGGTCCGGGTCGGTGATGCCCGCGCCCTGCTCGAGGAGGTCCCGGCCGGATCCTTCGACGTGGTGGTGGCCGACCTGTTTGCCCAGGCTCGCACCCCGGCCCATCTGACGTCCGTGGAGTTCGCGCTCGCCGCGGCCCGCGCCCTCAGGTCGCCGGGCCTCTACGCGGCCAACATCGGCGATGGCCCGCCGCTGCGGCACGCGCGCGCTCAGGTGGCGACCGTGCGGTCCGTCTTCCTTGACGCCTGCCTGATCGCCGAGCCTGCCGTGCTGCGCGGCCGGAGGTTCGGCAACCTGGTCGTCGCCGCTGCGGATCACGGCCTGCCCGTGGCCGGGCTGTCCCGGCGCACCGCCGGTGACCCGTTCCCGGCGCGGGTGCTGCACGGCAGCGAGCTTGATCGTTTTACCGCGGCCGCGAAACCCGTCACCGATACCCGGGCGGAGCCCTCGCCGGCGCCGCCCCCGGGCACCTTCTAGACCCCTTGTCGGCTGGTGCCACCCAGTCATCTGGCTGGCACCAGCCGGCCCCGATTAGTAAGAGCGCGGCCCGGCGCCCGTAATACAAGAAATTTCTGATCGTCAGGCGATCAACCTCGGGCCTGGCCTGCGGGGTTCATAGAGGTAGACGAGGATCACGCGGAGGCGCCATGCCGCTGGTGCGCGGCCCGGCGAAGGATCGTTTTGAGGCCTTCGCCGCAGACGCGATGGACACCCTGTTCCGCACTGGGTGCCTGCTGACCGGGAACGCCGGGGACGCCGAGGACCTGGTCCAGGAGACGTTCCTGCGGGTGGCCAAGCGATGGAACCGCGTGGAGTCGATGGACCATCGGGTGGCCTACGCCCGCCGGATCCTGGTCAACCTGGTGCTCGACGGCGCCGAACGCCGGACACGGCAGCGGGCCGAGCTGGAGCCGAGCGCGGCCGAGCCCGCCGACGAGGGCGCCCGGCGGGCCCTGCTCCAGGTCGACGACCTCGCGGAGTTCCGCTGGGCGGTGGCCCAGCTGCCGCCGCGTCAGCGCGCCGTGCTGGTGCTGCGCTACTGGGAGGACCTGCCGGTAGCCGAGGTCGCGGACATCCTGGGCTGCTCCCAGGGGACGGTCAAGAGCACGGCGTCCCGGGCCGCGGCCCGGCTGGCCTGGGTCCTGGCCCGCAACAGGCCGGCCAGTGCGGCCTCAGCGAGAACGGAAGGTGCCCCATGATGACCCAGGACCTGGAGAACGAGCTGCGCGACATGTTCGCCCGGAGTGCCGCTGACATCGTGATCACCGAGCAGACCCGGGCCAGGCTGCTGCAGCGGCACTACCCCCGCCGGGTGAACCGGCGGCTGGCGGCCGGCCTGGCGGCCGCGGCGGCCGCGGCCGGGATCGCTCTTCCGCTGGCCGCGAGCGCTCCGGGCGGCGCGGCCGGCCCGGCCATCCGGCTCGCCTCCTACACGTTCCGCATGCCCGCCGGGTATCACCTGACCGCGGCCGGATCGGCTCCGTGCCAGGCGTTCGGGATCTATTTCCCGCCCCGCGGCGCGAAGGCCCAGGCCCAGGACCCGGCAAACAGCCAGGCGATGCGGGGCGCCGCGTCGTCGGCCGGCGGGTGCATCGTGCTCGCGCTGGCGCCGCCCTACACGCCGACGGCGTCGGTGCCCGACCCCGAGGCCCCTTACGCCGTCCATCCCGTGCCGGTCGGCCGCTATCGCGGCCTGATCTCGCACGTCTCGGCCGAGGTCTTCCCCGAACCGGGTAAGCCCAGCCGCCTGGGGCCGGGGTGGCACCGGGCCACCAACCTTTACGTGCCGCTGCCCGCCGGCGGTGGCCAGATGCGCGATCTCGTGGTCGGCGCCCAGGGTCTGTCCGATTCCGCGCTCATTAAGATTGTGGCCGGCGGGCTGTCATCGTGAACCACAGGGCAATCAATTGCTGGCAATCAGACCGCGCAATTCAGATACATCGCATGTTTCCTCAGCGCAGATCCTGATGTGCCAATGCGCAGCCGTTGTCTGGCGGAGTTGCGGGCCAGATCAGCCCTGCTCAGCTAGCTGACGCCTACGTTGAGGAAGAAGTCGCCGATGTGGAGGGAAAGGCTCGCGCCGCCAAAGTGGTGAATGACCAGCGCCGCCAGGACAACCAGGATGACGCCCACCAGAACCCAGAATAGCCAGATCAGGAAACCCGGCACACTGTGAGTCAAGACTGCCATGGCCTTCAGCTGCCCGCCAAAACAGAAAGTATGCAAGCAACTGTCGAAATTATGGCGCCTTCTGGGTGGCGGCTACGGTAGGACCATGGCGGTTGTCTTGGTCACCGGAGGAAGCAGCGGCATTGGCCTGGCCACGGTGCGGCGCCTGGCCGCGGCGGGGGACCGTGTGTTCGCCGCGTCCAGGAACCCGTCGCGCGGGGACCTGCCCGAGGGCGTGACCCCGATCGCGGCCGACATCGCCGACCCGGCGGCGGCCACGGCCGTGGTCAGCGAGGTGACCGGCCGCGCCGGGCGGATCGACGCCCTGGTCAACAACGCGGGGACCGGAACCCTGGGCCCGCTGGAGGAGACGTCCGACGACGAGGCGCACCGGATCTTTGAGGTGAACTTCTTCGGGCCGCTGCGGCTGGCCCGCGCGGTCGTGCCCGTCATGCGTGAGCAGGGCAGCGGCCGGATCGTGAACGTGTCGTCCATGAACGACGTGCTGCCCGCGCCGTTCGGCGGCTGCTACTCCGCGTCCAAGGCCGCGCTGGCCAGCGTGAGCCTGGTGCTCGACGCCGAGGTCCACCGGTTCGGCATCCGGGTCACGGTGGTCGCGCCCGGGCTGTTCAAGACCGAGATGGCCGACTCGCGGGGCAGCTACCGGGTGGCCGATGGGTCCCCGTACCAGGCTGCGTTCCAGGGGATGACCGCGCACACCGAGGCCGAGCGGGCCACGGCCGATCCTGATCAGGTGGCCGTGGCGATCGAGCAGATCCTGCGGGCGGACGACCCGCCCGCCCGGGTGGTGGTGGGGTCGGACGCCGAGGAGATGGCCAAGATGGTTCATGAGGCCAGCGCCGACGACCTCGGCGCGCTGCTCAGGGACTTTGTCTCGGAACTCGCCGGGCCGCCGCGGCGCGACTGATGCCGGACGGGACGCGCTCGTTCTAGCCAGGCAGCCGGAACTCCGCGTAGACCGCGCGATGATCGCTGCCCGGCAGCGGGTGCACCGACACGTCCTGGACCGCGCAGCGCGGGTCGAGCAGCACGTGGTCGAGCGTGAGCAGCCCGGGCCCGCCGACCGGACCCCAGGTGGGAACCAGCCCCTTGCCCATCTCGGCCGCGGCGTCGACGTGCCCCCGGCGCAGCAGCCGGCGGAACGGCGCATGATCTTCTGTCGCGTTGAAGTCGCCGGCCAGCACGCGCGGGGGATCCGCGGGGGCTGGCATCTTGGCCAGTTCCCTGCGCCACCGGGCGACCTTGGCCGGCCGCGGCGGGTTCGGGGGATGGGCGTGCACGCAGACCAGGTCGGCGTGGTGCCCGCCGCCCAGGTCGATCCGGGCCGTGGGCTGGGCCACGGACGCGGCCGGGAGCGGCAGCCCGTCGGCCAGCGGCAGCCGGGCGTAGATGCCGGAACCGCTGGCGCTGGCTCCGCGCACGTCGGCCACCTCGAAGGGGAGCAGGTCGTTCAGGCCGGCCTGCTTGAGCCGGGTCACCGCGTCGTCGGTGAGTTCCTGCAGGAACAGGACGTCGATGTCCTTCTGCCGCACCAGTCCGACCACGGCTTCCTCGGCCGCGCGCCCGACCAGCAAGTTCGCAGTGAGCACCTTGAGCCGCGGCCCCCCGGCCGGCGGCTGCGGGCGCCTGACCGCCCGCGGCAGGACGGCTGCGGCCAGCGCCGCCCCGGCCAGCGCCGCGGTGGCGGCCGCGCCTCTGCGCCGCAGGAGCAGCGAGCTCACCAGCGCGACGGCGGTTACCTGCGGCGTAAACGACAGCAGCGGCGCCGTCGGGGCCTCCACGCTGCGGATGCGATCGGCACCCGCCAGCCGCGCGGCCCCCCAGCCGGCCACGCCCCCGGCCGCCAGCCAAGAGATCAGCTTCATACCCTCCCCCGAGTTCGCCCCTCCCAGACAATAAGGCCCGGCGCCTGGTAACCCGTGCCGGGGGGCGGCCGGCCGCGGGGCGGGCTTGTCTCGGGGGCGGCCGGCCGCGGGGCGGGCTTGTCTCGGGGGCGGCCGGCCGCGGCTGGGTCAGGGCGGCTGGAGGGCGGGCTGGGGGTCGGGCGTGAGCGGTGCTGGTCAGGTGGGCGCGGGTCAGTGCGGCGCGCTGATACGGCGGACGGCCTCGACCAGCGCGGCGCGGTGCTGCTTCAGCCGGGCGCCGGACAGCGGCTGCGGTCCGGCCACGGCCATGAGCGCCGGGGGAGCGCTGAGCCAGCTCTCGGTCATCCGCAGCACGATCGCGAACAGGTCGACCGCGGGCAGGCCGTCGTAGACCTGGCCGTCGCGCTGGGCCTCGGCGATCGCGTCGACCTTGGCCTGGTAGCTCCGCCGCTCGGCGTCGGTGGGCTCGGCGCGCCCAAAGGAACGCCAGGCCGCGAGCCGCGCCGCCTGCGGGTGGGTGAGCATGTGATCGAACCGGGCCCCGGCGAAGGCGCCGAGGTCGCCGGGGGTCAGTGGAACCGCTTCGGCCAGCGTGGCGATCTGGCGTTCCAGCACCGCGTCGAAGAGCTGGTCCTTGTCCCCGAAGTAGACGTAGAGCAGCCGTTTGTTCGCGCCCGCGCGCTCGGCGATGCGGTCGATCCTGGCGCCGGCCAGCCCGTGCTCGGCGAACTCCCCGGTGGCCGCCGCGAGCAGCAGCTCCTTGGTCGCCGCCGAGTTCCGTGGCCGGCGAGCAGGCGTCTGAGCTGCGGGCATGGCCACCAGCTTAGCTGAAGTAACTAAACGTTGACATGGCTGCGCGAGAACGTCGCCGCCGGCCTCGGCCTCCCGCCGGACGCCATCGGGATCTCGACGCGATCGGCGGCTAGCGCTTTCTGGCCTCGATGAGGAAGCGCTGGGAGTGGGCCACGAACGGCCCGTCGGCCTGGATGCGCTCATGCATCTCGGCCAGCTGCGGCCGGTAGGCGTCAACGGTGAAGCCGGGGACGGTCCAGATCACCTTGCGCAGGAACACGATGACGGCGGCCACGTCGTAGAACTCCATCCGCAGCGCGGCCGTGCGCAGGTCGACGACCTCGAGCCCGGCCGCCTCGGCCTCGGCCACCGCCCGCCGCGGGTCGCGGCTCATGCTGACCTCCTGCGGGCCCATCATCGCGTCGGTCAGCTCCCGGACCGAGCCGGCCCCAACCTCCTGCGACAGGAACGTGCCGCCCGGGGCGAGGACCCGCGCGACCTCGTCCCACCGGGTCGCGACCGGGTGCCTGCTGACCACCAGATCGAACGTGCCGGCCGGGAACGGCAGGTCGCCGTCCTCGCCCACCGCCACCACACTGGCCCCGAGCGGGGCCAGGTTGCGCTGGGCGATGGCCAGGTTGGGGACCCAGGACTCGGCGGCCACCAGCACCAGCGGCGGGTGCGGGATCTGCGCGAGAACCTCCCCGCCGCCGGTGTCGATGTCGAGCGCCGCATGAGCCGTGGCCATCCGTTCGGCCAGCAGCCGGGCGTACCCCCAGGGCGGGCGTTCCTCGGTGGCCCGTCCCTCGAACCAGGAGAAGTCCCAGCCCTCGACCGGGACGCTGGCCCCCTCGGCCAGCAGGTCCTCGAACGTCACCGCTCACCCCGCGGATGTGATCAGCCGGGGCAGGAACACGGCCAGGCCCACAGCCAGCGCGGTCAGGGAGGAGACCAGCACCGCGCCCGCCGCGGTGTCCTTGGCGATCTTCGCCAGCGGGTGGTACTCGTCGGTGTAGAGGTCGACGAGCGATTCCACGACCGTGTTCAGCATCTCGGCGGTCAGCACCAGCCCGATGGCCAGCAGCACGCAGGCCCAGCCCACGGCGCTGATCTTCAGGACCAGGCCGGCCACGACCGCGGCCACGGCGGCCACCAGGTGCACCCGCATGTTCCGCTGGTGCCGCACGGCGTGCCACACGCCCTGCCCGGCGAACAAGAAGCTGCGCCAGAAGTTCGACTTGGGGATGGCGGGGCGGCCGCCGGGCGGACTCATCGACATCACCTTCGTCTCTGCTGCCGCATGCAGATAGGTGGGTTCAGCCCGCCGAAGTTTATCGCCAGGACCGCTGGCGTTCGGGGCGGCGTGACGGTTACGAGTTCGAGGGGCCGAGGAGGCCGAGCGGGCTCGGCGCCGTGTACTCGATGTAGAGGGCGGCGTGGCCGTGCAGTTGCATCACACTCGCGCGCGCCGGGAGGTACGGGCCTTGTTGCGCCTGCATAAGAGCGATCATCGGCTGCACGAAGGTGGACTGGTTCGTGCCGGCCGCACCGACCAGCTCGGCGGCCCGGAACGGGCTGCCTGCTCCTGCGCCCGGGCCCGAGTCGGTGAACGAGACGATGGAGATGGGCTGCTGCGCGCCCATGGCCACGATCGCGACCAGCACCCGCGAGTCGACTCGCCCCGCCGCTATCTCCTTTCTGGCGGTGGCGGAGAACAGGATCTTGCTGTTGCCGAGCAGCTGGGCTCCGGCCGCCTTCCGGGCGGCCAGGTCCTGGCTGAGGGCCGAGCGGTAGGCCGCCGGGCCGTCGGTCGCGGTCACCCGGATGTCGGTCCGCGCGGCGCCCGAGCCGAAGCTCGCGATGACCATCGGGGCGTACACCACGCTGAGGCGGCTGCCGAACTGCCGGCGCACGGCCGCGGTCGCGACGATGACCTCGGAGTGCACCGGGGTGGCCGTGGTGGGCAGCAGCTCATCCAGGTGGGTCACCCGGTGCGCCCTGAGCAGCCGGCACATGGCCGGGTCACAGGCCACGACCGCGGACCGGCTGACCTGGCCGGCCACCCACGCGGCCGCGTTCTCCAAGCTAGCGGGGGCCGCCGCCCCCGGCCCGCCTGGTGCCTCCCCTCCGAGCACCAGGCGGGAGACCATCACCGAACCAGCGATCACGCCGAGGACCAGGGCGGCGGAGGCCGCAGGCGCAAACCACCTGCGCCACGCCGGCGCGCCCATCCTCTCGCCGCCACCGTGGGCCAGAGAAAAGGAGCGCCGGCGTCGCGCAGGCAAGCGCAGCGGCGGCACCGTGTCGGAAGAAACCTGGTCGGCCTTGGCGTGGATAGCCCGCCGTATCTTGTCTTCGAGGCGTGTCATGACTGCTCCCTCAGGGCTCGGCCGAGCGCCTCGAGGGCCCGGTGCATAGTGGACCTCACTGTGCTCGGCCCGATCCCCATCACCCGCGCGATCTGCTCGTCGGAAAGCTCCGAGTAGTAGCGCAGCACCAGCGCCTCGCGCTGGCGGTGCGGCAGCCCCCGGACCGCGCGGATTACCTCTTCCCGTTCCTCACCGCTGAGGACCACGGTCTCAGCGGACACCGCGGGCGGCTCATCGGCCAGCCCCCTGCGCCGCACCGCCCGGCGCCGCCGCACCGAGCGACAGCCGTTCAGCACCGACGTCCGCACGTAGTACATGGCGCTTTCTGGATCGTTCAGGCGGTCCCAGCGCCGGTAAAGGCCGTAAAAGGCCTCCTGCACGACATCCTCGGCACTCGGCAGGTCGTCGAGCATGACGTAAGCCAGCCGAATCAGGCCCAGCGCGCTCGCCTGATAGAGCGCTGTGACAGCAGCTTCCGCGCCTGCCCGGGTTCCTGGCCGGGCAGGCCCGTCTAGCTCCACAGCGGCTCCTGCGCCGAGGTCGTCGCGGCCCACGTTTAGAAAGACGCGCGACCCGCCATTCTGCTGCTTCCTTTCGGAAGGAAATTCCGCCAAGTGTGGCCACCTGCGCTAGTCCACTGATTACCCGCTGAAGCCGAGTTTGAGGGACCGGGCGCTGACCTGCTGCGATATCTCCGAGATCAGCTGGGGCAGGCCGATGCCGGAAATCTGCCTGTCATCGCGCAGCCGGAGCGCGACCAGCCCGCTGGCGACCTCCCTGTCGCCGATCACCGCGACATAAGGAACCTTCACCGCGCGGCGGATCCGGGCGCCGAGGGTCGCGTCGGCCGGGTCGCAGCCGGCCCGCAGGCCGGAGGCGCGAAGCTGGTCAGCCACGCTGAGTGCCCGCTCGGCGTGGTCGTCACCGACCGGCAGGACCAGCACCTGGACCGGCGCCAGCCAGGGCGGGAACGCCCCCTCGTACTGCTCGACGAGAAATGCGGCGATCCGCTCCATCGCGGACAGCACGCCCCTGTGGATCATCACCGGACGGTGTCTGGCCCCGTCGGAGCCGATGAAGGCGAGACCGAAGCGTTCGGGCTGATTGAAGTCCAGCTGCACGGTGGACAGGGTCTCCTCACGGCCCGCCGGATCGGTGACCTGCACGTCGATTTTCGGCCCGTAGAACGCGGCCTCGCCGGGCGCGTCCTCATAATCGATCCCGAGCTCGGTGAGCGCGGCCGCCAGCTGGCGCTCGGCGTCCGCCCAGAGGTCGCCGGCGCCCAGATAGCCTTCGCCGCCGCCGCGCCGGGACAGCCGGTAGCGGGCGACGCTGATGCCGAGCAGCTCGTAGCAGCGGCGCACCGACTCCACGCCGCGCCGGATCTCGCCGCGCACCTGCTCGGGGGCGCAGAACACGTGAACGTCGTCGAGGTTGATCTGCCGGACCCGGGACAGCCCGCCGAGCACGCCGGACAGCTCGCTGCGGAACATGCTGCCCAGCTCGGCCAGCCGGACCGGCAGGTCCCGGAAGCTGCGCTGCTCAGAGGCGTAGACGAGGGCGTGATGGGGGCAGTTCGCCGGGCGCAGGACGAACTCCTCCTCGCCGACCTTCATCGGCGGGAACATGTCCTCGCTGAACTTGTCCCAGTGCCCCGACCGCTCGAACAGCTCGCGCTTGGCCAGCACGGGGGTGAAGACCCGCTGGCACCCGCCGCGGACCGCTTCCTCGGCGGCCAGCCGCTCCAGCTCGGCGCGGATCACGGCGCCGTCCGGCAGCCAGAGCGGCAGGCCGGCGCCGACCATGGGCTCGGTGGTGAACAGCTTCAGCTCGCGGCCCAGCCGCCGGTGGTCGGCGGGCGACGCGGCTACGTGAGCGGGAACTTCATTGATGGGCATTGGTGCCTCCTCGTCGCAAGGCCCGAACCCCATGCCCGCTGCTAATTACCGTGGAAACGGAAAAAGCCCCGGGATGGGTGTACCCGGGGCCTTTGGCGTTAAGTCAGGTCAAGGCGCGCCGGGTTCTCCCGGCGTCGTCGTGACGTGACCCAAACTCATGATCCCTAATTTACCTCCCGTCGGCCGGACCTCCAACGGATTTCGCGTCGGCGTAGCCTGGGCGGATGCGCGCGTGGGTGGTGCACGAGCCCGGGCCGGTCGCCACCGGCCCGTTGCGGCTTATCGACCGGGATGTCCCGGAGCCCGGTCCGGGGCAGCTGCTGATCCGGGTGCTGAAGTGCGGGGTCTGCCGCACCGACCTGCATCTGGCCGAGGGGGACCTGGCCCCCAAGGCGGCCGATGTCACCCCTGGTCACGAGGTGGTGGGCGAGGTGGTGGCGGCCGGGCCGGGGGCGGTCAGGTTCGGGCCGGGGGACCGGGTGGGCGTGGCCTGGCTGGCGGGCACGGACGGCTCCTGCCGGTACTGCCG
>Ga0070714_100001852_pt1 | contig 15395 bp, 8 predicted proteins | sample LARL83metaG_FD_65450 | JGI IMG/M metagenome (GOLD analysis project Ga0070714, IMG submission 65450) | Corn, switchgrass and miscanthus rhizosphere microbial communities from Kellogg Biological Station, Michigan, USA - LAR L8-3 metaG | ecosystem: Host-associated > Plants > Roots > Rhizosphere ...
CTTTTTTTTCCTGGTTCCTTCCGGTAAACCGATTCCGCAGCGTTCTCTTGTGCGGTTCCGGATCGGCAGGATCCTCGTCCCTCGATGGCTGGGATCCGGTCAGCTCCGCGAGCGTATCTTCCAGGTCGTGGGGTAGCTGCGGCCGCCGGTCGGGAGGTACGTCCTGGAGCCACCGCAGGTTAAGGCTTATGTCGTCGAAAACCTGTCGCGCGTCAATCCCGATGAAGTCCCGCGCGAATTCTCTGTCGGTTATCGTGTCGTCGCCCAAACACCTGGCTAGAGAGCGCAGCCATTCCTCGGCGTGCGGCGCACTCATCTCCGGGCTGATCCCGAGCTGGCGGCGGAGCCGCCGGATAAGCCGCGCGGCGATCTCACCGGAGGTGATCACCTGTGAGGTGAACAAGGCACGGCCGACCGCCTGTGGATCCGTTTTATGGTCGAGGGCAATGACGCACTGCGGGGCGATTTCTTCGATCCTCGCCCCCTGGGGGAGGTTGCGGAGCACGGTCAGAATGTCGTGGGGATCCCCGTCCGGGCGGGGGTGTCCAGCACCGTACTGGCGTTCCCACGACTGCGGTGACTCTTCCTGATGTGGTGATCCTTCTCGTTCTGGCGCCTTCCATGAAAACGGAGCCTGCTCCCGCGGGAGTGCTTCCTTCTCTTGAGTCTCTTCCCACGACCCCAGTGCATCGGGCGCCTGGCGACGTCGCCGGCCGGCGGCCGGGCGGATCCTCTCGAGCGTTGCCCGCAGCTCAGGTCGGCGGCCGCCGACGGTCAGCCGGCCGAGGAGGTCCTCGATCCCGGCGAACTGCGCGCTGACGTCCGCCCGGTCGGCATTTTCCAGGTAGTCGGCCAGAGAGGCCGTTATCGCCTCGTCGAAGCCCGGCTCCAGATGGTGCGCCATCAACTCCCAGGCGCCGGCGAGGTGCTCGCTGTACGTCTGCCAGCTGCGCGGGCTCCGCTGATCCCGCAAGAACCGGGGACTGCGGCAGATCAGCAGGACGAGGTCCCGCCAGGCCTGTTGCGCGGTCGCATGCGGGTCGAGGCCGGCGACGAACTCAGACCAGTCACGGGCCACACCGTGGTGCCGCCCGCCGAGGGTCAGCGTGGTGCGCCCGAGCCAGACGGCGAACGCGGGCAGCACCCGGTCGAGACGCTCCGGGGGGCTCGCGGCCGTGGTCAGCAGGGCCCGGACGCATTCTTCGTCACACTGTGCGAGCCGCTCGATGCCGGACTGGCCGACCTCGGCCCGCGTGCGGTCGAGCACGATCCGGAACGGAGCCATGAGCTCGTCATCGATCGACACCAGCCAGTCGGTCTGGCCGATCGGAACCTGTCCCGCGCTAGCCAGATGGGCCATCAGTTCACAGCTGACGAGCGGATTCCTCGCCAGGGCTTCCCGGGTATGCGGGCAGGCGTCGGGACCAGGGAGGAGGGATAGCCCATGGCCGAGGGCCTCGGCGGCGGCCCGCAGCCCGCCCATGAGGTCCGCCCGGGCAGCGGGGAGCTTGGCCAGCCCGGCCATCAGCTCATCGAGCAGCACGTACTCGTTCGCAAAGCCCAGGTACTCGCGGATCTTGCTGGCCGTGCTGGGTTCTGCTGTCCAGATCTGCCCGTAGCAGGCCTCGACGAGCATGGACACCAGGTCAACCGGATCGTCGCCCGGCGCGGCGAGCCATTCTCTGATGAGCTCCCAGTCGTCTGGTTCGCCCGAAAAAAAAAGCCTGATCAGGAGGGCGAGTCGGCCGGCCCAGGGCAACTCGGCGGCCCGGTGCTCCCGGAAAACTTTCCGGATATCCGTATGCGCGGCGGTTCCCGCCCTGACCTCGTCCCACACGACGAACGGCAGGCCGAAGTCGCGGACCCGAGCGCAGGCCTCCTGCGGCTGGTCGAACCCTCGCGGCTCGGTGTCGTCCGCGAGAAACTGGACCAGAGCCGTGAGCGGTTCCGGGGAGACGGTGCGCTGATTGTCCTCGCGGCGGTCGACGACCTTAGCGACCATCCGCTGGTATTGCTCGCTGACCCCGGTAAACGCTCCCTGATCGGCCGAGTCCCACTTGACGACGCCTGCGTCCGCCCGGGGCCGCGCGGCGAACGCTAGCCGGATCGGATGCCGGGTGCCGCTGTCAGACCAGGTAGCGGCCGAGAAACTGGTCCGGTACCCGTAGGGGAGCAGCGCCGCCACGGCGTCGAGGAACTGCAGCCGCTGGTGGAGGTTCGTCTTCTCGGCCCCGAGGATGCTGACTGGTCCGCTCAGCAGCCGGGCGGCCGCCGCCCGGACCACTGCTTCTGGCTTGTCGAGACTCCAAATCCGGTCGCCAGTGGCTGGGTCGAGACCCCGGATTCTGTCGGCAGCGGCTTCGGGATCCAGCAACGGCACCGACAGCGGGATGAGGTCGTTGTTCGGGTAGGGGAGATCCTGCTTGGCCAGTTCCTTGTACAACTCGTAATAGGAGATCCGGGCGCCGGGCGGTTCCAGGTACTGAATGCAGAAATACGAGGTCCGGGTGATCGGCCTGCGGGCCACGTCCACCTGGCCCGCCGGGTCCCTGTCCATGATCGCGATGCCCAGGTAGGACTGCTCCGAGACGCGGACCCGGCTGATCGTCACCCAGGGCAGCGAGTCCGGCCGGTCCCGCTCCGTGGGCGGGGTACCCGGCATGAAGTGCCGCAGCACGCTGGCGAACTCGGGACCGCTGAATGGCTCGTCGCTCGAGTGCAGGATCGAGTAGTCACGATCAGTACCCGGCTGCTTGCCCAGCAGGGCCCAGCCGGCGTTGAGTGTTACGTGATCAGGGGTGCTCACTGCCTGCCTGCCGCGATGCTCTGGCCGAGCCACAGGATCGGCTCGAGAACGTTGATCGGGTAAACCTGCCCGCGGATGGTGACCCCGCCGTCCTGTTCGATCGCGTTCCGGTAGTCGTCCTCACGGAACCGGCTGCCAGAGCGGTAGAAGCCGATCGCCGAGGTGACGAAGTAACGGATACGGTCCCGGTGGAAGAACTGCCGTAGGCCGTTGCAGATGAGGTCGGCGTCGCTCTCGTCCGTGCTGCACAACTCGCGGAAGAAGCTCTCCGCGTCGTCCTCGTGTACCCGGGGAAACAGGTAGGGGTCGTTCTCGTCGTAGGAACGGAACCCGTTCAGCCGGGCGAACTTGTAGACCTCGGGGTCGTCGAACTTGGTGATGCACACCGCGACATAGTGCGGGAGCTTCGAGCCCGGCGGCATCCGTCCCATCTTGTGCTGTGCCATCCTGAGCAGCGTGCCCTGGAAGTACTCGTGGCTGCTGCCGTTCTTCCGCTCCCTGAGCGGATCGATGAGCAGCAGCAGCCCCTGGCAGCCGGCCAGGTACTCCATCATGTCGTCCTGGTCAGGACCAGGGTCGGAGTCGCCGTCGCCGAGGTCGAGCCGTGATTCCTGCGGCTGCTCGGTCGTGCTCGCGAACACGTCGCCGGGTGCGTCGCGCATGTCGATGTTGAACTGGATGGGGATGGCCGCGGGCTCTTCGGCGAACCGGCCGGCCCGGCCGCGGTCGGGTACCTGCGGCCGGGCCGTCATGTTCATGACCCAGCTGTAGAAGGCGACGGCCAAGGTGGCGTCCGGGAACCGGTGCTTGCTGGTCAGCATCTGGTTGTTCTGGATGAGGAAGTCGGTAGACAGGTCGTCCACCCCGAAGATGTTCAGCTCATCGGAGGCCCGGCTCACCGCGATGTAGAGCGCGGCCAGGAATGTCGTCTTGCCGCAGGCCGGGGCGCCCCACAGGCCGATGCTGTTCGGTGTCCGGCGGCGGGATCCGCTCGTGGACGGAGTGGTCACGAAGATGCCTCATTCCGGGTTGGGCAGGGGGATCGGTATCTGTTGCACGTGGCTGGAGAGGAGCCCGAGGTCCTCGCCGACAAGCTGCCCCGTGGCCTCTGGCAGCCAGCGCAGCCCGTCGGGACCAAGTGATTCCCAGATCTTCAGCTGGGACGGGGCGGTCGGCTTGGCGTCGGCCACCGCCACGCAGCGGGCGCCGACCGGGCCGGTGAGCCGGCCGAGGCCGTCCCGCCATTTGTACTTGTGCGGGCAGCGCTGGAGCTTTTCCGCACTCTCAGGGTGCGGGCGCCGGCCGCCGACCAGGAGCAGCCGCGTCGCGCGGCCGGCCTCGTGGCTCTTGCCCAGCATGATCGAAGCCTCGTGCAGGAGGTCCTCGATCGGCGCGGCGGGAGCGTAGGTGACCCGGACCGCTTCTCGGTGGTCGAGCCAGTCCAGGGCCTCGGAGACCGGGCTGGGGGGTATCCCCTTGACCACGCCATCGCGCTCGTGGCCGCGCTCGAAATTGTGGTCTGTGCACGTCAGCATGGCTACTCGCAGGGATCCTGATTCGGGGTACTCGTCCTTGAGGCTCGCCAGCAGCGCTCGCACCAGCCGGAGCCGCTCCCGCGGGCCGCAGAGGTCCACGGCGCAGACCAGGTCGGTCGGTCCCAGGGTCATGGACACCTGATCGGGGATCTCGTCGCTCACCTGAGCCCACGTCCCACGGTGCACTGTCGCCCCTGAGGGCTCAGCCACCCGGACCCGGCCCGGCCCGTCGAGCACCATCTGCACGTCGAACACCCGCTGTGACGGCAACGGCACGGAGTACAGGGCGAGCGGCTGATCGGGGGAGCCGTCGTCACTGAAAATGGCCAGCGTGGTGTCCCGGCTGTCGCCGGGCGGGCGGCGCAACGCCAGGCTGGACTCGGTGCCTGGCTCGTCACCAGGCCCGAAGACCTTCCGGGCCTCCGTGTGCACCTTGCCGGACGCCTGGTCGACGACGGCCACCATCAGCCGGTAGGAGGCCCGCAGCGGCGCCTCGGTGGTGAGGCTGGCCAGCGTGTCCGCGACCGGAGCCAGGCCGGCGGTCCCGGACACGCGCATGAGGCTGGCGCCGGGCCGGCCCTCGACGATAGCCGACGCGGTCCACTCGAGCACCGGCCAGCCAGCCGGACGGCAGACCACCAGGAGGCCATCGGTGCGGGGGACGCCGGCTAGGCATCCGCGCACTCCCTCCTTGATCGCCGAGCGGTCCAGCTGGCCGAAGCGGCCGGCCAGCTGGAAGATGCGCTCGTCCTTAGCGGCGGCCAGCATCGGCAGCAGGGCAGTCCAGGTCACGACAGGCGCGCGCTCGAGCCAGGGTGCCCCGCTCCGGTCCAGCCCGGCCTGGCATACGGCGATGCCGTCCTCGCCCACCTCCGCGACGGTGGCACGCGTATCCGTCCGCAGGGTGCCGGCAATCTCGGCCAGCCGCGCGCGCAGCAGCGCCTCGTCGGCATCGTCGGCACGTTCGGTGACGGCAGCCCGCCGAGCCGCCGCCCACTCATCGGGCGCGGGAGGACCGCCTCTGACGTAATGGAGATAGGGCCTGGCGTCGGCCGTCACGCGAGCGGCTATCCGCAGGTCCAGCGCGTGCTGGGCGCCGTCGAGTCGTAAGGTGAACTCGTCCCGTGCCCCCGCGGTCACCGGGCCCGCCCGCCACGGTGACCACAGGATCCAGCCGCATTCCCGGCACTGTGACTCCAGGCCGGCGGGGTTACCGCAGACCGGACAGCCAGCCGACGCTGGCTGTCGCCCCTGCTCAGCTCTCAGCATCGAGAGCGGACCCGATCACTGTCTGGCATCCCTCGTGGTGGTTCTTCCGATATGCCGGATTTCCGGAGAGAAAGGGACACCAGAAGACTGGTTATTGCCCTCCCCAGCATCAGGACGCTGGGGGCCTCCCCGGCAAAACCGGAACCATATTACACATCCGGCGTCAGCCGAGGCTACTGCACGTGTGATAAGAGATGACGCAGGACTTGCGCGCGGAATGTCGGCTTGAGCTGCTGGAGCACCCCGCCCTTGGTCCCGTAGGGGATAGCGAGGAGCAGTGCCGCCACGACCGCGGGCTGGACGTACGCCAGGACCTCCGCTGCCCGGGCAACCGGCATCGCCTGGATCAGCGGAGCTGACGATTCCATGGGCATTTTCGAGACGATTCCCGCTGCCGTCCTGACGCCAATCAGGCATATAACCCTGGCCGCGTCATCCGCTGGAACCGTGGCCAGGAGAGCAGCCGCCAGGTCGGGCTTGAGGTATCCTACGATCCGGCCGGCGTCGGCGGGCAGGAGCATTCGCACAATGGCCCCGGCCCGATTTGGTTTTGGTGCCGTAATTCCCTGCAGAAGCTCGCGGCCCACGTGTGAAGGACAGCCGACCAGGATCTTGGCCGCCTCTTCATCCGGCATGGCCAGCAGCATCTCCACTCCCGTGTCGATGCTGGCGTTCATGACCATCTCGCGGGCCTCTTCCAGCGGGCGGTTCGTTGACCGTGTCTCGGCCGCCCGGGGCAGCGACCGGCCGGGAGGCTTCGCCGCGGGCGGCGCTGCCAGGTGGTCGATCGGCTGCGTCGGCCCCGGAGACCGGACCGGCCTGGCCGGCCTGCGCCCGGCCGCTATCGGCTCCAGGACCTTGGCCAGTTCGTCCGCGCCCGCTCGCGTGCCGGGGTCGCTGTCCAGCAGGCGCAGTATCACGCTGGCGAGCGGTCCCTGCCTGACCGGTGCGGGCGGCTTCCCCTTCAGGATCGCCCACATGGCGGTGTGGGTGGACTCACCTTCGCGCACGAACGGCGAGTAACCCTCGAGCGCGTAGAAGAGAGTGACACCCAGCGACCACAAGTCGGCCGCGGGGCCGGTCGGATCGCCTCGCAGCCGTTCCGGGGCGAGGAACTCCAGGGTGCCGAGCACCGTGTGCTTCCCGGTCAGCGACACGTCCCCGGTGATCTTGGCGATACCGAAGTCCACCAGGAAGATCGAGTGGTCGTCGGCCACCAGGATGTTGGCCGGCTTGACGTCGCGGTGTACCACGTCGACCCGGTGCGCGGCGGACAGGCCACGGAGCACGGGCAGCCCGATCGTGGCGATCTCCCGCTCCTCGATCGGACGCCTCGTGCGCTTCGCCTCCTCGATGATCTCGCTCAGCGAGCGGCCGCGGATGTGTTCCATGACGATCCATGGATCGTCATGGTCGAAGAAGAGGTCGTAAATGCTCACGATGGCCGGATGCCGGACCCGGGCCATGGCCCGGGCCTCCTGGAGGGCACGGGCCCGGCGCTCGTCCAGATTCGTGCCGTCGACGTGCTGGACGAGCTCCTTCAGCGCTACCGGGCGCTTGAGCCGCCTGTCTTCCGCCAGCCAGACGCTGCCCATCCCACCTGCGCCCAGCTTGTACTGCAGCTGGTACCGGTCCTGCAAGACACGATGATCAGAGGTCATCGTCGCCGTAGCGCAGCTCGATGCCGCCACGGCGCCGGTCGGAGTCCATGGCCGTGCGAACGTCCGGCATGTCCCGTATCGCCGTATCGAGCAGTGCGTCCTCGCCTGGGTCATCGGACCGGTCGAAGCGCTCGGTTCCCTCGGAGCTCCGCCAATCCGGCATCTCCGTGACCTTGGTGCGAGGCTGGCGCCAGATGTCGTTGATGGCCTGCTCACGAGGCTCGCGGAGACCACCCGCGGGACTGGTCGCCGCCCCGCTGAGGGCGCCAGCGCGGGACCGGTTCCGCAGCGCCCGCCGGGCGTTCTTGAGATCCAGCTCGGCACGCTCGAGGACAAGCTTCTCGTAGATGCCTGGCTTCTGCATGAGCTTCACGGTCACGGGGAGGCACTCGATTACCAGGAACAGCAGGAACAACAGGAATCGCGCGGAGTTCAGGGTGAAGTCCCGGTCAGACAGCTCATTGAGCGCCTGCAGCCTGATTAGCACGCCGTTGGTCGCGAGGTTATTAGACTCGAAGTTATTCCGGAGCGCATCCTGCGCTGCCATCGCGGTTTTCAGCTGGGCCTTCGCGGTGGGAAGCGCCGTTACCGCCTGCTGGTAGCGAGTGTGCTGAGAGGCCGCGTCGTCCGCTGACAGGGTAGCCTCGCGCTGCTGGATCTGCTGGTTAATGGCGCTGACCTGCCCCGCCGCTTGCAGGTAGGACTGGTGGCTGGCCCCGGCCAGCGGGCCGTTTCCCTTCTTGGTGCAGCCCGCGCCACCGTAGAGCTGGCACTGCCAATCATTATAGTATTTCTGCTTGAGGGCGAGCGCGGCGGTCTTCTGCTTGGTCAGTGATTGGATCACCGGGTCGGCGGAGGGATTGAGCGGGACATTACCGCGGGAGTTAATGACCTTCTCGAGATTGTTGACAGTATTGGTCCACTTCGTTACCTGGCTATTCACCGTGCTGTTCTGCTGGCTGCCCAGGAACGCATTAGCCCGCTGCTCTTTGATCACGGCGATCTGGGTGTTAATCTCGGACTGAAAGATGCGCAGGACCAGCGGGGTGGAAATCAGGGTGCCGAGCAAGATCGCCAGGATCAGCCGGGGAACTGCGATCGGCCACCTGCGTGAGCCGTCGATCGGCATCGAGGTGACCAGCCAGCGGTCGATACCCAAGATGATTAGACCCCACAGCAGAGCCGCGAGCAGCGCTACGAAAGCATTAACCCCCATAGCGCTATTGAGGGCGAACCACATTGAGACAGTCGCCATGACGCTAGTGATGAGGATGACCCAGCCGAGGCTCTGGAACTTCAGGCGCTCGGTGTCGCACTGATCAAGAATGTCGGACCGCGCTCCTGATAGAGCAAGCAGGTATTTCCCCATCATCCGCCCCTCGATGAACAGCGATCAAGATATTCTGCAGCATAGGCTACCAAGGGTGGCAAGCGCGCCAGCCGATACTATATTCTTACCTTTACTATGACCAGCCCGGCGGAGTGAAATCCCGTCACCATCTGGCAGTCGACGCGTTGAGTACGTTTTGTGCTGATATAGGTGAATTGACGAGGTGTGCGTGGAGCGCATGGGTGGGGACCTTGGGGACGAGGCGCTTGCTAGCGGCCTCGCGGATGAAGTCAGGGATCTCGCGAAGGGCAGAACCCTGCGGATCGCTCAGTTCACCGCCGATGGGTTAGTCCTCTGGGACGTGCGCCGTGATGACGCCGGAACGCCGCATGCCTACTCCTGGCCCGCGCTGCCCTGGTCGGATTTCCTCGACCTGGACGTCCTGTCGGGTCCCGAGCTGAACCGGGCCGCCCGGCCGGGCGATGGTGGCCGCATGGTGCTCGTGTGCAGCTCGCCGGACCACTCGTATGCTCACCGGGCCTATGAACTGCTCGGCCGGGACCATGGCCGTGCGCCAGCCTTCCGTTACCTGGGCTCGCTGGGCGACCTGCTCCATCGCGTGATGGCTGCCTCGCCGCTGACCCAGTGGTACGAGCTAGTGGTCCTGCGGCGCACCCCGTCGGGACGGGTCATACTCACTGGCGCTCAGCTGTTCCCGCCCGGTGCCCGGCGGGGGGAAAGGCAGCCGTTTACCATCCGGTGCGAGCCTGGCGGGGAGAACGGAACGGTCTTCGCGGTAATGGCGACCGAGTCGGTCGAGGAGGTGCACCCGGTCTCCGTGAAGTCGGCAAGCCTTAACCCGGGGGTGTACGACGTCACCGCCGTCTTGTGCCGGCCCGGCCTGGTCCGTTTCGATGGCCTGCCTACCCGGATGCGGGAGGAGCGCCGGTCCTGGGCCGAGATCGTCGCGACCGTGCCGACCAGCCTGAGCTTGTCCCGTTCGGCCCACCTGATCTGCGCCATCGAAGTCAGCGGGCCGCGCGACCTGGTCTACGAGCGCATCGAACGGGCCAAGAAGCTCATCAGGGACGTGAACATCGGTTCGCGGGACCGCCTGACGGTTTCCCTGATCTCCTACGGGCCGCATGCCGTCGGCCGGATGTTTCCCGAGGAGCCCATCAGGGTGCTGGCCTGGGCCCAGGGGAGCATGACCGCGGTAGCCGCCCTCAACAAGCTGAAGGACCGGGTGCGGGCGCGAGCCCCGGTGGAGCCCGGATACGTTCGCGCGGCGCAGCTCGAGTGCGTTCTCGCCACGATCTCGGAGAAGCTCGCCGAGCTCGGCGACCAGGAGACGCGGCCGGTCATAGTGACCATTGCGTCCCGGTCGGCGTTTCCGCACCAGATGGACCCCGTGTCGGAGATAGTCCCGTGCCCAGATCGGGTTGACTGGCGCCGGGTTCTCAAGGACCTGCTCGAGCATCCCGGCATAGCCTTCGGTCTCATCAGCGACCACGGTCCGGACGAGGAAATCTGGATCCACCTTTCCAACGATGCCCTTGCCTCCATGAACGATGTGGTCTTCAATGTCCAGCACTTCGCCGAGCGCCTCGGCTTGCTCTCCGAGGCTGAGGACGTGCCATTCCCGCTGATCGAATCGGAGAGGAGCTGAACGTGGCACCCACCCCCGAGCCCGCTGAGCACAGCATCACGATGTGGGGCCCGCCGGCCACGGGCAAGACCACATTCCTGGCCGCTCTCAGCATCGCGCTGATCCGGCACGGCTCCGTATGGTGCGTTAACGGGGCAGACGACGCTTCGACTGAAAAGCTGATCAGCCTGACGACGAGCCTGGCCACTGATCGCTGTTTCCCCCCGGCGACGGTCGGGATCGCGCATTACCGGTGGTCTCTCGACGGCAAGCTGATGCGCAAGGTCCCGCGGCGGCGCTGGTTCGGCTCGCGACTGGTCGAGCAGGATGTCAGGATCCCGCTGAACCTCGTTGACTCACAGGGCAAGCTGGTAGGCCGGCAACGTGGCGGCGCCCAGGCCGACCTGGTCAAGAACTTGAATAACAGCAGTGCCATTATCTTTCTCTACGACCCCATCAGGGAATTCGACCGCGGCGATGCGTTTGACCACACCTTTGGCGTGCTGAAGCAGATGAGCCGGCAGCTAGAAGGCTCACCAGGACAAAAACTGCCGCACTACGTGGCGGTGTGCGTTACCAAGTTCGACGAGATCCGGATCCTCTCCACCGCGGAGAAACTTGACTTGATCAGCTACGATCCGGACCTGCCGGGATTCCCGCGCGTAGCTGACGACGACGCCCGCGAGCTCTTCGGCGAGCTGAGCAGGATCCCTCACGACAGCGACGCGGACATGGTACTGAACCTGCTCGAGCAGAACTTCCACCGCGACCGCATCAAGTACTTCATCACGTCGGCCATCGGTTTCTACGTCGATCCGCGGATCGGTGTCTTCGACCCCGATAATTACCAGAACCACCTGCCGGATCCGGATGACCGCAAGGGCGGCCAGAGCCAGTCGCGGATCCGGGGACCAATCCGCCCGGTCAACGTCGTGGAACCGCTGCTCTGGCTGGCCGAGAGGGTTACCTCAGAGCCGGGGAGGTGACCGGCCATGAGCGGCGAAACCCAGCCTCACCAGATCCCTGTCACCGTTGAATGGGCACTTTGGGGCAAAGAGCGGTCGGACCTCGAATATCGCCTGCTCCGATGCAGTGACGGCACCCTTAGCGAGGCGAACTTCGATGAACTGCTAACCCGGTATTCCACCGGCACGCTCGAGGCTCTTCCGCAGGTCACCATCGGCTGGCTGGAGGACCGGGCTCACGGGCACCAGATCGCGCTGGCCATCCACGAGGAACCAGCCGACCGCCGGGTCGATGCCACCGGCCGCCCGGTGGTGCTCACCAGGTGCTTCTGCGTGCCTTATGCCACCCTGGCCGAGGGGCGCGTGTCCTATCAGGCCCTGTACGACAAGTTCAGGAAAATACCGCTGCACGAGCAGGAGGGCACGTTCCAGACCTCGCTGCCCGTCATGCCCTCGGTTGTCCGCGCTGATCTGGCCGCCCAGCGGGCCGCGGCTCTGTTGGTGACCTGCAAGCCGGTGTGCGTCCTCGAGGCCGACCGGGCCGGCCTGGCCGACCGGCTCGAGTTCATCGACTCCGTCATGTCGCTGCTGCCGTTCGGCCTGCGCTGCCAGCTGTCCGCTTCGACCTGGGCGAGCAGCCAGTTCTGGGAGCACAAGTTCCGCCTGTTCTTCGCCAGCACGCTCAGGCCGGATGACGACTGCGACGTGATCTGGGGTGGCGACCGGCGGGTGCCGACGCAGCCCCTGGCCGCGGGGTACTTCGACTGGCTGCGGAACGATTCATCTGACGTGGCGAGCCAGCTCGAGGAGCGGGCGACGCTGCTCGCCAGCAAGACGGACCCGGTCAGGTTCAAGGCGGCCGAGGTCGACCTGTCGCTGGACGAGCTGTACAACATGCCGGGCAGCTCCCGGCGGCAGCGCTCGCCGGCGCCGGTGCGGCGGGAACTGCCGGCAGGCGGGCGCGCGGAATGGTCCGTCGAGGGGCTCCTCATCGAGTGTGCCGACCGGCTGCACGACGGTGCTCAGCCCGTCCTCGTAGCGAACGCCATCAGGCAGCTGATCGAGTGCAGCGACGACAAGGCGACGCCCGAAGAGCAGGACAGGTACCGGCGGATCATAAAAGAGCGCCGCCTGCTCAGGGAGGATACGCCGCTCGATACGTCACGGCGGGGGAAGCTCTACGCAGCGCTGCTGAGAATTGCCTTCGAGACACCACTGGATTACGAAGGCTACTGTCAGCTGGAGGACTGCGCCGGCGTAGCGATGCATCCGTCGCTGCTTCGGGCGGTCAGCCAGGTCGGCACTGCCGATCTCTGGGTGGACCTGCTGCTAGCCGGGGTCGACGACGATGAATTCCAGGCGCTGTCGCGAGCCCAGGTGCCGCTGGCTAGCCTGATCGAGGCAGTAGCGGATCTGAGGCTCGAACCGAGGCATCGCCGTGTCGTGTTCGAGACAGCCCTGAGTGAGTTCGTGGCGCGGGATCAGAGCCATCGGCTCGATACGCAGCTGCTCAGGTCGGCGCTCGCTGAACATGGCTACCTGGCATCGGCGGTAGAGCGAGTCTACCAAAATCCCCAGCACCGGCTGGGCGCAGTCGGTAGGGTCATGAGACTAGCTTACAGGCGCACTCTGAGCCGAGCCGATATCCGTACGGTCCTCTCGGATAGTGGCTGGCCGCCGACCAGTGAGCTGTTTTTCACTGTCGTGGAGATGTCCGATCCGAGCGATGCCGATTTCGCGGAGAGGATGTTCACGAGGGGCCTGGCCCGCCAGTATGACCAGGATAGGGGAAGAGAATTGATCCTTCGCTTCCCCGACAATGGCCAGCGGGACGTCAGGGATCCAGGCCCGCAGCCAGCACCGGAAGAAACTGCCGCTCAGCAAGGCCTGAAGGAGCGGATCGCTCCCCGGATGCGCCCGGGGAATACGGGAAGCCATGTGCTCCATCGCCTGCCGACCATCCAGGTTCCGGCGCGTCGTCACCGAGCGGACCGGGGAGCGCCTAGCCCCGCCCTGCCCCAGAAGGTCAACTGGGTTCGAGTCATCATCCTCTCGATCGTGTTTGTCGCTCTGCTCTGCTTCCTGTTCGTGTACCTGACCCAGTTCATCCACACCTAGGTCAGGAGCCTGAATCGTGATGCGGCCTTGAGTCACCTTGGGGTTCCGGTGGAGGTGGAATGGGCATTGTGGGGCATGGAGTCCCGTGATGCCGGATACCGCGTCCTGCGGTGCAGCGACAGCGTTCTCGCCGAGGACAATTTCGAGTACGTGATCAACCGCTATTTTCCCGGCATGCTGGACGACCTGCCGCAGGTGACCCTGGGCTGGCTGGCCAGCCGGGACGGGGGACAGCAGTACATCGCCCTGGCCATCCATGAGGATCCCGAGCGGAGCCGGCACGATCCCGGGGACAGTCAGGCGCTCAGCACCCGGTGCTTCGTGGTGCCTTACCCGGTCATCGCCACGACGATAGCGTCCTACCAGGGCATGTACGAGATGTTCCAGAAGCTGCCGCTGCCGGACCGTGGCGGCACGATCCTGACCCAGTTGCCCGGGTCGGCGGCGGAGGTCAGCATTGATCCGCTGGCCATGCGCGTGGCAGCCCTGCTGCTGACCTGCCGGCCGGTCTGCATCCTCGGCGCGGACCACCTTGGCCTCGGCGAGCGCCTGCGGTTCATGGACTCCGTGATGTCGCTGCTGCCGTACGGCCTGCGCAGCAGGCTGTCCGCCTCGACGCTGACGAGCAGCCTGTTCTGGGAGCACAAGTTCCGGTTGTTCTTCGCCAGCGCGGAGCGCGGCGGCGATCACGTCGTGCGCTGGTCTGAGCGCGACGGCGGAGCCGCCCGTCCCGGCGATGAGGTCGCGGCCACCTACATGGAGTGGCTGGCGAACGCCAATCGCCTGGCCATGCTCACCGGCAGCGCCAACCCGCTAACCGCGTTCACCGAGCCGGTGGGATTTCACCCGGGCGAGATCAAGAGCATGCTCGAGTCGCTGTACGCGGCGCCGGGAACGCCGGAGCAGTCCCGCCCTTACCCCGACGACCGGCCAGTCCCGGCGGGACAGGACCCGGCGCAAGGCGTCGAGGCACTCCTCGTCGACTGCGCGGACCGGCTGCTCGGTGACTCTCCCCAGCTCATCAGCGCCGCCATCGAGAAATTGTCCGTCCATCGTTATGACCAGGTGACGCCTGCGCAGCGCCAGCGGTACCAGGAGATCATCAAAGATCGTCAGCTGCTGCGCCTGCCGATCAGGAATGCCGAGGCTCTCGACTTTTACAAGATAATCTTGCAGCTGGCCTTCGAGACCCAGCTGAGCTACCCGGATTACTGCCGCCTCGAGGACTGCGCCGGCGACGAACAGGGGCATCCCATGCGCACGCCTCTGCTGCAGGCGGTAAGAAACGCCCCCCAGCTCGATTTCCGTGTCCTGCTGCTGGTACTGAAGGCTCTCGGCGACCAGGTGCTCGACGCGGAACCCGATGACCAGATGCGATCCTCCCTCCTCATCGAGTCGGCGGCCGATCAGGAACTGCGCAGTGAGCACGGCCGTATCATCTACCAGATCACCGTCCGTCACCTGGAGAAGCAAGCCGATCAGCTGGACCGGCGGGTTCTCCGGGAAGACCTGAGGCGTTTCGGCTACCTCGCTCCGGCGCTGCACCGGTTGTATCCGGGCGAGTTCGACGTCCAGCGGACCGAGCTGTGCCGCCTGCTGAGGCTGGCCTACCCCGGCAGCCTGGACTGGTCGGCGATCCAGGACATTCTCGGGGACCAGAGGTCCGGCGTCACCCACGCCCTGTGGGCCGCGCTCATGAGCACGGCTCGCCCTGAAGACGCCCAGCGCATGGAGCAGGCCTTCCCGGCCGCGATGCCGGGTCCGGCCGGGACGACCGACTCGCCGCGCAGGCCGTCGCCGAGCCGGTCCCGGCTTCAGATCCCCCGAGATCCCCTATCCGCCGACGTGAATCCGGCTACCACCGTGGCCAGGCTGTTCCGGCGCCGAGCAGATGGAGACCAGGAGTAGATTACGGCCGAGGCCGGATCACGGTACGGGGACACCGTAGGCGGCGCGCAGGCGGGCCGCGGCGGCCGGGGGAGCGTGTACCTGGTCCAGGCCGAGCAGGGCGGCGCCGGCCACCGGCGGGACGTCGATCACCCGGACCTCGGCGGCCGGGGCGG
>Ga0070714_100001853_pt1 | contig 15390 bp, 18 predicted proteins | sample LARL83metaG_FD_65450 | JGI IMG/M metagenome (GOLD analysis project Ga0070714, IMG submission 65450) | Corn, switchgrass and miscanthus rhizosphere microbial communities from Kellogg Biological Station, Michigan, USA - LAR L8-3 metaG | ecosystem: Host-associated > Plants > Roots > Rhizosphere ...
ACGGCGTGCTGTTCCTCGACGAGCTGTCCGAGTTCTCGCGACCCAGCCTGGAGGCGCTGCGCCAGCCGATCGAGGACGGTGAGATCGTGATCGTCCGCGGGCAGCTCGCGCTGCGCTTCCCCAGCCGCTTCGCGCTCGTCGCGGCGACGAACCCGTGCCCGTGCGGCTATGCCGGCAGCGACCGCGCGTGCCGCTGCGGGGAGCACGAGCTCGCGCGGCACCGTCGTCGCCTGAGCGGCCCGCTGCTCGATCGCATCGACCTGCTCGTGACGGTCTCACGGCCGACCGCCGCCGCGCTCGCCGCTGCGCCGCGGGCGTCCTCGGCGGCGGTACGCGACCGCGTGCTCGCCGCGCGCGAGCGCCAGAGCGCGCGCCTCGCCGGCACGCCGGTGCACACCAACGCGCAGCTCGGCGCGCATCTGCTGCGCGCGCACGCCCAGGTCGGGGCTCCCGCGCGGAGGGCGCTGACGCAGGCCTACGAGCGCGGCGGCCTGAGCGTCCGCGGCCACGACCGCGTGCTGCGTGTCGCGCGCACGATCGCGGACCTCGCCGAGCGCGAGCGGATCTCGCTCGACGACGTGCTGCAGGCGCTCGCGCTACGTGCGCGCGAGGACGCCGACGAGGCGATCGCCGCATGAGCGCGCGCGCCAACTCCGCTTCGTCGGCCTGCGACGCGTGCCTGCGCCGCTCGTGGCTGATCGCGCGGCTCGCCGGGTACATCGAGCTGGCGTGGAGCACGCGGCGCGGCAGCGCGGCACTGCTCGCACTGGATGAGGCCGCGCTGATCGACGCGCTTGCCGGTGGGCGCCGTGCTGCGATCGCACGGGAGCACGGGCGCTTCGACGCGGACGCGCTGCGCCGCCGCTGCTCCGCCGCCGCGGTCGCGGCCGTCTGCGGCTGCGACACGCGCTATCCGGCCCCGTTGCGCGACCTGCCCGACGCGCCGTCCGTCCTCTACGTGCGCGGGCGGCTCGAGCGCGTCGAGCAGGGCCTGGCGCGGGACCGCGTCGCGATCGTCGGCGCGCGGCGAGCGAGCCCGTACGGGCTCGAGCAGGCGCGCGGCCTCGCGCGCGACGTCGCGGCCGCAGGCCTCGCGGTCGTGAGCGGGATGGCGCTCGGGGTCGACGCGGCGGCGCACGTCGGGGCGCTCGAGGCCAGCGGGCTCACGCTCGCCGTGCTGGCGTGCGGCCCGGAGCTGGCATACCCCGCGAGCAAGCGCCGACTGCACGCGCGGATCGCGGAGACGGGCGCCGTCGTCGCCGAGCTGCCGCCGGGGACGGCGCCGCGCCGCTGGTGCTTCCCGGCGCGCAACCGCATCATCGCGGCGCTCGGACACGTCACCGTGGTCGTCGAGGCCGGCGAGCGCTCGGGCTCGCTGATCACGGCCGGACAGGCCGCCGACCTCGGGCGCGACGTGGCCGCCGTCCCGGGTCTCGTCAGCTCGCCGCTCGCAGCCGGCGCCAACGCGCTGATCGCCGACGGCGCCCGGCTCGTGCGGGACGCGCGCGACGTGCTCGAGCTGCTGCGCGGGCCCGGCGCCTCGGCGCTCGCGGGCGAGTGCGCCGATCCGCGTCGAGCGGCGCTCGATCCGGACCTGACCGCGCTGCTCGAGCGCATCTGCGCCGGCCAGGACACCGTCGCGGCGCTCGGCGAGGGGGCGGGCATGGACGCGACACTTGCCGGCCTCGCGCAGCTGGAGCTGCGCGGCCTCGTACGCCGGGCGGCGGGAGGACGCTATGTCCCGTCGGCGTGAGACGCGCGACCGTCGCGCGCAGCGCGCGAGTCGGCGCACGCGGGAGTCGCGGCGAGCGCGCGTCCAGCACCGCCGGCGCGTGCGCCCGCGCGCTCGCGAGCACGCCTACCGGCGCCTGGCCGCGCCGGCCGGACGGCGCGGCCGGGCACGCTCTAACCTGCGCGCCGTGACGACGCCCGATCCGCGCCTCCCGGCCGTGCTGTCGATCGCCGGCTCCGACTCGGGCGGCGGCGCGGGCATCCAGGCCGATCTGAAGGCGTTCGCCGCCTGCGGCGTGCACGGCATGACGGCGATCACCGCGATCACCGCCCAGAGCACGGTCGGCGTCGACGCGGTCGGGGCGGTCGAGCCTGAGCTGATCGTCGCTCAGGTGCGCGCGGTCGCGCGCGACATCGGCGTCGACGCGGTCAAGATCGGGATGCTGGGGACAGTCGCGACGATCGCCGCGGTCGAGCGCGCGCTCGACGAGCTGGAGCCGGAGACGCCGATCGTGCTCGACCCGGTGATGGTCGCCGAGTCCGGCGCCGAGCTGCTCGAGCTGGCGGCGCGCGCGGCGCTGATCGAGCGCCTGCTGCCGCGCGTGACCGTCGCGACCCCGAACGTGCCCGAGGCACGCGCGATCGCGGGCGCGCCCGACGCCGACGTCCCCGAGCTCGCGCGTGCGATCCACGCGCTCGGGCCGCGCTGCGTCGTCGTCACCGGCGGGCACCGCGGGCAGGCGGTCGACGTCTTCTACGACGGCGAGGCGCTGGTGGCGATCCCGGGAGAGCGCCACCCTGACGGCGCCGCGCACGGGTCCGGCTGCACCCACGCCTCCGCGCTGGCGGCGCACCTCGCGCACGGCTTCGCGCCGCTCGAGGCCGCCCGCGCGGCGAAGCGGGTGGCGGCTCGCGCGGTGCGCGACGGGCTGCGCGAGATCGGCCACGGCGCCGGCCCGGTCGACGTGCTCGGCGTTCGCGCGAACCGGCCGCGGCGCGACGGAGCGCCGGCGTAGCCTGGCGCGCGGCCGCGCACACCCGTCGGCGGGCACATAACGCTCTGCCATAATCGCCGCATGAAGTTCCTGCGCATGAAGCCGGGACACGGCGAGGTGCTGATCGCCGAGGGGGACGTGGAGGTGCGCGAGGACGAGCAGCGGCTCGTCGAGGAGTTCCGTCGCCAGCTCGACGCCGGCATGTGGGCCGCCGTGCCGCTGGGCGGCGACGGCCGGCGCACCGCGCAGCTCGCCCGCAGCTTCGGGGAGGTTCCGCGCGACGCCGATCGCGTGATCTTCTTCCCGCGCGCCGCTGGCGGTCGCTGATGCCGCCGCGGCGCGCAGCGGCCGTCCCGCGCGCCGCGTCCGTGTCCAGCGCCCGGACGGCGGGGTAGACCGCCGTGGTGCTCGCGCTCGCCGCCACCGCGCTCGTCGTCCTCGGCCTGCTGTGGGAGGTGATGGCGCCGCCGCTCTCCGAGCGCGTGGCGCGCCACCGCGCCGGTCGTCGGCTCGTGCCGACGCCCGACTATGACCCCGGCCGCGAGCGGCGCGCCGAGGCGCGCGCCCGTCAGCTGCTGAAGTCGTGCGTCAACGGCGAGGAGTGGGCGATGTACCGCGACCTCGGCTTCGTCCGCGTCTGGGGGAGGCAGGCGGAACGGCCGGGCGACCACGCGACGGCCGCCGGCACGCCCTATGCGTACCTGATCTACCCGCACAAGCCGATCCTCGCCTACCTGCCGCAGACCGGCCGGCTGCTGAACGAGTACTGCGTCGCGTTCCCCGACCAGACGCGCCCCTACGGCAGCGCGCGGCTGCCCGACTCCGACGACGTGCTCGCCAAGTGGATGGCGCTCACCGGCGACGAGCGGCGCCTGATCGAGACCGCGAACCTCCATCTGCCCGGTCGCCAGCTCGACCCGCGCCAGGTCAAGCGCGACCTGTGGCGGCTGCGTCAGTGGGAGCGCGAGCGCGCGCGCTCGACGGCCGCCGGCGACGCCGTCACGCGCTGAGCGCGTCGGCCGCGGAGGGCGACCGCGACGGCGGTCTGTCCGCGAGGAACTCCTCCAGCAGTGCGTTGAAGCGCGCCGGTCGCTCGAGCATCGCGACATGGCCGGTGTCGGGCAGCACGAGCACGCGCGCGTCGGGGATCAGCTCGCCGAAGCGCTGGGCGTCGCGCGCCGGGATCACGCGATCGTCCTCGCCCCACAGCACGAACGTGGGGCACGCGATCCGCGGCAGGCGCTCGCTGATGCGGTGCGCGAGGATCGCCTCCATCGCGGGCAGGAAGCCGGGCTTGCCGGCGCCCTGCATCAGCTCGTGCGCGAGCGGCGCGGAGAGGCGGTCGGGGTGGCGCGCGACGAAGCCGAGGCCGATCCGTCGCAGCCCCGGTCGCTTCGCGAGCGACTCGTGTCGCGCCGCCGTGCGCGTCCACAGCGCGGCTACGACGCGGGCGCCGGTCATGATGCGGTCGCGGCGCAGGTACTCGGCCGTGATGCCGGCGGCCGAGACGAGCATCAGCCGCTCGACCCGCTGGGGCGAGGAGATCGCCAGCTCGGCGGCGACGTAGCCGCCCATCGAGTTGCCGACGACGGCCGCCGCGTCGATCCGCATCGCGCCGCAGAGGCGCTCGAGGAAGCGCGCGTAGCCGGGGATCGAGATCTCGCCGCGCGGCAGCGGCGAGGCGCCGAAGCCGGGGAGGTCGACGGCGACCACGCGATGCGTGCGCGCGAACGCCGGGATGTTCTCGAGCCAGTTCTGCCAGCGCCCGGCGAGCCCGTGGACGAACAGCAGCGGTGGCCCGGAGCCGAGCTCGATCACGTTCGCCGGCGTCCCGTCGACCTCCACCCAGCGCTGGTGAGCCGGCCAGTCGATGTCCAGCCAGGCAGACCGGCTTCCGGAGCCGTAGCCGTCGTGGCGGGGTGCGACGTCTCGCGCCACGACGCCGTCTACCCTGTGGCGCACATGCGCATCGCGATCGACATCGACTCGACATTGCACCACTACTGGGACCTCTTCGCGCTGCTTGCGCGCCGCCGCTTCGGCGTCACGCTCGCCTATGACGAGCAGGTCACGTGGGACATCGCCCAGCTGCGCCGCGAGCAGGTCGCCGCGCTCGTGGACGAGAGCCATCGCCCCGAGCACGTGCTCGGCGCCACGCCCTACGCGGGCGCGGTCGAGACCGTCGCCACCTGGCACGGGGCAGGCCATTTCATCCACGTCACGAGCCACCGCTCGACCGGGGCGCACACGGCGACAGCGGCATGGCTGGAGCAGATCGGGATGCCCTACGACGACCTGCACTGCTCGTGGGACAAGATCGCCCGCTGCACGGAGATCGACATCGACGTGCTCGTCGACGACAGCCCGCAGAACATCCTGCGCGCCCAGGAGGCGGGCATCGTGCCGGCGACGATCGCGCACCCGTGGAACCGCGAGCTGTGCCGCGAGGAGGGCGTCATCTGCGCCGCCGACTGGCCCGAGCTGGCGCAGCGGCTCGCGCCGGTCCTCGCCGGACCCGTGCGAGCTCGCTAGGACCCCGCCGGCGCGGGGCCGCGCCGCAACTGCTCGAGCGGGATCTCCTCCCACCCGCGTTGCAGCAAAGAGGCATGGTGCTCGCCGTGGCGAATAGCGAGAGCGCCGATGAAGACGCCCCGCTCCCGCTTGCGCAGCACCGCGTACCACATGGTGCTCGCGTCGTCGCTGCCCTGGATCCGCAACCACGGCCGCGGGGGCGGCTCGACGTCGGACGCCATGCCCGCCTCGACCAGCTGCCTGCGCGTCGCGACCTGACCGGTGTCGGTGTCGATGAAGAAGACGGCCACCGCCGGCCAGCCTAGCGACGACGCCGCGCTTGCGGACGACGGCTGGCAGCGCGCGCTCGCGCTGCTCGAGTCCGACCTGCGCCGTCGCGCCGCCGCCGAGAAGACGCGCCACGCCTACACCGCCGACGCCGCTCACTTCGCGCGCTGGGCGGGGGCACACCGGCTGGTGCCGGCTGCCGTGACGCCGCGGGCGCTGCGTCGCTACGCCGCCGGCCTCACCGAGGCGGGGCAGGCGCCGAGCACGGTCGCGCGCAAGCTCGCCTCGCTGCGCGCGTTGTTCCGCACGCTCGTCGAGCACGGGCTGCTGGAGCAGAACCCGGCCGACCTGCTGTCCGCGCCGCGACGCGAGCAGCGCCTGCCGCGCGTGTTGAAGGCGGCCGAGGTCTCCGCGCTGCTCGACCGCATCCCCGCCGACACCGCGCTCGCGCTCCGCGACCGCGCGCTGTTCGAGCTGGCCTACGCGTCCGGCCTGCGCGCGGAGGAGCTGGTGACGCTCGACCTCGACGCCGTGGAGTTCGACGCCGAGCGCGTGCGCGTGGAGGGGAAGGGCGGCAAGACCCGCTTCGTCCCGGCCGGCGAGCCGGCGCTGCGTGCGATCGAGCGCTACCTCCGACGCGGCCGCCACGCGCTCGCGGTCGTCGACTCGCCGCCCGCGCTGTTCCTCTCGAAGTCCGGTCGGCGGCTCTCGACGTCCGACGTCCGACGCCGTCTGCGCGTGTGGGCGCGGCAGGCCGCGGGGGTCGCGGGCGCCTCGCCGCACGCGCTGCGGCACTCGTTCGCGACGCACCTGCTGGACGGCGGCGCGGACCTGCGCTCGATCCAGGAGCTGCTCGGCCACGCCTCCATCTCTACGACCCAGGTCTACACTCGGGTAGAGTCCGCGCGGTTGAGATCTGCGTACGCACGAAGCCATCCGCGGGCCTGAGTGCAGGGAGGCGGCGCTGGAAACGAACGTCAAGGCGATCGAGCTCAAGGACCTCTGGCGCCGCTACAAGGCGAGCGGCGACGGACGGGCCCGTGAGCGGCTGGTCGTCGCCTACTCCCCCCTCGTGAAGTACGTGGCCGGCCGGATGGCCTCCGGCCTGCCTGCCCATGTCGAGGAAGCCGACCTCATCTCCTACGGGCTGATCGGCCTGATCTCGGCGATCGAGCGCTTCGACCTCGGCCGCGAGATCAAGTTCGAGACGTACGCGATCCCGCGCATCCGCGGCGCGATCATCGACGAGCTGCGCTCGCTCGACTGGGTGCCGCGCAGCGTGCGCGCCCGCGCGCGCGAGATCGAGCGCGCCAACGCGAAGCTCGAACACAAGCTCCAGCGCGCGCCGACCGACGAGGAGATGGCGAACGAGCTCGGCATGTCGATGGACGAGTTCCAGGAGGCGCTCGTCCAGATCTCGAACTCGACGATCGCGGCGCTCGACGAGCTGTGGACGGTCTCGGACTCCAGCGGCGACCAGATCTCGCTGCTCGACACGCTCCACGATCCGGACGCGCCCGACCCCGAGAAGATCGTCGACGCGAGCGAGCTCAAGGACCGCGTCGCCGACGCGATCGCCCGCCTGCCCGAACGCGAGAAGCTCGTGATCGCGCTCTACTACTACGAGAACCTGACCCTGCGCGAGATCGGCGAAGTGCTCGGCGTCACCGAGTCGCGCATCTCGCAGCTGCACACGAAGGCCGTCTTGCGCCTGCGCTCGCGTCTCGCCGGCGAGAACGGCGACGGCGAGCTGTAGCTCGCCCCGACGCAAGGGGTGGTCCCGGGTCGGCCCCCGGGGTATGGTCGGATCTCCAGCTCACCCGAGAGGAGACCCCGGCATGCACACGTCCGCCGACCGGATTCGCAACGTCGCCCTCGTCGGACACCGCGGCAGCGGCAAGACCTCGCTGCACGAGGCGCTGCTGTTCACGGCCGGTGCGGTCAGCCGGCTCGGACGCGTGACGGAGGGGACGACGGCCTCCGACGCCGACGCGGACGAGAAGGCTCGCCAGATGTCGATCTCGGCGGCGCTGACGTCGTTCGAGTGGTCCGAGCGCAAGGTCAACCTGCTCGACACGCCGGGCGAGCCGAGCTTCGTCGCCGACGCGCTCGGGGCGCTGCGGGTGTGCGAGTCGGCGATCTTCGTCGTCAACGCCGTGATGGGCGTCGAGGTCTCCACGACGCGCCTGTGGCAGCGCGCGGCCGAGCTGGACCTCGCGCGGCTGCTGTTCGTCAACATGCTCGACCGGGAGCGGGCCGACTTCTTCCGCACGCTCGACGCGTTGAAGGCCGCCTTCGGGCCGCACGTCGTCGCGACCGAGATCCCGATCGGCTCCGAGCACGAGGTCTCGGGCGTGATCGACCTCGTCGACATGAAGGCCTACGCCTACGACGGCGACGGACGCGACAACTGCAGGGAGGTCCCGATCCCCGAGGAGCTGGAGGGACTCGCGCAGGAGTACCGCGAGAAGCTGATGGACGAGGTCGCGGAGAACTCCGACGCGCTGATGGAGCGCTACCTGGAGGGCGAGGAGATCTCGCACGAGGAGATCGTCGGGGCGCTCAAGGAGGGCACGAACCACGGCGCGCTGTTCCCCGTCACGTGCGGCGTGGCGACGCGCAACCTCGCGACGAACCGCCTGCTCGACGCGATCGTCGAGGACCTGCCCTCGCCGGTCAAGCACGGCGGGCTGGAGGTCGCGGGCATGACGCTGGAGCCCGTCGAGGATCAGGACCTCTACGCCTACGTGTTCAAGACGCGCGCCGACCCGTTCGCCGGTCGCATCAACCTCTTCCGCGTCTACCAGGGCGTCATGAGGCACGACAGCCAGGTGCTCAACACGCGCGCACACGCGAAGGAGCGAATCGGCCAGCTGCTGACGTTCAGCGGCCGCGAGACGCAGCACGTGGACGAGTTCGGGCCGGGGGACATCGGGGCGGTCGCGAAGCTGAAGGAGACGCGCGCGGGCGACTGGCTGGCGGCCCGCGACGAGCCGATCGAGATGCCGGCGATCGACCTGCCGGCGCCGGTGATGGCGTTCGCGATCGAGCCGAAGACGAAGGGCGAGGAGGACAAGGTCTTCACGGCGCTCAGACGCCTGCAGGAGGAGGACCCGACGATCGACCTGCACCGCGACGAGCAGACCGGCGAGCAGATCGTCGCGGGCCTCTCACAGGTCCACGTCGAAGTCGTGATAGCGCGCCTGCGCGAGCGCTTCGGGGCCGAGGTCGAGCTGCACCCGCCGCGCGTGCCCTACCAGGAGACGATCCGCGCGAGCGCGAGAGCGCACGGCCGCCACAAGAAGCAGAGCGGCGGGCGCGGCCAGTTCGGCGACTGTCACATCGAGATCGAGCCGCTCGCGGACGGCGAGGGATTCGAGTTCGTCGACGCGATCAAGGGCGGGGTGATCCCCGGCGGCTTCATCCCGGCGGTCGAGAGAGGCGTCAAGGAGGCGATGCAGCGCGGCGCGGTCGCCGGCTATCCGGTCAAAGACGTGCGCGTGCGCCTCTACGACGGCTCCTACCACTCGGTCGACTCCTCCGAGATGGCGTTCAAGACGGCCGGCGCGCTCGCGATGCGCCAAGCGCTGGAGGCGGCGAGCCCCGTGCTGCTGGAGCCGATCATGCAGGTCACGGTCGCCGTTCCCGAGGACGCCGTCGGCGACGTGATCGGCGACCTCAACAGCCGTCGCGGGCGCCCGCTCGGGATGGAGCCGGCCGGCGGCATGACGGAGGTGCGCGCTGAGGTGCCGATGGCCGAGATGCTCTCCTACGCGCCCGACCTGCGCGCGATCACCGGCGGTCAGGGCGAGTTCACGATGGAGCTGGCGCGCTACGAGGAGGTGCCCGGCCACCTCGTCGAGAAGGTCCTCGCGCAGGCGCGCGGCGAAGCCGAGGCGGTCAGCGGCTGACGTCGACGGTCGCCGGGTCGCTGCTAGGCTCGGCGGCCGCATGACGACGAAGGACATCCGCACCTCGAACGTGCAGGTCAGCTGCGACGTGTGCGGCCGCACGCTGCTGCGCGGCGAGCACGCCGATACCTACCTCGCCGGCGGCAGCCGTCGCCAGGTGTGCGAGCTGTGCACCGCGCGGGCCGTCCACGAAGGCTGGGTGCGCGAGGGCCTCGCGCTCGAGCGCACCGCCGGTCGCAGCTTCGGCGGGGAGCGCCGCCGCTCGCTGCTCGGGCGCCTGCGGCTGCCGCGCGGCGGACGCGACGAGGCGCGTGCGCCGTCCGCGCCGCACGCGAACGGGGGCGGCGAGGCGTGGCGCGAGCCCTCGCGGGAGGCCGGCGTCGCGTCGGCGCCCGAGCCGCGTCACGTGCATGCCGTGCCGACGAGCGTCGAGCAGCGCACCGTCAACGCGATCGAGCGCTTCAACCGCAGCGAGCACCCGCGCACCGTCGCGGGCGTCGCGCGCTCGCTCGGCGCGCCGGTCGTCGTCGTGCGCCCGAGCGGCGAGGAGGACCCGCTGATGACGGTGGTCGTCTCCTGGGAGCTGTGCTGGTACCGCTACGAGGTGGACCTCTCCGACGACGCGGCGGCCGTGCGGCTCGCCGGCCAGGGCTACGAGCTGGCGGAGATCGAGGCCGTCGATCGCGTCGAGCCGAACGCCGCCGCGGACGAGTACGGAACGCTCGAGCCGGTCTGACCCGCCGGCAGGTCCGGCAGACACCCCCGCGGGTGTCTGCCAGACCTACTAGCATCCCGCGCCGATGAGGGCTGGCCGGTGATCTACTGCGTGGTGCCCGCGGCGCTCGCGGACGAGCTCTACGACAAGCTCGCCGCCTACTACGCCGACGACCCCAACGTGACGGTGATCGTCGACCGCCGCAAGGCAGAGCGCCGCGCGCGCGGCGACGCCGGCGGCGGCAAGCGCGAGCTGCGCGATCGCCGGCAGCGCGCCTTCGCGGATCGCCAGCCGCGTCCGTCGGTCGGGCGCTGAGCCGGCGCGGGGCGATGAGGCTGGTCCTCCACGTCGACGGCGGCGCGCGCGGGAACCCGGGTCCGGCCGCGATCGGCGTCGTCGTCTCCGACGCGGGAGGCGCGACGGTCGAGCAGCTCGGCGAGGCGATCGGCGTCACGACGAACAACGTCGCCGAGTACCGCGCGCTGCTGCGCGGACTCGAGCGCGCGCGCGCGCTCGGCGCCAGCGAGGTCGAGGTCGTCGGCGACTCCGAGCTGGTCGCCAAGCAGATCAACGGGCAGTACAAGGTCAAGCACGCCGGGCTCAAGCCGCTGCACGCGCAGGCGCTCGCGGCGCTCGCCGGCTTCGAGCGCTGGCGCGTGCGGACGGTCCCGCGCGCGCAGAACGCCGGCGCCGACGCGCTCGTCAACGCGGCGCTCGACGCGGTCGCCTGAGCCCCGCCGCGTCGCGCCTCGGCGTACGCGTTATGACGCCGGGCCGCGCCGGCTCCGGCCGAGCGGGTTCGCGCCGGGCGACTGCGGGGATACCTCGTGGTGCGCTCGAGAAAGGGGTGGCCGATGTCAGATCAGCGCGCGGTGGCGCACACCAGCCACCAGACGATTCGTCTCAGCAAAGGCAAGCACGCCTCGCCCGGCGAGGGAGCCTGCGTGATGGAGCTCGCGTCGATGCTCGCGGGCGAGCCGTTCAGCGACCGGCCGGCGTCGGTCTGTCCCGTGATCGCGGGCTTCATGCGCGCGTACAACGACCGCATCGACGACGAGCGGCGCCAAGACCTCTACCGCTACGCGGCCGAGGTCGTCGGCACGCGCGCCGTGCCGGAGGTCGAGCATCTGCGCGAGCGTCGATGCCTGGAGTGGGCAGAGGACATGCGGCGCCAGCGGCCGCGTCCGCTGCGGTGGGTCGGACGGAGCGGGCCGGGGTCGATCGACCGGCGCCTCGGGCTCGACGCCGCCGGAACCTATGCTGCCCGGTCGATCCGTCGGCATTCCGACCGCACGCACGCCGCCGCGCTCGCGCTGGTGGACGAGCTGATCGCGATGGGCCGGGGGAGCACCGAGCGTCGCGCGCCGGTCCGTCCGGCGGTCGGGCTCGCGGACGCCCCGCCGCTCACGACCGGTTAGCGTTCGGCCCGCCGTTCGGGCCGCCCGCGGCCGCCCCGACGAGATCGTCCACGCCGAGGGCGATCTCGTCGTCGTGGCCGTCGATCGGCACCAGCAGCCAGTTCCCGCGCTCGTCGCGACGCAGAAGCCCGCGCTCCGCGAGACTGCCGAGCGCCGATGTGACCGACGGGCGTTGGGCGCCGACCAGCAGCGCGAGCTGTCGGTGCGTGAGGGAGAGAGGCACCAGCACGCCCTCCGCGGTGACCTTGCCGAAGCGGTCGGCGAGGTGCCAGAAGAACGCCAGCAGGCGCGTGTCGACGCGCTTGAGGCTGTGAATGCTCACCATCACGCCGAGGTCGTGCGCGCGCTCGGTCGCACGCGCCACGAGCGCCGTCGTGAGCGCGGGCCAATGCGCCGCCACGCGCGCGAAGCGGCGGTCGAGCACGGCGAGCCGCGACGCCTCCACCACGCGCCAGCCGACCTCGTGGCGCATCGGCGCGTCGCTGCCGCGGTTGTCGAGCGGGCGCAGCAGCATTCCGGGACCGACGAGCTCGCCGCAGCGGGCGTCGGCGACGGTCACGTCGCGGATCAGCAGGCCCTCGAGCACGAGCAGCCCGAGCTCGGCGTCCCGCGCGTCCCCATCCTCGGGGAACCAGTCGCCGCTCGGCAGTTCGAGCACGGCGGCGACCGCGTGCTGGCGGGCGCGGGTGCGCTCGGACTCGGGCAGGACGCTGCGGAGCCCGGGGTCGTGGTCGAGCACGTAGACGAAGTGCTCGGGGGATCGGGTGGCCTCGCTGATCGGCACGCTGGAGATCCACGTACCCGTTCCGCGCCGGTTGCTCGCACGGATTTTTCGAATGCGGGACCGCGCGGGCCAGCCGCGCGGGCGTCGTCGGCACTGCGGGAGGCCGACGACGCCCGCGTCCACGGCGGCATCCTTACGGACGGATGATCGGGCGGATGATCGGACGGATGATGCTCATCGCTTGCTCACCTCCTCTCTGCGCTGCGTCGGACAAGTCAGGCCGCGTGTCCCGCGATGTAGACGAGCTTCGTGTGGACCTCCTCGTCGGCGTCCTCGTGCAGGACGCCGCCGGTGGACTGGCCCAGCACGGCTCGGCACGCGAGGCCGGCTGACGCCAAGGCTCGGCGGACCGCGGTCCGCGGGTGGTGGCGCTGGACGTGGCGGCTGATCGCCCCGCCGCCGATGTCGATCGAGGCCGCGCACAGGGCGCCCGCCTCGATCGGCTCGCTCGTCTCGCCGCGCCAGACGGCGCCGGCGAGCGGGCGCTCGAAGGTCGCGTCGAGCGCGAAGCCGGCGCGGTACGTCGCCAGCGTGTTGGTGTCGAACACGTACACGCCGCCGGGCGCCAGCAGCCGCGCGACGCTCGCGAACGCCGCCTCCAGGTCGGCGCCGCTCAGCAGGTAGTTGACCGCGTCGTCGAGGCAGGTGATGAGTTCGAACGCGCCAAGTTTGGGCAGCTCGCGCATGTCCGCCACGACCACCCGATCGGGGTCGACGCCGTCGCATCGACGAGCGCGCTCGACCATCGAGGGCGAGAGGTCGCACGCCCACACGTCGTAGCCGCGTGCCAGCAGCGGGGCGAAGCTCTTGCCCGTGCCGCACGCCACGTCGAGCACGCGGGCGCCATTTGCCCCGTGGTTGCGGGCGATTCGCTCGAGCTCGTCGATCCAGCCGTCGTGGTCGTAGCCGTCGGTGAAGTCGTCGTAGACCGGCGCGAGTCGCTCGTAGGCGAGCAGGGCCGGAGTCGCGGTCATGGTTGCCATGACCGCTAAGACCCGCCGAACGCTCACGAACGTTTCACATACTTCGTGAACTTCTACGCAACCTGAGCGATGCTGCGCATATGGCCGGAGCAAGCGAGGGGGACCGCTCGCATCCGCCGGGCGGAGACTGGAACTGGAAGCTGATGCGGGGCATCGCGCTGCGAGAGGCGCGGCGCTACCTCGGTGCGGCCCACGACGTCGACGAAGCGGTGCAGGAGGCGCTCGTGCGCGCCTGGCGTCGACGGGCGAGCTGCCAGGGCGACGACCAGACGCCGTGGATGCGCCAGATCGCGCGCAACGAGGCGCTGCGAATGCTCGCGCGCCGCAGACGGCGCTCGGAGTTCGAGCTGCTCGACGACGAGACGCTGCTCGCCGGCGTACCGGACCACGACGCGAGCGAGGAGCAGGACGGGATGTTGCTCCGCATGGAGGTCGAGCGGGCTATGCGGCGCTTGAGCGTTGCCGATCGACAGCTCCTTGCTCTACGCTATGAGCGCGACCTGACCCAGCCGGAGGTGGCTCGCATGCTCGGAATCCCGGAAGGAACCGTCAAGATCCGACTCCATCGGCTCCGCGGACGGTTGCGCGAGGCATTGGACGCCCCCGTATGAAGCCCTACAGCGACATCAACGATCCGCGGCTCATCAAGGCGCTCGCGCACCCGCTGCGCGTGCGGATCCTCTCGATCCTCGAGACGCGCGACATGGCAAGCCCGAACGAGATGGCCGACGAGCTCGGCGTCTCGCTCGGCGTGATGAGCTACCACGTGCGCCGCCTGCACGCGCTCGGGTTCCTCGAGCTCGTCAAGCGCACGCCGCGCCGCGGCGCGATAGAGCACCACTACCGCGCGAAGGCGCGCCCGCACGTCACCGACGAGGGCTGGGCGGAGACGCCGTCGATCGTCAAGCGCGCGATGGTCGGCGCCTCGCTCCAGCAGATCAACGGCTTCATCAACGCGGCCGCCGCCCAGGGCGGCTTCGATCGCGGCGACGCGCACCTGAGTCGAACCGTCGTCGCGCTCGACGAGCAGGGCTGGCGAGCGCTCGCGGCCGAGATGGCGAGACTGATGGAACGCGTCGACGAGCTGCAGGAGGAGAGCCTCGAGCGCGTCAAGGCCTCCGGTGACGACGCCGAGGCCGTCATCAAGCGCAGCGCGGCCGTGATGATGCTGTTCGAGGCCGAGGGCGTGCCCGAGCACGACCCGTCGCGCGATGCCGCCGGTGCCGGCGAAGAGCGCCTCGGCCGCCGCTCCTCGCGCCGTCCCCGCCCGCTGCGCGCCGTCACCGCGGCCGACGGCGACTGATCCGCCACCGGTATACTCGCGATGCCGTGCGGATGTAGCTCAGTTGGCTACACCGACACCGCTGCCCGCCAACTGACGCTCGTCCGCAGCCGCGAGTCGCGCCGCGAGATCGAGCAGCACCGCGTGGCGCCGTGGCGACGCAAGACTGGCCGCCGCGCGCCCCAGCGCCTCCAGCTGGTTTTTTTTGCGCCCGAGAAGTTGACTGACTCTGGCTCTCCCTCTACCCCCTACGGGGGAGAGGGAGAGCTAGTGGCTGTACACGCGGGTGAGGGCGCGGCCTCGCTTGACGCGCCGCGGCGTGGCCGGGGAACCGCAGCTGGCGCCGCGCTCGGTGCGCCGCGGATGGAGGGCAGCGAGGGGATGTGGCTCGAAACGCTGGAGGCGGACTTCGAGCGGCTGCTCGGGCCGCCGCTCGATGGGCGCCTGCTGCACCCCGAGCGGCTGCTGACGGCGTTGCGGCGCTTGGACCGTTGGGCCGACTTCGGCCAGGGCCGGTGCGGTGCTGGCGTCGAGGTCGCCCAGCGGATGATCGAGAACCACGCCGAGCGGCTCGCCGACGAGTGGGACGCGTACAGCCGGCAGCTGCGGCGCGCCGAGCCGTGGGAGCCGGCGCCGAGAGTGCCGAGACCGCGGCCTCGGCACCTCGGCTACTTCGTTCCGGCGCTGCTGCAGCTGGGCCGGCGGTGGAGACGCACCCACCGGTCGCGCCGCCGCCGCGAGAGCGAGCTCAGGCCGGGATTGGGATCTCGAG
>Ga0070714_100001854_pt1 | contig 15388 bp, 9 predicted proteins | sample LARL83metaG_FD_65450 | JGI IMG/M metagenome (GOLD analysis project Ga0070714, IMG submission 65450) | Corn, switchgrass and miscanthus rhizosphere microbial communities from Kellogg Biological Station, Michigan, USA - LAR L8-3 metaG | ecosystem: Host-associated > Plants > Roots > Rhizosphere ...
CGGGCAAAGAACCATCTGGTCGCGATCGTGCGCGCCCTGCGCCGGGCGGGCATCCATTTCCGTGCAGTGGAGGTGGAGAACCTCGGCGGCCAGCCAGTGGTGCAGGATCTCCTGGCCCTCACCCGCGCACTGGCGCATCCCGCCGACCGCACCGCCTGGCTCGCGGTGCTGCGGGCGCCCTGGTGCGGCCTGAGCCTGGCGGAGTTGCATGCGCTCGCCGGCGCTGACGCCGACGCCGCCATCCCGGCGCTCATGCAGGCAGCGGATACCCTGGCGAAGTCCCGTCCGCGCTTCGCCCACACGCGGGCGGTGTTGTCGCGTGCCCTGGCGGAACGTGCACGCGGCAGCCTGCGCAGCCAGGTGGAACATGCGTGGCTGGCGCTGGGCGGACCCGCCGCGCTCGCGGGCACCGAGGCGCTGGCGGATGCAGAGGCTTATCTCGAGTTGCTGGAGGAACTGGGGGAAGGGGGCATGCTGCTGAGCGTCGCCGAACTGGAGCAGCGCCTGGCGCTGCTGTTCGCACGCGCCGACCCGGAAGCCGACGACAGCCTGCAGCTCATGACCATCCACAAGGCCAAGGGACTCGAGTTCGACGTGGTCATCCTGCCGGGCCTGTCGGCCCACACCCGGGGCGAGGACCAGGATCTGCTGGTGTGGCTGGAACGGCCCCGCGCGGAACGGGAGGCGGACATCCTGCTGGCGCCGCTGGATGCGCCGGGACAGGACCGCAAGGATCCTCTCTATGCCTGGGTGCGGCGGCTGCGCAAGGAGCAGTCGCGCCTGGAAGATGTGCGCTTGCTGTACGTGGCGGCGACCCGCGCACGGGAGGCGCTGCACCTCCTGGGGGCAGTGACCATCAAGGAGAAGGAAGGGCGGCGCGAGTACGCCGAGCCGAAGCCGGGCTCCCTGTTGGCGTTGCTGTGGCCTGCGATGCAGGACGAGTTCGGACGGAGCCTGGCTGCGACCGGGACCACGGAAGCGGTCGAGACGAGGACGCGCGGAGCCGCCGGCTTCACCCGCCTGAGACAGGACTGGACCCTCCCCGCGCCCGCCGCGCCGGTGCGCTGGGCGCGCAGCAACGTCCTGGCGTCGGAGGAGGTGCCTGAGTTCGAGTGGGTCGGCGAGACCCTGCGGCACGTGGGCACGGTGGTGCATCGCCTGTTGCAGCGCGTGGCGGACGAAGGCCTGGCCGGCTGGGATGACGCGCGCCTCAGGCGCGCGCTGCCGGTGATCCGGCAACTGCTAGGACAGGCGGGCGTGCCCGAGGAGGAGCTGGAGGGCGCGGCACGGGAGGTTGTGCAGGCGGTGCACAACACGCTGGGGGACGCACGCGGCCGCTGGCTGCTGAGCGGGCACTCCGAGGCGCGCAGTGAATATGCCCTGAGCCTGCTGGAGGACGGACGGCTCAAGACGGGGATCATCGACCGCAGCTTCGTGGACGAGGAAGGCGTACGCTGGATCGTGGACTACAAGACCAGCCGCCACTCCGGCGCCGACTTCGAGACTTTCCTGGAGCGGGAGCGGCTGCGCTATGCGCCGCAGCTTGAGCGCTATGCCTCCCTGATGCGGGGCCTGGGGGCTTCGCGTGTTAAAGTCGCGCTGTATTTCCCGCTGTTGCAGCGCTTGCTCGCTTGGGAACCCGCGAATGGCCCAGAGCCTTGAAAACCGCCTGGTGGTGGCCATCTCCTCGCGGGCCCTGTTCGACCTGGAGGAGAGCCACCGCATCTTCACCGAACAGGGGCTGGACGCCTATTCCCGCTACCAGGTGGAGCATGAGGACGTGCTGCTGGAGAAGGGCGTGGCCTACGGACTGGTGCAGAAGCTCCTGGAGCTGAACCGGGGCGCCGCCCAGAAGCGGGTCGAGGTGATCCTGCTCTCCCACAACAGCGCGGACACGGGCCTCCGGGTCTTCAACTCCATCCAGAAGCACGGCCTGGACATCAGCCTCGCGGCCTTCACCAACGGCGCTTCACCGTGGCGCTACATAGAGCCCTTCAGCGCCGACCTGTTCCTGTCCGCGGAAGCCGCGGACGTGGTGAAGGCCTTGGACAACGGCTATGCCGCCGCGGCCATCGTGCCCTCGCGGGTCAGGGCGCGCGAGGACCGGGAGCTGCGCATCGCCTTCGACGGCGACGCGGTGCTGTTCTCCGACGAGGCCGAACGGGTCTACCAGGAGCGCGGCCTGGAAGCCTTCGCCGAGAGCGAGCAGGCCCGCGCGCGCCAGCCCCTGAGCGGCGGACCTTTCAAGAACTTCCTGGCGGCGCTGCACCGCATCCAGTCGGAGTACCCGCCGGACAAGGCGCCGATCCGCACCGCCCTGGTGACAGCGCGCTCCGCTCCCGCCCACGAGCGGGTGATCCGCACCCTGCGCTCCTGGAACATCCGCATCGACGAGGCGCTGTTCCTGGGCGGCCTGCCCAAGGGCGAGTTCCTGAAGACCTTCGGCGCCGACATCTTCTTCGACGACCAGAAGGGCCACGTGGAGGCGGCGGCGAGCTACGTCGCCACCGGCCACGTGCCCCACGGCGTCAGCAACCGGATGGGATGAGCGATGGCAGAAGAGACCGAGTTCGAGAGCTGGCACGAGGAGAAGCAGTCCGCCTACCTGTACCGGGTGGTGGCGGCGTGCGAGGAGTCTCCCGAGATCAGGGCCATGTTCATCAAGCTGGCAGATGCTGCCGACAGCCAAGCCCAGCACTGGCGGAAGATCGCGGCGCAGCGGGGCGTGACCCTGCCGGAGAGCTTCCGTCCGGCGCTGCGCGCACAACTGGTCTCGCACATGCTGCGGCGGCTCGGTCCAGAGCGCCTGCTGCCGGTGCTGGCGGCCATGAAGGTGCGCGGCCTCTCCGTCTACACCCACGGCGCGTCGGTGGGCCATGCCATGCCGGCGGCGGGCCAGCAGGAGTTCCGCCACCGGCGCATGGCCGGCAGCGGCAGCTTCCGCGCCGCGGTGTTCGGTATAAATGACGGCCTCATCTCCAATGCCAGCCTGATCCTGGGCATGGCCGGCGCCTCGGCAGGCGAGGGTACGGTGTTGCTGGCCGGCGTGGCGGGGATGCTGGCCGGCGCTGCCTCCATGGCGGCCGGCGAGTACGTCTCCATGCGCTCGCAGCGCGAGATGTTCGAATATCAGATCGGTCTGGAAGATGCCGAGCTCAAGGCTTATCCGGAAGAGGAGGCCGGGGAGCTGGCGCTCATCTACGAGGCGCGGGGCATCCCGGCCGCGGATGCGCGGCGCATGGCGGATACATTGATACGGGACCCGTCGCGTGCCCTGGACACCCTGGCGCGGGAAGAACTGGGACTCAACCCGCGGGAGCTGGGCTCACCGTGGGGCGCCGCCGTGGCCTCCTTCGTGGCCTTCGCCGTGGGTGCGGTGATCCCACTGCTGCCATTCCTGTGGCCGCGCAGCCACGGCTTGGCCATATCCATCACGCTCACCCTGGTGGGACTGTTCACGACCGGCTCGATCGTGAGCCTGTTCACGGGACGCTCGCCCTGGTGGAGCGGCCTACGCATGCTGCTCATCGGCACTGCAGCGGGTGCCGCGACTTACCTGGTCGGGCACCTGTTCGGCGTCGCGCAGGGTTGAGATCGAGGTCTTCATCTACTGCGCCGTGAGCAAGGCGCCGCAGCGGCTCACGGCGGCTGTGCGCGTCCCTGCCGCGCGGCGCGGATCTGGTCCCAGACGGGGTCCTCGTCGCGCAACACGCGCATGAGGTTCTCATGCACGCGCCGGCGGAAAGCCGGGCCCGGGACAGGCTGAGGCTCCTCGAGGGCGGTATGTGTCACCTCACGGGTGACGCGCAGGGGCGTGGGCTGCGGCGGGAGATAGAAGGCGTCGGTGCGGTCATCTACAGTCTCATTGGTCTGTACGAAGAACGGCACGAACACGCTGCCGGTCTTGCCCAGGGCTTGATAGTCTCCGACGAACAGTCCCCCCGCATCCGGCGCCCGCTGCAGGTCGAAGGAGCCGGTGATGTGCTGCTCGCTCCAGTGCACTCCGTCCGTGGATGAGGTGAACCAATAGTCCGTGGGCAGGGTGGCATCGCCGGGCTGGTCCATGCGGAGATCGAAGTAGCTCACGCCCACGGTACCGTCGCCGAGGATGGCGACGCTGGGAGTGAAGGCCTGGGTGCCGGCGACCGCATTGATTCGCACCGGACTGGACCAGTGCAGGCCGCCGTCCGTGGAGGCGGAGTAGGCGATGCCGTCATGGGCGCCGTTGCTGAAGCGCCCGTCCTCCCAGACCACGGCGAGCTGCCCGCCCGGCCCCGCCGCCATCTGCGGCAGGCCGGCGCCGGAGCGGATGGGATCGCCGGTGTTGGGATCGGAGGCGCCTACCGCCAGGTTCGCGGCCACGGTGATGGGCGCGGACCAGCTTATGCCATGGTCGGCGGAGCGGATCACACGGATGCGGGAACTTGAGGTGCTGGCGGTGTTGTCGATCTCCTCGAAGAGATCCAGGAGCGTGCCGTCCGGCAGGCCTACGATCTCATTGCCGAGGGTCTGGTTGTTGAAGCCCGGGTCGTAGATGGGCTTGGCGGTCTCCCAGCTGGCGCCGCCGTCGATGCTGCGGGCGAACTCGGCGGCACCGAAGCCGGTGTTGGTGAGCCGATCCCATACCGCGTAGACGAAGTGCGAATCGTTGGGGTCGGCGGTGATGCTCTCCTTGTCGTTGAAGGCATTGGCGCCGTCGAGGATGAGCGTGGCCGGAGAGCTCCAGTTGACGCCGCCGTCGGTGGAGCGGCTCACCAGCACGCTGCTGCTGGAACCGGGCTGCAGGGTGCTGCCGGTGAACGAGATGGAGATCACGTAAGCGACGGAACCGTCGCTGGCGAAGCTCACCCACGGATCGGAGGCGCGGGAGTAGTTGCCGCCGTTGCCCGTATCGCCGCCGCCGCATACCGAGAGCGGCAGGGTGTGCTCGGTCCAATGCTTGCCGCCATCCGTGGAGGAGCCGGCCACCAGGCCATGGGCGCCGCCGTCGGAGAAGCGGTCCTGCTGCCAGGCGGCCACCAGGTTGGAGGGATTGGCCGGATTGATGGCGACGTAGGGCTCGACCTCGGCATCCTCGTAGTCGATGCCGGTCTTGCCACCACCGCAGCCGGCCGGATATGGCGAAGTTGCCGAGACCCTCACCAGGCCCGTGGCTGGCGGCGAGATGGGCCCGGCGGCGCTGGAAGAGGAAGACGATCCGCCACCACCGCAAGCGGACAGCAGGGCAGCAGATAACAAGGCGAGCACGGTCCTGATAGGCATGGTTGCATCCGGCTGGGTGTCCATCTCCGTCTATATAGCATGGCAGCGGTATTCCGGCTGCTCAAGAAGTGTCGGGGCTTACAAAATAGAACGGCGGGCCCGGTGGGCCCGCCGTCCGGTCTTGGCGCTGTCGCTGATCCTTACCAGATCACGCAACGGTCCTTGTTGACCATGGGGCTGCCGTCCTTGGCGTTCCAGGTCTGCTGGAACTGCGGCATGTTGGCCATGGTTCCGTTCACGCGGTACATGCCCGGCGGATGCGGGTCGATGGTGACGCGGCGGACCTGCTCCTCGGGACGCACGCTCTCCGCCCACACGTGGGCGGCGCCCAGGAAGAACTGCTGGTCCGGGGTCATGCCGTCGATGGTCTTGGCATCCTTGTACGCCTGGGAGGCGTGGAAGGCGCGCCAGGCCAGGGTCAGGCCGCCCAGGTCCGCGGTGGCTTCGCCGGTCACCAGGTGGCCCTGCACATGGTTGCCGTCAGCCACGGTGTAACTGGAGAAGTGGTCGGAGATGCAATCGGTGGCGGCGTGGAACTTCTTGAAGTCCTCCGCCGTCCACCAGCCGGAACCCGGCAGCAGGTTGCCCTTGGCGTCGAACTTGGCGCCCTGGTCGTCGAAGCCATGGGTGATCTCATGGCCCATGACGAAGCCGATGGCGCCGTAGTTGACCGCAGCGGGGGCGCTGGGATCGAAGAACGGCGGCTGCAGGATGCCGGCCGGGAAGTTGATGTTGTTGCGCTGGGCGCTGTAGTAGGCGTTGACCTCGTGCGGGTACATCTCCCAGTCGCTCTTGTCCAGCGGCTTGCCGATCTTGTTGAGCTCGCGCTGCTGCTCGAACTCGTTGCCGCGCATGACGTTCATGACGTAGCTGTCGCGCTTGACGTCGAGCTTGGAGTAGTCGCGCCACTGGTCCGGGTAGCCGATGCGCTCCTCGATGGCCTCGAGCTTGTCCACCGCAGCCTTGCGGGTCTCCGGGGACATCCAGGCCAGGGTGGTGAGGTCGTCCTTCAAGGCGCCACGGATGTTGTGGAGGATGTCCACCACCGCCGCTTTGGACGAGGGCGGGAACTTCTTCTCCACGTAGAGCTTGCCGGTGGCGAAGCCCATGAGGCTGTCCTCGGTGCTCACCACCCGCTGCCAGCGCGGCAGCAGTTCCTTGGCGCCGGTGAGAGCCGAGCGCATCTTGAAGTCCTCATCGACGAAAGCCTTGGAGAGGTAGGGCGCAGCGGCGTCGATCAGGTGCCAGCGCAGGTACGCCTGCCAGTCGCCGATGGGATCCTTGGCCAGCTCGCCGTCCAGGGCCTTGAAGAAGTCCGGGGTGGCGAGGTTGAAGCCCTGGATCTCCGGGTGGCCGACGTCGGCCAGGTATCTGTTCCAGGCGATGTCGGGCGTGGTCTTGCGCAGCGCCTCGACCGTGATCGGGTGGTAGATGTTGTCGGGGTCGCGCTCCTTTACGCGGCTCATGGCAGCCTGGGCGAGGCGCGTCTCCATGGCCATGATGGTCTTGGCTTCGGTATCGGCCTTGGCCTGCTTGTCGCCGAGCAACTGCAGCATGGCGGAGACGTGGGCCGTGTAGGCGTCACGCACCTTCTGGAACTGGTCGGCCTGGGCCTTGCATGCGGCGAACTCGGCCTGGGCCGGGGTCTGCGCGGTGGAGGCGGGCGGCGGCGTCATGGCGGTGGAGGCGGCCGGCACCGGGCACTTGTCCGCGGTCTTGAGATAGTAGTCGCGGTCAGGGAGTCCCAGGCCGCCTTGGAAGGCCACGCCGATGATCTTGGTGCTGTCCTTGAAGTCCTGCATCTCGCCGAACTGGAACATGGCGTCCACGCCCATCATCTGCAGGCGGGCCATCTCCTTCTGCAGACCGGCGCGGGTCTTGATGCGGGCGATGGCGTCCAGCTCGGGCTGCAGCGGCTTCACGCCGGCGGCCTCGATGCCGGCCTCGTCCATGCCGGTGGCGTAGAAGTCACCGACCTTCTGTTCGATGCTGCCGGGCTTGTTGTCCTGCTTGGAGGTGTCCTCGAGGATCTCGTGCACCGTCTCCTGGTTCTGCTTGATGAGCACGTTGAAGGTGCCCCAGCGGGAATAGGCGGCGGGGATGGGGTTCTGCTTCTGCCAGCCGCCGTTGGCGTAGTGGAAGAAGTCCTGGGTGGGATCCACGCTGGTGTCGAGCCAGTCCATGTGCAGACCCGGGGCGGTGCCGGCCGCAGGCGCAGCGGTGGTCGCGGCGCGGGGGGCGCTGCTGACGGCCGCTGGCGCGGTCTTGCTGGCGGTGCTGCTGCAGGCGGTGACGACGCCCACCGAGGTGGCGCAAAGGGCGCCCAGTAACAGGTATCTGCGTTGCATGGTCCGAGCCTCCTAACTTATTTATATAGACGCTGCGATAAGACCCCGGGAGCGATCCCCGGCGCGGGCCCCTCAAGGTCCCGGTACCGGGACCCGGATGATACTATCCGGGCGGCCTTCGCGGCGCGCCCCTTCTTAGGTTGTGGGATCCGGACGATCTTCATGCAGGAGAATCGGGACATGACCAGACACCGCTCACTCACCCTGCTTATGTTGCTTGCCGCTGCCAGCGGCGCCTGGGCTGCCGGGCCCATCGTCCTGCAGGTGGACCTGCGGGAAGCGGGGCGGCATCTGTTCCATGGCCATGAGGTGATCCCGGTGAAGCCGGGGCCCCTGACCCTGTATTACCCGAAGTGGATCCCCGGCGAACATTCGCCCAGCGGTCCGCTGGAGAACCTGGCGGGATTGAAGATCGCGGCCGGCGGCAAGCCGCTCGCCTGGCACCGCGACCTGAAGGAGATGTGGGCGATCCACCTGGACGTGCCGCAGGGTGCCTCCAGCCTGGATGTCAGTTTCGACTTCCTCTCGCCGGCCACCGGCGGCGAGTTCGGCCAGAGCGTGTCGGCGACCCCGGACATCGCAGACCTGGAATGGAACCAGGTGCTGCTGTATCCCGCCGGCTCTCCCGCCAAGGACATCAGCTTCGAGCCCAGCGTAGTGCTGCCGGCAGGCTGGCACTTCGCCACGGCCCTGGAGACGGGATCCAGCAGCGCGGACGGTGCGCATTTCAAGAGCGTCTCGCTGGAGAACCTGGTGGACTCGCCGCTCATCGCCGGCAGCCACTTCCGCCGTCTGGACATCGGCATGGACGACAAGGTGCCCGTGCACCTCAACCTGGTGGCGGATACCGACGAGGATCTGGATGTCAGTCCCAAGCAGGTCGAGGCGATGAAGAACCTGGTCCGCCAGGCGAACCTGTTGTTCGGCTCGCATCACTACGCGCACTATGACTTCCTGTTCACCCTCTCGGACGACACCGGCCACTTCGGCCTGGAGCATCACCAGTCCAGCGACGACCGGAGTTGGGCCCAGGTGTTCACCGATCCGGACACCGCGCTGATAGGCACGCACCTCCTGCCGCACGAGTACGTGCACTCCTGGAACGGCAAGTTCCGTCGCCCGGCGGGCCTCGCCACCCCGGACTTCAACAGCGAGCCCATGCAGGACGACCTGCTGTGGGTGTATGAAGGCCTGACCGAATACCTGGGCAACGTGCTGACGGCGCGCAGCGGCGCCATCACCGCGGCGCAGTACCGGGACATGCTGGCGCTCGACGCCGCCACCATGGATCACCGGCCGGGCCGAAGCTGGCGGCCGCTGCAGGACACGGCCGACGAGGCGCAGATCCTCTACTACGCGCCGCGGGAGTGGCAGACCTGGCGCCGGGTGCAGGACTTCTACACCGAGGGTGAGCTGATCTGGCTGGACCTGGACACCAAGCTCCGGAAACTCTCCGGCGGCAAGAAGTCGATCGATGACTTCACCCGTGCTTTCTATGGCATGGACGACGGCAGCTACGTGGTGCACCCCTATACGTTCGAAGATCTGGTGGCCGCGCTGAAAGGCGTGCAGGACTACGATTGGGCCGGGTTCCTGAGGGAACGCCTGGACACCACCAAGGTGGGCGCGCCCCTCGACGGCATCGCCCGCGGCGGCTACCAGCTCGGCTACACCGACACGCCGAGTGAGTACTTCAAGGCCGTGGAGATGGTGCGCAAGCTGCAGAACTTCATGTTCTCCATCGGCCTGCAGGTGGACATGAGCGAGCACAACCGGGGCCTGATCCAGGACGTGCTGTGGGACAGCCCGGCCTTCAAGGCGGGCCTGGGTCCCGGCATGAAGCTGGTGGCGGTGAACGGCCGCGCCTTCGATGCCGACAAGGAAGTGCTGAAGGACGCCATCGAGGCGGCGAAGAGTGGCAAGGCGCCGATCCGGCTACTGGTGCGCCAGCAGGACGACTTCCTGAGCTTCGACGTGGATTATCACGGGGGGCTGAGATATCCGGTGCTGACGCCGGTGGCGGGCAAGCAGCCGCTCCTGGACGCGATCATCGCGGCGCATTGAGCCGGAACAAAGCAGAAGAAGAAAAGGCCCCGGTGCTGGGCACCGGGGCCTTCTCGTCCCTGCGTCAGTGCGGCTGGTACATGCTCAGCGCGGTGTAGATGGCGATCATGACCGCCCCGAGCACGATCATGGTCAGGCCGCGCTTGAACTCGCGCTTGACGAGGGCGATGATCCCGATCAGCACGCCCCAGCCGGGGATGACGATGCTGAGGATGATGTCACCGACCGTGGCCTTCTCCAGGCGGGTCTTGGTCGGCTCGGCCCGCTCGGTCGCGACGTCTGACTGGTTCATCTTCTGATCCCCCAAGTTGCTTCCCAGCCTGATTATGCATCAGGAGCGGCGCCGGCGCTGAAGCGGCAAGTCCAGCAGGCGCTCCGCCACCGCGTCGCTCTCGTAGTGCTCCAGCAGTGCCTTCACCACGTCGAAGCGCGTCAGGATGCCCAGCAGCTTGCGCTGGCCATCGTCGCTCACTACCGGCAGCCGGTCCAGGTTGCCCAAGGCCATGCGCGCCGCTGCCTCCCGGCCGGTCTCATCCGGGGTGACGACCGCGGGTGCTGCATCCGCCAACCAGGCGGAGAGGGGACGCGCTGGGTCAGTTTCGCAGTAGAGCTGGATCTCGGCGCGGGTCACCAGGCCCACCAGGCGGCCGTCGGCATCGGTGACCGGGTAGGCACGGTAGCGCTGGGTGGCGAGGTCGAAGTAGCGATCCCGGGCCTGCGCGGGGGTGAGCGTGGCGGGGACGCTCTCCACCTGGGCGCTCATGATGTCGCGGACGAACAGCGTCCCTAAGGGGTCCACGCCGTACTCGCGGAACACGTGCAGGCCGCGGCGGGCGACCTTCTCGGTGAGTATCGAACGCTTCATCACGATCACGCTGAAGGCATGGGCCACCACGCAGGCGATCAGCAGCGGCCCCAGGCTGGTGACGTCGTGGGTCAGTTCCAGGGCGAAGACGATGGCGGTGAGCGGCGAGCGCATGGTGCCGGCGATCATGGCGGCCATGCTCACCAGCGGCCAGATCAGCGGGCTGGCGCCCGGCAGGAAGGTGCCTTCCATGACCCCGAGGCCGGCGCCCATGATGAGCAGCGGTGCGAGCACGCCGCCGGAAGTGCCGGAACCCAGGGACACCGCCCAGACCACGAGTTTCACCGAGAGCAGCAGCAGAGCGGTGATGACCAGGTAATGGCCGTCCAGAAGGTCGCGGATGACGTCGTAACCGACGCCGAGGGCGTGGGGCTGGTAGTGGCCGCCGATGCCGACCACGACGCCGCCGAGGGCCGGCCACCACATCCAATGGATCGGCAGCTTGCGGAACAGATCTTCGCAGGCGTAGACGGTGACGGTGAGCGTCGCTGAGAGCATGGCCGCGAGCAGGCCGCAGGCTACCGCCGAGAGCAGGCCGAGGTCGGTGACCCAGGAACCGGGGGGCACCGGGAACAGCGCGCCGCTGCCCAGAAGGTATGGTCGCAGGGCCGCGGCCACCGCCGCCGCCAGCGCCACCGGGATGAGGCTGCGGGGGCGCAGCTCGAACAGCAAGAGCTCCACCGACAGCAGTACCGCGGCGATGGGCGTGTTGAAGGTAGCGGCCATGCCGGCAGCGGCGCCCGCCACCAGCAGAGTGCGGCGCTCGTTGGCGGTGAGCGTGAACACCATGGCGACGATGGAGCCGATCGCTCCGCCGGTCATGATGATGGGACCTTCCGCGCCGAAGGGGCCGCCGGAGCCGATGACGATGGCGGAGGACAGCGGTTTCAGCACCGCGATCTTCGGCTGCATGATGCTCTTGCCGAAGAGGATGGCTTCCAGGGCTTCCGGGATGCCGTGGCCGCGGATGCGCTCGGAACCGTAGCGCGCCATGACACCGACCAGCAGGCCACCCACCGCAGGCGCGAACAGCGCCCAGGTGCCGAGGTGCGCATCGGCGGGTGAGACGAAGCTCCAGGCAAAGCGCTGGTAATAGAAGAGGTTGGTGAAGAGCCCGATCAGGTGGAACAGGATCCAGGCCACCACCGCACCCAGCACGCCGACGCACAGGGCGATGGCCGAGATCGCCAGCAGGCGCGGCTGCGCGGCGAAATCCCGTTTGTTGTTTTCTATCATCGCTGCGATATGCCCATGGGGCTGGAGCAACCCATGGCGATGGAGAGTGAGGCAAGGCCGGTGCGGCGCGCAAGGGCCGCACCGGCCCGCATCCGGGTCAGCGGCGCTTGCGCCGCGGACGCCCCAGCCAGCCGGTCTCCACCACCGATTCCTCGGTCATGCGCCGCTGGCGCGCCTCCAGGATGGGGGTGCGGCCGAGATAGCCGACGAGCTTCTGCGGGTCCTTCGGGTCCACCACCGGCAGGCGGCCGATGCCGCGCCGCAGCATCTTCTCGGCGGCATCATGCAGGGTCTCGTCCGGATAGGCCACCACCAGCTTGCGGGAACCCACGTCGAGCAGCGGCGAGGCGGGATCTTCATTGTTCTCCAGGGCCCGCAGGATGTCGCCGCGGGTGATGATGCCGGCCAGCGCGCCGCTCTTGTCGGTGAGCGGATAGGCGCTGTGGCGGGACACCGTGCGGTCGTGGCGGGCCAGGCGGGTGGTGAGTTCGCCCAGGGACATGGCGCCGTCCAGCACCGGCGGCTTCTTGTCCATGACTTCCTGCACCTGTACCTGATGCAGCACGTCCACCTCGTATTCCAGATGCACCTTGAGGCCGCGCCGCGCCAGCTTCTCGGTCATGATGGATTCCTTGAGGAACAGCTGGGCGATGGCGCTGGCGATGACGCACACCAGCATCAGCGGCAGCACCGAGTTGTAGTTGCGGGTGATCTCGAAGGCGAAGATGATGAAGGCGAAGGTGGCGCGGGAGGCCGCCGCGAACACCGCCGCCATGCCGGTGAGGGCGTAGGCCGCCGGGTCCAGGTGCGCGCCGGGGATCAACAGGTTCACGCCGATGGCGAACACCGCACCCAGGGCCGCGCCGCCGATGAACATGGGGGCCAGCAGGCCGCCGGAGGTGCCCGATCCCAAGGAGATGAGCAGGGCCAGGGTTTTGAACACCAGCAGCAGCAACAGCACGCCGAGAGTGAGGTGGTTGGTGAGGATGTCCGAGAGGGTGCCATAACCCACGCCCAGCACCCGCGGCACGAAGTAGCCGATGACGCCGAGGCCGAGGGCGCCGATGGCCGGCCACCACATCTGATCCAGGGGCAGTTTCTCGAACTGGTCCTCTATCCAATATAAGGAGCGGCTCACCAGGGTGGCCATGAGGCCGCAGAGCACGCCCAGCAGGAGGTACCAGGGCAGGCCGCTGGCGATGTCGAAGTGCGGGTTGCCGACGTTGAACATGGGGCCGGGGCCGATCAGCACCACGTGCACGGTGGTGGCGATGGTGGTGGCGATGACCAGCGGGACGAAGGAACGGGAGCGGAACTCGAACAGCAGCAGTTCGATGGCGAAGATCACTCCGGCGATGGGGGTGCTGAAGGTGGCGGCCATGCCCGCCGCCGCGCCGCAGCCCAGCAGCACCTTGCGCTCCGCGGCGGTCATGTGCAGGGTCTGGCCGAAGATGGAGCCCAGCGCACCGCCGGTCTGGATGATGGGACCTTCCGCGCCGAACGGGCCGCCGGTGCCGATGGCCACCGCCGCGGAGATAGGCTTCAGGATCGCCACCCGGGGCGCGATGCGGCTCTTGTTCACCATGATGGCTTCGATGGCTTCCGGGATGCCGTGGCCGCGGATCTTGGAGCTGCCGTACTTGGCCATGATGCCGACGATGAGCCCGCCCAAGGCCGGCACCACGATCACCCACAGACCCAGTGGGTTCTCGGTGATGGTGGGCAGCACCGTGGAGAGCTTGTGGAAGAACACCAGGTTGCTGCAGACGGCGATGAGGGCGTACAGCGCGTAGGCGGCGAGTCCGGCCACCAGACCGATGACGCCGGCGAAGGCGGACATGAGCAGCAGGCGCAGACCATCGGGACCGGGACGGTAGCGCCCGGTGCGCAGGGTGTTCTCTTTCACGGCGGACATGGGATCCTTTTGAAGACAGTTGTGCGGGGTCGGTGAGCCGCGTATGATATATCGCACTGCGATATAACGCAATCTCGATAGGTTGGCTGCGACATGGATAGCAGAGCACTGGACGTCACCGACACCGACTACCTCACACTGGCGGCATTCCGCGCCGCGCTGCGCAAGTTCCTGCGCACCAGCGAGGAGATCGCCCACGGTCTCGGACTCACGCCGCAGAAGCACCAGGCCATGCTCGCGGTGCGCGGCTTCCCCGGCGACCAACCGCCCACCATCGGCGAACTCGCGGCGAAACTCCACGTGCGCCACAACAGCGCCGTGGGCCTCATCACCCGCATCGAGAAAGAAGGCTACGTCAAACGCGAGAAATCCAAGACCGACCAGCGCCGCATGCACGTGCGCCTGACACCGAAGGGGCAAGCCCTCCTGGACAAGCTCACGGAAGCCCACCGCATCGAGCTGCGCCACATCGGCCCGGAGATCACGCGGCTGTTGAAGGAACTTACGCGCTAGAGTTCCGTACCCTATTAAATGCTAGTGTGTAGATAGCATTGGGGGTGCCGAATGGATCTGCGTTGTCCACATTGTCACAAGCATGTGTTCCCGATGCGTTCGGTATTCATGCTTGGAGAGCATGGTAGGTACTCGCAGTTTAATGTGCCTATGAAATGTCCGCGATGCGGCGGCTATTGCAAGTTCCCGGCCTTGCGGCAAACCTTGATTGATCTAATAACATTAGCCGCATGTGGCCTAGTCATTGTATTCATGGTTCTTTTCACCCATGGAGATGACAGCGTTGCGCTGTGGGCAACAGCTCTAGCCATCGGTGCAGGCCTAATAGCGCGTTATTTTGCTATTAAGATGTTGGCTATATTGGCACCTGTCGACTATGCGCCGTGACTGAATCGCGGCTGTTGAAGGAGCTGACACGCTAAGAAGGCTTTCGGGGGTAAAGCCCGGTCAATGCTAGGATTACCCGAGGGGCAAACCTCTTAATTTCTGCCGGTCAGGGAAAACCAGCATGAAAAGCATCTTGGCAGTCTTAATGTTCATCTCGTGCATATCCGCCGCTTGGGCGGACACCTCTTCATCGCCTGTAAAAGTACCCCACGCTGTCCGCAAGGATATTTTCTCTTCGGTTCGATGTGAGGCCGATATTCCCAAAGCGCTTATAGGCCAGAAAGGCTCTAATGAAAAGGTGGCGACTCTCGAAGGCAGGCACAAAGACATTGGTCTAAAGGACTTAGGTGCCAGCGAGGTCTCAGACCAGCTATCTGAAATCTCTTGGCAAATCTGCGGCAGCGAGTTCATGCTGCTCGAGGACAATAATTCTGTTGTGCAAGATGTCTTGCTATTCCCACCTCATTCCAAGAGTGCGCCGGAGTTCGTTGGAGCATGCAAGTTAAATGGTCAGGAAATGCCGGAGACCATCGTTGCAGTCTTAGCCAATAAGGATGGCGTAGATGTGCTGTCTGCGACATCTGCATGGAGAATAGACAAAACGGATAAGAAATTTGTGAAAATCTTCACTGATGGGCTTATTTGCCCACGCGACGGAATAATTACTGATGATGGCGGGCTATGAATAAGGGGCAATATCCCTTTCCCCCATAATATTCATATGGAAAACCTATTCCGCGCGTCTAAGGTGAAGCTAAGGAGAGCGCTCCGGTTTATTGACGAGGTTGAAGTGGGATT
>Ga0070714_100001855_pt1 | contig 15385 bp, 14 predicted proteins | sample LARL83metaG_FD_65450 | JGI IMG/M metagenome (GOLD analysis project Ga0070714, IMG submission 65450) | Corn, switchgrass and miscanthus rhizosphere microbial communities from Kellogg Biological Station, Michigan, USA - LAR L8-3 metaG | ecosystem: Host-associated > Plants > Roots > Rhizosphere ...
TCATCGTCGTTTGAATCATCATCTGAGAACCTCCTTTCCTGGTTGTGTCGCCCGGCGGCCGGCTGGTGCACTCAGCGGCCGCCGGAGCGACGCGGCAAACTCTGCCCCAGACGAAAAACGAATGGAAGATGGCTGTGGAGAAATCCGGCCGGTTTCCGAAAAACTGTGGAGAAATTCGGCACAGCGCATTGACGCGATTGTGTTTCTTCTTTCGTCATGGTGACGATGTCAGACCATCGCGGCGAAAGCGGAGCCCTCGACGATTGGGTCCGGAGCATTTCATGACCGCAATCCGGCTTGTACGCTTCGGCAGGAGCTTAACCCGCGGTGTTATTCGACCAGGCGCGGCGGCGACGTGATCGTCCGGATATTCCGGCCGGTGCAGTCGCTGTTCAGCACGGCGTTGCCTTTGAAGTTCACCTGGTCGGCGACGATCTGGGTGCAGCCGGCTCCCGTCGTGCTGCCGCCGGCAAAATTGACGGCTTGCTTCGGAAAATAGAGGACGCCGTCGATGTTCTGGGTCGTCCCGCCGGCGAAGCTGTTGGAACCGCCCTGCGGGGCGGCGCGGTCCTGGAAGAAGGCGAGCCCCGCCAGCGCGCCACTGGTCGGCGCGGTGGCGGTGACGGTGGCGCCACCGCTGATGGAAACGGTTGCGTAGCTCATTCCAGTGCTGCTGGTCAGCACCACGGTCGCGTTGCTGACGGTCAAGGAGGCTTGGCCGTTCAGCGACAGCGTACCGCGGTCGATGATGAACGTGCCGTTGCTCAGGGTCAGGTTGCTTCCGGCACTCAGCGAAAGACCGCTGCAGAACACGTAGTTCCCGCCATTGGCGCTGAAGCTCTGGGTCGAGTGCGGCGCCTGGCTGTAGCCGCTCTGGTTGCAGCCCGAGAACGGCGGAATGTTGACGTCCTGATAGGGGTCCTGCGTCGGGCTCGCCCCGGTTACCACCGGGCTCAACGTGTTGAGGGTCCCGTTGCCGGAGACGCCGCCGACGACCGACGCGCTGTCGGCGTTGATCACAGCGCCGCCGACGATGTTGAGCGCGCTGCCGCCGCTGGAATTGACCGCGAGGCCGCAGCCTCTGAGATTCACGTTCGTCGAGCCGTTCGCGAACAGGTCGACGTTCGCCCCCGAATTCAGCGCGAGAACGCAGGCGGGCGCGCCGGTGCTGGGCAGGACCACCGCACGGGCGCCGATCGTCAGCGGCGCGTTGGTGAACAAGGCGGAGAACATTCGTTTCTGCGGTTTCTGGATGACGACCTCGATCGCGTTCGCGCTCGAGGTAAAGTTCCCCACCGTCGGTGGCTTGTTGACCGTGACGGTGACGCCCGCCGCCTGATCGACGAATCCAAAGCTGGAGGCCGCCGCCTTCGCCTCGGCGGTGTAGGCGGTGACGCCGTCGCTGCTGGCTAGGCCCGCCCCGAACGCGGCCGCGTCGGCGGCCCCCTGCATGTTGCGCTTTTGCACGTAACCGACCCCGGTTTCGGTCGCGATGCCGGCCATGCCGACCAGCGCCATGATCGAGAAGGCGATAAGGGTCGCGGTGGCGCCGTTCTGGTCGCGCCAGAGCCGGCGCAAGGGCTGCGCGCCGGCACGCCCGCGTGCCCTCCTGCGGACAAAATTCAGTCGAGCGGCATTGGTGTCCATGTTCGGCTCTGGGCTCATATCGGGTAGCAGGATCGCGCGGAGAGCGTGACGGACAGGCCGATGAACGGCACGCTGAGGGACATCGGATAGCTGGCCGTCACCAGATTGCCGCATGCCGCGGTGGTGGCGGTGAAGACGGCACTGCTGAACCCCGCCCCCGACTCCGCCGCGGCATAGCTCTGCACCTTCGCCGGCGTCCCGCACTTGGTGACATCGATACCGGCGCACCGCGCCGCCTGATCGACGGAATAGATCAGCGCGCTCTGCATCCAGATCGCCCGGCTCGCTTCGATCGTTCCGAACAGCAGCGTCAGGAGTGCCGGCGCGATCAGTGCGAATTCGACCACAACGTTTCCGCCGTCGTGACGGAAGCGGCGGAGCAGGCGCGCGATCCTCACCCGCACCTTCGCGCGGAGAGAGACTTCAGCGGATTCGGACCGTCGACTGCGCATTGAGCGTTCTCGAGGCCCCTATGGCCTGATAGGGGAAAATGGGCGTGAACGGCAGGCTCGCGCTCACGGTGACGTAGGTGCCCGCCGGTGCGCCGTTTGGGCAGACATCGCCGCAGGTCGCGGGCGCCACCGCGGTTCCGCCGGCACACCCACAGGCCTTGACGGGCGTGGCGACGCTGATCGACGTCCAAGCGGTTGCGTTTGTGACGGCGTCTTGGATTTCTGAGGATTTCCAGCCATGCATGACGGCGTAATGCGCGCCGGACTGAACCGCCGTCTGGAGCTGCATTTCCGCATAGGCCTGCATGCCGAGATCGGCGATGGGAAACAGGAAGGCGGTCAGCACCGGCAGGACAAGCGCGAATTCGACCGCCGCCGTGCCGCGGGTGTCGCGCAACGCTGCACGTAACGACTGCGCCACGGCGCCGCGACCGCACTCCCGCATGAGCATGGCGCGTACGGTGGAAAAGATGCTGCCGAATTGCAAACGCATGCCGTCTCCATTGCCGGCCGAATCCCGCGCTTTCGGCGCGAGTGGTTAGGCCGACGGTATCGAGGCGGCTGTTAAAGGGGGTTAAGAAACGGCGCAATGCGCATCAACTTGCGCCGATATCCGAGGGTATCGGGTCGTTTGAATTCGAGATGAATTGATCGCGTGTTACCCGCGAATTGAGCCGGTCTTTTCGACAACTCGCGCCCAAACTTAAAACTTCGTTCAAGCGCGCGGAGGAGATTGCACCCCGCGCCGATACACGCGTCGGTGGCAAATACCTTCGCCGATACGTCGGCGATCAAACGGAGGAAAACTATGCTCAACACTCTCAAGTCGTTCGTGCGCAATGAGAGCGGCGCCACGATGATCGAGTACGGCTTGATCGCCGCCCTGGTTTCCGTGGCCGCGATCGGCGCGCTCAGCCTGATGGGCACGTCGCTCACGACTATGTTCACTCATGTGTCGACCTGCTTGAACGACGCCGTCAACAATACGACCTGCTAACGCATCTCCTCGCACATCTCGACTCCGGGGCGTTTGAGCGGACAACCGCTTGGACGCTCCGGGTCGAAACAAAAGTAAAGCGATGGAGTCAATAATGGACACCGCACTGCAAAACGCCGCCATTGCCGGATTCGCCTTTTGCCTCTTGTGGGCGGCGGCGAGCGACGCGCGTGGCTTTCTCATCCCCAACCGGGCGGTGATTGCGATCGCGGCGCTGTTCCCTGTTCATCTCATCACGCGGGCCCTTGCCACCGGCGCGGTCGTCCCGGCCTTGACCGATGGCTTGTTCGCCGTGGCGCTTGCCGCGATCGTCCTGATCGCCGGCTTCGGACTGTTCGCCGCTCAGCTCGTCGGCGGCGGCGACGCCAAGCTCGCCGCGGCGGTCGCGCTGTGGGCGGGCTCCGACAATATCCTGGCCTTTCTCATCATCGCTTCGTTGGCAGGGGGCTTGCTCGCCTCGAGCGTGCTGCTGTGGCGGACCGCGTTTCCGCAACTCGAGGGCGAGCTTTCGCACCAGGATATAGGCACGCGTCTGAGGCGCGGCCTGAAGGCACCGGTGCCGTTCGGAGTTGCCATCGCTGCGGCCGGGCTCTTCATCGCTATGCGTATCGCCGGCGTCTGAGGGGACATCATGCGCGCCCGCACGCTTCTCTTCCTTATTCTGGCGATCGGCGCCGCAAGTCTCGCTGCGATCTTCGCCCGCGGCGTGATCAACGCCCAGCAAGCGGCGAACGCCAACAAGCCGGCGGCGCCCGTCGTCGTCGCGACCGAGGTTCTCGTTGCGAGCCACCCGATTCCCGCCGGGACGTTTATCAAGGCGGAGGATCTTTCCTGGCAGGTCTGGCCGGAGGGGAAATTGGCGAACGGCTACGTCACCAAGGCGAAAGGGTCGACGGAGCCCTTTCTCGGCGCGGTGGTGAAGTCCGGTTTCGCCGCCGGCGAGCCGATCACCGAAGCCCGCGTCGCCAAGCCCGGCGACCGCGGGTTTCTCGCCGCCGTCCTGAGCCCGGGAATGCGCGCCGTCGCGGTCGCGGTCAATCCGGCCACCGGTGTGTCCGGCTTCGTTCTTCCGGGCGACAGGGTCGACGTGCTGCTCACCTACACGCTGCCCGCGAAGGGGCAAAATCAACGGGTGATCACGGCCACCGAGACCTCGGTTGAGGACCTTCGCGTGGTTGCGGTGGATCAGACCACGAATGACCACTCGACGGACGCCGTGCTCGCCAAGACCGTGACTTTGGAAGCGACTCCGAAGCAGGCGGAGATGCTCAACCTCATGGCCCAGATGGGGCGGGTGTCGCTGTCGCTGCGGAGTCTTGCGAAGGCGCAGACGTTGCCGACGCTCGCGGGAAAGACGTCGTTGGAAAAGCCGGAGAGCGAAAAATCGATTCCGGCCAAGCCACGCCAGACCTACACCGTCGATACGGAGGCCGCCGGGCTGCTTACGCGCCAAGCGCAGCATCCGATGGTGCAGGTGGTGCGCGGCGGCAAGACGACGATGGAGGAGGGCGCGAGGACGACCGCCGTTCGTGGTCCCGCGGCAACGCCCGCTTTGCAATCCAATCCGGCGGTTGAGACCAGTGCGGCGGATGCCGTCGGCACTGCCGCTGTCGCGAGGCTGCCATGAGCGGCACCTTCACCCCCTCACACACGGTGTCGTTCATGCGTGCATGGCTTGCGGCGGCATTTCTCTTGGTCGTCGGTCTCCCGATCGGCGTGGCGCAGGCGCAGCCTTTGCGCGCGCCGGTCGCTCACATCGACGTCGAGTTGAACAAGGGTCGTCTCGTCGCCCTCGATCAGCCGGCGGCAAGCGTGTTCGTGGCCGATCCCGATATCGCCGACGTTCAGGTGAAGTCGCCGAAGCTTCTTTATGTGTTCGCGAAGAAGCCGGGCGAGACCACCCTTTACACGGTCGATGCTACGGATCGCGTGGTCGAGGGCTGGCGTGTGTCGGTGGCGCAAAATCTTACCCGCCTGCGCGAGGGCATTCACACCTACGTGCCCGGTGCGCGGGTTGAGGTTTCCTCGTTCGGCGACGCCATTGTTCTCCAGGGTGTGGTCCGCTCGCCTGAGATGGCGGAGAACGTGCGGACGCTCGCCGCGCGGTTGGCCGGCGACAAGAACGTCATCAATCGGATGTCCGTGCGCGGCCCAAACCAGATCAACCTTCGCGTCCGCATCGCCGAGGTCCAGCGTTCGGTGATCAAGCAGATCGGCGTCAACTGGGACGCTCTCCTGTCCGCCGGCTCGTTCAGTTTTGGGCTTGCCACGGGCAATCCCGCCCTCGGCGCGGGGCTCGGGGGATTCGGCGTCCGCAACGCGCCGGCACTCGGCACTGGCAACGTCGATTCGATCGTCGGAGGCCTGCGCACCGACCATTGGAACATCAACTCGGTGATCGATGCGCTCGAGAACGAAGGGCTCGTCACCGTCCTGGCGGAGCCGAACCTCACGGCGATTTCCGGCGAGACGGCAAGCTTCCTCGCCGGCGGCGAGTTCCCGATACCGATTTCCCAGGCCAACAACAACGTCACCGTCGAATTCAAGAAATTCGGCGTGAGCCTTGCCTTTACCCCGACGCTGCTGAACGACGGTCAGATCACCCTCAAGGTCCGTCCGGAGGTCAGCCAGCTTTCGACCCAAGGCGAGGTGCGGTTCAACGGCTTCTCCATTCCCTCCATCACCACCCGTCGCGCCGAAACGACGGTCGAGCTCGGCAGCGGTCAGAGCTTCGCCATCGCTGGGCTGCTGCAGAACGACATCAACCACGACGTCCGGCGGCTGCCGGGCCTCGGCGATCTGCCGATCCTGGGCGCGCTGTTTCGTTCCGACAGCTTTCAGCGCAACGAAAGCGAGCTGGTCATCATCGTCACGCCCTACGTCGTGCGTCCGACCTCCGAGACCGCCATGTCGACGCCGTCGGACGGCCTGACCATGCCGTCCGACGTGGAGCGGCTGAAGACGGCGCCGCTCTATGTGCAAAAGCCCACGGACGACAAGCCGGTGGTGCGCGGAACCGAGGGTCGCCGTCTGGTCGGCCCCGCCGGCTTCAACTTGGAGCAATAGCGATGCCGCTCGGTTCGATCGCTCTCAGGCTTTCGTCGCTGGCCCTTCTCCTCGGCGGCGTGTCGGGATGCACCACACCGTCGCCGGCGCTGTGGTCCGAGGCCGACGCCCGCAGGGAAATAGCGGTCCGGCACGTACAGCTTGTTCACGACGTGACCTTCGCCGGGGGCTCGACCGAGCTGACAGCGGCGGAGGCCGGGGGGCTCGACGATTTCGTCGCGCGCCAGCAGGTCGGTTACGGCGACACCGTCGCGGTGCAGGTGCCGGGCGACGATCCGCGGCTCGAGGCCCGTCGCGCGGCGGCCATCGTCGAGCGCCTCGCGCGCGCCGGGATAGGTGCCGAGCGGAGCGCCATCCTTTCGCCGGCGGGGCTCCGCGTCACCGTCGATCGCGCCGTGGCAATCCCGCCGACCTGTCCCGATTGGCGCAAGGCCGGCAACGACGGAGATCCATCCAACACGCCGATGTCCAATCTCGGCTGCGCCAACATGCGCAACCTCGGCCTGATGATCGCCGATCCCAGCGAGCTGATCGCCGGACGTCCGTCGGCACCGGGACAGGGCGAGCCGCTCGCCGCCGGTGTCCAGCGTTACCGCACCGGCAAAATCCCGCCGCTCCCCGATTCGGAAACCACGAAATGACCGCTCTCGCCGTTCGCGACCGTCCTGCCCATGCGCCCGCGCCGCGGGTGCTGGCGCTCGTCACCGACGCCGCCACCGAAACCATGGTCCGTCTCGCCGCGGCCGAGCTCGATCTTGGCGAGATCGCGGTCGAGGGCGCCGATCTCGCCGCCGCCGCCGAGCGTCTTCGGGCCCGGGTCTCCCCGTCGGTGCTGATCGTCGATCTCGACGGCGCCTGCATGAAAGCGGATGGCGACGATCCGCTGGCCGGACTCAACCATCTGGCCGAAGCCTGCGATCCGGGCGTGAAGGTGGTGGCGGTCGGGACCCGCAACGACGTCGGCTTCTACCGTACGCTCCTCCATGCCGGCGTTGCCGATTACTTCGTCAAGCCGGTCATCGCGGCCGATCTCGTCCGCGCCATCCGCGACGGGGAGGGATTCGGCCAGAAAACCACGGTCGTCGATCTCGCGCCGCGGCTCGATCTCACCGTCAAGCCCCGCCGCCTGGTGGCAGTGGTCGGCGCGCGCGGCGGCGTCGGGGCCACTACCCTCGCCGTCAATCTCGCATTGGCGCTGTCCGAGCGCTCGCCCAGGATGGCGACGCTGCTCGACCTCGATCTCCGCTTCGGCACGTCGGCATTGGCATTCGATATCGAGCCCGGCAGCGGCTTCAAGGACGTGCTCGCCGATCCGACCCGGATCGATCCGCTCCTGATCGAGCGCGCCTCGATCAAGGTCGCCGACAAGCTGGTGTTGCTGGCGGCGGAGGAAGGCCTGGACGCCCCGCTTCCGGCGACGGCCGGCCTCGTGCCGCTGGTCGAGGCGCTGACCCGCGGTGGCGACTGGGCGGTGGCGGACGTGCCGCGCGATCTCCTGCTTCGCGAGCCCGAGTGCCTGGCGTCGGCCGCGGCGATCGTTGTCGTCGCCGATCTGAGCCTCGTCGCCCTGCGCGAAGTGCTGCGCTTCAAGGATTGGGCGGCAACCGCCGCTCCCGAGGCGGAGGTTCTCATCGTGTCCAACGGCTGCCGCCCGAGGCTCGAAGGCGATCTCTCCGCGGCCGAGTTCGCGCGGTCGTCCGCCGGCGCTCTCGCCGCGCAGATCCCGTTCGACGCGAAGGGTGTTGCCGCCAGCGCGCGCGCCTCGAAGCCGATGCTGACCAGTGCCCCCCGTTCGAACGCCGCGTGCGCGATCCGCGCACTCGCGGAGCGCATCGCCGGCGCGCCCGAGGCGAAGCGCACTGGCCGCTTCTCGCTCAGGAACCTGCTCCCGTCGCTGACAAAAGGCTCCGTCGCCGTCGGAGGCCGCAAATGACGGAGCGGGTGTTCGGCCGCCGCGCCCAGGCGCCGAGCGCTCCGCCAGGTGCCGCGGCAGACGGGCAGGGTGCGCCGCTACCGGCCGGCGAATCTCCGGGAAGCGCGCTCGAAGGAATGGCGCTGACGCCGCTCGTCCAGGCAGCGCTTCTGGCGCGAGCCGATGTCGGCATCCTCGGACGCTTGCCCGAGCGCGAGTTGGGCGAAGCCGTCGAGGCCCTGGTCGCCGAGATTCTCGCCGAGCGGCATCTTGCCGTGGCGCCGGCGGCCGGTCGCACCCTGGTCCAGTCCCTGGTCGAGTCGATTCGCGCACCCAAGACTTCATTATTGACGATGATACCGGCCGCAACCGTTGCTTCCGAATCGCTTGCATCCGCTTCGCCAAGTCATTCGTCCGTGCCCGCGCCGCAGGTTTTGCCGCCCGCGACGATGCAGGCCCGTCCAGGGACCGCGAACGTCGAAGGCGCCAAGGCGCAGATCCATTCGCTGCTGCTGGAGCGGATCGACGTCGCCGTGGCGTCCAAGCTGTCGCGCGCAGAGCTGTCCCGCCAGATTTCCGCGGCCGTGGTCGAGATCCTGTCGGAGCTTCGGGTCCAGTTGAACTTGACCGAGCAGCGCGATCTCGTCACTTCGGTCATCAACGACATGCTTGGGCTGGGGCCGCTGGAGCCGTTGCTGGCCGACGAGTCGATCACCGATATCATGGTCAATGGGCCGAAGCAGATCTACGTCGAGCGCAAGGGCAAGCTCGATCTCACCGACATCGTCTTCCGCGACAACGCCCATGTGCTGAACGTGGCGACGCGCATCGTCACGCGGATCGGCCGCCGAATCGACGAAACGAGTCCGCTGGTTGACGCCCGCCTGGAGGACGGCAGTCGCGTCAACATCATCATTCCGCCGCTGGCGCTCGACGGGCCGACCATCTCGATCCGCAAGTTCTCCAAGCGCGGCATCACCCTCGACATCATGTCGAACCAGGCCAACCTCTCGGTCAAGATGGCGAGCGTCCTCAAGATCGCCGGGCGTTGCCGCCTCAACATCCTCATCTCGGGCGGCACCGGCTCGGGCAAGACGACGCTTCTCAACGCGGTATCGCAGATGATCGATCACGGCGAGCGCATCGTCACCATCGAGGACGCGGCCGAGCTTCAGCTCCAGCAGCCGCACGTCGTTCGCCTGGAAACGCGGCCGTCGAACCTCGAGGGCACCGGCGAGATTACCATGCGCGATCTCGTCAAGAATGCGCTCCGCATGCGCCCCGACCGCATCATCCTGGGCGAGGTGCGCGGCGCCGAGGCGCTCGACATGCTGCAGGCGATGAACACCGGCCACGACGGCTCGATGTGCACGCTCCACGCGAACACGCCGCGCGAGGCAATCACCCGTCTCGAGAACATGGTGGCGATGGCCAACTTCAACCTGCCCAGCCGCGCCGTTCGCACCCAGATAGCCTCGGCGATACATTTGATCGTGCAGATCAGCCGCATGCGCGACGGCATGCGCCGCATCACCAACATCACCGAGATCGTCGGCATGGAGGGCGACGTCATCACCACCCAGCCGCTGTTCGAATTCGAGTTCAAGGGCGAGGACGTCCGCGGCAAGCTGATCGGCGATTTCCGCTCGGCGGGCCTCCGGCCGCATTTTCTGTCACGTGCCGAATACTTCGGCCTTGGCCGCGCGCTGATCGAGGCGGCGACATGACGATCGCGCCCGAAGACCTTATCCCCGCCTTGATCTTTGCCGTCGTTCTGGCTCTGGTGCCGCTGGTGCTGGCGCTGGTTTCGCGATCGGGTCACAGCCGTCGCCGCCGCCTCAACCGCATCACCGACCGGTTCGGCACGAAGACGGCTGCGGCGGATCATGACGGCCCGTCGCTTCTATCCGAGGGGGCCCGCTCGGGGTTCCTGGGCCAGATCGAACGCACATTGGTGCAGCTTCTGCCGCGGCCCGCCGCCTTGCGCCAGAAGCTTATCCGCGCCGGATTGAACCCGTCGCCGGGCCGCTTTGCCACATTTGCCGCCGCCTTCGGCGTTATCGTCGGCGCATCGGTAATGGTAACCAGGCACGCGCCGCTGCTGGCGCTTGCCGCCGCGGTTGTCGGTGCGCTCGGCCTTCCCAACATCTGGCTTTCGCTGCGGATCGGCAGGCGGCGGAAGCGCTTCGTGGCTCTATTCCCCGAAGCGGTCGATCTCATGGTGCGCGGTCTCAAATCCGGCGTCCCGGTCACGCAGACGATCGTCTCGGTCGGCACCGAAATCCAGGATCCGGTCGGGATCGAGTTTCGCCGCGTCTCCGATTCGGCGGCGCTCGGCGTGGCGCTGATCGATGGCCTGTGGGACGCCGCCAAGCGGATCGAGACTGCGGAATTCCACTTCTTCGTCGTGGCTCTGACGATTCAACAGGAGACCGGTGGCAACCTTGCCGAAACGCTCGAGAATCTGGCGGACATCCTGCGCCGTCGCCTGCAGATGCAGCTCAAGGTCAAGGCGATGTCCTCGGAGGCGCGCTCGTCGGCGATGATCATCGGTGTCTTGCCGTTCGCCATGTTCGGCATCCTGACCGCGATCAACCCCGATTACATGCTGAAGCTGGTTACCGATCCGCGCGGGCTCATGATGGCGGGGATCGGGCTGTCCCTGATGTTCCTCGGCATTGTCGTCATGGCGCGCATGGTGAAGTTCGAGATATGAGCGGCCTTCTCGCCCATCTTCCGATCGCCGCTGCCGACATCCCGGCGATTCTCGCAGCGCTCGCCGCCGGGTTCGCCGTGCTCACGGCGTGGTCGGGGCTCACCGTGCGCGGGCATCGCGCGCGGGCGCGCGATCTGATCCTGAGGCGGGCCCAATTGCGAGCCCAAATGATCGCCAGCGATCGCCGCGATCGTCCCAAAGGCGCGGGCGGCACCAACGGTTTCGTCATGGCGGTGGTGCGGCGGCTGCGTTTGGTCCAGGGGCATAAGGCCGCCGAACTGAGGCTCACGCTCGCTCGGGCCGGCCTGCGGAGCCGCGAAGCGCTGGCAAGCTTCCTGTTCGCCAAGCTTGCCGGGCCGCCGATGCTGGGCGGCCTTGCGCTGCTGCTGTTCGAGGGCTTGCATCTATATCAACTGTCGCCGACGAATCGGCTCGCTGCTTGTCTCGGAGCAGTATTGCTCGGCTTCATCGCTCCGGACATCTGGCTTAAGAACAAGATCGCCAAGCGCCGGAATATACTTCGTAAGACCATCCCCGACGCCCTCGATCTCCTCGTCGTCTGCGTCGAGGCTGGGCTTTCGACCGACGCGGCGCTGACCCGGGTCGCCCGCGAAACCGAGCGCAGCGCCGCCGAACTGTCGGATGAGCTCCGCCTGACCGCCATCGAGCTTGGCTTCCTGCCCGAGCGGCGCCAGGCGCTCGAGGGGCTGGCGCGTCGCGTCGACCTCCCCGCCGTGCGCGCGCTCGTCGCGGCGCTCCTGCAAACCGAGAAGTACGGCACGCCGCTGGCGCAGTCCCTTCGCGTGCTGTCGGCGGAGTTCCGCACCGAGCGCCTGCTGCGTGCCGAGGAGAAGGCGGCGCGGCTGCCCGCTACGCTCACCATTCCGATGGTGCTGTTCATCCTGCCGTGCCTGTTCATCGTCATCATCGGCCCGGCGATCCTCACCGTGATCGACAATTTCCGTAAGATAAAGATGTAGCCCGCCTTGCCGCGGGCACGCGGGGCCTGGCCGCTCCCGCAATTAAGTCGAATCCCCGCCATTTTTTACGGTGCGCTAAGGCCGGTTTCCTAAGGTGAAGCCTCCACCCAGGGAGAGCAGTATGCCGTTGCGTGCCCATACCTTCTGCGCCGCCGTCGCGCTCGCCGTCGCGCTTTCGGCCTGCGCCGGACCGTCGGAGCCCGGCCGCACGGCGGCCAGACTGGCCGACAAGACGAGCCACGCGTCGACGGCGGATGCGCTTGCGCGCATCGCGCAAAAGAGCCTCGACGCCGGCGACCCGGTCAGCGCGGTGTCGATGCTGAAGCGTGCCCATGAGATCGACCCGGATTCGGCCGCCATCCTCGCCGAGCTCGGCCGCACTCTGGGCTCGCTCGATGCCCGGACGGAAGCGGTCGACGCCTACCGCAAGGCCGCGGCGCTGGCACCGAAGGATGCGGCGATTCGCCGTGGCTATGCCGGCGCTCTGCTGGCGCTCAATCAGCCGGAGCTCGCCGAGCAGGAATACCGTGCCGCGATTTCGGTCCGCGAGGATGCGGCCAGCCTGTGCGGGCTCGGCGTCACGCTCGATCTCCAGGGCCGCCATGGCGAGGCCGAGGCAGCCTTCCGCAAGGCCTACCAGATCGATCCCGAGAGCCCGGCGACGCGCGCCAATCTTGCGCTGTCGCTGGCGCTTTGGGGCAAGTCCGACGAAGCGATCGGGCTGCTGGCGCCGATGGCGGCGGCACCCGATGCCAAGGCCAGGCAGCGGCAGAACCTCGCGCTGGTGTTCGGGCTCGCTGGCGAACCCGATCAGGCGGCGGCCATCGCCCGCATCGATCTCGGCGACGAGGCCGTGCGCAGCAATCTGGCCTATTACGAAACCCTGAAGGCGCTGCCGCCGGTACTCCGCGTCCGCGCCATCATGGGCGCCCACAACACGGAGCCACCGCTGCCGCCGCGCAAGCCCGAGTCCATTGCGGACACGTCGGCCGCTCCGGAATCGCCGCCGCCGCCGGCGCCCACTGCCGCACCGGAGCCTCGGAAGCCCATTCCGGTGAAGCCGTCCCGCACCGCCGAGAGCGCAGCGCCGGTCGCGCGCCCGATTGAGGCGAAGGTCGTCGCCCCACCCGAACGTCCGGCCGCCGTGGTCGAGAACGCCGAGGTCACGACGCACATCATCGTCACGCCGCGGCCCGACGCGGCCGCGCCGCCGGCAACCATCGCCGCCGTTGCTGTTTCACCAAGCGCGGAACCGACGACCGAGCCGCCCATCGCGGAGCCCATTGCCGTCCCAGCGCCGGCCGAGGATGCTCAGCCGCAAAGCGTGCCCGCCGTCGAGGCGGCGGCCGGAAGACCGACCGCGCTTCTGCCTCAGCCGAAACCGGCGGGGCCGGTTCCTGCGCCGGAGCCTCTTGCCGCCACGGCCGCGACGGCTGCGGCTGCGGCCGATGCCGTCGCCCCCGGCGACACGACGCCCTGAGCGCGGCGGCGTTCCGCGTTCGCTTCTGCGGCAAAGAAAGAACGGCGGAAGATGTCCCTTCCGCCGTTTCCTAGAGTGTGTGCGCCGGGCGCTATTCGCGATCCTCGGCGATCGACTTGCCTTCGTACATCTTGCCCATGTACGGCGCCTTCTTCTTGTAGAGGAGGGCGGCTTGTAGAGGAGGGCGGCGACGTCGTCGGCATGGAACCACTTGATCATCTGATCGACGACGCCGAAGAACGGCAGCGACAGATCGCGCTTCTGGGCGAGATCCATGGCGATGTCCATGTCCTTGCTGGACCTTGCCCGGTCCTCGGTTTCGCAACGTGCGATACACGAGGTCGAAGTCCCTCGCCAGTCCCTGCGCTCAGTCGCGCGCGCCGTAGTCCTTGCGGGCGGCGTCGGCGGTGACATAGCCCTCGCGACGGTCGCCCGCGAGGCGCGCCGCTTCCCGCTTCTCGGGGTCGCCATAGCCGCCGCCGCCCGCCGATTCGAGCAGGAAGCGCTCGCCCTTCTTCATCTCGAAGCGGCCCGATGCGGGCGTCACTGTCTCGTTCGGCATGCCGAGGCGGATGACGAAGCGACTCGCGCGGCCCGGCCCGCCGCCCTCGATGCCGTTGGGCGGAAACTTGGCGCGGTCGTAGCGGCGGATGACGGTCGCGTCTTCCAAAAGAACGTATTCGCGTCGGAACGCCAGCCCGCCGCGGAATGCGCCCGGCCCTCCGGAATCCGGCACCATCTCGAAGCGCGTAACCCGGCACGGAAACTCGGATTCCAGGATCTCAATCGGCGTGATGTGCAAATTCGAGAGATGCGTCGCCGTTGCCGAGGCACCGTCGTGGCCGGGGCCTGCGCCATAGGCCGAGCCCAGAATCTCGTACTGCATCGACGATTGTCCCGGCCGGCCCTTGCTCCAGGCGATCGAGAGGGCACCCGAGGAGCCGGCGTTGGCGGTCGCCCGCTTCGGCACGAAATGGGCAAGCGCCTCAAGGATGACGTCCACCAGCTTGAGGTTGGTCGCCTGATAGCTGGAGACCGGTGAGGGCGGCGAGGCGTTGGTGACGGTCTTGGGCGCGTAGACGAAGCGCGCCACGTCGCGCATGCCGTCGTTGAAATGCAGGTCCGGCCCGAGCGCGCCGATCAACGCATAGAACCCGCACGCCTCGCACATGCTCGGCCGCAGATTGATCGGGCCTCTTGCCTGAGGGGCGCTCTTCGAGAAGTCGAAGGTGACGGTGCCGTCCTTGACCTCGATCTTGCAATGCAGCCGAATGGGCCGATCGACATCGATGCCATCGGAATCCATGAAGCCTTCGGCTTCCGCGGTTCCTTCGGGCAGCGCCTTGACGCGCTCGCGCAGCGCTTCCGCCGAACCCGAGAGGATGGCGGCGAAGGCCTCGGTGAGCGTCTCCGAGCCGAAGCGGGTCGCGAATTCCTGAACGCGTCCGACGCCACCCGCTGTGACCGCGATCTGTGCCCGCATGTCGCCGCGCACCAACTCCGGCTGGCGCGAGTTGGCGAGAATCAAGCGCTCCAGATCCGTGTTGAATGTACCGCCATCGCAGATTCGCACGGGCGGCAGCAGCAGGCCCTCGTGGAAAATCTCGGTGGCAGTAGCGGAGGTTGAGCCGGGAACTGTGCCGCCGATGTCGGCCTTGTGGGCGATCGAGCCGGTGAAGGCAATCAGGCCGCCGCCGGCCTCCTTTGGCGCGAACACCGGCGCTACGAACGCCATGTCGGAGACGTGCGGCATGCCGCCTTCGTACGGATGGTTGCTGACGAACACGTCGCCGCCGCGCAGCGTATTGTCGCCCTTGGGTCCGTAGATTTCGAGCACGCGGCCGATCAGATGGCGATAGACCGGCGCGTGGAAGAACATCGGCGGCGAGACGATCAGTCGCCCGTCGCGGTCGAGGACCACACACGAGAAATCGCGCGATTCGCGGATGATGGTCGAGTAGCCCGAGCGATAAAAATGATAGTGCATCTCGTCGACCAGGCTCGCGATCTTGTTGCGCAGAACCTGGATGGTGATGGCATCTATGCTCATTGTTGTTTCGCCTCCCGTCGGCGTGGGGAGGCGCGCTCGAGAACGAGATTGCCGAAACCGTCGACGGTCCCGCGCCAACCCGGAG
>Ga0070714_100001856_pt1 | contig 15384 bp, 10 predicted proteins | sample LARL83metaG_FD_65450 | JGI IMG/M metagenome (GOLD analysis project Ga0070714, IMG submission 65450) | Corn, switchgrass and miscanthus rhizosphere microbial communities from Kellogg Biological Station, Michigan, USA - LAR L8-3 metaG | ecosystem: Host-associated > Plants > Roots > Rhizosphere ...
TGCTTTGATCAAGCGATGGTAACGCTGGCGCAATGTCGCGCGGCCTTCGCGGCGCGAGTCGCGATCGATGAAGGCCATCGCATTGAACCCGCGTCCGGGCACCGGCGATCCCCAATACCATTGCCGTGCGCCTGCCTCGATGCGCGGTGTTTCCGGCAATCCCGCGCCGCGCCAATAGCCGTACAATGCCAGCGTTTTCGCCGACGTCTCGATCCGGTGTCGCGGCAGAAAGCCGCTGCGGCCGGATGCGTCGATGATGAATCTCGCGCGAATCGGATGGTCCGCGCCGTTCGCTTCGGCGTTGACGTGCCAGAGCGAAGCGCGCCGCTCGGCCGCCCGGGCCCTGGCGGGTTGAACGACGCGAACGCCGGCGCGCTGCGCGGCCCCGAGCAGAAGGTCGTCGAAATGCGCCCGGTCGACGGTACAGCCGTTCGGGTCGATCGGCTTGCACGCGAACGCCTCGGCGCTCCAATGGACCCGAGCATGGTCGAAGCGCAGCGGTCTCGCATGGTCCAGCACGTCGGCCACGCCGAGGAACGTGAGCTGGGCGCGCGCGCCACCACTGAGGGACTCGCCGACATGCGGCCGCGGAAATGGGTGTCGTTCCAGCAAGCAGACGTCGTGGCCGAGCTGCGCCAGACGGAGTGCGGCAGCAGAGCCTGCCGGTCCACCACCGACCACCAGGATGTCATGGTAGAGTTCTGGCGCCATGGCGTCAGGCCTCCTGGAGCCCCGTTGCCTGCGCTTGTTCGAACATGTCCGGCCGTGCCAGCGACAGCCGTCCGTAGACCGTCAGGCAGTAATGCAGCCAGCCGCGAATGAAATCGCAGGCCGGCCGGCCGCGGTGGATCGCTTCGTGATGACACGACCCGCCGCAGAGGTAGCGCGCCCAGCAGTCATTGCACGGCTCCTGCTTGTGGACGTGCCGCTCCGCCAGCCAGCGCGTTTGTTTGTAGAGATCGACACCAGAAGCGAGATCGCCCATGTCGCCGCTGTCATCGCCGACAAAGCGGTGGCAGGCGCTGAGCGCGCCATCGGCCGAGACGGCAAAATAGCCGCCGCCGGCACCACACGGATAAGGCCGATGCGTGCCCTTGTGGATCTCGTGCAGCGCGTTGAGGAGGTTCGCGAACGGATATCGCCGGCGGGCCAGGGTTTGCCGCACGAATTCCTCGCCGCACGCGACCATCTGCTCCAGCATCAGCGCGAGATCGCCATGCTGCATCTCGTCGGCATGTTCGGGCGCGCTGAGCATCGGGGAGAAACCGACGCTGTGAAAGCCAAGCGCGACAAAACTGTCCAGTGTCGTCAGCAGATCGAGATTGCGGGGCGTGACGGTGACCCGCGCGGACACCTGCATGTCGCGCTGGCGTGCCAGCATAGGGCTGATATTGGCCATGATGCGCGCATGGCTGCCGGCGCCGCGCTTGAACGGTCGCAGCCGGTCGTGGGTCTCCTGCGGTCCGTCGAGACTGATCGTCACCGCAAAGCGATGCCGCTCGAACAGATCGATATCGGCGGTCCTGACCAGTGTCCCGTTGGTCGTGATTGAAAATGTCAGCGGGATGCGCATCCGTTCGGCCTGCGCCGCCGCATAGCGCGTGGCATCATGCAGCACCTCGCGATTGGCCAGCGGCTCGCCGCCGAGAAATGCCAGGTTGACGCGCTCGCCCGGCGTGACCTGCGCGAGCAGCAGGTCGACCGATTGGCGCGCCGTCGCCATGCTCATGGCCTTCGCCGCGCCGCCAAAGTCTCCGCCGCGGGCGTAGCAATAGCTGCAGCCAAGATTGCAGCTCTGCGCGACGGCCAGCGACAGCGCCCGAACCTTCAGCCCCTGCGGTGGCACGTCGTCGACATAGGGCGCGCAACTGAGCTCAAGATCAGCCAGCCTCTGCTGCAAGGCCGCGCTATCGCTCGCGCATAGGTCTGCCTCGACAAGGCCGGCCATCGCTGGATCGATTTCGAACAGGCGGCTGCCTTGCGGCAGAAAAAGCTGGTGCATGCCGCCGGCTTCGAGCAGATGTGCATCGCGTGACCGCGGCCGGGAATCCCGGAACAGTTCTTGCGCCCGGTCCGGCTGGGTCGATGCGTCCATCTAGGCGCCGCTGTTGTTTTGGTCGGCCTTGTCGCCGTCCCGGTCGGCGTTGTCCTGCGTGTTGCTGCCTCCGATGACGAAGCGCAACAGCCCCTGCCAATCCCGGAACAGGTCATCATAGCTGAGCAGGCGGGGATCGGCGCGGTCGTCCAGGACGTAGTAGGGCTCGCCTGAGGTTTTCGGCTTGTTCATCCAGTTGTCGCCGCGGGTTTCGCCGCCGGCGGTATCGACCACGTTGACATAGTCGGGCCGGCTGGCTGCCCAGTAGTAGCAGGCGCATTCGCGGTAGTCGTTCTGCCAGGGCGAGCAGAGTCCCTGGGTGAGCTCGCCGGGGTCGGCGAGTGCGCGCGCGATCACCGGCTGGGTGACCGGCTGGCCGTTGACGTCAGTGACTTCGAAGAACCGCCGCAGTTCCAGCTCGCGAAAGATCAGCTGTTTCGGGTCAGTCTTGTCCAACAGCACCTCGTTTTCGGACTCTTGAGCGGTGAACCCGCAGCGCACTTTCTGGCCCTGCTTCGCCAGGATGCGGGCCAGGCTGTTCGACCATTCCATGAAGGACACGCCGTTGGGATTTTGGCCGGTGGCAAGCGGCGCCGCAGGGAAGCCGGGGTTGGTGATGCCCGTGGTCGCAACCCCGGTTGGATGGTCGTCGATCAGGATCAGGCGATGATGCACGAGATCCTTGAAGGCGGGATCTTCGGCGTCCAGCACATAATTGTTGTTTTCGACCAGCACGAGTCCCACGAACATGCGCCGCCAGATCGCGCGGAAGTCCATTTCCAGGCCGGGATAGCAATTCGAAATGGCGGACACGGCCAGCGTATTCGGCGGGTTGCCGCGCGCGCGATAATGCAGCTGGGCGGTCAGATTTTGTGGCTTGATCACGAGCCTGCTCCGCGTTTGGGGGCGGCAAACAGGTCGCCCGCGGCGTTCCTGACGATGGTCGCGATCTGGCGTCGCGACAGCACCAGCATCCGTCCGTCGGCGCCGCGCATCATCGCCGGCATTTTCCGCCGTCCGGCATCGGACAGATCGCCGATCTGATCGGGCCGGCGCAGCGCCTCTGCAAACCAGGCGCCCGTCCCGCTGCGCAGCGCGGCCAAAATGGTCTGATGCAGCGCCATCAGCGCGTGACTGTCGACCGAGGTCGGCGTCATGATCGGCTGGAAGTAGCGGCTGAAATCGTTGGTATCCTGCCGCACCATCGTGCTCGCGACATTGGTGCGGCCTTCGATGGTGTTGCCGTTCATCGCGGCCGTGTTCATCAGCCGGACCGATTCGACCGCACGGCGAACGATCTCTTCGGCTTCTTCCAATGTCACGCTGGCATCGGCCTCGTGGCCGAGAAGCACCTGGTCCAGTTCGTCGGCGACCGTGCGGATCGGCACCGAATCCGGCGCAAACGTCGGCGGGCCGGCCGCGATGCGCGCGAAGGCGGACAGCTTCTTGCCTTCGATCGTCAGCGTTGCCGTGACGATCCCGTCACACTCGTCATCGAGATAGCCCCAACTGATCTGGTCGCCGGAGTCCGGATCGCTGTAGCCGGCATAGATCGCGCCGGGAACCGTACGCTCGGGCGCGGGCGTCTTGCCGTCGTCGAAGCCGCGCCAGGTGCCCTTCTTGGGATCGTAGATGATCCGGTCGTGCGCAATGATCTTGTCGTCGGTCTCGACCACCTTGTTGGAGGCGTCGACCTCCTTGCGTTTGGGGGACGACCCATAGACCCAGCCGCCGGCCGGCGTGAAGCGCAGGCGCACGTCCGGGAATTGCGCTGTCGGCTTGATGTATTGGACGGAGCCGAGCGGCAGCACCTTGCCGGCGAAGAAATTTTCGCAGTGCCCCTCCAGCGCGTGGAGGCGGTGATCGCTGAACTCCGCCTTGGCCTCGATGCGGTCCGCGGCGATGGACGTCCTGCGGAAAATCTTCAGGTTGCCGACCTCGACGCGCCATGTCAGCGACGCGGGCGTCAATTTGTGCTCGTCGAGCAGCGCCAGCGTCAGCGGTTCGAGCGTGTCGTCGGCGGTTCGTGCGAACACCTCGAGGAAGGGAGCCACCGGCCGGATGGCGCCGCCGTCCCGGAACTGGACGCGGTCCGGCTTGTAGATCCCGGTGATCTCGCCGGTCGCACGATTGACGCGCAGGGTTTCGGCGCCCTTGATCTGGCGAAAGCCAAGCGCGCTGTCACCGTTCGGGACGAGGTCGTAATTCTCGAGCGGCGTCTCCGACGCGCCGAGCCGGCCGATCGCAAACGGCGGCAGGATGCGAATCTCGGTGATGGTCATATCGCACCTCGCATCGTGCGCGGGGCAAGCCTGGCATCGGCGGTCCCCATCATCGCCTGGATCGCCGCGATCGTCTCGCGATCGAGCACGATCAGGCTCTTCAGATACTCCTTCTCCATGGCGTCCGCGCGGTGCGCGATCTGGTTGCTGAGCGTGATCGACGCATCCAGCAGATCCAGATGCAGGCGCCAGCAATCGCGTTCGGCCGCCGGCAAGGCGATCGAGTACGGCATTTCAAACGGCGGGCCGGCGCTCGGTCCGCCCAGCGTTGGATTGAGTGGCAGTTTCACGAGGGTCTTGGCGATGGCGCGCAGATTGTACATTTCGCCGAACGTCCGGTGCACGATCATGCCGCGCGCCGCGCTGTCCTCATGATGGTGGCTGGAACCGGAAATGCGGAAGGCATGGGACAGATAGAGCAGCAGCATGCGATAGCGCAGGTTGAACAGGTCGCCCCAGTGCCGGGTCTGTTGGTCGGCGATGTAGCTCGTGCCCGGGATCTTGTTGTCGCCGCCCATGGTGCGCGGGTTGGACGCGATATCGGCCGTCGGCGACCAGCCATCGGCTGGCTTGGGAAACTCACGAAAGAGTTTCAGGAAGCGGCGGAAATGCGAGGCCTGGTCGATATCGGGATCGATGTCGGCAGCCTCGCCCTGTTCGGCGACCGCCTTCAGCGCGGTCAGCGCGCTGTCGCGCGAATAGGCCGTCATGATCAAAAGATCCGGCGTCTTGCTCTGGCCGCTCAGCGCCGTGCCGCGTGCGCCCTGGCGGTAGGCGCGGCCCCATTCGTCCCAGGAGGCTTGATAGGGCAGCGTGTCGGGCTGGAACAGCGTGTCCGACAGCAGCTTCTCGTTGCCGATCACGTCGATCATGAGCGAATACAGCACGCCGACCCGCTTCACGGGCATCGATTGGCCGGCAAGCGCCAGATCGCAGATCTCCTTCTTCTCGGCCGGTGAGACGTCCGCGGGCCATTGTTCCGGGCTCTCGGTGACGACATGGCGTGCAAGCGAGGCGCGGCTCAGTGGTTCGAGCGTGAACGCGAACGGATAGAACGGCGCGTCCCAGGGATAGTCGTTGCGATCGAGATTGAGCGGTCCGCCGATCAGCCTCAGCACATTCTGGACCGTGATGAGATGGGCCATCTCCTCCTTGGCAATGCCGAGGATGACCTCCTGCCAGCGCCGCACATTCGCATGCTGATTTCCGGGGACCTGCGGTCCACCCAGCGAGTACGCCGCGTAGAGATATTGCACCATCAACAAATGTTCGATCTCGGCGGCGATATGCAGCAGGTAAACCGCATAATCGTGCCCGGAGAAGCCCGCCGGCAGCTCGGCCGACTGCTTCGCCGCAGCTCCTTGCGCAAACGTCGCCATCGACGAGACCGCCGGCGTCTGCGCCGCGAACAGCCACTCCAGATTTCTTGCGATGCGGGAGCGCATGGAGAAATCCCTCGATCATCGGTGAAATGAAGAAGGCGGTATCGAGCGTCATGCGATCAATGACATTGGCTTGCGACGAGGATAGCACAACCTTAGGATGAAATCAATGGTCCCCGAAGAAGCAAAGCCGAGTTCGTCTTACTGCGTCACCAGACCCTCATGGTGAAAAGCCGCGCTCTTGCGCGGCGAAGACGCCGCTCCTCAGGATGAGGGGATAGAGCCGGCTCATCACGCAGTAAGACTAGCGCTGCGTTTGCGGTCTGTGCCGTCGGATGTGCCGACGAACGACATGGCGCGTTGGCATGGATCACGTCAAAATTTCGATCGCGCAGCGCTGCACAGCCTTTTAGCTGCACCCGCCGCAGCCGCCGCCACCTCCACCGCCGCAGCCGCCGCTCCCGCCGTCGCCGCCGCTGTTCATCGTTTGCGAGGCGGCATAGACCGGCGCGTAGGAGGTTCCGGACAGCACGACGGGCCCCGCGAGCGCGAGCGCGAGAAGCAGTTCGTGATCGCGCGGCGCACGCGAGGCCCGCGCATGCGAGGCCTGAAAGGTTTCCAGAGCCTGCTTGCCGGCGCGCGTCCGTGCCGGAGCTCGCGCCAGCGCGACACCGGCGAACAGTGTGGCGACAAGAAGGAAGATCAGAATCCCGACGGGATGGTGCCGCTCTGCGCCAACGAAGGCCTTGATGGTCCCGAACATCAAGAGGAGCGCAACGAAGGGCAGCACGGTCAAACGGAAAGACGTCAGTTGTTCTTCGGTCGGATAGTAACCGAACTTTTGCAGGCGCTCCTGAACCCGCTCGATGATCGGCTTGACCGCGGTCTGGAACTGCTGCCGCGTCATGTCCGGCGCGACCTGCAGATGGGTCGGCTGCCCGATCAGAGCCATCAGCGGCGCCTGGTCGATGACGGTGATCCTGTTTCCCGTCGCGGCGACGACGGCACCGTTGCCGGACATCAGGCTGAGCAGTACCGCATCGCCGAGGCGGCGTGCGCCGCCAGCGAGATAGGCCAACTCCAACACGTTCAATTGATGGGTCGCCTGCGCGGCCGGGCCGATCATCGCGCGGAAATTGAATCCCAGCAGAAAGACGGCGGCTGCCATGCCGACATAGAGCGTAAGGAAGGGGCCGGCAGTCCAGTCAAACGGATTCCATGGCATCGGTTCACCTCCCGAAGATGAGACGCCGGATCCACGCAACGGGTTCAGGTATGACGAGCGAGCGGCTGCGGTCCGCCACCTCAAAGCGCAACCGCCCGAAGCGCAGATGCGTCGCCGGCCAGAATTTTGCGCTCGGCGGCCCGAAGAAGCGCTCATGCAGCGCCAGCGTCTCGGCATATTGCCGGCGATAGGTCATCTGCGCCTCGGGGCCGCCGGGCGTCGGGTCGTGGTGCAAGGGCGCCTGCAGCCGCTCGCCGCACCAGACCGTCCAATAGTCGCGTGAATAGATCAGGTGCTGGTGCCAGACCTCGTCGACGACATCGCTCGGCGTGACCGGCGTCGGCGAGACGATGGCGAGAAAGCAGAAGCGGCGATAGGCCTCGACGGCCGCGCGGGCCTCCTCGACACTCCAGCCATGGTCGCGCGCGAGCCGGCTTGTGAAGTTCAGCGGCGTGTCGGGCTCGAAATCATGCTGTTCGATGCGCCGCCACAGGTCCCGCCGGGCGGGGGTCCAGCCGGGCTCGTCCGACTGGATGTCGATCTTGAGCTGCGCGCGCTGCTGCAACGAAGGCCCCCGATGATCGCAGGTGCATGATAGCACGGAATTTCTGACAGGACGATGATTGAACCACCGGTTCCGTCCATCCGGGAACACGGGCGGATTGCCCTACCGCGCCTTGTCCAGGCGATGGACACCGTTGCGGATGTCCGGGATGCTTTATTGCGGCTTTCCGAACACCGCGAGAATCTGCAGCAGCTGCTTGTGGCCGGCCGTGCCGACCTTCTTCATCCAACGCGGCAACCAAGGATGTGCGCCGCGATCGGGGAGGCAAGCCTGCAGCGTCAGAGCAAGTCCGTGAACGAGAATTTGGGCAGGATGAAGCGTGCGCCGGCAAGGCCCATCACCGCGCCATCTGCGTCTCGATGATGGGCTGGTTCAACCCATCGTTTGCTGACCGTCCTGTCAGAACGGTCTCCGGTAACTCACCCGGACCTGTGCGGGCGGTTCGTGCAGGATCGATGCGGCCGAGATGACGGCGACCCGGTCGGATGGCAGAAATCGCTGCTTCAGGTCGATCACCCTCGGCAGGAAAGCCGGTGCGTCGGGGGACGCGTGCTCGACCGCACACCTGCTGATTGCGACTTCGCCAAAGTCCGGCAGCGGAAACAGCGGGCCTGACGGGTTCTGCTGGGTGGCTGCCTGCCAGTCTGCGGGGCGCTCGACGATCCATTCCGCCGTCGAGCCCAGGACCGGCTCCTTGCTGATCTGAACGGTCGCAAATCGGTGCGTGGTGCGATTGACGACGTGCAATCGCACCGCCGTCGGATCGGTCTTGCGGATGCTGAGGCTGCACAGGATCACATCGCCGCGGCTGACCGGCACGCCGCTGATCGTCCACGGCAGGTTGTCGGCGGTTGCCGCGGAGTTGCGCTCCCACCACTGCCACCAAAGGCCGTGGCTCTCCTGTCCATCATTCCCGAGCGTATGGACCGAACCCACCTGCGGCATGGATTGGGTCCAGCGTTTCCTGCCGTCGAAGCCGATCCAGATCGAGCACCGGAACGGCTCGCTTTGATCTTCGGCCGTGCGCAGTCCCGGCTCCAGCGCCGGCGCGCGCCAGCGGCCGACCACGCGCCTGAAGCGATTGGCGCGGAGCGCGGTGACGCAGGCGCCCGACCAGTTCCGGCTGAATTCGAGCCTGCCGCCGCCGCGCGCCTTGAACGCGGGAGACGTCGTCGTGCTCCGGATCAGCGCCTGGGCCGGCTGTCGCGAGGAGGCCGGGACGAACGTCGGCGTTGGCGACATCATCTCGATCCAGTGCCGGGAGAGAACGGGTTGCAACTTTGGGTCCGGCCGGGCGGGAAGCCAGTAGCGTTCGAGGGTGTCGGCGTCCGCCCGCAGCGGATCGAATCCTTTCGGCGGCAGAGGTGCTTCGTCGGATACGCGAAGGCCCTCGTGATGATCGCTCGCTGCCATGGCTTCAGGTCCATTCCTGCTGGGCGCCGTAAAGCAGATTCTGGAATGCGGGCCCCGTCGCAAGAACGTTGAAGGTCTGGCGCGCGAGCTCGAATCCCGCGCTGGAGTCGCTTGCGAAGTGCAGCCCGGCGATTTCCCGGTTGCGCGCGATGCGACGGGACAGTCCCTGCAGCAGCGGGTCCCAGACCCCGGGACGGTTTGCCTGGTCCTGGCGCTGCTTTGCCGCCTGGCCGAAGCAGAGCGCCATCAGCATCGATTGCGTGGCATGACCGCTCGGAAACGAGGGATGGCCGGGAACCGCGACCGGTGGCGCGAGGGCGGGACAGATCTGGGAGGCACGCGCCCGCGGCGGACGGCCGCCGCCCGGATTGCGCTTGAAATACATCGCGACGAGAATGCCGACCAGTCCGGCGACGTGTCCCAGCTGGAAGGTTTTTGGATGGCTGCGCGGCGTGATCTTCAACAGCGCGACGAAGTACGCCATGAAATCCTGGTAGGTCGCATGCTGCGCCAGGATCTCGCCGAGCGCATCGCCGCGCTCGTCTTCGGCGAGACGGATCAGCGTGGTCAGCTCGTCCGGCTCCGCGGCCGGATCCCACAGCACAGGGGTGAGATTGATGGCGGTCGTCCAATTGGACTTTGCGAATTCGGCCACCACGAGCCAGGCCGCCCACTCGGCTGCCCAATCCTCGTCGGCCCATTGCGCGATCTTGACGCGAACCGTGTTCAGGACCACAGGTGGCGCGGTCGATTTCGTCCATGTCGTGCCACTCAAGGTCCAGACCTCGGTTGCGACTTCGGCTACGAAGGGCAGGTCGATCCGGTCGGGCAGCAGGCCGGCGCCACCACCGCCACCGAGATTGCCGATATCTCCCATGTCGCCCATGTCGCCCATGTCACCCATGTTGCTCATGACATCTCCTCAACGCTGTTGCACGTCATCAGTCGGGTAGTCCCGCGGCGCGCAGCCGCGGTATGTGAGCCTCCAGCACGCTTTCCGACATCGCCGACCGCGCGGCGAATGTCGTCAGCCTGAAGTCGGGATCGAGGGCGAGGACGCGGCGCGCCAGCTCGTGCGCGGCGTCGACGTCGCCGTGCGCGACCAGCGCGGCCGCAAGCGTCCGCAGGTTCGAGGTCAGCATGCCGTTATGCGAGGCGGCCCGTCGCCCCCACGCGATCGCCTGCACGAAATCGCCGCTGACATAGTAACCCTGCGAGAGCATGTGCTCCGTGAAGAAGGCAAAGGGATCGAATGGCGAGAGCTGCATGGCCCGGGTGGCATGCGCAACGGCGCGCCTGCCATCGCCGATCCATCCGGCGGTCGTGCTGCTCAGCGTCCATGCCATGTGACAGCTCGGACCCACCGTGATGGCGCGGTCGAGAAAGTGCAGGGCCTTGTCGTAGTCGCGCTGCGTGAAGGACAGCATCTGTCCGTGAATGGCGAGCGCCACCGCATCATTGGGATCGCGATCGAGCGCGGCCGCGGCGCAGCGCGCGGCTTCCTCCGCATCGACGGCGATATTCGTGGTCCAGCCCTGTCCGATTCGAAACATGTGCCAGGTGGCGGCGTGCGAGTACGCGGGCGCATAACCGGGATCGTGCGCCATGGCCTGCTGCAGCAGGCCCCTGGCGCGGTCGAAGCTCTCGAGCCGGAGCTGATAGAGGACGTCGACCGCCTGCAGCAGCAGGTCATAGGCCGTGAGATTGTCGGGCGGCTTGCGCATGGCGCGGGCCAGCTCCTCGCCGTGAACCGCCGGCGCGATCGCATTGACGACCTCGGTTGCGATTTCATCCTGCATCTCGAACAGGTCGCCGAGCGCTCTGTCGCGGCGATCGGTGCGCAGCACCTTGCCGCTCGAGGCGTCGGCCAGCTCCGTGAACACCCGCAGGCGGTCCCGGGTGCGCCGGACGATGCCGCTCAGTGCATAGCGCACGCCGAGTTGCAGCCCGATGGCGCGGGGATCGACGCTCTGGCCGGCATACGCAAGGCTGGTGCCGCGCGAGATGACGAACAGGTTCTCGATCCCCGACAGGATATGGATGATGCCCTCGATGATGCCTTCGGAGAACCATTTCTCCTGTGCGTTGCCGGGCTCGAGGCGAAAAGGCAGCACGATGATCGACGGACGGTTGTCGGGCAGCGTGGCGAACGGCACGGCGCGCAGCTTCACGGCGGCCGGCGCGGGGATGCCGAAGGCGCGAACCTTTCGCCTCAGATTCTTCAGCTTGAGCTCGCCGAGATCGGTCAGTTTGAGGTTGTGGCGATCCTGCAGATGCGCGGCAATCGCCGCGGTGACCACGATGCCGCCGGGCTCGGCGCTCGCTTGCAGCCGCGCGGCGATGTTGACGCCCTCGCCGAAGATGTCATGGGGTTCGATGATGGCTTCGGTGAGATTGACACCCATCCGAAACAGCATGGGTGTCGCGTCGCCCATCGCTGTTTCGGCAACCAGGGTCTGGATGCTGATCGCACAGTCGGTCGCCTCGGTCGGATCTTCGAATGCGGCAAGAAAACCGTCGCCGGTGCTCTTGACGATACGTCCGCGATGGCGCGCGATGGCCGGCTCGATCACGTCCGACAGCAGTCCCATCAGCCGCAGATGAGTTGCCTCTTCGGCAACCTCCATCATGCTGGTGTAGCCGGCGACGTCGGCTGCAAGAACGGCGACCAGTTTACGCTGCGGCATCATGCTGCAATTTCTCGGCAGCTGGGACAATGCGGAATTGTCGTGCAATCCCGCGTGAGGATCGGGTGGCATCATCGCAAGGCACGCGCGGGTGTTCCGCGCGAGCTCCTATTCCATCTGGCAAGATCGACGATCGCCATGTGCGCAGAATCCTTAATTCGAGGGTCTTGCGCTCATCGATCGCAATTCCGGGCGTTCAAGACGAATTGAGCTCTTGCCGTTCCACGCTGGCCGGGCCGTTGCCGTTGACTGCTTTCTTGTTATTCGCTGCCTTCGTTTAGCGCCCGACCTCTTCCAACGCTCGATGGCCCATGATCGTCGTGATCCCGTGCGTCGGCACGCGAGCCCGATCGTCTCGTCCGGGGTGTCCGGACCCTGCGGCGGCCTGATTTCCTGCGCGAGTCCGAGCAAGGCCACGACGACGGAAAATGCAGAGAAAGACACGCTGCGACTGCCCGTAACCACGGCTCAAAACGAACGCCCTGTAACGGAGTCGCGCGGAGGGTGCCGATGGTTCAATCGGGCGTGCCAAGGTCCTGCCGGCGCGACCGGCCCAGCCTCGTGGCGAGCAGGGGCCGGGCTTTGCGAAGCCGGCCATCGGGCGATATCCGCGCGACCCGTTGGTTCGACGCATCCTGCGCTTACTATTCGTCCTCGTCAGCGTATTCGCCGGAGAGTTTCAGTCCCTCGATGCCGGTTGCGCCTGATGATTTGACCACGCGCCGGGCCTGCTTGCCGGTTTCCTCGTGCAGACATTTTGCCAGCTCCTCCGAGTGCGTGACGATCCAGATGCGGGTATGTCCTGCGGCTGCGGCGATGAGGCGTGCCAGCGGTGCCAGCAGCGACGGATGCAGACTGGCCTCCGGTTCGTTCAGTGCAATCAGCGGCGGCAAGCGGTAGCCCATCAGCGCGCCGAGCAGGCACAGATATTTGAGCGTGCCGTCCGACAATTCATGGGCGGCAAAGGCGCGCGGCATGTCCGGAAAAGCCAGGCTCATGCGGCACCAGCTGCCTTCGTCGCCCGCGTCGAGCCGGCTACCGGGAAAGGCATCGTCAATCGCCGCATCGAGGTCCACGGTGTCGCCGCGGATCACCGACAAGGTTGCCAGCACGGCTGCAAGATCGTGACCGTCGGCCGAGAGCGTCGGGGTGGTGACGGCGTGGCAGAGCCGGCGGATCGGGGAGCCGGCGTCGGTGCGGAAATCGTGATAGAGCCGCCATTCCGAGAGCTCGCGACGGACCGCCTCGAGCACCGGGTAGCGGGCGCCGTCGCGAAAGGCGGCGAGCGCGGTTTCCGAAGCAAGTACCGCAAGCTGGTGGCTTTCCCGTTCACCCCTGTCGTTGCGCAGCGTGACCAGCGGGCCCTTGCGCTCCATCATCACGCTCTCGCGTCGTCCGTGACGAACGATCAGCCGCTCGGCCTTGACCAGGGGTTCGAGCTGGAATGCGGCCTCGGCCGGCTGTGGCAATCCGATCTCGATCTCGTAGGAATGCGGCAGCCCCGTCCGGGGGGCATATTCCAGCTCGTCGAACTGCGCCCTCAGCACCAGGCGCACCGGCTTGCGGTCGCTGCGCGGACCGGCCCACAGCACGGACTCCACTCCGCCTTCCTCGGCGATCGCGCGCGTGATGGTCCCGTCGGCCGCCCGGCGGAGCAGCGCGAGCGCGTTGTAGAGGTTCGTCTTCCCGACCCCGTTGGCGCCGACAAAGACGCTCAGCTGCTCCACCGGAAGCCAGAGATTGCGCACCGAGCGATAGTTCTGGATCGCGACTGCGGAGAGCGGCATGGCGCGGCGGTCTCAAGAGCTTCGTAGGATGGGTCGAGCGCCAGCGAAACCCATCATCGCGCCATCCACTCGGTTATCAATGATGGATCTCATTCATCCATCCTACACTTGCTACCGTTAGGACGCGACAGCTGACCGATCCCAACCGCTTGAGCCAATGACATGCCCGGCCTTGCTGTCCCCGCTCAAGAGTTTCGGCGCGCCTCGCTGCCATGCCGGGTCGAAGCCACACGCGAAGACCGGTGCCGGGCATCCACGTCCTCCTTCCTTGGTGTGTCGAAGACCTGGATGGCCGTGATATCTCCGCGAATGCGCGCGCAAGACGCGCTTCGCGCTTTTGCACCCGACCATGACGAGCTCGAAAGGTGGTGCCAGCGCCCATTGGCGTGAGCGCATGCTGCACCGGCATCGGCGGAGGTGGTCGTTGGTTCGAAAATCTGTCTTGATGGGGCAGGGCGCGAGCTCCCGGCGGGGCCGGTGCCGGTTTTCGGGACTTTTTGTTTGGCGTTGCGAAGAGGACGGGATGAGCGGTTTTGTGATCAGCGGCGGCCGGGTGGTGGATCCGGCGAGCGGCATGGATGCGGTTGGCGATGTCGCGGTGATGGATGGAAAAATCGCCGCCGTCGGCACCTCCCTCGGCAGCGCCGAGCGGGTGATCGATGCATCAGGACTCGTGGTGGCGCCCGGCTTCATCGACCTGCACGCGCACGGCCAGTCTATCCCGGCCGACCGCATGCAGGCCTTTGACGGCGTGACCACGACGCTCGATCTGGAGGCGGGCGTGTTGCCCGTCGCGTCCTGGTACAAGCGTCAGGCCGCAAAAGGGCGCGTGCTGAACTATGGCGCCGCCGCCAACTGGGCGTTTGCGCGCATCGGCGCGATGACCGGCTCCAATTCGGAATCATCGCTGGAGGCGTTCGGCAATGCCATGCGCGATCGCCGCTGGATCGACAACGTCGCGAGCGACGGCGAGGTCGCCGGCATCCTGGAACGTCTCGCCGGCGGGCTGAACGAGGGCGGCATCGGCATCGGCATTCTCAACGCCTATGCGCCGGGCGCCGGGGTGCAGGAGCTGACCGCGGTGTGCCAGCTCGCCGCTAGCCACGACGTGCCGACCTTCACCCACGTCGCCTACATGTCCCGCGTCGATCCGGAGAGCGCGGCCGAGGCCTATGTCCGCCTGATCGGCTATGCCGGCGCCACCGGCGCGCACATGCACATCTGCCACTTCAACTCCTCCAGCAAGACTGACGTGGAGCGCTGCGCGGTGCTGATCAGCAAGGCGCAGGCGCAGGGCCTGCCGATCACGGTGGAAGCCTATCCCTACGGCACCGGCTCGACCGTGCTGGCGGCGTCGTTCTTCAGCGATCCCGAATTCGAGGCGCGCAACGGCACCGGCTATGATTCGGTGCAGCGCGTGACGGACGGACGCCGCTTTCGCGACCGGGAGGAGCTGCTCGCGGCGCAGGCCGAGGAGCCGTCGACGCTCGTGCTGTGGCATATCCTGGACATCGACAACAACCCGCATCATCGCGACCTGCTCGACATCTCCGTGCTGTATCCCGGCGGCGCGATCGCTTCCGACGCGATGCCCTGGACCTTGTCGAACGGCCGCCCCTATACCGGCGACGCCTGGCCGCTGCCGGACGACGCCACCTCGCATCCGCGCTCGGCCGCCTGCTTCACCCGCTTCATCCGCGAATGGGTGCGCGAACGAAGGGCGCTGTCGCTGCTCGAAGGCGTGCGCAAATGCGCGCTGATCCCGGCGGAAATCCTGTCCGCAAGCGCGCCCGCAATGCGCGCCAAGGGCAGGCTGCAGGCGGGTGCGGACGCCGACATCGTGGTGTTCGATTTCGAGGCGTTGACCGACCGCGCGACCTTTTCGGCGATGAACCGCGCCTCCGAAGGCGTGCGGCACCTCGTGGTGTCCGGAGAGCCGCTGATATCA
>Ga0070714_100001862_pt1 | contig 15365 bp, 13 predicted proteins | sample LARL83metaG_FD_65450 | JGI IMG/M metagenome (GOLD analysis project Ga0070714, IMG submission 65450) | Corn, switchgrass and miscanthus rhizosphere microbial communities from Kellogg Biological Station, Michigan, USA - LAR L8-3 metaG | ecosystem: Host-associated > Plants > Roots > Rhizosphere ...
GCAGCCCGACCTGCCCGACGTGGACCTGCTGTGGCGGACCGGCGCCGAGCAGCGCACGTCCAACTTCCTCCCCTGGCACTCCACGTACGCCGAACTGTTCTTCACCGCCAGCCTCTGGCCCGACGTCGACCGCCGCGACCTATGGGACGCCATCGCCGAATACGCACGACGTCGGCGCCGCTACGGCGCGGCCACCGGCTGAGCTCAGCGCGAACTTCGGGGTACGCGGGAACCACCACTGGCATACGATCCGAGCCGCACCCTTCCCGGCCGGACCCGCCGCTGGTCCCTGGGGGATGGCGCAAGCCGGTAATGACGATGCATCCTGGCATTGTCGTCATCCGGTCTTCCTTGCAGGTGGCGGGGCAATCTCGCGAAGGCGAGACTCGCTTCCCGGCACCCGCCGGTTTATGCCGGTCACTATCGCTGGAACGCCGCCCCGTTCGGTAAATTCAAGGCCTTTATGACCGAACGGGTCGGCGTTCCCGCCCGCCTTCCCCAGCCCGCCTACCGCAGCGCCAGGATCCGCTGCTCGCGCCGATGCCTGAAGGCAGGTTCCATGTCGACGTGGTCAGGGGCGTGCCGGTCGTGGCAGGCTCCGAGGCGATCGAGATCGCCAATGCCAGCGAGTCCCGGACGGCGCTGCTCGACTCGGCTATGCACGGGACGGGGATCTTCGTGGTGGACTCAGGTAGCCGCGCAGTGCGATCAGCGCCTGCCCAAGGTCCTGCGGAGTAGTGAGGGCGGCGACATACCTGTCCGGTCGTAGCACGACGACGTTCTGCCCACGGGCACTGAACCAGTTCCGCAGCTCGTTGTGGATGTCTTCGATCACCACCGTGTCAGCGCGGGTGTTGGGCTTGCGATGGTATGCGCCGCCTGCCCGGGACTCGACGATCTTGATGATCCGGGCGCCGAGCCTGTCGACTACGGCCAGGGCCGCGCTGTCGAGGTGGGCGAGCGGATCGCATTCGAAGCCGGCGACGGCGAACCAGTCTCCCGCCGCTTCGTCGAGCCTGACCCGGCGCTTGCCCGCGACCTCGACCATCGGCTGGATGAACATGCATCCGGTGCCGGGGAGCTTGAGTCGGCCGGCGGCCGGGGCGATGAAGCCCTGCCGGTAGTAGGACCTGGGCTTGAACCGCATCTCGACGATCCAGTCACGGATGCCGGGTGCGATGGTCGCGGCTCGCAGCAGCACGTCGCGGGCCCGCGCGGTGGAGGTGCGAGTCGGGCTGAGGATCCGGCCGAGGGTGACGGAAAGGTCGATCATCGCCTTGGCTTGCTGGCGCCGTTCCTGCTCGTAGGTAGCGAGCAGCAACGGCCCGGCTTGCCCCTTGACGATGGCGGCGAGCTTCCAGGCTAGGTTGATGGCGTCGCGGATGCCGGTGTTCATGCCCTGGCCGGCCCATGGCGGCATGAGGTGCGCCGCGTCGCCGGCGAGGGCAACGCGGCCCTTGACGAACGATGTCGCGAGGCGGGAGTGGTGGGTGTACACGCGGGCTCGCACGACATCGACGATGCCCGGGTCGGCGAGGTGGTGGCCGAGAAGCTCGGTCACCTTCGCCGGCGACAGCATCTGCTCGCTGTCCTCGCCGGGGAAGAGCATGAACTCCCAGCGGCGGTGGTCGTGGGGCAGATGCGCGCAGACGTACGGACGACGCGGGTCGCAGTGCAGGGCGGTGTAAGGGGCGTCGACCGGGTCGCCCGCGCAGTCGATGACGACCCACTTCCGCGGGCTCGTGGCCCCTTCGAGGCCGATGCCGAGCTGGCTGCGGATGCTGCTTCGCCCGCCGTCGGCGGCGATGACGTACCCGGCGCGGACGGCGATCGACCGGCCATCCGCCACCTCTAGGTGCAAGGTGACCCCGTCCGCGTCTTGCTCCAGCCTCGTCAGTTCGGCCCCGAACAGCATCTTTACCTGAGGGAAACGGTCCAGGCCGCGCCGCAGCGCGGCCTCAGCCAGCGGCTGCATGAAGATGTTCCGCTTGTACCAGCCGTATTCGCGTGCGGCGGGCCGCACGTCGGCGAAGCAGCGCCCGGACGCGTCGAAGAATTTCAGCGGGACGTTCTGTATCGCGTCGGCCAGTATCTCCTCGGCCAAGCCCGCGGCCTGAAAAGTGCGGAGGCTCTCGTCGTCGATCCCGATCGCGCGGGGATAGTCCACGATCTCGCAGTCGCGGTCGATGAGGAGGGTATCGACCCCGTAGCAGCCGAGCAGGTTCGCTGCGGTAGCGCCGACCGGCCCCGCGCCGATCACGGCGACGGCCACCCGGCAATCCCAGGCCCTCATCCGGCGCCCAGGAAGTCGCGGACGGCCCGCAGGAAGTAGCCAGGGTTGTCGTCGTGCGCGTAGTGTCCCGCGCCGGGGACCTCGGCCCAGCTCAGCCGCGGCTGCCGGACAGCCATCTCCGCGCAGACAGCTACCGGCAGGAAGTCCGTCTCCGCGCCGCGCAGCACCAGCGTCGGGCACCGCAGGGCTTCGACGCAGTCCCAGAGGTCCACCTGGCCGGCCGGGTCGCCGCCGAGCCGGGCGGCGGCGATGCCGGCCACGTCAAGTTTCCACTCCCACCGCCCGCCCGCTGCCTGACGCAGCGTGTGCTCCAGCCGCGAGGCCAGCGCGGCCTCGGTGATACCCGGCCGGATCCCGCGCCAGTACCGGCTGGCCGCCTCCCACGACCCGAAGGACAACGGCGTCGAGCGCATCTCGTGCCGCAGGCGCTCGGCTCCAGCGGTGCCCGTGGAGGAGCCGGGCCCGATGTCCTCGACGATCAGGCGGGTGACCTGCTCCGGATGGGCCGCCGCATATACGTACCCGACGGTGCCGCCCATCGAGTGGCCGACGATGCCGAACCTTCCCAGCCCGAGCTCAGCGGCCAGTTCCTCGACGTCGGCGACGTAGGTGCTGGCGTAGTAGTTGCGCGCCGGATCCCACTCGCTGTCGCCCCGGCCGCGGAAGTCGGGCGCGACGACGAGGTAATCCGCGCTCAGCTCCTCGGCCACCGGCGCCCAGGTGTGGGCGTAGCTGCGCAGCCCGTGCAGCATCAGCACGGCAGGCCGGTCACCAGAACCCCAGCGCAGGTAGCGGGCCTTCAGCCCGCCGAGCGTCGTGACGTGCGAGGTAGGGCTCATCGCAATCCGTCTGCGCCGGTGATCTCCTCGGCCCGGATGCCGCCCAGCCGGGCCCGCAGCCGGCCCCGGCTGGCGAAGGCGAAGGCGATCACGACCTCGTCGGCGCGGGGGGCGTCACCGAAGCTGACCGAGATCGTGTCGTAGTGCGACCGGACGTACAGCGCGTCCTTGTGGGCCAGCGGGATGTCGATGACCGCGCCCGGCGCCGCGACCTTCCCGGTGGACGGCACCCAGGCCTTCCCGCCGCCGACGCTTTCCCGGACCGGGTCGGCAAACACCTGGGTCAGGAAGGCGTTGCCGTGCTCGTACTCGCCCAGCGCGCCGACCAGGCAGGCCTTGCCGTAGCTCTGGATGGGCACCCCGCCGGCGGTCGCGCCGACCCGGCGGCCGAACTCCCGGCCGAGCAGGTCGGACTTGGCCGTGATGTCGCTGAGGTCCGCACTGAACCGTCCCGAGTAGGGGTTGCGGATGGCTGCGGCGATCACGATCCGGCGCACCGGGTCGCCGTCGGGCTGTCCCGACTCGGTGGCCAGCACGTCCTCGACCTGGCTGAACCACTTGCGCACGTGGTAGGGACCGAAGTTGGGGTCAGGCACGAGAGAGCTCCTCAGGTGAACAGCGGGTCGAGGACGATGGGCTCGCTGGGCGCGTTGTACTCCCCGAGGACCCGCTGTCCCTCGGCGTCGTCGGTGACGGTCTCGCTGAAGAACTCGAACCGGTTCCCGTCCGGGTCCAGGAAGTACAGCCCGTAGCCGATCTTGTGATCGGTGGTCTTCACCACCGTGACGCCCTTGGCCAGCAGCATCCCGTACAGGCGCCGGAGTTCTTGCACGTCGCCGTCGATCTCCAGGCCGTAGTGCTGCAGGCCGATGCCGCCGGGCTGCGCGCCCGGTTCGGCCCTGATCAGCGCGAGGTCATGGTGCTTGCGACCGAAGGACAGGAACACCCACCGCGGCCCGCGCGCGGTGATCTTCATGCCCAGGACGTCGGCGAACCAGGCGGCGGACGCCTCGGGGTCCCGGACGAACAGGGACAGGTGGGTGCGGACGATCACGGGTTTGACGTGGCTGTCCGTCGGCCGGTCCAGGTCTGGCATTCTTTTAATCTCCTAACGGGCTGGGTGACTCGCTCGGGTGAGCGTGACTCGCTCAGTGGGCCGGCCCCGCGTTCGCGCGCGCCGGAGTCCACGCCACGTCCGTGATCTCGGGAAACTCGCGCCATTCCTTGGTGAACGTGCGCCCGCCGTCGGTGGAACGGAACAGGTGGCCGTACTTGGTTCCGGCGAACACCAGATCCGGGTCGCCCGGATGCAGGCCGAACGCCCAGACCGTCGAGTTGGCCGGGACGTCCAGCGCTGCCTCGGCCCACGTCCGGGCCAGGTCGTCGGACCGGTAGATCCTGGTCTGAGTGCCCGGGGTCCCGTCCCCGATGCCAAGCAGCAGCGCGTTCGACCCGGGCACGCGGGCCACCAGGCGGGTGTAGTACATGCCCCAGGCGGCCCTGGTGTCGGTCCTGGCCCACGTCTCGCCGTCGTCGCCGCTGACGAAGATCGCGTTCACGACCAGGCAGACCAGGGTCTTCGGCGGCCCGTCGAGCACCGCCACGCAGTGCACGTCGGAGCCGGTGACGCCGCGCGGCAGGTCCTTCGGGGTGCCGTCGGTGCGCTGCCAGGTGTCGCCGCGGTCGCGACTGCGCCACAGGCCGCCTTCCTCGACGCCGAACCAGGCGGACTTCCCGTCCACGTGGTCCCAGGCGACGGTGAGAATGCGCGGCTTGCTCACGCCCGCGCAGCGTTCTGGCAGCTCGGGCGGCAGCCGGTCCCACGTGTCGCCGCCGTCGGCCGTTCGGTACAGCACGGCCCGGGAGGGCGCTCCGGTGCCGACGAGCATGCTGGCCGGGTCGTTCGGGTCAATCGCGATCGACCACACCTGCATGTCGTCGAACGGCGAGCCGACGCGGGCCCAGGTGACGCCGGCATCGTCGCTGCGCGCCAGCCCGATGTCCGCGCCCGCGAAGACGACATCCGGGTGATCGGGGTGGACGGCGAGGCTCCGGACGGCCGCGTCGAACTCCAGGGCCTGGCCGAGCGGGATACGGAACCAGGTGGCGCCGTCGTCCGAGCTGCGCAGCACGCCCTGACCGGCGGTGGCGACGAGGATGGTGCCCTTCATGGCGCTGCTCCTGACTGTGCTAGAGGAAGATGCCGCGGGTGAGGCCGCCGTCGATGCCGAGCGACTCGCCGGTGATCCCGCCGGAACCGGGCGCGGTGAGGAACCGCACCGCCTCGGCGACCTCGTCCGGTGACAGCACGCGCCGGATCGGGGTGCGGGCGATGAAGTTCTTCTCCACCTGGTCGGCGGTGATGCCCTCGGCCGCGGCGATCTGCGCGTAGAGCTCGTGGATATGCTCGGTGTCGACCACGCCGGGGTGCAGGGTGTTGATCGTGATGCCGAACGGCCCGAGCTGATCGGACAGCACCTTGGTCATGTGAACGATGGCCAGGTTGCGCATGCCGGACAGGGCGTGGCTGGACCGGCCGGTCAGCCCGCCGATGTTGACGATCCGCCCGTACCCGTTCCGCTTCATGAACGGCGTGACCGCCTGGACGCAGCGGAAGTAGCCCACGACCTTGGTGTCCAGGTCGGCCAGCAGCGCGTCCGGGTCGGCGCTGTCCACGTCGTTGCGCACCAGGCCAGCGGGTGCGGCGGCGCAGTTGACCAGGATGCCGATCCGGCCGTGCCCGGCCGCGTTCCCGGCCAGCGCGCGCACCGAGGCGGTGTCGGTGGTGTCGGCGCTGAGGGGGATGACCCGGCCCGTGGCTCCGGCGCTGATCTCCTCGGCCGCGGCCCGCAGTACCGGCATCCGCCGCGCCGCGATGACCACGGTGGCGCCGTGGCCGGCCAGCGCCCGGGCGACCGCCTTGCCGATTCCCAGGCCGCCGCCGGTCACGACGGCCACCTGCCCGGCCAGGGACGAAGTATCAGGGTTCAACTCAGGTTCACCCACACGCTCTTGGTCTCTGTGTACTGTGCTCGCGGGCCAGGAAAGACGCGACGCTCATCCGATCGCCATCTCGATCAGGTGCGGGCCGCCGTCGCGGATGGCCTGGCGGAAGGCCCGCTCTAGCTGCCGCACGGTGGCGGCCCGGCGGGCGGCCACCCCGTACCCGCCAGCCAGCGCAACCCAGTCCAGGCGGGGATCGTCCAGGCTGGTCAGCCGGGTCGCCTGCGAGCCCGCTGGGCTCTGGCCGTGCCGGGCCAGTTCGGTCCGCAGCACGCCGTAGGCGTGATTCGCCGCGATGAGGACCACGATGTCGCACCTCTCGCGGCCCATGGTCCACAGCGCCTGGGCGGTGTACAGGCCGCCGCCGTCGGACTGCAGCGCGATGACCGGCCGGCCGGGGGCCGCGATCGCCGCGCCGAGCGCGCAGGGCAGGCCCTGCCCGATGGCGCCGCCGGTGTTGGTCAGCACGGTGTGCGGCGGCCCGCAGGCCGACGCCGCGTAGAAGGGGTAGCCGCAGGTGCCGCCCTCGACCGACACGATCGCCTGTTCCGGCAGCCAGGCGGCCAGCGCGGTGCCCACCACCGGGCCGGACAGCGGCGTGTCCGGCGGCGGCGCGTCGCCGGGAGCGCCCGGCTCTCCCGGCGCGGCGGGAGAGCCGGGCCCGGCCACCAGGTCGGCGAGGGCCTGCAGAGCGTACTCGGCGTCGTCTCGCGGCCCGGCCAGTTGCCTCACCGTCCCCGGGGGGGCGAGGACGCTCGGGACTCCCTGGTAACCGAAGTAGGCGACCGGACCGGCCGCCCCGGCGGCCACCACGACGGTGGCGTCGGCGAGGGCCGCGGCGGCGGCTTCCGGAAAGTAGGCAAGCCGGTCGATGGAGGGCAGGCCGCCTCCTCGTTCGACCCGGAAGGGGAAGGTCTCGCTGTACAGCCGCGCTCCGGTGCTGGCGGCGATCCGGCCGGCCGCGCGCTGCGCGGCCCGGCTCAGCCCGTTACCGCCCAGCAGGAGCACGGCACGCTCGCGTTCCCGGCGCAGCGCCGCGGCGGCCGCCTCGACCCGCTCCAGCGCGGCCTGCCGGCGCGCCGCCGCCAGCGGTGCCTCGCCGTCCGATGGCTCCTCGTCGGCGGCTTCGCCCTGGAAGTCGGCGGGCACGATCATCGTGGCCACGCCGGGCCGTGCGTGCGCGTCCTGCAGGGCCGCGCGGGTGACCTTCGCGATCGCGGCCCGGTCGGTTACGCCGTGGACGGATCCGACGGTGCCCGCCAGGGCCGCGATGTCCGAGGTGAGCGGCGCGTCGTAGGGCCGGTGCCAGCTGGCGTGCTCGCCGACGACGTTCAGCACCGGCGTGTGCGCGCGCCGCGCGTTGTGCAGGTTGGCCAGCCCGTTCGCCAGCCCGGGGCCTAGGTGCAGCAAGGTCAGGGCAGCCCGGCCGGCGATGCGGGCGTAACCGTCCGCCGCCCCGGTACAGACGTTCTCCTGCAGGCCGAGCACGGCGCGGATCCCGGGCACCTGGTCCAGCGCGGCGACCAGCGGCATCTCCGTGGTTCCCGGGTTGGCGAAGCAGACCCGCGCGCCGTGCCCGGCGGCGGTCCGCAGCAGCGCCTCGGCCCCGGTCATCATGCGCGGTGGCACCGGTCACCGTCCGGCGGGGGCACGTCCAGGGCCGGGTTGCGGTCGAAGAAGCCGGACGGCTTGAGCGAGAAGCCCACGTAATCGCAGGGCATCACGGGCCAGTCCTCCGGCCGCGGGACGTGCGAGGTGCCGAACGTGTGCCACAGGACGACGTCGGTGTCCTCCAGGTCGCGTTCCTGACGCACCCACTGGCCGATGCCGTCGCCCGGATGCTGGTTCGGGTAGTCGCCCGCCGGGTGCAGTTCGGCGGGGTCATAGCGGGTGACCCAGAGGTGGGCGCGGGCGAATTCGGCCCGCCGGGCCAGGTCGCTGCCCGGCGCGGCGAGCAGGATCGGGCCGGTGAAGGGCACCAGCTTGTAGGCCACCGGTTCGCCGGAGCGGTTGCGCACGTGCGGGTTGATGACTTTCCAGGTCCGCGCGGCCAGCGGGTCGCACATCCGGCGGGCTTCCCGCTCGTTGCGTACCGGCGTGCCGCGGGCCACGATAGCGTTACCGTGCTCGTTGCCCGGGCCCATCGGCAGCCCGGTCACGTCCACCTCGACCACGGTGTTCCGCGATCCGTCGACTTCCATGTCGAGCCGCATGGTGAACAGGTGCTGGTGGTTCGGTGCGGCCAGCTGCGGGGCGACCAGCGATCCGAAGCCGGGCGCCCCGCCCGGCGCGATGGCCCGGGTCTGCACGATGCCGGTGAGCTTGGCCTCGAACTGGATCGTGCCGTCGAGGTAGAAGTACCAGAAGAAGCCGTACTCGTAGTTGCCGATGGTGTGAATGGCCGAGACCACGAGCCGGCGGGACCGGCGTACCTCGGAGTGCTCGACGTAGCGGAAGTCCCAGTGCTTCCAGAGGATCCCGTAGTCCTCTTCGTGCAGGCAGATCGCGTGCGGGATGACGTGCGGCCGGCCGCCTTCGTCGGCGAGCACGGCGTCGAGGTACCGGATCTCGCCCAGGCAGTCGCAGCCGGGCGCCAGCGGCCCGACCGTCTTGCCGAGGTTGTACTCTCCCGCGTCGAAGACGTTGCGGAAGTAGAAGTCCTCGCTGGTGTCCCCGTAGGGGACCACCATCTCGCCGATGCTCGCGCGGTGCAGGACCGGACGGCGGCGGCCGCCGTCGCGGTAGGACACGTCGCTGATCACGAGGCCCTCGACCACGTCGATGTGGGCGTGCAGCCGCCAGTGCTGCCACTCGATGACGTGCCCGGAGACGGTGAACGAGGGTCCTTCGGGCTGGGTGATCTCCAGCGGGCGCAGGCCGGCCCGCGGCGGCCCGGCGCTGGCCGCGTCGTAGTTTCCGCTTTCCGGCGGCAGCGGGATCGGCTCGCCCTCGATGATCGCGGCGACCGACCGGTCGTTGCAGTCGATGACGAAGACGAGGTTCCCGACCGGCCGGGCGTAGCCGTTGTCCTCGGCGAAGCGGCGGACGTAGGCACTGGCTCTGATGATGCGCCGGGCTGGGTCGACCCCTTCGACCGGCAGGGTCCCGGTGGACCACGGGTCCACCTGGAGCTGATCGAGATCCGCCACGCCGTGCCGCCGCAGGGCGGCCACGGCTCCCGGGTCGCTGGTCACGATGGCGGTCAGCGCCATGATCTCCTCGATCATGATGGCCGGCTGCACGCCGGGGACATGCTTCCACGACGTGACCTGGCGATCCGCGAGATCCACCACAGCCTCGTAGGTGGCCGCGTCCTCACGGTCGTAGATGACGATGAAGGCCGAACGGGCGGGCGGATTCTGCGGTTCGTAACTCCTGACCGCCTCCTTGGCGGGAGGGTTCGTCCGCACCACGGGGAACCGCGGCTCGGTCAGCTCGGGCTTGCTTTCGCGCACCACCGCGACCGCCAGTTCGATCTCCGCCACGGTCAGCGGGTCATAGGGGTGAGCCGTCACCGCACTTCCTCTCCGGCCGGCTGCAGCGCGCCCGTGGTCGGCGCCGGGTGCCGCCGCAGGGCGACGAAGGACCAGAGCACGCCGAGCGCGATCCAGATGCCAAGCGCCCACGGGACGGTGTTCAGCGGGCTGGCGGCCTTGTAGACCGACCCGAAGACCGCGCCGCCCGCGACGAGGATCCCGGCCGCTGCGGCCAGGATGAGCTTGGCCCGGCTGACGTGCCGCCACAGGCCGGCCAGGCCGGCCGCGCTGACGGCGAGGTACATCAGCGCCAGGCCGGTGCCGCCGAAGCCCGCCATCCAGCCGAAGGCCGGCGCCCACTGGGGCTGCAGCACGCCGGGCTGGCCTGTCGCCAGCGAGAACAGCCCGCCGGTCGCCCGCACCCCCGCGATGACCACGAGCGAGACTGCGCCGAGCAGCAGCGCGCCGGCGACGGGTGTCCGGTACTTGCGGTGCACTGCGGCCAGGGGGGAGGGAAGCCGGCCGGCCCGGGCCATGGCCAGCATGCCCCGGGTGACCGCGACCCCGACCCCGATGGCCACGGCCAGGACGTCCAGGATGATCAGGACGGCCATGATGTCGCCGAAGCCCGCCGACCCGAAGGTGCTGCCGGAGGCGAGCGCCTGGAGCGGAAAGGTGCTGTTCTTCCACGCGGTCCCGTTGAGGCCGAAGCCGGCGTCCTGCGCGTAGGCGCTCACGATGAAGTACGCGCCGACGATGGTCAGGGACAACAGGACGGCCCGGGGCACGTGACGCTTGGGGTTGTCGGTTTCCTCGGCGAGGTTGGCCGCCGACTCGAACCCGATGAACATGTTGATGCCGTAGAGCACGCCGTACAGCAGGTCGAGCCGGGTGACCGAGAACGGGTTGAAAGGCCGCAACGACAGGCTGTGCCCGCCCAGGCCGCCGCGGCCGATGATGTACAGGGAGAACCCCAGGACGATCGCGGACGAGATCAGCACCAGGATCAGCTGCGCCCGGACCGAGACCTGCACGCCGATGACGATGATCGCCACGACCAGCACCAGGTAGCCCAGGGCCAGCGGCCACCACGGCACGTCCACTGCGAACGCGGCCTGCAGGAATCCCTGCGTCTGCCCGCCGAGCACCAGGAAGGTCGCGGCGCCCAGGATCAGCATGGCCCCGTAGTACAGCCAGCCCGCGACGATGCCGATCCGCGGCCCGGCCCCGTCGCAGACGTACTCGTACAGCGACCCGCACAGGTGGATTCGCCTGGCGTACTGGGCGATGATCCAGCCCGCCCCGAAGATGCCGGCGCCGGCGATGAGGATGGCCAGCGGCGTGGCCACGCCCGCGCCGCGTCCGGTGGCCGAAAGCCCCACGATCAGCGGCAGCAGCGCCGCGACCGAGAACACCGGGCCCATGAAGCCGACGGACTGGGCGAGCACTCCGGTCAGGGAGAGCCGGGCACGCCCCAGGCTGCCGCTGTCCTGGACAGTAGTCATCTGATCAGCTCCCGGTGAGGCTTACACCCCTGACCCGCGCTTGTCCGATTTTCGGACGAGCTGTTCGTTTATTGAACAGATCATGAGTCATGTGCCCGGTGATGTCAATCCTCGATTTACGCCCTCCCCGCAGCCTCGCCGCCGCCCCTGGTCAGCGGCGCGCCTCATCGCCGCCTGGTCGTCCCCCGGTCAGCGGCGTGCCTCATGGCCGCCTGGTCGTCCCTGGCGGCCGGATGAGGAGCGGTGGCTGGGGGACAGGCGGGCGGGATTAGCGCTCGATGGCCGCGGGATATCCCCGCGAGGCCGAGAGCAGCGCCGCGGCCTCGGCGGCGGCGTCCATCACTGCCTCGGGGACGCCGGCGCCGGACACGCTCACCCCGAGCTGGACGACACCGAGGCTGGCGGTGGTCCAGTCCGACACCCGGATCGGCGCGGCGACGCCCACCGCGCCTTCCTGCAGGGCGCCGATGCTGACGGCGTACCCGCGCTGGCGCGCGAGCCGCACATCCGGCGTGTCGTCGCTGCTGGGCGGGCGGCCGGCGAGAATGGCCACGCCGTCCGCGCCGACGTTGAGGGGGTGCCGGGCCCCCTCGCGCAGGGCCAGGTGCATGGCGCTGCGCGGCGGCTCGGCGGACAGCAGGATCAGGGCCTGGTCGCCGTCGGCCACGCTGAGCAGCGCGGTGTTGTTTGTGTGCTCGCTCAGCCGCTTCAGGATCGGGAGCACCACCGACTGCAGCCGCGGCCGGAGGTGGCTGGCCAGTTCGGCCACTCCGAACCCGAGGACGTAGCGGGCGCCGTCGTGGCTGGCCAGATCGTGTGCCTCCAGGGTGCGAAGCAGCCGGTACACGATCGCCCGCGCCGCCCCGAGCCGCTCGGCGATCTCCGCCACGGTGAGCCCGTCACTGTGCCTGGCCAGAAGGGACAGAACCGTCAGCCCGCGGTCGAGGGTCTGCGAGGTCTCCCCGCCAGCTGATGTCACCACGCCGCCCTGTTCACCTGGTACCTGTGTGCCTGGCACGACTCGATAATGCCACGACTGATCCCGCCGACGCGCCACCACGGCCGCCCCGCCTGGCCGGTGGCCTGGCCCCGCACCGCCTCCTTGACGCCGTCACGCACGTCGCGTACTGTCCGGATATCGGTCAAAGAGAACGGTAATCGTACATGACGGCACGAGAAGACGCTGAGGCCCTGGCTCGCGGAATTCCGGCGGTGCCTTACGTGGCGGGCGGCTGGCTCTCGGCCCGCGGACTCGAGACATTCGACGTGATCGATCCGGTGACCGAGCGCGCGCTCGCGTCGGTCGCCGAGGCTGACGGGGCGGCCGTGGCCCTGGCGGTGAACGCCGCCCGCGCCGCGCTTGGCGATGGCGCATGGGGGCGGCTGGATGGCCCGTCCCGTGGCCTGCTGCTTGGCCGGCTCGCGGACCTGCTCGAGGCGCGCCGCGAGGATTTCGCCTGCCTCGAGTCGCTCGAGGTGGGTAAGCCCGGCGCCGAGCCCCGGATGATCGACCTGCCGCAGGCCGTGCAGACCTTCCGGCACTTCGCCGGGTGGGCCGACAAGCTCGCCGGCCGCGCCATCCCTACCCCCGGGTACCGGGGACGTCCGACCCTGAGCTACACGATCCGCGAGCCCGTCGGGGTAGTGGCCGCGATAACCCCGTGGAACTCGCCGACCATGATCGGCGCGTGGAAGATAGCGCCGGCCCTGGCCGCCGGCTGCGCGGTCGTGCTCAAGCCGCCGGAGGACGCGCCGCTGACCTCGCTGCTGCTGGCCGAGCTGTGCCACGAGGCGGGATTTCCTCCCGGCGCGTTCAGTGTGCTCCCCGGCCGGGGCATCACGACGGGCAGCCTGCTGATCGATCATCCGGGCGTGGACAAGATTTCCTTCACCGGCAGCCCCGAGACCGGGCGGATCGTCGCGATCGCAGCGGCGAAGGGCTTCCGCCGCACCACGCTGGAACTGGGCGGCAAGAGCCCTCAGATCGTCTTCGCCGACGCCGACCTGGATGCGGCCGCCGAGGGCGTCGCGACCGGCATCTTCGCCAACCAGGGCGAGGTGTGCGCCGCGGGCAGCCGGATCCTCGTCGACAGGAAAGTGCACGATGAGATGGTCGCCCGGCTGGTGGCGCGGGCCGAGACGGTGGTGGTCGGTGACCCGTTCGACGCGGGCACCACCATGGGCGCGCTCATCAACGCCCGCCAGCTAGCCCGGGTCCGCCATTACATTCAGGCCGGCTGCCACGAGGGAGCCCGGCTGCTCACCGGCGGGGGGTGCCCGCCGCGCAGCGGCTACTTCGTCCAGCCGACGCTGTTCGCCGGCGCGTCCAACACCATGATCATCGCCCGGGAAGAGATCTTCGGGCCGGTCGGCACGATCATTGCCTTCGACTCCGCCGACGAAGCCGTCGCTCTTGCGAACGCCAGCGACTACGCGCTGGCCGCCACGCTGTGGACCTCGGACCTCAGCCGGGCCCATACCGTAGCCCGCGCGGTCCGCGCAGGAGCGGTCGCGGTCAACGGCTGGTCGCCGCTCGATCCCCGGCTGCCCTGGGGCGGATCCAAGCTCAGCGGCCACGGGCGCGAGCTCGGCTGGCCGGGAATCGAGGCCAACATCGAGGAGAAAACCGTCACCATCGTCCTCTGACCGCCTGCCCAGTCCCGAAAGGTTTCCTGTCATGACTGCTCGTGTACTTGTCGTCTACTACAGCGCGACGGGCTCGGTGCACCGCCTGGCCGAGGCGGTCCGCGAGGGCGCCGAATCAGCCGGAGCTGAGGTGCGTCTCCGCCGGGTCGCCGAGCTCGCCCCCGCCGAGGCGATCAGGTCCAACCCCGACTGGCTCAGGCACCGCCAGGACACCGATTCGTCGGTCGAGGTAGCGGCCCTCAGCGACCTGGAATGGGCGGACGGGTACGCATTCGGCACGCCGACGCGGTACGGCGCCCCCGCCGCCCAGCTTAAGCAGTTCCTCGACACCGCGGGCAGCCTGTGGCAGGCGGGCAAGCTCGCTGACAAGCCGGTGACCACCTTCGTCTCGTCGGCCGAACGGCACGGCGGCCAGGAAGCGACCATCCTGTCGCTGAACAACGTCTTCTACCACTGGGGCTCGGTCATCGTCCCGCTCGGCTATACCGACGACATCGTGTTCGCGGCGGGCGGCAATCCTTACGGCACATCCTGGCCAGCGGGCTTCCCTTCGGCCAGGCCGGACGAGGCCACGCTGGACTGCGCACGCTACCAGGGCTCACGCCTCGCGCGCTTCGCCGAGATCATGGCCGCCCACCGTGCCGCCGCCGCGTGAGCCCGCAGGACGGTCCGGTCGCCGACGTCTGGTCCGACATCCACTGTCCATGGGCACTCGTGGCACTTCACCGCCTGCGCGCCGCCCGCCAGGCGCACAAGCTGGAGGTCATCTTCGCGCCCCGGGCGTGGCCACTGGAATGGGTCAACCGCCGGGGCACCCCCCGGGAGATCATCACGGCCGAGACGGCCGCGCTGGCAAGCCACGAACCAGGCCTGTTCAGCGCGTACACCAACCCGTCATGGCCGTCCACCTTCCTGCCGGCCTTCGAGCTCGTCGCCGCCGCCAACCGCAGGTACGGCACGCGGATAGCCGAAGAGGTCGATTACGCCCTGCGGCTCGCGTTCTTCCGCGATGGCGTGGATGTCAGCATCGAAGCCGGGCTACGGCAGGCACTGGACGTCGCGGTCGGCTCTGGCGTCGCGCTGCACGCCGGGGAACTGATGACCGAATGGATGGAAACCAACGTCCGGGCGGACGTCGCGGCCGACTACCGCCGCAGCAAGGCAATGCCGATTCAGGGGAGCCCGCAGATTTTCTGGCCCGATGGCACGACGACCCATAACCCCGGCATGACCGACCACCACTGGCGCAACGGGCTGGTCCGGATCCAGGCCAGCGATCCGAGCATGCCCGGGCAGACCCTGCTCGCTGCCCTCGGGCACGGTCATTTTTCCCGGGCAGGCTGACGCGCCGACTGATCGGACCGAGCACCAGGACCGTGCCCGCGCAGTTCTTTGTCGCCGGGGATGACGCTGGCCGGGGGGACGGAGCAAGGTTCGCTAACTGACTCTCCGGCATCCTGCGATAAAGGCCTTTTGAAACGAACGGGTCGGTGTGCTTGCCGTCCGTACCGTTTACGCGCCCGGCCAGGCAATCGCACTGGGATGGGCTCGCTCTGGGCCGAGGGGACCGCTGCCTCGCCCGCCACAAGCGTCTCGTCATCGT